>Ga0207066_1125_pt1 | contig 19884 bp, 18 predicted proteins | sample Alteio_BWMinCont_24_FD_153490 | JGI IMG/M metagenome (GOLD analysis project Ga0207066, IMG submission 153490) | Enriched cells from forest soil in Barre Woods Harvard Forest LTER site, Petersham, Massachusetts, United States -... | ecosystem: Environmental > Terrestrial > Soil > Temperate forest >...
GTTGTGGCTGCCCGAGCAATACCGGACCGAATGCCGCGCGAGCGCGTTCGGGTTCACGACGTCGGTTGGCCGGTTTGTAGGCGCGATATTTACGTTTCTAGTCGGAGCCGGCGTCGCGCACTATCAAACCATCGGTATCCCGGTGGCCCTGACTTCGTTAGCCTTCGTAGCCGGATTGATATTGCTGCCCTTTGGCGTGGAAACAAGAGGCCAGCCCTTGCCGGAGTAGTGTGTTCCAACGCTCCCTATGGTCGCGGCTCAGTTTCCGAGCCGCGACCACAGGAAGCGGTACACACTAGCTCAACGGAGCGCAGCCAGCAGCGTTCCCGTCTGGCGCAACAGATCCAGGCGCGCTCTCTCCACCGCGTGTTGCGCGTCATAGAACGCGATCCATTTTTCCTGCTCGTTGAAGCGGGCGTCGTCGATCTTTTGCTGCAGCACGCGGCCCTCTCCCAGTTGTACGAGCAGCACCGAGACCTGCTCTCTCGCATAATCGAGATCCAGCTTGGCGACCTCGCTCGCCGACATTGCCTTCTGTAATTCCTGATAGCTCTTCTGCGTATCGAGCTCGATGCGGTTGCGCGTTTGGTTCATCTGAGTTCGCAATTGCATGATGTCGGTTTGCGCCTGTGAAGCCAACCCCTTGGACGCCGAACCGATCAACAACGGAATCTGGATCGAGACGCCGAGCTCGCCGTTGTTGCGCTGAACCTTCGTAAAGAAGTCCTGGTAATTGCTCTTGGCGAAGAGAGCGTATTGCGCGACGACATCTACGATGGGCAACCGCGCCGATTGATATTCGCGCACCTCGAATCCTTTGGCCTGAAGCTGCGATTCCAAACGCCTGATTTCCTTGTTATTTTGGAGAGCCAGTTCACGGGCTGCCTGCTCGCTTTCGGGAACTTCGGGCGGCTGACGCTCTTCCTCGACGGGCTGGACGCGGTCGCCCGCCGGATAACCGAGCACAACCGCGAGCGATGCCTCGGCATAATCCAGGTCGTCGCGAAGAGCCTCGAGGCGCTGCCTGCCGCGCGCCAGATCGACAGCCACACGCTTGCTCTCAAGCGGCAGTTCCCGGCCTTCCTGGATGCGCAGATTCACGGATGTGCTTACGCGTTCCAGGCTCTCCAATTCGAGCTGCACCGACTGGACGCTGCGCACCATCTGTTGGACGTCCAGAAATTGAGATGCAGTCTGATAGGCGGCCTCGTCGCTCTTGGATTGGGTGCCGATGGCCGCGCCCCGCAAGCTCTCCCGGACACGCGCCAGTTCAAAGCTCTTGGGCCGGTTGAACAGCGCCATATCCGTCCGGGCTTGGATAATCGAGGGTGCCGCGCCGTCGATGCTGGTCGGATAGCCCCAGACCTTCGCCAGCCCGCTTCCCGTATAGACCTTAGGAACGAAGGGATCTTTCGCCACGCGAACGGCAGCTTGCGCCTTCAGCTCATCCAGGCGAGCCAGCACCAGATCCGGATTCTCCTTCAGGGCGGTGTCTACTGCCTGGCGCAGAGTCAGGGAGTGCACCTCGGCCCATCCGGAGGCGGCGGAAATAAGAAGCAGCAAAGATTGTTTCAGCACGCTTTTAGGGTAGCGGAGCCAATGCCGCGTTGTGGCCTGAATCTCAGTGCGCCGATCGGCATGGCCGGCTTGATTCGGATTCGGAACCACGCCCGCAAGACGTGCGATGCTTTTCTAGGTGATCGCGACTGACACGAAATTCCTGGTCTCGGTTTTAGTTCCGGTGTACAACGAAGAAGAGTACGTCGCAGTATCGATTCAACGAGTCCTCGATGTCTCACTGCCGGACTGGATGGCGTTGGAAGTTGTGGTCGTCGACGATGGCTCCACGGACGGCTCCCTCCAGGCAGTTGAGGAGCTCATGCCTCAGGACCCGCGGATCCGCTTATTCAAGCATGCGGCCAACCGTGGTAAAGGCGCGGCCATCCGCACCGCAATCCAGCATGCCCGAGGTGAGTTCGCGATCGTTCAAGACGCCGATCTGGAGTACCACCCGAAGGAATTCCTAAAACTGCTCCCGCCATTGATTGAAGGCAGGGCCGATGTGGTGTACGGATCTCGTTTTCAGACAGCTGGAGAGCGCCGTGTGCTTTATTTCTGGCACGCTCTTGCCAATCGCTTGCTGACGACGTTTTGCAATATGGCTTCCGATCTGAACCTTACGGACATGGAGACCGGCTACAAGGCCTTCCGCACCGGGTTAGTCAAGAGCATCCCGCTGAGGAGCGATCGTTTCGGAATCGAACCGGAGATCACCATCAAGCTGGCGCAGCGTCAGGCGCGAATATACGAGGTGCCAATTGCCTACCATGGCCGGACCTACGAAGAGGGTAAGAAGATCGGCCTTTGGGATGCAATTAAGGCCTTTTTCGCAATCCTGCGCTATGGGCTTACCCGGGACATTTATGTAGATTCAGGCGCGCGGATTCTCGATACGCTGGCCCATACGCCCCGCTTTAACGCATGGATGGCCGATACTCTCCGGCCTGCTGTAGGTTCGCGTGTCCTCGAGCTAGGCGCTGGCATTGGGAATCTAACTCAAAAGCTATCGCCTCGCCGGCGAATGTATTTCGCCACCGACATCGATGCCGAACACATAGGGCGCTTGCGCACCCGGTTCCAGAACAGACCAAATCTCAGCGTGCGTCATTGCGATCTCTCCAATCCCGAGGATTTCGGTCCTCTGGTTGGACAATTCGATACGGTTATCTGCTTAAATGTGGTGGAACACATCGAAAACGACCGGCGCGCTCTGGCTAACATTGCGTCCGCGCTCCAGCAAGGAGGACGTGCGATCGTCCTGGTTCCACAGGGGCAGTCGATTTATGGGACGTTGGACCGGGTTCTCGGACATTACCGGCGTTATTCGGAAGCGGAATTGCGGAGCAAGATGGAGGAAGCCGGTCTGCGTGTGGAAAAGATTATTCGCTTTAATCGCATCACGCGTCCTGGCTGGTTCTTCAACGGCAGAGTCCTTAAGAAAACTACTTTTGGACGCTTTCAATTATGGGTTTTCGACCATCTGGTTTGGCTGTGGCGCCGGATTGACAGATGGCTGCCATGGCCGCCGGTATCGCTCATTGGGATTGGCGTGAAGTCGCAGGATTAGCCGGTCGCCGGGCGCGGCGCTTGCAAATCATAGGGCGCAGCAGGACAAATAAGCGGATCGCCTTAGATGGAAGACCTTAGGGCCTGAATTGATTGACACTGGCAGCCGGAGCACGTAAGCTCAAATTTCACCGTCAGAATGATGACCAATCGCTTGTTACTTGGCGCAGTCGGGGGCCTCTGTCTCGCAACCATAGCGTGCGGTACCAAGACCGACTTCGATGGGGAAATAGCCAGGGACATTCTGCAAGCCGGTCCTATAAAGTTGGATGTAGAGCAGGTCACGCTCACCACGGCGCAACTCCAGTGCGTCGCGCAATCGGAGTTGTGGGATGCCCCCGCTGAGGTCTCACAGGGCCGTACTGCAGCTCGACTGACCGATAAGGGCAGAGAACTCAACTTCACCGACGACCCTGTGATAGAGCCCAGTTTTCACCAGCCGTACGCACAGGTCCGAGGCGCATTCCTGATGCAAATGGACGATCCATCGAGCGTTCGAGACGGCGAAGAAAAGGGTACCAAGGTAGTCGACGCGAAGGTCGGGATCAAGATTCCGCATGCCTGTTTTCCGAATCCGCTACCCCTCATGGGAGTCAAGCGCGGCAATTTCCGGGAAGATACGCCGCCCTCCTTCCTCTTCCGCTTAACCGGCGATGGGTGGCATTTTGAAAAGCTGATGCACTAGCCTGTCACGGATCTCTTCCAGCGCGGCAGAAGCGCCACCGCGTTATCGCGCTCGATGGCTCGCCGGTCACCCGGTGAAAGCTTAAGCTTCTCGAACAACGCGACACTGTGCGAAACGGGGAACCGGTTGTAGTCCGTGCCAAATAGAATGTGCGACGTTGGCGCCAGTTTCCTCAGCGCGCCGAAGTTAACCGGATCGTAGGCCTGGGCCCCTTCAAAGTACAGCTTGCGGAACTCGGCCTCAATGCCATCGGGGAACATCTCGCGCAGCTTCTCGGGTCCCACCGCGGCCCAATCCGAGAAGCCCGCGATGCGGCTCAGCAGAAGAGGAGCTACGCCGCCTCCGTGACTGAAGATAAACCGGACATCCGGACGCTGACGCAGGTTCCCATTGACCATGAGGCTCAAGATGGTCCGCGCCGTGTTCATGGGCCATTCGATCCAGGGGCCGCTGATCGGCGGTTTTTCATAAGTCAGAGTGTTCGGAGTGCAGCAGGGAGCGTCGTTCGGATGGACGTATACGACCGCTTTGCGGCGGTTCAGTTCCTCAAAGACCGGCCGGAGTTTGGGATCGCCCAGCCACATATCTCCGTAACTGGTCGAAATACCGAAGCCATCGGCCTTGAGGACATCGAGCGCATATTCGATCTCTTTGAGGCTGCCCTCGATGTCATGCATCGGCAACGCAGCGAACAGGCCGAAACGACCCGGATGATCCACGCCGATCCGCGCGCCATATTCGTTATACTCCCGCGCCAGCTTCCGCCCGCGCTCGAGATCGGTCGAGAACGGGATGGGTCCGGGAAAACCGATTCCCGTCGCCACGCCGTTGCGATCCATCTCTTCGACAGCAATTTCGGGCGACCACGCTGGCCCGCCACCGGCACCGCCTCCTGGCGGCCCAACGTGATGATGCACGTCGATCTTATCTTTGCCCTTGGCCGCGGGCTGGGTTGCAACTAGAGTGCGGGCGCCTAGCGCAGCCAGCGAACCGAGGACCTGGCGTCGGGAGATGTTGCCGATTGCATCGTTAGGATGCCGCACTCACGCCTCGCTTCCAGAGTTGATCCGTAGCGATCCTGGCGCCCTCGACCATCGACCGGAACTTCGCCCACATGATCTCGGGATGCACCCGCGGCTCCCAGGCGCCGAACGTTCCGAACCCGCAGTCCGGGGCAGCCATGACATTCTCGCGGCCCACGAGATTGGCATAGCGGACTATTCGTTGAGCGACGAGTTCGGGGTGTTCGACGAACGTAGTCACAGTGTCGATCACGCCGGGGATCAGGATCTTGCCCTCCGGCAGTTTCACATCTTCCCAAACTTGCCACTCATGCGCGTGCCGAGCGTTGGCGGCTTCGATCGAATAGGCCTGCGCATTGACCTTCAGAACCAGGTCCACGACATCCTTGAGCGGAACATCGTCCTGGTGAGGTCCTTCGAAGTTCCCCCAGCAGACGTGGAAACGGATCCTGTCTTCCGGGATACCCGCCAGCGCATGGTTCAACGCTTCCACGCGCAATTCAATCGACTTCCGGTATTCCTCCCAGGTCTTATTCCAATATTGACGATTCCGCATCATCACGAAATCCGGCGAGTCGATCTGCAAGACGAAGCCCGCGTCGACGATGGCCTTGTACTCGTCCTTCAATACGTCGGCCAGCGCGTAGGCGTATTGGCGGTCGGAGGAATAATGCTCGGTTGGCACCATGAAGAGCACCTGCCCAACCGCGACGGATGGCAGAAACGCTTCTTCAACCTTCAGGCCTTCCAGAGCCGCCTTGAAATTCGCAAGGTCGGTCTCGAGCTCATTCTTGTTCTTCCAGCCCAGCGGCCCGGTATTGACAGGCAGTGTTCCAAGCAGGGCGGTTAGACTGGGACGGCGGCTGGCCTGCCAAGCCGCGAACTCGGGAAACGCGGGAGGCGCGCTAGGGAACGGCCCTGGGTTGATACCCTCCAAGCCGGACAATCGGTCCCTGACATAGTTGGTGAAGCTGGGCTTGCTTTGCTCGCCGTCCGAGGGTATGTCGATGCCGGCGTCCACCTGTTTGCGCACAATGTCGGCGACGGCCGACTTGGTCCGCTTGGCCAAGGCATCCTGGTCGTACGGCCGGCCGCGGTCCTTGGCCTCGATCATGGTCCAGAGATCTTGCGGACGGGGAAGGCTGCCGATGTGAGTTGTCAGAATGCGGGCGGTGCTGCGATTCATCGCTAGTAATTATCCCGCTTTCTTGCGGGGCAAAATCCAATCTGGACTCAAGGCTATCTTTTCTATTATGATTCTAGATGGCTGTAGTAGACTTGTAGCCAGTTTGGAGGACTCCCTTGAAACATAGGATGTATTACGCTCTGCTCGGTGCCGCCTTGCTTGGCCCAGGCGTTTCGCTGTTTGCGCATCACTCCCCTTCAGCGATCTTTAACATGAAAAATAAGGTTTCGCTCAAAGGCACCGTCACCAAGGTGGATTGGGTGAATCCTCATATCGTCATGTTCATGGACGTAAAGGGAGATGACGGCAACGTCGTCAATTGGAAGTTTGAAAGCAACCCGCCGAGATGGTTCACCAAGGTCGGCGTGTCCCGGGCGGATTTCGCCGCGGCCATCGGCCAGCCCGTTAACGTCGAGATCGTGGCGGCTATCGACGGCTCGAAGTATGGATATCTGCAGAAGATTACATTTCCCAACGGCAATGAGATCTCTCTAGTAGAAGGCCAGAAAGAGGAGATCCGTCCGTGAGACTTCATCTTGGAACCCGCACTCTGGCGCTAGCCACTGCCGCACTCCTACCGGCAGCCTTGGCCTATTCAGAGGAGAATGCTTCCGCAACCTCTGCAAAGGCAAAAACCAGTGCCGCGTCCGCGAAAGCTCGCCGGACCGCCGATGGGCATCCCGATCTCAGCGGCTCATGGACCTTCGGTATCGACCTGCCCCACGGCGACCTCGTGAAAGTCGTGAACGGCAAGGTCACCAGGACCCATTACGATCAAAGCGCGCGCCACCATGCCAGCGACGACGTGCCGGGCGCGTTGGCGTGGGATAAAGCTCCGTCCTACAAGCCCGAATTTCAGGAGAAGGTGAAGTATCTGGCTGCGAACGAGAGCAAGGTGGATCCCGTATTCTACTGCGACAAGCCAGGTACTCCGCGCATCGGTTCGCCGCGCAAGATCATTCAGTTGCCCAAGGAAACGATCTTCCTCTATGAGGACATCTCGGGCGACACGTTCCGCGTCATCCCCACCGACGGACGGCCCCACCGCGCCGACGCGAATCCGTCGGCCTACGGCGATGCGGTCGGACATTGGGAAAAGGACACCTTCGTGGTGGAGACGACCAACTTTGTCGACGATACATGGTTCGGCGAGAACGGCTACATGCACTCGGACAAGATGCGTGTAATCGAGCGGCTGTGGCTGACGCCGGATAACAACCTGGTGTATCAGGCCACCGTGGAAGATCCCGTGGTCCTTACGAAGCCGTGGACAAACTTTGCCCGGGTCATTCCGCCCAACAACGACCCGATCGAAGAATCTCCCGCCTGCAAGGAAGACGACGGGAAACGGCTCTTAAATCTCGATCATCACCTGCAGCGCTAGCAAAGGGCCGAGGCGGGTCGGGATAAAGTACGGAGCGCGACGCCCCCTGAGCGTTGCGCTCTTGATAAAGATCGTTGACACCGGGAACGCGAATCAATTTGACAAGAGCATCCGCGATCCTCGGGTGGCCCGCCAAGGTGGACACTAAGGTCAACGCGGTAAGCTATCAGATGATGATTGCATCATCCAACAGCTCCTCACCATCCTGGCTTCCCAAACTGCTGAGCATTGTTCGCATTGCCGTGGGTCTCTTGTTTCTCGAACACGGTCTTTCGACGGCATTCGGCTTTGCGACCGGAAGACCCGATCACAACTTCGCGAGGCTACACGCCTGGGCTGGCCCCATCGAAACCACCGGAGCGATTTTGCTGATTCTGGGCTTATTCACCCGCACCACCGGCTTCATCTTGGCTGGCGAAATGGCCGTCGCATACTTCCAATCCCCTCTTCGGTGGGCAGGCCCGCCGGGCTTCGTCCTTTTGCCACTCCCCAACGCTGGGGAAGAGGCGGCGCTCAATTGCTTCTTTTTCTTGTGGCTGGTGACTGCCGGAGGCGGAGCTTGGAGCTTGGACACCCTGATTGCGAAACGTCGCGGGAAGGCGGATACCGCGGTCGGCGCGATGAGAGAGCCGGTCAAAACATGAAAGAGACGGTTGCTGCCTGGGAGCCGCATGCGCGTGGTTTGCTGAGGATCGTCGCGGCATACATGATCTTCAGTCACGGCCTGCGGGATTTTTTCGGAATCATGCCTGCCAGAGCACGTGGCGCGGACTCGATGATGCCGCTCGATTCTCTTGGGCACCTCGGCGGCGTCTTGCTGCTGATATTGGGTCTGCTCTTATTTGTGGGATGGTTCGTCCGGCCGGCCGCACTGCTTCTCGCGCTACAGTGCATGATCGCCTATTTTTACGCGTCCGCGCCCCGCGACGTTTTTCCGATCCGTAATGGCGGCATCGACGCTCTCACCTACGTATGCGTTTTCCTTTACTTGGCCGCAGCCGGTGCAGGCGCGTGGAGCCTGGACGCTCTGCGTGCAGAGAACCGGAGTTATCATTGAATGGTAAAACCCGCTCCCTCACGGTTGCGGCTCAGCAACGTATCGATCTTAACTGAGCCGCGCACGGAGTAAGCGGTAAAAACTTCTTTATGAAAATTCGATCGCCGCAGACTTTCAATTCTGGACTTCTGTGCCTGCTGCTCAGCTTACTACCTGCGCGCGGCCAGACGGCAGCGCAACAGAAGCCACTGATGGCCGAGGATGTCTTCAAGAACGTCCAAGTGCTCAAAGGCATTCCAGTCAACCAGTTCATGGAGACGATGGGTTTCTTTTCCGCGGCCTTGGGCTACAACTGCACGAATTGCCACGGCAGCGACGTTCTTGGCAATTGGGAGAAGTATGCGAATGATACTCCGGTGAAGCAAACCGCGCGCCGGATGGTTCAAGTTGTAACCACGATCAACAAGACCCTGTTCGGGGGAAGGGAAGCGGTCACCTGCTACACCTGTCACCGGGGTAGCCCGGCGCCGAAGATCGTTCCGAGTTTGCTGGAACAGTACAGCGAACCACCTCCGGACGACCCGAACGAAGTTGAAATCAGCAGCCGGGTTTCCCCGGTTCCGAGCGCCGACGATATCCTCAACCGGTACATTCAGGCAATAGGCGGTGCGCAACGGCTGGCCGCGTTGACCAGCTACACCGGATCCGGCCGTTACGAAGGGTTCGATAGCTACCACGGGAAGGTTGGCGTGGATGTGTACGCGAAGTCGACCGGCGAGCGCACCGTGATTGCCCACACGCAGAATGGCGACAGCGTCACTGCCTACAACGGGCACAATGCGTGGATCATGGGGCCGGACAAACCAGTGTCAGTGCTCGAGCTCGTGCCCGGAGGAGATCTGGACGGCGTGAAATTGGATTCGACCCTCGCTTTCCCGGGCGGACTGAAGCAAGCCCTCACTAATTGGCGCACAGGCTTCCCGACCACGACCATTGACGATCGCCCGGTCCAAGTGGTTCAGGCGTTGGCCGGTGGGAGTCGCGTAAAGATGTTCTTCGACAAGGAAACGGGACTGCTCACCCGCGTGGTGCGCTACAGCAAGACGATCATCGGCCCCGTTCCCGTCGAGATCGACTATTCCGACTACCGTGAAGTGGCCGGAGTAAAGATCCCGTTTCAGTGGCGATTGACGTGGACCGACGGCCAATCCATGTTTAGTTTGGACGAAGTGAAGCCGAACGTCGCGATCGATCCGGCGAAGTTCGCCAGACCGGTTGCGCCCGTTAAACCCGTCGTGGCACCAGCCAAAACGACGCAGTAACCGCCCACTATACGTAGCTGGCCCTATTTGGCTCAAACACGTGTGGATGGCGATTTTGCTCGAACAAGTCGAGAATCGCATTGACGCCCCGTGCGAGTTTCAAATTGCATTCAGGTGTTGTCAATGGGACCACCCAAAGAAAATGAACCGGTTCCCCGTCGAGAATCAATTCGTCGGGCAAAGTGGCGTCGCGTTTCACGATTGGCGGAAGGAGAAGAATCGTGTCCAAAACCGAACTGCCCCAAAAGGGCGCTGGAGGATTCCCGTTCGGAATGGTATGACTCGAGCCAATCCATGTCTTCTGGTCGTGGGGGAAATGAGCAAGCCACTGCATGGTCTCGATATATTCGCGGTTCGGCTCTGTGCAGTAGAAGATCAGTTCAGCTCTACGAGGCGCCTTGATGCGGGTCGGTACACTCATCTCCAGATCGCTCATTCCGGAGGTCACAAGAGTGCAAATATCGCCGTCTGGCCCGCGACGATAATACGTGTGGACATCAACACGAGGAATTAGCGGAATGGCTTCATCGAATACGTCACGGACCTCGCCGAAGAACCGTCTGTACACCTCTTTACGAGCCTCGGCAAACTTCGCGGTGGACTCCTCCGCCAAACCGATTTGAGTTGGAGACCACGCGGCGGCCTCATATCGGTGGATGACCGATCCTCCAGGAGACGTTTCAGGATGCGATTTCTTTTTACCGAACCATTCAGGCATAAGGCACCTTCATTTCAGGATCGGCCGAACGACTATCGGTCGCTAGTCGGATGCAAGCGGAGACCAAGCCGGTCATCATAGTTAAAGATTTCGTCCTCGTCTGCCGATTTCTTCTCCGTGGGTGGTCTCTATCTTCCATCGCGCCTGGAGTTCCTGCGCGCGACCCAGAACTCCGACGGCGGCTGGGGGTATTTTCCGGGCAAGCAATCGTGGTTCGAACCCACCACCTACGCGATGCTCGCGCTCCAGAGTAAGCCCGATTCCGATGCCGCGCTCGAACGCGCCTGGAAGCTGGTCCGATCCTGGCAATTGCCGGACGGAAGCTCGCGGCCCAGCGGGCAGGTAGAAGGCGGGACCTGGGTGACCGCGCACGCCGTAACGCTGGCCTGTGTTCGCGGCGTCTACGATTCGAACGTTCGCGCTGGGGTCGATTGGCTGTTGCATGTCGTTGGTCAGGAACATTCGCTCGCCATGCGGACGGCATCCTACTTCCATCTGCTCAAGACCAAACTGGACGTCTCGCACCAAGGCTGGCCATGGCGGCAAGGGAACGCATCCTGGATCGAGCCGACGGTGCACACCCTGGTCGCTTTGAAGAAGGTCTCCGGCCGATATCAAAGCGCCGAACTCGAACGGCGCGTTCGCGAAGGGGAAGAGCTGATTCTTAGCCGCAAGTGCAGCGATGGCGGGTGGAATGTTGGCAATCCCAATGTCTTGAATTTCGATCTGCCGTCGTATCCGGAAAGCACCGGGCTCGCGCTGATCGGGTTACAGGGACGCAGTTCCGCGGAACTAGGTGGTCCGCTCGAAGTGGCCCGCCGCTTTCGCAGGGAGACCAAATCGTCACTGGCTCGGGTCTGGCTCACGATCGCGCTGCGAAATTTCGGCGATTCGGTCGAGCCTCCGCCCGAAGAAGCCAGGACCTCCAACGATGTCTTGCTAGCTTCGCTCGAGGCTCTCGGACACCCGGATGGCAACTACGCACTCTTACATACCGGAGGCCGCGCGTGACTCGTAGAAAATTCATTCCGCTGGCGGGAGCCGCCATGCTGGGCACGTATGCCGGCCTCAAACTGCAACGGCCGCCGAAATTACCCGACGGCCCGCCTGGCAACTCTGCTGTTTCGGTCCAACGTGCCCGTTCCTATTCCGACGATCTGGTCAGCCGGATGATAGAGGGCATTCGCCAATGCGGCCTCGATCCGCGCGGTAAGCGGGTCCTGCTCAAGCCTAATTTGGTGGAGTTCGACTCCGCGACGGTAATCAACACGGACGCTTCGGTGATCGCCGCAGCCGTGGAAGTCTTCCAAAAGCTAGGGGCCTCTGAAGTGCGGATCGGCGAAGGCCCGGGGCACCGGCGCGACACGCTCGACCTGGCCGACGACGCGCGCTACCGCTCCACGATCCCCAAATTCGAGAGCATCTTCACAGATCTCAATCGCGACGATGTTTCAGCGGTTCGTGGTTTTGCCGGGGAACCGGAATTCTACTTCGCCAACACCGTGCTTGCAGCCGATCTGATTGTCTCGCTGGCCAAGATGAAGACCCATCACTGGGCCGGTGCGACGCTCTCCATGAAGAACTTCTTCGGGCTGGTTCCGGGATCGGTCTACGGATGGCCCAAGAACAAGCTGCACTACATCGGAATTCCCGAATCGGTCGTGGCTTTGAACCGCAAGTTCCGCAACACCTTCGCGATCGTGGACGGCATCGTGGGAATGGAGGGCAACGGCCCCATTCAAGGCACTCCGAAATCCGTAGGCGTGCTGGTAATGGGTTCGGATCTTGTGGCCGTCGACGCCACCTGCTGCCGCATCATGGGAATCGATCCCGAAAAGGTGGAGTATCTTCGCCTGGCAGCCGATTTAGGTCACCTGCACCGAGAGCGAATCGAACAACGGGGTGAGACGGTCGCCTCCGTCCGGAGCAATTTCGCCCTGATTGACGAGTATAAGGACCTGCGGCTCGCGTGAAGCTCGGAAGGATCGTCGGCTGCCTGCTCGCCGTCGAGCGGGGGCTGTCCCGGCTCGCTTCCCGAAAGCTCCTGACCGTCCTGTTAGTGGGCCTGATCTCGCTGGCCGGACGCGCGCTGCTCCTGCCTGTTCTGCCCATTCCGAAACCCGCCATCCAGGATGAGTTCAGTTATCTGCTGGCCAGCGATACGTTCGCTTCCGGCCGGCTCGCAAATACAACGCATCCATTCGCGGAGCATTTCGAAACGCTGCAAGTGCTCTCTCATCCGACTTACGCCTCGAAATATCCGCCGTTCTCCGGTCTGATGATGGCTGTGGGGCAAAGATTGACAGGCGACCCATGGACCGGCGTCTGGCTGGGTACGGGCCTGCTTTGCTCGGCAATATGCTGGGCGCTCCAAGGCTGGCTGCCTCCCTCCTGGGCCTTGCTAGGAAGCCTGATTGCCCTCTTGCGGATCGGTCTGGTTAGCTATTGGACGGAAAGCTATTGGGGTGGGGCCTGCGCCGCTATAGGAGGCGCGCTGGTAATCGGCGCAGTGCCGCGGTTGATCGAGCGCATCGATCCCTTCCCGGCGACAGTTTTTGCAGCGGGCCTGGCAATCCTCGCCAACACCAGACCGAACGAAGGACTCATAATCTCCCTGGCTTGTACTGGATTTCTCGCCGTTGCTCTAGTTCGACGCCACCGCCACGCCGAGGTCACGCACTTACTCCGGAAAGCATTGCTGCCAATGACGCTGGTGCTAGCGCCCATCTTTATTTGCATGGCTTACTACAACTATCGTGTAACCGGCAATCCTCTGGAAATGCCTTACATTGCCCACGAGAAACAGTACGCGGTCCTATCGCCGCTGCTGTGGAAGGTCCACGCCAGTCCGGCGCCGGTTTACAGTAACTCATTCCTGCGCGATTTCTGGTTAGTTGCCGACCGCGGCGAGAAAGAACGCGAGCATCGACTCATTTTGAGAACGCATGTGTCGGACTTGCGTGAACTCGGCCAATTCTTTCTCGGCTGGCCATTAGTTCTCTGTATCGTCGGCTTCGCTCGCCCGCTGTGGCGCGACCCGACCGCGCGGTCCGTCTTGCTGATCGCAGCAGTGTTTTACGCGGGCGCCGCTCTGGACGGCCGCTTGTATCCACACTACGCCTCGCCCGCCACTGCCCTTTTTTATATTCTTGCTGCCTCGGCGTTTCGCGTTATGAGAAAAACGTGGCCTGGTTCGCTTAGCGAACGAATCTACGTAACCTGGGCAGTTCTGGCCGTATTCACGCTGAGCACCGGGCTGGCTCTTCTCACGCCCGAGAACCGTTATCTGTTCGGTCCGATCGATTATCACATTCGAGCCAAGCACGCCACGGTTGCGGCGCGACTGCAGAACGTTCCCGGCGAGCATCTAGTACTGGTGCGGTACGGAATCCATCACGAAATCTACGAGGAACTTGTCTATAACAGCGCCGATATCGATCGCTCCAAGATCGTCTGGGCGCGCTCGCTCGGATCTGAAAAAGATCAGCGGCTGATTCAATATTACGCGGGACGGCAGGTTTGGTCGCTCGAAGAGGATGGCGACGTAAAGCTGAGCCGCTACTCCCCGCCGGCAAACTCGGTTGCAGCGCGTGTGACGGGCAACGATTAGGATAATGCAGCTTTCACCGCAAGAGTTTCGGCGCTGGTTTGGCCCCCTGCCGGGTCGGCGCGAGGCCCGCGCCATGAGTCTGATGGCGCTGGTCGTGGCGATCATAATTTGCGGCCTCTCGCTATTTCGCGGATTCCATGGGCAAACACTAATGGGACGGCCACTCGGCGGCGATTTCGTCGAGTTTTACACGATCGGAAAAATCCTGAATAACTATGAAGCCTTCCGGATTTACGATCTGCAACTGGCAGTGGGCTTGGAGCACGCGACACTCCCGACCATGCCCGAAACCGAGATGCTCGTGTTCGGGCACGCTCCCTATATCGCCTGCTTGTTTAGGCCCTTCGCGGAGTTGCCTTATGCATGGGCTTACATAGCCTGGCTCGCATTTTCGGCCTCGTTGTATCTGCTCTCGCTCTTCCTGCTCTTCGGCTCGGGCAATTTGCCGCGAGAGTACAGGAAGACTGGCCTGCTGCTGGCGCTCTCCTCGGTTCCATTCATCCTGGAGACTTGGATCGGGGGTCAATTATCGGTCGTGGTGTTTTTCGCATGGGCGCTGTTTTTCTATTTCCGCCACAAGAATCAACTGTTCCTTGCAGGAATGGCGCTATCGTTGGGTTTATTCAAACCGACACTGGTCGCGTTGCCCGTAGCGATGCTGCTCTGTGGACGGCGATGGCGCATGCTTGGAGGCTTGGCCACCGGAGCGCTCGCTTTTGCGCTGGCATCCATCAAAATGGTTGGCCTGCGCGGCTGCCGCGCTTGGATAGATACCTTGCTGTTCAACGCCCGGACCGTCGCAGGACCTGGAGAGGCTTTTCGCCTGGCCAAGCGTGTGGACATCGTGTCGTTTTTTCACTTACTAATTAGGGACGCTCCCGTCCTTACTGGGATTCTGTCCAGCGTCATCGCCGTGGCGGCGTTTGCAACGCTGGCGGCAGCCTGGTTCCGCTCGTCCGCCCGCGCAAGCCGCTCCGAAGAGGACCTTCTCTGGGCTGCGACGCTTTGTTTCATCTTGGTGGTGAATTCGTATGTGCCGATGTATGATTCTATTCTTGTGGTAAGCGGAGTAGTGTTAGTCGCCGGCGCACTGGGCAATCGGAATGACGATCGCGAAGCCTTCCATGTCTGGCTGTTAGCGCTTTACTTGGTGCCCTGGATTACCCAGTCTTTCGCGGAATTTCTGCATTTTCAGCTGTTCACGATTGTGTTGGCCGGCTTTGGGGCATGGGCGCTGAGGATGACATACAAACACCATGAAATCTTGCAGGCGAGGCCGGCTCAAGTCCTGACGATTCAGTAAATGCGTAGCTCGTACCAGAACCCCACTATATGCCGGGTCAGTAAAAAGGTACTATGATGACCCATCTCCGAGCGCAAGGAACTGGGCGATTTTAGGGTCGTTCTAAGTGCTTACTCTGATTTAACGTACTCGATAGGGGTGATAAGTTACCAATAGCGACGGAATAATCTGCCGCTAGGGAGAGGAGAAATAAATGACACGATTCACCAATCTGGTTTTAAAGCTGAAGGTCTGGAAGGATACTCGAGGGCAAGATCTCATTGAGTACGCCTTGATGGCCGGTTTCGTGGCGGTTGCTGCCGGCGCGATTATGCCGGGCGTCGCCTCCAGCATCAGCACCATCTTTAGCAAGATTTCCAGTGTGATGACGGTTGCCGCATCGCAGAGCTAAGAAACTCTTTTGGCGGGTAGGCGAGCAGGATAACCCTCTTTCTCGCCTATCCTCCTAAGGACTACTCCATTGAGGTCCCCCACCTCGGTGGCGCACGCCGTCCTGCGTGCCCAGTTCGTCTGCGGCTCGGTCTCACATGTTAGAGTTCTTCCTCTATGTCGTCTCCGGCCTCGGATATGGCCTCTACTTCGATCTAAATCCCCTCGAAACCATCCTCGTCGCTATTGTCCTGGCGGCTATGTGGCGCAGCCATTCTTGGCTGTGTTCTGAAACCTCGGGCATCCGCCGCTTCTGGCGTGTCTGGATCGGGTTCGCTCGTCGAAAAAAAACTGCCGTTGCAGCCGTTTTCCTGTTCGCCCTGGGAATTCGCGCGGCGCTGTTGCCGCTTCTGCCCGCGCCCCAGCCAGTCGTAACCGATGAATTCAGCCATCTCCTGATTGCCGACACGCTGGCGCACGGCCGTCTCACCAATTCTACCCATCCGATGTGGGAGCACTTTGAAAGCATCCACACGATTCAACAGCCGACTTACAACTCGGACTATTTTCCGGGACAAGGCGCGGTGTTGGCCTTGGGGAAACTTGTCGGACATCCCTGGATAGCCCAGTGGGCGCTGTGCGCGGCAATGTGTGCGGGGCTGTGTTGGATGCTCCAGGCCTGGGTCCCGCCGGCTTGGGCTCTCTTCGGCGCGCTGCTTGCCGTTTTTCGTTTCGGAATTGCCAGCTATTGGATAAACGGCTATTACGGCGGATGCCTCGCCGCCGCCGGAGGAGCGTTAGTGCTTGGGGCTTATCCCCGCCTGCTGCGCAAGCCAGCCGTGTCTACTTCCTTGCTCTTGGGAATCGGGTTGGTGGCGGTCGGCTATTCTCGCCCCTTTGAGGGAGTCTTGTTCTCAGTGCCTGTTGTCGCTGGGATCGGATTCGCGTTGCTGAAGAGGCGTACTCCCTGGTGGGCGTGTATCCCCGCCGCCGCGGCCGCGTTGGCAGGTTTGACAGGTTTGCTGGTCTACTCAAAAGCAGTCACCGGCGATCCTCTGCGAGCCCCGTACGCGGTGAATCAGGCCACCTATGGATGGCCCATGACGCTACCCTGGTTTCATCCGCCCGAGGTGCAGTTCAGGCACGCAGAGCTGCGCCGTTATTATGATTTTGAAAAGGACGTTCATAATCGGGAGGGCTCCGTAGTTGCCGAGTTCAAACACAGCACGCTCAAAGCGCAGAACATATGGCGGTTTTACTTCGGGCCCGCGCTTTCCATCCCGCTGGTCATGCTTCCAGCAGTCTGGCGAAACCGCCGCAAGCGTCTGTTGTTCCTTGCCGGCGGGCTCACGTTGCTGGCTACCTTGATCGAAATTGGGCCGGTGCCCCATTATGCCGCGCCCGCCACCGCCTGTTTTCTGGCAGTGCTGGTGCTCTGTTTCCGGAAACTCTCGGCCCAGCGTCACGGCGTAGCGCTTACGATCGCGGCCCCGGCCATTATGCTGCTGATTCTGAGCGTCCGCATCGGCCTCGAGAAACTCAATTTACCTTTTACGCAAGAAGTGAATTTCCAATCGTGGTGTTGCGTCCAGCCGGGAAACCCGAATAAGCCCCGCGTCCTTGCAACGCTCGAAAAAAGCGGCGGGAGGCATCTGGTGATCGTGAAGCCAAAGAGCGATCCCGCCAACCTCTTTCAATGGGTCTACAACGATGCCGACATCGACGCTTCACCGGTTGTGTGGGCGCGGGACATGGGCCCGCAAGCGAATCGAGGGCTGCTCGACTATTTCCGCGATCGCAAGATCTGGCTGCTCGACCCGAACACGAGCCCTCCGGTGCTCGCTCCGTACTTGCTCAACGGCGGCGCCGCGGAGCCGCAAATTGATGTTGATGCTTTTCCATCCAAACGCGATTTCCATGAAACACCACACCCTCGCCCTCCAGCCTGAGGCGCTGCTCCAGTCCATTCTCGCCAGGTAACAGAATTTTGCCGCCCGTTCCGACAACGCGATGCCACGGCAGACCATGCGATGACGCGCGCAGCGCCCAGACCACTTGCCTCGCCCGTCCCGGAAATCCCGCCCCTCGAGCCACATCGCCGTAAGTAGCTACTTTGCCTCTCGGGATCTTGTGGATTGTCTCGCGGATGATCTCCAGCACTTTTGGAATTTATTGAGCGCGATACCAAGCCAATGTCCGCCGCAAACCTTGCTCGATCGTAAATTGCGGATCGTGGCCAAGGTCGCGGCTCGCGGCAGTGGTGTCGGCCTGCGAGTCTCGAACGTCGCCTTCGCGCGAGGGGCCGTAATTCGCGGGCAACGCGACTCCCTCGATATTCTGGAGAAGACTCCAAATGTAATTCAGCGAGTAACGTTGGCCGTTTCCCGCGTTATACATCCTGCCGGCTACGCCGGGCGCTTGTGCCGCCTTCCGGCACAGCGCCGCCACGTCCTCGACATAGGTGAAGTCTCGTGTCTGTTCGCCATCCCCGCAGATGGTTGGCGATCGGCGCTCGATCAGGGCCCTCATGAATAACGAAAGAACGCCCGAATAAGGGCTGGAGGGATCCTGCCGCTCGCCGAAAACGTTGAAGAAACGCAGCGACACCGTTTCGAGACCAAAGCAGGAATAGAAGACACTCGCATAATACTCGCCCGTCAGCTTTTGAACCGCATAGGGAGATTTCGGCCGCGGGATCATGTTCTCCACTTTAGGAAGTACATCCGTGTCGCCATAGACGGACGAGGATGCCGCGTAAACTACTCGCCCGACTTTTCCCTCGCTGCAGGCGCGCAGAACGTTAAATGTGCCTCCGATGTTCACTTCATGCGAAGGAACCGGATCCAGGATAGAACGGGGAACTGAAGGAATGGCCGCAAGGTGAAACACCACGTCCGAGCCGCGCACTGCGTCGGCAATCGCTTCGTAGTCGCGGATGTCCGACCGGTTGAGATTTACGCGGGAGGCCACCTCCTCCAGGTTTTTCTCATAGCCGGTCGTCAAGTTGTCGACGACCGTCACCTCGCCGTCGCCCTGCGTCAGAAGCTGCCGAACCAGCGCTGAACCGATGAATCCCGCTCCTCCCGTTACCACGTAGCGGCTCATTCGGCCACCGCCGAGGGATTCTGTCTAGACTCTTGCTCTTTTGTTGCAAGAACGATCAGCGATAGTCCCCGCCATGGCAGCAGGCCATCGATCCGGCGCCAGATCCAGACAGTCTTGTCGAAAAGTTTCAACATAACCTTGCTGATATGCCTTCTATACAATATTCTGCCCGAGAGGAACCAACCGGGTGTTCCTATCTTATTCAGTTGATATGTCCGGCTTACAACGAAACCTCGCTGCCCTAGCAGCGCGCGCAGTTCGTGTTGGGAGAACCGCCGCCGATGTCCCAGGGTCTTGTCAAGCCTTCCAAATAACGCCTGGCTTTGCGGAGCCAAGATTATGAGCGAGGCATTCGGTTTCAGCACGCTTGCAATGGACTCAATCACAGCGCCAGGGTCGGCCACATATTCAAGGACATTCAAGCATAGAACCGTGTCAAAGGCCTCGCCGACGTTGCTAAAGTCGCCGGGCTGTTCCGGGTCCAGCTTCAGGACGGATACATTGGGGGTTCGCAGAAACCGATTCCGCAACGCGTGAAGGTAGAGCCGGTCTTTCTCGGCGGCTACATAGTGGAGCCTCCGGCTCATCAAGCGCCCGGCAATATTTCCGATTCCAGCCCCCAATTCGAGTACCGTATCTCCCAAATGCGGCCGCAATAGCTGGGCCATCCAATTCAGATACTGGGGCGTGCCGGTGAGGTTATTGAGAAAAGCCCGGCCGTACGGCTCGACGTAAAGATCGTCAATCAGCCAGAAACGGAGAATCACCCCCATGGCCTTCAGGCCGTCCTTCCAGCCTATCTTTTTACCTTCTTCATAAGTGCGCCCGTGATAGCTAATGGGGACCTCGTAGATGCGCAGTTGCCGCTTGGCGCATTTCATGGTGATCTCGGGCTCGAATCCAAAACGGTTGCAACGAATCGGGATGCTCTTTAGTAAGTCGGTGCGAAAGATCTTATAACCGGTCTCCATATCGGTGAGATTCAAGTTGCAGAACATGTTGGAGAGCAGTGTTAAGAATTTGTTGATCATGGAGTGCCAGAACGGTAGTACGCGCG
>Ga0207066_1126_pt1 | contig 19867 bp, 20 predicted proteins | sample Alteio_BWMinCont_24_FD_153490 | JGI IMG/M metagenome (GOLD analysis project Ga0207066, IMG submission 153490) | Enriched cells from forest soil in Barre Woods Harvard Forest LTER site, Petersham, Massachusetts, United States -... | ecosystem: Environmental > Terrestrial > Soil > Temperate forest >...
AAGACGAGAAGCTACATTCTGACATTTGCGTTAAACGAGGCAGATTCTCAAGGCGGCGAAAAAAAATGAGCCGCGGTCGGGTGGCCAGAATCTATAAAAGCGTTGCCCAAGCCAAAATCGAGCAGAGGCGCCAAACGTAGAGGGCACGTAGAGGAGTCACGCAATACTAGCCCATTCAAAGCCTAAATGTGTTCGTCATTTAGCGGCAAGATGCGGAAGCAACACCAAGGATTGCGATTTAGTTGAGCCGTTGGCTCAGGACAAAAAGTTCCACGTGCTCGACGCGACGCGGCGATGGAAAGCTCCTTCGCACCCCTGAAGTCGCAGAATCGCGATGCAAGTAGACCTTGACGGACTGAGCAACTCTGCAAGCGAAAATCTTAATCCTGCGAACCAAACAGAGGTCACTTGGATGTATGGAGTATTCGGTGAACAAGACTGCTAAAGAGCATTCTGCCACGGTTACAAAACTATTGACAGTTCCTCGTTGTTTTGCCTTTTGTCGGAGCGGCTATATCACATCACGGTTTACCTCGTATGCCTTATGTGTGTTGTCACCTGCCACCTTCATCGGCATCTTGCTTTCAACGATCGCGATTAGCTATGCCGGCACGTCGTGCGGTGTGGTGAACGGGGGCAGTTTCGAAAAGACCGTCGAAGTCGTCGAGCAAGTAGAACCGAAACTAAAGTGCGTCCAAACAGATGGCGTGACTCTGCCAGCCCAGCGTAAACCGGAAGTTGTACTCGCGTGCTTGACCGAAATTGAAGATCCTGAATCGAGTGCGATGGGACCTAAGCACATGGAGACGTCTGAGGGTCTTGCGGGAGTATCCTCGCAGGGAGACCCGCCGTTGCCCAAAAAGAAAAACGCGGCGGAGGTATCGTGGCTCTGCCCGCGGGATTTTGCGACTAAGCCGCCCCGCGAATGCTGTTTCCAAGTTGATGCCGGTCAAGCTCTCCCTCAAAGTGTTGACTGGCAGCATCGTCCCGGCAATCCTCGCGCCTTGGTTGTCGAGCGCAGCAGCGCCATCCATTGGGGCTCGCTCATAAGCCAGTGGTGGTTCGACATCGCGTTCGAACATACAGAGCGACTGATCATGGAGCCGAAGACGCGTGATCAACTAGGTGGGAAATTCTTTCACGAATGGTTTAGTGACGTCGCTCAATACCGCTATGGTCTGTGGAACGACGGCGATAAGTTCTTTACATCCTATATCGGCCACCCTCTGCAAGGCGCCGTTATCGAAGGCATATTTTGGCAGAACGATGGCCGAGTCCGCTTTTCAGAACAGGACTTTCATAGTACAGCGTACCGAAAGGCTTTGCTGCAGGCTTTTGCGTTTGCCGCGGTAGATGCGGTGCAGTGGAAGCTGGGGCCAGTGAGCGAAGCAACTATCGGCCACGTAGGTCTCCCCGCTCATTGGTGGAGTACACCTTACTTCTGTAACTTGGCTCATGCCTATTGTCATCCAAGAACCGGCCTAAACGATCTCGTGATGAATGAGGTGGGAGGAACGGCAATGACGGTTGGCTTTCAATGGGTGGATAAACACTTCCAAAGGCCGATGGAAAACCGCATCAATAGCAGAGCGCTCATTGACACGATGCGCATCTTCACTAATCCGCCTCAATCACTCGCCAACTTCTTTCGCTTCCGGACGCCCTGGTACCGCGATAACCGCGACTGACGGTCGCCTGCAGCGAGACACGATGGGCTGAGGAGAAGTGCATCGAGTCTTGTGCCGCTATTGGGGAATCCACGTTTTCCTTGGCTGCTCACGAACACCATGCGCCGGTTGCAGTTACCCTATTCGAGCTGTCGCGGGGCCTGAAAGCTAAACGCGGTCAGAACGGGCCGGAAAGATTCCTGGAGGCATCTCAACGCGGTGACCGTCATCTGCTGCCCAACCGCGGTGGAACTTCAGAACAACGTTCCCGAATGAAGAACCATGACCGCAAGCAGAAGTGTCCAAACGGAACTCCCAACGGCCGCTGTCATTGCCGGAGCACAGTGAAGCGACTGATTGAATACCCAAGCGCGCCACCCATGAAGACATCCGACAAGAAATGAACATTGAGCGAGAGCCGTGAAAATCCGACAACCGAGGCCAAGCCATAGGCAGCGTAAGGCACCCAGCGATGGTTTCGATATCGTTGGGCGATGATTGTGGCAACAGAAAATGCTGCTATGGTGTGCCCGGAAGGAAAACTTCCATTTCCTTTGATATAAGAATAAGAAGGTGAGCCGCTCTTCTCAAACCAGGAATCGTGCAGGTTTCCGGAAGCCGGGAAACCGGCTGGCTTGACCCGCTCTGTGGCATCCTTCAAAACGGTCGTCAATATCTCGGCATCAGCCATAGCTTCACCCGCGAGTAATGCCGTGTGTTGCATCTTCGAGTCTCGGCGGATCAGCCCGATGGCATACAGCGAGGCCGGAGCCGCACCAATGCCGATAGCCGTGGCGTTGCCCGTAAAGATGTTGTTGAACCCATGAAATGTCGGCGTGCGGCGGAAATATCCCGCTTCGGTCGGATCGAGAAGCAAGAGTCCCGCCGTGGTCCCCAAAACAGCAGCGGCGGGTGTCCAGTTTTGACCCTGCATAAGTCTGGCCGGAAAAGACCAAATCTGCTTTTGATCGGCGATCAAGTTTGGGTACAGAAGTTTCCAAGAGATTGGTCGATCAAAGACGGGTGGCGGCGATGGGTCTGGCAAGCAAGCCGTCTGCGGCGGTTCGTTCGATGGAGGAGCAGCGGGTGAGCTCTGATCGGATGTCGATATTTGAGCTGCTGCCCGACTTGGAATCACAAGAGTGGACATGGCCATCACCACAACCGGTAGCTTAAAAATTCCCGCGTCGCGTCTGAATTGGACGGCTACGGCGACCAGAGAAAGCAGAAAAACTAATAGGCTCAGAAAAACTAGCAACACCCGTTGATTGTGCAGGCCAAGCCTTTATTGTGTCAATGATCCGGGGGTTACCGATTCACTATTCTCTCGAGGCCGACCGCGATTCGCCGAACGAACGAAGGCGTTAAGACACGGGTGTTGTACACAGGAAAGCAAGTCTACTTTCAGGGCAGCTCCTTTTTGAGACGCGGTACTCGGATGCGCTGCCGATGTTCCTGCTGAAGGGCCGAGGCCCGAAGTCTACAATCGCTCCGTCTAGCAGGTGGTAGTCCCGTTCGACGGTGATCTGAGCAAGCTTGGTGACGAACATGTAAAGCAAATCATCAATCAGCTAGTTGCGATGAAAGAGGGGTTGAGGGCGGCGGAGGCAGAACAAGCAGCGAAGCCGGCCTCGCGGTAGCAATGGAGCCGATGCTACGCATCATCCATCGGTTCGTGTGCTCGATAATGGATCACAGAGATGTAGGCAAGCACCGCGCGCGAGATGTGAGCGTGTGCCGAAAACCTCCGACGTCGCCAGCTATTATGCTCTGAAAAATATATGGAAGGCCCCGGCTAGGACGCGCTTCAAAACCTGATAGTTTTGACAACAAGGTGTATCAAAACCTGAAGTTTTTGGCGCACTCCGCTCACCTAACACATCCCCGCCAAGTGGGGCATTTTGATTAACAATCCGCTCGAAATGGCTCCGATGATCCGACATTTCTACGTCTAGCGCGTTTCCCGTCAACTTGAGGGGTTGTCGGCCGCGATGCCATCGATGGGCGTTCATGGTTCCCATCTGCAGGTCCATGGGATGGCATCGGCAGTCCCGCTGAAAGGCGAAGAGCGGACCATAGGTGTGCGGCCTCCAATCGAGCTGCGGTTGTTCATAGCCCTGGCTGGAAGAGTCGCGCCGCCCTCGAAGTCGATCTCGATCTCCTTCCGCGAGTTGGCCAACGCCGGTAACGTCATCGCTGTCTTGCGAAGCGTGGTATCGATGACATCCCCCGAATCGCCAACAAATACATATCGGCCATCCCGACTATGATGCAACCATCCATCCTTGAGGCAATCGTATGCGCAGGGCGACTCGTTGTGGGACAGCGCTCCGAGCAATCGAATATCCGCGACCTGCCTGGGAGCCGACCCGGGGAGACCTGTTACATCGAATACATGGACGTAATTATTGATCGAATCCATCAAATAGACCTCTTTTTCATCGGGAGATAGCGAAATCCCATGACTGGGGGCCGAGGCCGCCCTCCCGCCAGTCGGAAATCGTTCGACCGGAACCGTATAGAGAATCCTTCCCGTGCCGATGTCGCCCACCTGAAATCCGAGGAACCCACTCAGCGTAATGAAGGCGAGGTTCTGGGCGCCGTTGATTGTAAAGGGCCGTATTCCGCCTACGCCCCCCACCGGGCCAATCTTTCGAATCACCTGATTGGTTCTCGTACTTGCCACCACAAGGTAATTCGTGTATCTCGGCCCCAGGTAGACGCGGTCGCCATCCGGGCTCACCACCGTGTTATGCGGGCCGATCCCTCCACTATCGATTGATGTCGTAACATTTCCGCTGTTGGCGTCAATAACTTCCCAGACGCCCGCGGAGACTAATTCCCCAGTGGGCATGTAGATCGTGTTCCCGTCCGGGCTGATGGACATGCTGTCGATTCCGAATGGATAGTATTTCGCTCATACGACCTCGTCGGTCATGAGGTCGTACTTGAGCATGGATCCGCCGCTGCCGCGGTCACTGCCATAACTGATGTACAGCATTCCAGTGACGGCAGAGGCCACGGCCCCTCTCACACCAGCAGACGTCGGCACACTGACATGCTTGACCAAGGCGCCTCGATTATCCACGTCATAAACATAAATGCTGTTGTCTGGAAAAACATATTCATAGTGATGCAACTGTCCCGCGAGGGCACGCGATGGGATGGCGACGGGCAAAAGAGCTAGCGCCAGTAAAACGATGAGCACGTACAGCGTACCGCCCTGGTTGAAATGCACTTTGTAGACCCCCGGCTGCCCCACCGGTATCGGATAACGGAGTTCGCAGCCGTAGCCGCAGATAAAGCTGCGATCAACCGCTTTCCAAGAGTCACCTTGTCGAACGCCATTTGCCGGGACTTTCGCAAGCGTGGGCATAATTTCTTCCCACATTTTCTCTAACTAAAGTTTACTGCCGCCCTTGTCCGATCAAGACGGCGGCCTGTGAAACAGGAGGTTATCCCGTGCCACAAGTGCTGAGTGTTCAACGAATTTGCAAGTATCTATCAGGGGCCTTGTTTATCAGGGTGAATCCCCCATTGCCGTTTTTTCTGACGACCGGTCATAACGACGCATGAAAACACCGACCGAAGTCGATGTCTCGCGGGCGGAACACAGCAGCGACATCGTAGCTCGACGCTGTCTCAGCATGACGTCGTTCCTCCCGCTAGCGGTGGCTCGGCGGCGCGTGGCGGAAACAACGCGCAACGGACCTGATACCGGAATGGACTCCCGGCTTGCTGGTACAGTCCGTGGAGTAGGCACAGGGAAAGCTCGTTCCCCCGCACCGTCTCAATGGCGTAGCCCGCCGCCTAAAGTAGCAGAAATGTAGCAGGACTTTGTCGGCTCGAACTGCCGTGCCATTCTTTGGCCGATCCCAGCCGAAGGACTGTTCCTCGGAGTCGGGCGCGCGTTCCGCTACTGATTCGAGCGCGCCCGTTCTTCAGGTCTTACTCAGCCTACCTCTTAGGCTTCCCGGTTTTATGGTGTTTGGCCTTGTGATTCGCACTGCCAGTGTGTACGACAGTCGTCCTGCCCCCGCCAGTGGCGTTTGAGGCGGCTCCAAATGCAGCACCAGCTGCCGCACCTTTCGCTACCGGGTGGGTGTTGTGTTGCTCCTCGGATGGCGGTGGTGGCGGCGGTGGTGGCGGTTGCTCTGCTGGTGGTGGTGTTTGCGATGACGCTTGCGGCACCATCGCAGTCGTGACGGCCAGTGCCGTCACGAAAAGTACGACTCTTTTTAAAGCTTTCATTCGGCCTCCCATTAGGTTCCTCTGTTCCGGCCGCAATGCGTCCGGCGAGGCCACTATCCTACGTTGGTTATGATGCTTCCTGTTGTCGTGAGGTGTATTGTATCGGGACAATTCCAGATACTATGAAGAAGGAATTGTTGCGGGCCCTTGATGCCGCACTGCAAGTGCACACCAAAGCTCCACCTCTCGCGGTTATGGCAACCTCGCTTTGCTGAACTCCAGCAGGATGAAATACAAAGCCACCAGCATGCCGAGACCGGCGCCAACGGTACACACAGCGCACGACAACGGCATGGAGCGGTAACCAGAGCGCCTGCACTCCTTTCCCTCGCTAACTAGCCTATGCGGCCCGTCCTCGCTATCAAGGCTCTTCGCTTCGCTCCAATGAACGCGCAAACACCGCGCGCCCTTGACCGCTTCAGGCGTCCGCACCGAAACTCCATGTCCTTATATGAGGAAAAGGGGGTGATCCAGACACGCCTTTGTTCTAGACGGCGGCCGGCAAAACTGGCGCGCTCACCGTCAAGGCCATATGGCAGCAGGACGCCTATAGCATGATCTAGCGGCGGAAGGGTGGCACTAGCATCAAGACGAAGATCGGGAACCACACCTTCCGGGAGACCGGCATCACCGCGTAGTCGCTGGAGAGTCCTTCGTAGGATAGCAGAGCGTCGCTGTACAGCGCGGGGCCAGCTTACTTTGCCGCAAGAGCCTGGAGTAACTGGCCCGAGTGAGCAAGTCCCTTGGGCCGAAAGTCAAAAGATTGTGAACCAGTGATGCAAGAAGTGCATCCACCCAAGCGTGGGAGTCCTACGCAGTGTGGAAGGAGAAACCATGATTCTCGGAAAACTCACCGTGGCGATGTTGTTCTTGACTGCTCCTGCAGTGTGGGCGCAGTTTAGTAGAGCGGACATGATGAAGGTGGCGACGGATCGATTCGATACGGCGGCGACGACCTTGAACTTGAGCCCGGACCAAGTAGCGGCGATCAAACCGCTGCTCCAATCGAAATATGTCGATATGGGCCAGGTGAAAGACGTCTACAGGGGGAGCGACAAGAGCGATGCCGCAAAGAAGGACGCGAAGGAGTCGCTAAAAGCAATTCACGACAAATACAACAACCGGATCAACACCATTCTCACTCCGGAACAGGCGAAGGCATGGAAGCGCATGCAAAAGGACTGGAAGGACGACCTCATCCTGCCGAAGTCCTAGCCACGGTCGCCCGCCCAAGGCAGCATAAACCCTCAAGAGTCATTACTGTAGTGCTGCTCGGCTAAGCAGAATTGGACGTCCGGTACTTGCGGGCGTGGAAGTCCGTGTCGCCAACGAGGGTGTCGGCTTCTTTGGCTTCGTACCCGAAGCGCGTGTTGGTGTTCCCAGTGAGGATGGCGCCGCTGCTGTCCGTGCACGAACTTGATGCGACCGTTCCATGGAGTGTAGCGCAAGCGGTGAATAATTCGGGGACCATTGTCGGGTGCTCCGGGTACGAGAATGGCTTCGATATCATCGATGCCTTCGTGTGTACGGGCGGGGGCGCTTTGACGAACCTGAGCATTTTGACGCCACCCACTGACCTCCCGGCGTATGTAGGCCACTCCTCATATTCGGCTTGCCCCAGTGTCATAAATTCCGCTGGGCTGATCGTCGGCATCTTGCAGCCAGGATCGATTCAGGAACCAGATCACATACAGACTCCCCAAATCTTCACTTGGTCTGCCGGGACTACGACCTACCTTGGTGCGGGATCACCTCCGTCCTTGTCTGGCGGAGTTCAGCCTCTTGCTACTCGGAAACTGAAAAGTCACCGCCACACCACCCTTGACCGTGTTTCAAAAGGATTTCCTTTTGGGGCGAGGCGTGCATCTTTAGAGTTATCGTCCGCTGAACCCTAGATATGACGTGCGACGAAAAGCTATGAAAGGCTTTTCAGGACATTGCGCCGTCGTTGTTGGTTCGCTCCGGAATGTTCGTTAAAGCTGAGCTTCCGTTGCACACAGCATCTGAACCTTTGCATTGCTTGAACGCTCGCCGAACAATCGTGGGGCTGACCGCATTGCTTGAACGCTCGCCGAATAATCGTGGGGCTGACTCCGAGCTTGCGTGCGGTCTCGCGCCAAGACAACCCACTTTCGAGAAGCTCTGGAATAAGATCTGCGCGGAAGACCACTCTCGGCCGGCCGATGGGTTTCCCTGACCGCGTTCCATTTCTCCGAGCATGCTCCACACCTGCAGCCACCCCCAACGCGACGCGATGCAGAAGATCCTCAACGAGCAGAAGGTGAAGCTCATTAACCTCGCTGAGAGCATTGCGGCAAAAGGTTTCAGCCCGATGGATCGTTGTCTCGTGCTGCGTTCCAATATCCGCACCGGTAAATTCATTGTCCTTGAAGGAAATCGCAGGGTACTTGCTACAAAATTGCTGAAAAATCCATCGCTCGTGACCACCCTTGTGATGCCAGAGGCCTTCAAGAAGCGGTTACAGAAGGCGGCGAAGACACTTGATGTGAAGAAAGTCGAGCCCGTGGACTGTTACGAGGTAGCGGACCGAGCCGAAGGCATCGATTGGATTCGTCAACGCCACACCGGAGAGGATGACGGGCGCGGAATAGTTAGCTGGTCTGCCATCGCCGGTTCGCGCTTTCGAGGCCGAGATCCCGCCCTCCAAGCTTTGGATTTCGTTCTCGAACATGCAGAACTCACGGACGACCAGAAAGAACTCATCAGCGGAAAATTTCCGCTTACCACGCTTGACCGCTTGCTTTCGACGCCAAGCGTGAGATCGACAATCGGCTTCGATATTGAGAAAGGAAAGCTCCGAACTGAACTTCCAGCCGAAGAAGCTCTGAAGCCTCTGAAGCGCATCGTTCTTGACCTTGCAGAGAAGACTGTCACCGTAACGGATCTCAAGAAGGTTGGACAGCAGGAAGACTACATCGCAAGGATGAAATCAGCGGACAAGCCGAACCTCTCAAGAAAGTCAGGAACTCCCTCGGCCATTGAATCGATGACCGAGAAGGACTTTAGGTCCAAGGCGGGAGCACCCGCGAAAAGGTCTCGGTCGGCGCGCACACCCGCAAGGCATAACGTCGTGCCGAAATCCTGCAAGCTGAATGTCACCAATGCGAAGATAGCTGAGATTTACGCCGAGCTTCGTAGCCTGCAACTTTCAAAGCATCCGCATGCCATTGCGGTGCTCCTGCGGGTATTTCTAGAAACATCGGTAGATCAATATCTGACCAGGGCGCGAATACCGCTCACAGTGCCGACGCCCGCCGGTAACAAAGACAAGAGCCTGAAGAAGAAGGTTGATGAGACAATCGATCACCTGGTCACTAATGGAATCGCCGCCAAAAAGGATTTTGTCGGCGTGACGAAGGGACTAAGCGACGTAAATCATCCGTTCTCCCCGGATATCCTAAACGCTTACATTCATAACTCGTTTTTCACTCCGGTAGAGCGCGACCTGACAGCCGCGTGGGACAATGGCCAACCCCTCTTTGAGAGAATCTGGCCATGAGCGAGCCCCCTCAACCTGCGCAACGCCACCTAATCCATTTCACGCCGCTACGCTATCCGGGCGGAAAGGCGAAGCTGGCAGCGTACGTCAAGAGCCTGATGAAGGAGAACCGGCTGCTCGACGGCGAATACGTCGAGCCCTACGCCGGAGGAGCCGCCATCGCACTCGAACTCCTATTCCACGAATATGTCTCCCGAATTCACATCAACGACGTGAGCAAGCCTGTTCATGCCTTCTGGAAAGCGGTTCTCGATCACACGGACGCGTTGTGCAAGCGCATCGTCGATACGCCTCTCACGGTGAAGGCTTGGGACAAACAGAGACGCATCATGGAGAAACCCGCCGATCACGACACCCTTGCGCTCGGTTTTGCGACATTCTTTCTGAACCGAACGAATCGCTCTGGCATCCTTAACGGCGGCATCATCGGCGGCCGGGACCAGACGGGACCGTGGAAGATCGACGCCCGGTACAACGCCCCAGAACTCGTTCACCGCATCGAGTCGATTGCGAACATGCGCGACCGTATCCACCTCACGCGCCAGGACGCACTCCGTTTCCTGAGGGCCGGCATCGCCAAATGGCCGGAGAAAACGCTCATCTACCTTGACCCTCCTTACTATGTGAAGGGACGCGATCTCTACTACGATTTCTATAAGCCGAAGGATCACCAGAGCGTCGCGGAATTCGTTCGATCAAGCATCACAAAGCAGCGTTGGATCGTCTCCTACGACAACGAGCCAGCCATTCGGAAGCTATACAAAGGTTCGCCGCACATCGTCTACGATATCGGATACAGTGCGAGATCTGCCTCGCAGGGGTCGGAGGTGATGTTCTTCGGCGGCGGCTTGAAAGCGCCGCCCGTTGTGGGATCGATCACTTTGACCGAAAATCATGCACGCGGCCAGCGCAGGACGGCCTAGATGAAGCCAACCAACAAACACGAAATAGAGATCGCCGAGAAGGTCGATCAGAAGGCGCGGGCGATCCGCGAGGGCGTCGGCGCATGGGACGACCGCGTCATAACCGAGATGCGAATCGCGGTCGGTTTCCAGATGAATGTCTCCGATGAGCAATTCCTTGAATCCTATGTCGCATGGCGGCGACAGAATCCGATTAGGGAATAGGTAACGGCGCCGCGCTTTTCGCGACCAATGCTTACGGAACCTTTTTTTAGGCATGTTGACCTGCGGAGTTTCCTGACGGAACCAAAGACCTGCAAAGCGCGCCGCGTCGGAGAATTCGCGCAGGCTTGGCTTGAAGAGCGCGGATTGGGAATGACTTGGAGGATGTGGGCGAAGTGTACGGAAATCGTGGCCGAACTCACAGACTGCCCAGCGCTCGGAAATCGGAGGATTTCCGCACAGAACTTGCTCGGGATGATTCCAAGCAGAGCCTTCACCGGAAAACTCGTGCCAAAATTGCCCCGAAATCACTCCGGGTATTTGATGACTTCTGAGCGAGCCGATTCAGTGGCGGTCTCCTAAACGTCGGGAAATGGATTCCTGGAGGGAACTTCCCTGGCGGTCGCCATGGAATCTTTTCCGAGTACATCACCCACGATCCGTGGCCATGGCCACAAGGCACATCAACGAGTCGCCGACAATCAGACAAGTGCCTTCCGTGGACGGCGTTTCACGGGATCTATCAGCTCTGCGATCGGCAATTGATCCAAACTTCCTCGAATGGGACTGGCTCGCCTCAACCAATCTCACTTTCCGGTTTGGCGGTTACACGGGACTTAGGAGGTTCTGCTTAGATAATAGTTGGCCCCTAGTGAAGGCACTCTGGGTGTATACTGGCCTGAACTTGCAGAGGGAAATGGAGAGTCCCATTGACCGCACGCCTAGACAACAAGCAGCTGCCTCACATTGCGATCTATCTTTTGGCATCGATCCTTGGAGGACGCGCAAGCGCATCCGGCCAGACGCCCGCCGTGCTCAACCTGTCCCACGACCTGGTCGCCAACGGGATCGCCGCTCAGAACATGGTTCCCAACTCGCCCAGTCTGGATGCGCGTCCACTGTTTCAGGCCGCCGTCAACTACGCGTCCAAAAACCACATTCCCACGGTGACGGCGGATCGCGGGAGTTACTATTTCCTCACCCAAAACAGTGCGTACCAACACGTCTTCCTCACCGGTATCACGAACGTCACCGTCGATCTTCAATATTCAGATTTATATTTCGCGCACGGCAACATTCCGGCCATCCAAGTGACAAACAGCATGGATTTCACGTTGAAAGACTTCACCGCCGACTATCTGCAACTGCCGTTCACGCAGGTCGTAGTAACCGGCGTGAATGCGTCCGCGAAGACGTTGAACTTCAAACAGTCGGATAAGTATCCTCTGCCTTCCTTCATCAACTCGCTCACGGTGCCTTCCAGTTATGGCGACGACGGCTATTTCCTTTTCGTGTTCCGCAATGGCCAGCAACTGCGCGGGACCGGGCGAATGAAGGTCTCGGCCCCCTTTAACGACAGCTCCGTTCAGATTACCGACACATCGCCCTGGTCTCAGCCGGCTGAGATTGCCAATATCCAGATGGGCGATACGCTGGTGATCGCCTGGCGCGCCGGAGTCGGGACCATCTTCGCGGCCGATTGTACGGGCCTCACCGTGCAGAACGTGTCCGTCTATGCGTCAGGCCTTCTCGGGGTCTTCACCACCAGGGGCTCCGCCATCACGATCGACCATGTGCAGGTGATACCCCGGCCCGGGACGGATCGCCTGATCGCCACCAACGCCGACGGAATTCATCTCGGGCATGCGGGCGCCAACAACGTCGTTTCGAACAATACCGTTCGGCGCGGCTGCGACGATGGCATCGCCATCGACGGCGAATGGTCCGCGATCGTGAACGCCCCCAATAATGGCGTAAGCGTTCAAGTCGCGCGGTTGAACGCGACGCCTCTGCCGGTCGGTGAATCTTTCGATTTCATCAACATCATCAACGCGACTATTATCGGGACCGCCAGCATTCTTGCCGAGAGTCCGGCGCCCAGCCAGCAGACCGGAGCCGCCGGGGAGGTCATCACCCTCACGCTCGATCACGCCATCAGCGGCTTGCAAGCGAACTTCGGCGTTACGGCGTCCGATCCCAACTTGCGCGGATCGGGCACGGTGATCAGTGGGAATCTGGTACAGGAAGAAGTCTTCGCGCGCGGGATTTATGCGACGGGCGTGGCGAACGTCACCATCACCGACAACATGACTGAGGCGACTAACCAAAGCGGCATCCTGCTGGAGCAGGACGAAGGGCTGACCTACAACTTCAAGACCGGACCCTCCTCAGGCATCGTAATTCAGAACAACATCGTGGACCACGCCCTGGGCTATGGAATCCCGAGCAATATTCTTTTGAGTTTTGCAGGCGCGATTAACGTGGTTGCATACGATGAACACTTCTCCTGGGTATCGACGAGTTCTTTATCGAACATCGCCATCACGGGTAATTTTGTGACGAACTCCGTCGGCACGGGAATCCGGATGGAGAATGTCGCCGGTGGACAGCTTACCGGAGATACGGTGCTGAACTATGCGCAGCAGCCCAACGACTACCTGTGGTATTTGCCGGGTTGCTGCGAGACCCTGGCGCAGGTGCAGGCCGATTTTCAGCAGCCTGTGGTGGTTACGAACAGCTCTTCGGTGACGAACTCGAATAACACGACCACCGGACAGTGGATCGCCAATCTCTCCAATGCCGACGGCAGCTATCGGCTGGCGCCGGAATCCATCGCCGTCGCCTACGGGCAGAACCTGGCGCCATCCCTGGTTCAAGCAGGCGTACAGCCGTTGCCGCTCACGCTCGGCGGCCTCACGGTGACGGTGAAGGACAGTTCGGGGGTCTCGCGTCCGGCCGGGCTGTACTACATAAGCCAAGGCCAGGTAGCGTACGTCGTGCCCAAAGGCACAGCCACCGGCGTGGCGACCGTGACGGTTGGCAGTCAGCCGAGCGCCGCCTTCGTCGCATCAGTCGGACCCGGGCTGCTGGCGGCTAATGGCAACGCCACAGGGGTTGCTTTGGCGGGCGCGGCGCGCTACTCTGCCGACGGCACGCAGACTCCCGTGCCCGTTTTCCAGTGCGGATCGGCCGGCTGCGTCTCCGTGCCCATGGATCTCGGCGCGCCCACCGACATTCTCGGGGTGACGTTCTACGGAACGGGGATCCGCGGGAACAGCTCGCTCGCGAACGTCGTCGCGCAAATTGGGGGCGTGCCGGCGATGGTGTTCTATGCCGGCCCGCAATCGCAGTACGACGGCCTGGACCAGTTGAATCTCGTCGTCCCGCGTAGTCTCGCAGGCGCAGGTGAAGTGCCTGTTGTCTTGACCGTGGATGGCGTTACGGCAAATGTGCTGACTGTCAATATTAAGTAAGCCGGCTTAGAAAACCCCGCCGGCCCGCATGCCGCCGAACAGCGCGCCGTTCTCGCGCAGGATCAGCTCGGTGACCGTCCCGTTTCGACACCCCTCGATCGGTGCAAGCCGCCCAGCAGGATGCTGTCGTGCCTGGGAAACATGTAGATCTCGCTTCAGTCTTTTGCCAGACAGGTCACTGCGCGTATAGTCCTCATGTCGTACAGTTGGCAACCGGCCAAGGCTCCCCACTCCTCGGTAATCCACAATTGAATCCGCTTGCTCTACTCGCGGAGTGTGGTCCACAAACGAAATCCGCCGCGAAAGGCGTGGGCATTGTCACCCAGCCGTGTGTCCTGGGGAGGCTTTTTGAGGAACTTCGCATTGCCTCCGCCTAGGACGACGTAGTCGGCCACCAGCGCTGCTTTGAGAATCCTGGCAACTTCGCCGACGTGATGCCGCCAGCGTTTCTTGCCGAGCCGCTCCAGCCCGCGACGTCCTACGTAATCCTCGAAGGTTTCTCCATGCTTGTAAGGAAGATGTGCCAGCTCCATTGGCGCGACATTGCCATGCACGATCAAGGCGGACCCGAGTCCAGTCCCGAGGCCGAGAAACAGCATTCTGCCGCCTTCGTAGCTCCCCAAGGCTTGCATCGCGGCGTCGTTTACCAGCTTGACTGGATGCCCGAAGGCTTTGGCGAAGTCGAATTTGACCCATCCCTTGCCAAGATTGCGCGGCTCGACCAAGGGGAGATTGTCGATCACCGGGCCGGGATAGCGATTGATACTCCCATGTACTTCCAGCCGGCGGTGGCTTTATGCACAGCAGCGACCATCGCACGTGCGGTCATCGCCGGACCTGAGGGAATCTTGACCGGCTGCTCGCGGCCCGTTGCCAGGACCTTGATATTCGTTCCGCCGACGTCGATGACCAGAATTTGCATAAGAGCTCGTTGGAGGAAACTCGCAAACTTCCTATTTAGGATGCCATGCTATCACGTGCCCACGCTGGACTTGCCTCATCATGTTTCTAGAGGCTGGCAGCGTGCCGATGACATTCGTGGTCAACTGGACTGCGGGCGAAAGAAATAATTCGAACGGCGATTAGCGTCGAAGCTTTCTGCGGTCAACTCCCGTATAGTCCGCAACTCGGAAAGTGGCCCGAAACGGCGCTGGGGGAGATTACTCCTGGTAAGTCGGTGTCACGTCAACTTTCCGGATCGCGCCCTTTTTGTTGAAGTGGCCGAAGCGGATAACAACGGATTGATTGTCGATCAGGCGGAACCGTAGGGAGGAACTGAAGCCCAGCCTCTTTTCTGTCCTGGGGTAACTTACCATCGGCTCGGTGTCACGGAACCTGCCTAGCTGTGCCAAAACTACCTGGGAGCCATCCGAGTCGACCCGTGGTGGACTGGTTGGGAACCGGGTTCGCCACCTAGACGAACAAACTATGGCTGGAATCGGGCTACAGCGGATGTACACCTTCTGTCGCCAGGTAGGGGAATATAACATCTAATCTATATATACGTGAATAACAGTGATGAATGCATTAGAGAGAAGCAAAATAGAGAAGCAGTTATTTCACAGAGCCCTAGGCGGGCGCGGTCATCGAGCATCAACGCTGCTCTGGGCGCGCATCCTTCAACTCAAGAGATTTATAGTCTTTCAACACCTGGGTTGGGGACGCTGGATGGCCCCTCTTCGTTAGCAGTTCCGCCATGCGTCGGTTTGGCAGCAGGCCCTGTTTACGGACGATGCGCTGGATCTCTTTTCTACGCTTTTGAGCCCTGCTTTGCGGCGCTTGCTCGAAAGCTTTCCAAGCATATCGACTAAATATTTTCCTGAGCGCAACATGCTCCTGGTAAGTGATCGCCAGCCATTCACTGATCGTTTCATTCCTGATGCTGCCGGGAAGCTGCTTCATTCCCTGACTAACGGCGCCTGCGATCTCGTGCGGCAGCAGCGGCGGCTTACAGGAATTCCCAAACTCTTCGAGGAGGCCCACCACGGCTTTGTCAGGCACGCCCAACGTCGATAAAAGCCGCGCATAGATTAAAGCCGCGTAGGTGCGGCAGCCTTCTTTGAATCCGCCGCGAAGCTCCCATAGTGCGATGAATTGCCGCAGCCGCTGGTCGTTGACACCCATCCAGCCGCTTTTCTTTAGCGGCCTGGGCTGTAGAATACCGCGATGGCGGAGAGCGGTTTTAATCCTGCGCAGGTCTGTTGCTATCCGCTTTGCTGATTCATCCTCTTCGTCGAGCTTGAAGAACTCGACCAAGCGATTTAGAGTATAGATGGCCGGTTTGCGGCCAGGAGGTGGCCATAGCACCTGCACGTGTTGATTATTTTTGGAGTTCACCGATCCGGGGACTCTGGTGATGCGCGCCGGATCGATGGCACCGGGATCAGCTCCAACCGCTTCGAGCACTGCACAGATCTTCTTCATGATCCTGCGAAACGCTGCACGGTTTCCCTTAGAGGACGGCGGCGGCTTACCAGTTTGTTGGCCGTCATGCAGCAGCCAAAAAAGCCAGAGCCCGCGGCTTTGCAAACCGAAACTGGGCGGTGGGAGCGTGCCACGCTCGACCAACTTCTCGATCTCAGCTCGGACGGCCTGGGTGGAAAGCCCTTTCTTATAAAAATCGATGTCCGAATACACCGCGTTCAGATACTGCAGTTGGGCGGTTCTATGTGGAATGAATCCTGGGATGAAGGGAACTTCGCGGGTGGAATTTAGCGTACGATTCCAAAAGCCGTTCACACTGAAGTACGAATCCCTGCGTAGCCGATCCAGGTGGCGTGGTAACTCCGCCTGCAGATGGTTCGCTCGAATCGAAAATAGATTTTGAAACTTCCCCTCCGCACTCACTTTGCGGCCGAACGTTACGTAGCTGTCTCCGCCCCGATGGAGCGCCGTAATGAGACGCAGGCCAACGGATTTTTCGGAGACGGGCTCTAGCCGTCCGCTGGTGTCGTGCTTCTCTTTTACGGACCCGGAGTGCGCAACGCTGGCGTTTGGGTCCATATCAGAACTTTACGAAAATGCGCTAACCGCATCAGCATTGCAGGTACTCTTAGCCACTCGGAAGCCTGCATCGAGAATGCTTGCGAGGGCCATGAAACGTGCATTTTTGCACGTGGAATTCGGACCGTCAAGACGGTGCGTGATTTGTATGCACTCGGCGCGACGCAGGCGTTTCTGAGTGATTTTCGTAGTATGCAGCAGGGACGTAATTATGCTCAAGCCCAAAAATCTGGCGCGGCGCAAACCTGGACGCCCGCGGCGCACCGACCTCAATCCGGCTATCATCGCGGCATTGCGCCGCCGTGATTTCAGCTGGCGCGCGATTGCGAAATCCCTAGGGGCTGGCGTCGGAACAGTCCGCCGAATCCATGCCGCGTGGTTGGACCAGCTGGCCCAAATGAAGAAGATCGCGACCATGGCACGTCGAACCAGCCACGGTGTGCCAAAAACCAACAGGGACCATTTCGTACAAGTATGGGGACCCAAAAAACTAGAGAAAAAATATGAGATTCAAGAAGACAGCGGCGAGTGAAGAAGCCATTCGGCACCGCAAGACACTTCAGTATTACGACTCCATTGGTGCCCTAGTCGAATGGGACTGGATAACGACGTTCACCTTCGGGCATGCGCATGCGCCTGGTCGTGCATTCGCCGAAGTGGAGGCCTGGCTCGAACGCGTCGAAAGAGCGACCGAAGGGCGTATCGGATGGGCCATGGCCCAAGCCCGTGGCGAATTTGATGGCCGTCTCCACGTGCACCTGCTCGTCACAGGCGTCAGTCGGCTCAACTTCGATTTTTGGATCAGGGATGCGAAGGAGCGCTTCGGCGATTGCGAACTTCAATGCTTGGACTATCCGGCCGCATATTACTTGGCAAAAAACGGGCTGGCAGAAACTGCCGACTTTATCTTTGGCGGCAAACTCAGTGGGCTCGACCCCGCGATCATCGGAGCTCTGCGCCGCCGTGGTTTTCGCTGGCCCGAAATCGCGCGTGTCTGCGGAGCAGGCGTTGGCACCGTCAAGCGGGTTTACAATGTTTGGCTGAATCGGCCCCGGCGGGAGCAACAGCAACATGGCTGAGACCAGCCAGCGAGAACTCCCAAGCTGTGCCAATATTCAGCAAACACGTCGTGGTAGCGACCCCAACACCGGAGCGAGAAGCAAGAGCTCGAACCTGGAATTGTACGACGGGGCAACGTTGTATGCCGAAACATTCAGCGCTCCGACTTTCTTGGTGCAGGACTTTTTTGTTGGCAGGGCACCTGACCAATCCTGGTGTCTACGTCGTCGATGAAGGAGTCGAACTCAGGGCAGGCCCAGAGGCGAGGGAAGTTTTACTCCTCTTGAAGCGCGCGGGGCCAAAGACGCCAGCGGAGATCGCAAAGGTACCGCACCGATCTCCGAATAGCGTGCACCAGCTGCTGAGTCGTTTGCGCCATCCGGAGCTGGTGCTAAAGGATGGTGGCAAGTATATGTACCCCCAATAAGGGTCGTAAGAACGTAAGAACTGCACCGAGGTGATTGGCGGGGTCGAAGGAACAGTCTTCCTATTGATATGAGGCCGACGAGCGACAATCCCGAGAGGCTGCTGACCATCGCTGATATTGCGGCGTGGCTCGGCGTCAGCAAGGGATGGGTGTATGACCACACTTCACGCAAACAACCCCGCCTACCCTGCATTCGGTTTGGTGAAGTGACACGTTTCCGTCGTGCCGACATTGAGAAATTCATTGAGGAACATTCGAGAAGTAGCCATGGACCGCATTAACACGATGGCGTTAAGATCGATCCTGTCAGCAGGTAGGCGTATGGGGCGCGACCGTTATCAGGAAGGAAGCCTTGTCCTGGTGGGCAAGCACGTGAAGAAATGGCGCGGCCACTACTACGTTTATGAAAAGCGGCCGGACGGTTCCGAGATACGCCGCCACCGCAATGTTCTTCTCGGCCTCAAGGCTCAGATTGACAGAGCACAGGCGCGGGAACGCTTGCGCGAGCTGATCATCCGGGAAACCAAGGACGCTCCCCCAACGCCGGCCGACGTGACGTTCCGATGGTTCTACGAGAACCGATTCCTGCCGCAAAAAGAACAACAGTGGAAGGTAACATCGCGTCCCAAAACCAAGCGCTTCATTGAGCACTACCTGCTCAAGCGTTTCGGCGACGTTGTTCTCGGCGACCTGGGCAAATTCACGCTCCAGACGTACCTTAATGAATTGGCTCCGAATTTTTCCATGAGCGTGCTCAAGAAAGTCCGCGTGTATCTCAATTCCATACTCGACGAAGCCATCGAGCTGGAATTCCTGCCCAAGAATCCGGCGCGAAAGCTCGTTGTCCCGCGATCGGGAAGGAAAAGCGCCAGCCTGCCGCTGACACCCGAGCAGGTGCCGCAAATACTATTCAAACTGAACGACCGGGACCGCCTCATCGTGCGCATGTTCCTTGTATTGGGACTTCGGCCCGGTGAAATGTTCGCGCTGCGCTGGAACGACAAGAGGCCAAACTGCCTGCGCATCGATAGCAGCATCACAGACGGCATCGAGGTCGAAACCAAGACTGAGGGCAGCAACACCTACGTCTGGCTTCCTGTCTCTATTGACACCGAGCTGGAATTTATGAAGTCCACCAGCGACGACTCTGATCCCCAAGCCTTCATCTTTCCCTCAACGCGCGGCACTGCCATCAACACCAACAATTTTCTTTTCCGCGTGCTGAAGGAGGCCGGAAAAAAGGTCGGCGTTGCAGGGGTTACACACCAGATGCTCAGGCGTACCTGCTCGACCTACATGGCGCAACTGACGAGCGTAAAGGACGTGCAGGCTCACTTGCGCCACGCCAACCCCCGGACGACGCTCGAGCATTACATTAAGTCCGTGCCTGAGAGCGTCCGCGTAGCCGTGGAATCGCTCGATCATCTGCTAAAATCAAAACCGGAAGCCGAGCAAGCGGCGCGGGCCAATTGAACCCAATTGAACCCAACTTTTTGCTGGCATCGCGCGTAAGTTGTTAGAACCCAAGGAACGCCACCCTAGCTCAGTTGGTAGAGCGGCTG
>Ga0207066_1127_pt1 | contig 19851 bp, 24 predicted proteins | sample Alteio_BWMinCont_24_FD_153490 | JGI IMG/M metagenome (GOLD analysis project Ga0207066, IMG submission 153490) | Enriched cells from forest soil in Barre Woods Harvard Forest LTER site, Petersham, Massachusetts, United States -... | ecosystem: Environmental > Terrestrial > Soil > Temperate forest >...
ATCGACAATGTCCCCCGGCGTATCGGATACGTTCGGGTTGCCTTTTTTTTCTTTGTCCGCATCTTTATCGCCGCAATCCGCATTTGTCGTGTCGCTGGGTTTAGCTTCTGCCGTGCCGGAAGCGGCTTTACCTTTCGCATCACCGGCTTTGGCGTCCGCCGGTTTGCTGACTGCCTTATCGGCGGGTTTTGGCGGCGCGGTTGCAGTGGGCGAGGCCGCCTGCTGTTGCGCCATCGCCTCCAATGTTAAAAATTCGCTATTGTGCACTATGTCGATCACCTTGACGCCAAGCAGCATAAGTGCAGTGGTAATCGTCGCCGGGATGACTTTAATTCTAGGCCGGATGGACATGCACTTGCCCCTTTTTCGTTCGCAGCAAATAAACCAGAATAATAGGAGATGCGTGCAGAGCGTAGCGGATACTACGGGCAAACGCCTCGACGAAGTAGTCGGGCTTATTTGCCGAACCCGCCAACCGAAGCTTTGCTTCGGGAGTATGTGATTGCGTGCAAGGCACGCGGGGGGCAGCGTGTATTCTTACGCCTGCGTTGTTAAATCCCTTGCATGTAGTACCAGCTACATGCATCGGGCTTTGCCTAGCAATCATAAGAATCCCTAGCTGCGAAAAATAGGAAAGTGCATGTCCATCCGGCCTTTTCACTCATTACCCCTTAATACCGGCTTTGAGCATATCCAATAATTCCTGCTCGGCTTTTGAGCGTGTGCGTGCGGCAGGGCGTGTTCCCGCCGCAGCCATTACATTCTGCGACTGCCCATTTCTATAGGCGCTACTTTCAGCAGGAGGATTGATGGATGCATTGGGCGATGCTTTTGGCCAATTGGGCGAGGAGATAGATTGAGAAGAGAGGGACTGCTGGCCAGGACGGCGTGTAAAGCGTGCGTCCTCATCCTCTTCCATCGTTGGCATTTTAGCGCGTGCATTGACTTTTTCGAGCATGGATTCGATCGCGGACAATTTTTTCTGGCGTACCATGGCAACGGCCTCATCGACAGTAGCGATCTGCGGACGTTCTACTGCCTGTGCCCCCATTCTATTGTCGCCCATTCTATTATCGTTGGACCTCTCTTTGAAGGTACTGTCTCCGTTGGTCTCTGGAGGTGGAAAGGAAGGAGGCGGAAAAGAATCGGACGCATCCGCACGGAGGCGGTGGCGTATATCCGCTGCTTCGTCCGACTTTTCGAGAAAGGCTTTTTGCGGGGCACTTTCCATGGTTTTTTCTGGGGGTTTTTCCGGGGAGAATTTTTCCACAACCTTAGCCAGAACTTTCACCGCTGGGTTCAGCGTGGATTTCATCTCTGATCGTTGGGCCGTGCGTGGGGCTTCTTCGGCCATCACCCGTCCACGGGCACGGCTAACCGCAAAACTGGCATCCATCCGGTTCGCCATTTTTTCACCCTTATCGATCATGTAGGCGAGGTCTTCGATCAGGTAATTCGATTTTTCGATGCGCACCTGAATACCTTCGCCGATACGCTTGCTGGTGGTCTGTAGTGCAATAATGCTTTCGGAAGCACGCTTGGTGGAATCATCGAAATGTTTGAGCAACTGTGCCAGTTCGCTTTTGCCATCCTGCAATATTTTGATGCGCTGATTGAGTATCCAGCAATAGGCGATGGTGATGCACAACAGCACTGCGATCAGCGTATCAAGAAGCAGACTAAAAAAGCTGACTGTGAACATAAGCTTTACTCATCCCCCACTATCGTCCATTTTGCGTTTAATCGCGTCATTGATAGAAACGGCAACCGAATGCTCAACCCGCCCGATCTGGCCGGTAGTCACGGCAATTCCGCCACAGCGCAGAATAACCGGATCACTCTGTTTACAGTCCAGCATCAGCGTGGTTCCCACCTGCAGGGCCATGATGTCACGCAGCTTCGCAGTTTTTTCCTTGAAGACCGCTTCCAGCTCGACTTGGGCACTGCGCAGCTCTTTGCCCAGATGTTTTTCCCAGACGGTGTCCTGGCCAAAATTTTCGCCCATGAACATCTGCAGCAGCAGGTCACGAATAGGCTCCAGCGTCGCATGCGGCAACATGATATCGATAATCCCACCGCGATCTTCCATGATATCCAGCCGGAAGCGTACCAGCAGCACCGGATTACCCGGGCGTGTAACGCTGGCAAAGCGCGGGTTGGTTTCCATCCGTTCAAACACGAACGACGCCGGGGCCAGCAATTCAAATGCCCCACTCATTTCCAACAGCACAATATCGACAACGCGCTTGACGATGTCCTGTTCAATCGTCGTGTAGGGACGGCCTTCAACGCGGGGAGGATTCGCAACTTTTCGTCCACCCAGTAAAATATCCACCAGCGAATAGATGAGCGCGCTGTCCATCGTCGCCATGCCGAAATTTTCCCATTCCACCGCACGGAAAATATCCATCAGCGCCGGCAGCGGGATGGAATTCAGATAATCCTCAAAACGGAGGCTGGTCATGGACTCAAAATTCACGTCAACGTTTTTGCCGGTAAAATTACGCAGCGTCGTGGAGAGCTGGCGCACCATGCGGTCGAACACCACTTCCATCATCGGAAGCTTGTCGTAGGCGGTCATCGACTTATCGAGGATCGCGAATATACCATCTGTGGCTGCGCTGCGCTTGTCTTCCTTCGCGTCAAACCCTAGCAGCGTATCAATTTCACTCTGATTGAGGATGCGCTGCTCACCGCCACCGCCAGCAGCACCACCGGCGGCTTTTTGCGCTTCTTCCGCTTCAAGGGATTTCTCCCAGGCTTCTGCGGCGGCGGCATCATCTACTTTGGTATCGTCAGCCATGGATAATACAGTCCCTTAAGTCCTTCAACAGGATACTACTACTGGTAGCAGCCGCTGGCAACTGGAACTATCTATTGTACAACAATTTCCTTGAACAACACGTCATTCACTTTTGCCGGTGCCAGCGCCCGGTTCACGCGCAGCAACAATTCTTCGCGCAGGCGCTGAATTCCTGCCGATCCGGCCAAATCGCTTGGACGCAATTCACGCAGGTAGGTCGTAAAGGCATCGGAAACGCGCGGAAGGTTCGCCTCGACGAGGGGTACGTCCGACTTGTGCGCCAACTCCAGTATCACGCTTGCTTTCAGGTAGCTGGCCGACTTCCCCGAGGTATTCAGGTTCACCAGGAAGTCCGGAAGGGTATAAAACACGGGCTTTTCGATGGGTTTTCCATCCGGCCCCATGATCACATCTTCGGTTTCTTTTTTCTTGTTCAGGATACCGGAAAAATAGACCCCTGCCCCTACACCGGCCAGCACCAGCACCAGAAGTATGGCGATAATCAATTTCTTTTTGGATTTCTTGGGTTTTTTCTCTCCACCCTCACCCTCGCCACCTTCGCCTTCTTCCTCATCAGCAGCCTCTTCCTTTTTAGGCGCTTCGTCTTCTGCGTCCTGATCCGGGGCGTCATCGTCGCCTTTTTTCTTTTTCTTTTTCTTACCCAAACCGAACATACGCGCACCTCGTAGAAGCAATTTATAGACAATGGACGGGCTTTATACCCTGATCTCTAAACTTATTCAAGAAGCGGTTTAACCCTACCCTATTTTGGGAAATATGCACTTAACGAAGGGAGAATTTTCAGGTTGCGAAATATCTTCAGAGGCGAGGCGGGGGGGGTAGCGTGGCCCGTGGCAATAAGTAATCAGTCCGCTGTTTAGCTCTTTTCAAAACTTCCAGTAGCTTATCCTGGATTACGTTACCGGTTGCGGGATCAGTTGCGCCTTCTCTCTTTAACTCATCCGCCCAGTCCTAAAGCATTTGGGCATTCTCTTCTGGCGTAAGATATAGTTCGGGATTGATTTTGGCGGCATTTTTGCCGGGAGGCTAGCACACCTTCATTACTCTCATATATTCCTGTGGGTTGCCAAAAATAATCGCCCCCATACGATCTGCCCTAATTTCTGTTTTTAGATTGGGAGGCGCGATGCATATTTGCGCCATATATTCAGGAGTTACGTCACCATTGGCTATCAAATGTTTAATTCAGACAGATTACCGCCCTCCGTTACCATGCCCTCTCAGAGCGGCTTCAAACCCTTCAATTTCCTTGTCCACAGCCGATCCGCTTGTCCGTACAGACCATTTTGATAAACACCGGTCAATGTCGCCATCTTGAACTGCTTTCAGAAATCTATCCGCGGCAGCTTGGTCGTGGAGTGCGAACTTCACGGTTACCGTTGGGGGGCTTTTCGGTTTCGGGAACATTTCACCCATAAGCCTATTTAAATCACCGGAGCTAGAATCATCATGTGTACTCATCGTTTTCTACCTTGCAAGCTAATGTAATCGCATGACAGCTCATCATTTATTAATTGTATATACAGCATATGCTGCTAGTATAATATCATTGTTTAGTTATGAATAGAACGACAAAATATTAGGGTTTTATTACTGCTAACAACAGGCTGATTATAAATCATAAAACTGGCCGTTACTGCGGGGTGAGCGGCTAGTGCTGACCGCCTTGTCAATATGCGCCAGTTCGTGGGCCACATACATTTTGAATTCTTCCGGGTATTGGACAAAATAGTTCTCTGTATACTCATTGATTTGAATGAACTCCAGTGTATCAACGTGCAGATGAAAAATGGCCCTCGGCCCCCACAGTCAGAGTTGAAAACGCGGCATGCATAACGAGGCTTGGAATCTCTTCAAACAGTCCGTACACACTCCACCACCACCCAAGACAAAGTATGGGCCATACGCCGCCAGCCTATACTCTAACCGCGAACTCGCCCGGCGGTATGCTGGCAATCCTTTTTTTAATTTCTTCTGGAGGATCATAGGTCTTGTTCTTGATCCCCAGTGCTTCTCGCAACTTCCCAATCTCAGGTGCTATCGTTTCTTCCTGAGCTTCAAGCGTTTGTAAAGCCCACCCAATTGTATTCCGGTCGGCACCCATTTTGTTGTTTTCAAGTTCTCTTACTCCCCTTTCCCCGCTGGTAGCCATCGAAAGCAGACTCATGACCATTGCACCGGCTACCCTTACCTCATTTTGATTGTCCTGCCCCTGCGCGCCACACACGATGATACCAAGCTGGCGGTTGATGGTTTGCATTTCCTCGTGGATTTTCAGGATATTCCGCAGTGTTTCGAGAGATATCCGGTCGGGAGGTGTTGTGGCAGATTCTTCAGAACTCATGGCTTATATCCACATTTTGCTTCGAAATTGTATCCTGATATTAAATAATACTAGACCAATATACATTGTTTGGTTAATTTTTGTCAGACATTTTGGATAGGATTGTTAAACTTGCAGGCAGCATAAGTGTTGGCGTAAGGACAAAGGTTATTCATTCACTTCATAAAGAGGATTTATGGTAAGTTACGCTCACTCCGCCACTGGCACACGCTACGTTCTGGGCATTGATATTGGCGGTCAGTCTATCAAGCCGGAGTTGTACGAGGTCAAGGACGGGAAAGTGACCGAAAAAAAAGAAGAGTGGCAACCGGAAACCGAAACAAAGACCAAGCTTGGGGTAGTGGCACATGCCGGGCAAATCGCGGATATTATTGCCGAAGCCAACAAAAAGGCGCAGGCGCTGGGCGGGAAATTAGTGGCAGTGGGTATTGGCAGCCCGGGAAGGTTCCGTGAGGATGGAACGATCAAACCCGGCACCAATACCAATATGGGGCTCACGCTGGACGAATTTGATGAGAAAAACCTCAAAGATAAATATAAAGGGGAGCTGAAGGCCATCAACCCGGATCTGGAGTCGCTTCCACTCACGGTTGGCAACGATGGCAATGCCATGCTGGCGGGGATGGTACAGGATATTGTTAATAGCCCGCGAACGGGGGATTCCAGAGCGGTGTTGAAGGACCAGTACGAAAATAAGATTAACCCTTCCACTTTATTGGGCCAACAGGTTGCCAAACGCGTGGCATTGTTCGGCATTGGCACGGGGCTTGGCCATGCGATTGTCGATGTGGACGGGAAAGGCGGCATGCACCCCATAACCGACGGCCACGCCAGCAAGCTGCGCGTCCCGGTGGACGAAAAAGATTGGCCCATGGTGGAAAAAGCCATTGCCCTGATGAACGAGGAGGGCAAAAAGCCCGAAGTGCTGGCGTTCCCTGACCATACGGTTCGCGCCGAAGACCTTATGCGTGACCCGGTGCTCAAGAAGCTCGCCGGGGTCGATAACGCAAAGGACATTGATTGGGCTCATAATCCGGAGCACGAAAAAGTGGTGCAGTTTGCCGGAAAATATATGGGACGCCTGATAGCATTGATTAAAAGTGGTCAATCTGATGATGTCGAAACGCGCAATGGTTGGAGCCTCACTGAAAAAGAGGATGCTGCAAAAACGGAGTATTACCTGATCGGCGGAGGGGTTGGCGGAAAACCTCTGGGGGCAGAAATGATCCGCTATGCTCAGGAGGTATTGGTGGATAAGAAAATCAGCGATGTGAAGATGGTGCAGTATACGCGTGAGAACCCGGCAGCCCGCGCCGCCGCCATGACGGTCCCGGCCGAGCATCTGTCAGTCGGACACGACGGTCGCGTCTAGGTTTGCTTGCTGGTTACTGCGTATTAAGCAATCTTAATACAACTGTAACAGATGATTTGATATAACTGGAACATAACGCAGGTTTTAATAGATACAGGGAGTAAACACATGGCCTACGATAAAGGATCATCTGCTGAAACGAAATTCAAAACGACCGTAGCAGGAAAACCGGCAGTTGTCAGTGTAGTCGATATGAATGACGACCGCCATCCAAGGATGGTATTCGTTGAGATGGGCGGAAATACTTATGAGTTTGATGCAAAGCTGCAACCGGTACTTTGGCAAAAAGATCATGACAGTCGCGGCAGCTACCTCGCCTTCGAGAAGAGCCCAAATGAAAAGAAATTCAGCAGCACCAGCGTACACCCAACAGAACATGGTAACATGGTTGGCAATACGGATAATGTATCTACGCAATCGATGGATCGTCGGTTTGGAGAAGCCCTCGTTGCGATAAGAAGCGTTTCTAACGATCCCAAATTTCCCAAAGATCTCCGAAGGAATCTGGCCACAGCCAGCCTGCAATTTACGGAAGCACCTGAGCAGCTTCAAGCGATGCTAAGTGAAGTAACCGTTATACGCAAAGGTACTGCTTTCCGTATCAGCTCCCCAAGCCCTGAGGATGCCGGTACGATCAATAGGATTAACGAATTGCTTGCTGAGGTTAAATCCCGTGACAGGGATGGATCGGGAATGAATATCACTAAAGATGGGAATACCATAGATATCGGCAACCCAAGCGGGCCGATGCGGAAGATGTTGCAGGCAGCCTCGCAACAAGAAGCCAACAGATAACGTTCCCTCAACAATATTCTACCCTGTGCAATTTGATGATAAGGATTTCTCTGTTTTTTACTCCGCGTGGGCGGCAGGCTTCCGTTACGTAACTGGAAAGAGCACGTGGTACAACCAATAACATCCTACATTACCAATAGAATAAAGCGCCCCGATGCGGTGATCTTCGATTGGGATGACACCTTATTCAATCATGATAAAATTAACCATTATCTGTCTATGAAGTTAATAGAGGATATTGGACCAAAAACCTCCTCGCAGGATGAGCTTAATCGGCTTGCTACGGAGATGAATAATAGCTGGCATGAGGACAAAGATGCATGCTGTAGAAAGTATTTCGGTGGTCGTTCGGTAGATGAGGTTTTTGCCGTATGGAATACACACATGGAAACAATTCCTGTTGAGGAATTGAGAATGCTTGATAATGCCAGAGAAGTTCTGGAAAGCCTGAAAGAAAAAGGCATTCCCATGATGATCGTCAGCAATAAGCCGGAGAGATTCCTTGAACGGGAATTGAAACACTTCGAACTCAACCAATATTTTGACGTTGTTATCGGACAACAAAAGGATGTGAAGGAGCGAAAGCCAAGTGCCCTACCCGTATTCAAAGCCATAGACGAACTAAACAAAAAGAGAAAAGGCGCAAAACAAAAGAAGTTAGAACACAATGGAAGATTGTGGTATGTCGGCGATCATTTTGACGATGCCTCAGCAGCGATAGGTGCTGGCACGTCTGTCTTTATCATTGGTGATGCACACAAGAAAAATATTGATAAACATTTTTGCGATTCCGACGCAATAGGCGGAATCACTCACCTCAAAGACCTGCATGCATTTAAAGAAATAGTCGACACCATCCCTCAGATTTCACCGCCTTCACTCTGACAACAAATACGCTGGCAGAGAGTACCAAGCCCCCCTTTACTGCAAATCTCTTCTGCTGGCATTCGCCTGGCTAAGGGCGTGAGCTTCCAATTGGTTACGCACGTCTTCTACCAATGGGGCTGCCCTATCCTTCCGAAGCAGGCCTTTATCAATCACTTCTGCTTTTAAGGCATTCATGCGGGCATCGAAATCCCGTTGGGCTTTGTTAAGGGCAGCAAGGATCGGTCCGGCATCGCTGGTAGCCCGCTCAATAGCGCTGCCTAAGGCCATTGCCTTATCATCATCCAACCCCATAAAATGACCGCTTAGGCTTGTCAGCTCACCTGCGGCTGAACCCAAAGCCCTTTTGGTGCGATCAGCAAAATTTGGAGCCTCTATATCTACCCCGCCCTTCACTTTAGCTGCTGCATCGTTATAGGCCTTAAATTCCTCAGGTGCATGTGCCTTTAAAAAAGCATCAACGGCTGGTTTATCATTTTCAGGAATCTCATAACCATTAATCAATCGGTCATGTTTTAATGCTTGCTTCAGCGCAGCTGCATCATTATTTCCAGTTTTTTCTATTTCAGCCAGCAATTCGTCCCATACAGCGTCCGAGTGAATTTTAACTTTCAAAGCTTCTCTGGCACGTTCGAATTCTCTATCAGCATCGTCTGCATTATGGACGACTTTGACTTTGGATGCGGTCATCCCCCTCATCACTGCAGCTTTTGCAGCATTATATCTATCCCATTCCTCAGGTGCATGTGCCTTTAAAAAAGCATCAACGGCTGGGTGATGTTTTGGACGAGTGGTAGAATTGTCAAAAAGGTCGCGATAACGAAATAATTCAATCAGTGCAATTGAATTAGCAAGCGTTTGCTCTAATTTGATTGCCGCCTCCAATTTATGCAATACCTCGTCCGAACAAACTTTTTCCTGCAATGCTTTTCCGGCAAGTACGAATTCTTCATCCAGGACATCTTCACGAGTTTTAGGTACAAAATGATCTTCTTTGGGTGCAGCCATAATTATTTCCCTCTTTTTTGAATACATTATTCCACTAACACCCCCTGAAAATATCATGAAACGGGCTGATGGTAAAGATTTGGTAACAAGATAAGCGCTTCTTTTCCATCCGCCTGTAATACATAATATTTTTTTGGTATCGCCCTTTACTTTTCGCACTCATCCCTGCCTTGGCACGCTTCCTGCTTATCATCAGGCGTTAACCATCACTATTTGCATGGATACGTCATATGGATAATGGGATTTATTTAGCGCTTTCAAGACAGATGGCCTTGTTCGACGACATGGACATCACGGCGAACAACCTGGCCAATGCCAACACCACGGGCTATGGGGCAGAGCATGTCCTTTTTAATAATTTCCTGGTTGCCGATAACAACTCGGGTGATCGTACAAAACTGGCGTTTGCGAATGAAGCCGGAAGCTACCGCAACCTTGATAATGGCAGTTTAACCTCTACGGGTAACCAGCTGGATGTCGCCATTCAGGGGAATGGGTATCTGGTCGTCGAGACACCGCTGGGTAAACGCTATACACGCGCTGGCAACATGCAGATCAATTCTGATGGGGTGCTGACGACGCAGGAAGGCTATCCCATCCTCGACAGCTCCAGCAACCAGATCAGTGTACCGGAAAATACCATAAGTGTCGAAGTGGGCGAAGGCGGCAACCTGAAATTCAACGGGATTGATAACGGTGCGTTAAACGTTGTCGAGTTCCCTAACCCGCAATTGCTGGAGCGCGTTACCGGTCGTCTTTATAAAAGCGATATCACCCCATACCCCGCCACCAACGCCCGCGTCGCACAGGGGATGCTGGAAAGCTCCAATGTAGAGCCGGTGAAAGAGCTCACGCACATGACGACGCTGACGCACAGCGTAGCCGACACCGCTCAATATATTGCAATCGTTTTCGATCTTGAAATTAAGGCCGACACGGCCTGGTCACAACAGTAAGCTTAGGGAGAAATCACCATGAGAGCTCTTGATATCGCGGCATCCGGCCTTCAGGCCCAGCAGACTTTTGTTGATGTAACGGCACAGAACATCGCCAACGTCAACACGACGTCCTATAAAAGGCAGCGCCCTGAATTCACCGATTTGCTCTATCAGAACCAACGCGCGGTCGGTTCCAACTCATCGGATAACAGCACGATCTTACCGACCGGTATCCAATTGGGGTTGGGCGTGCGCCTTGCTGCCATCAGCCGTAATACCACTCAGGGCACCACCTCATTAACAAACGGTCCGCTGGATCTCGCCATTAACGGCCGGGGCTATTTACAGGTCACCCTGCCGGATGGCACCACCGGCTATACGCGTGACGGCGCGTTGCAGGAAGGTCAGGACGGCTCACTGCAAACCAAAGAAGGGTTTCAGATCAGCCCAACCATCACCATCCCCAACAACGCCACGAGCATCACCATCAACCCTAACGGTGAAGTCGACGTGATGATTCAGGGACAAACCGCTCCCTCAGTACAGGGAACCATTCAAACGGTGAATTTCGTTAACGAGGAAGGGCTTCAGGCACTGGGTAACAACCTGTTTGCCGAAACAGCGGCATCGGGTTCTCCCACCAGCGGCACGCCGGGGCTAAACGGATATGGCACACTGCTGCAGGGTGCCCTCGAAAGTTCCAACGTCGATGCGACGACCGAGCTGACCAACCTCATCAACGCCGAACGCGTCTATGAAATGAACAGTAAAGTACTCACCCAAGTTGGCACAATGCTCCAGGCATTAAACCAGAGCGTATAAGAGTCGGAACGTAACATAGGAACATAGGCAATGAAATTATATAATATGAAGCGTGGGCATATCATTAATCAACACATCGTCCACTTACTGATCGGGGGGCTGCTGATCGGCGCATCGCTCGGCAGTCCGGTGCTGGTGGGAGCGGCAAAGGCCGACCCCGTCGCAATCTACAATGATACCTCATTCAATGAAATGGCCTTCAATAGTGCAGCATTGAAAGACGAAAAACCAACTGCTGGCGCACCAACCGCTGCTGCACCAAGCCCAAACACTGGCACATCAAGTATTGGCACAGCAAGCATTGACACCTCACGCAACGCCGATCCACGCAACATATTTGATGTGTCGTATGAAACGGTTCAGGAAGTCCTCAGCCAGCAGCTCACCGAAAAAGGCGTGGGTGATAAGGTGAGCGTCGTCATGAACGGCCATAGCAACAAACCGATTTTTTCCTACACCAGACCAGTGACAATTGAAACGCGCAGCCTGCAATTTGATAAGTCAAATGGCCATTGGCAGACGAACCTGCTGTTTCTCGCCGATGGCGAGGTGGTATCGGTACTTCCGGCATCGGGGCATTTTGATGAGATGGTGGAGATCGCCATGCTGAAACATGAAGTACGCAACGGCGAAGTGATCCGTGAAAACGATCTGGAAATCCGCGATTACAGCTCAACCCATATGCATGCCGATACGATCACCGATTTAGCAGGGCTTCTGGGTAAAACGCCGATCCATACCATTTCGCCATTTCGTCCTGTCCGTACTTCGGAAGTGATAACCCCCGCGATCATCAAAAAAGATGCCATTGTGCAGATGCGCTTCACCCTGCCGGGCATGGATATCTCGACGGAAGGCCAGGCCATGATGGATGGCGCAAAGGGTGATGTTATCCCCGTGCGTAACATCAACAGTAAGAAGATCGTCCGTGCTGTCATTGAAGACAGCCAGACCGTCAATGCATTCGCCATAGGAGGGGATCATGCTTCACTTCAATAAACCCATCAACGCCCAACTCATCCATCTATTGCTCATCGGCGCATCGCTTGTTGCCCTCACCGGTTGCAGCACCTTCATGGACAAGCTGAATTCGATCAACAAACCCGCTCCAATGACCGAGGCCGCTAATCCGCAGGAAAAATCGACTTACAAGCCGATGACGTGGCCGATGCCGGAAACCCCGCCACCATCGCAACAATATGCCAATACGCTATGGCAGCCGGGAGCACGCGCATTTTTCCGTGATGGCCGTGCAGCGCGCGTGGGTGACATCCTGAAGGTCAACATCAACATCAACGACAAGCTGCAATTCAACAACCAGACGGAAGCCAAACGCACCAGCGCCGACACCTCGACCGCGAAGGCCACTGTTGGCTTGCTTCCTGAAGCCATCCATTTGCTGCCGAATGTAAGAGGAATCGATCCGGCCAATCTGGTAAACACCAATGAAAATATGGACACCAAAGGCACCGGCACCGTACAGCGTCAGGACGTATTGACGACGCAGGTCGCCGCCATCGTGACGCAGATGCTTCCCAACGGCAATATGGTGGTGAATGGTTCACAGGAAATCACCATGAACCAGGACGTACGCATTGTATCCGTCAAAGGCGTAGTTCGCCCGCAGGACATCAAGTCGGACAATACGATCGACTCAACGCAGATCGCCGAAGCACGTATTGTTTACACCGGCAAAGGACAGCTCAACGATGTGCAGAAAGAACGTTGGGGTGGTCAGGTTGTTGACGCGCTCTCACCGTTCTGATTTTGCCTAAGCTGCCGTTCTGATGTTGCGTGAGTTGATTGCGTACCACCATTGCAGGGACGGCACATGGCTAAAATCACGCTTGCCTCGGGTAGCGGCTCAGTTTGGTTGTTAATATCAAGCATTTTGTTCAATTTGAGGCGGCGCTGTAGCACTTATTTTCTTATTGTCAACAATTATTCTTCCTGCTAGACACCATCTATGTTAAGCTGGAAAAGTATGTCAATGATAGCAAGCGGTGTAAGGAGTATTGTTTAATGCCCGGCGCCCTAAAGGATGAGCATAGACCAGCGGATTTGTAGAGCGTGCAGTTATGGCATCCCGTATAGGCACAAGTGAAATTGACGAGTCACCTAAGTCGAAATCAGGCAGAACAAAAAGTGGTAAAGTTGGTGGAAAGGCTAGAGCGGCAACATTAACTAAAAACAATAGATTGGATATTGCCAAGAAAGCAGCAAAAAAGAGATGGGAATGAAATGACTGAATCGAGTGAACAGAGAAAATTAAAGAAAACAATGGAACAGCAACAACGCCAAGTTGATGAAGGTGTCCTTATGCATATTGTAGAGCAAAAGGAAAATTGGAGTGAATGCACATTAGAAGATGGCACCGTATTGCGTGTAAGGCCAGTAATAACTGAAGTACGAAAACTAAAGAAACTTGGGGCTGACGGCAAGCCTGCATACGGTCATAAAATTGCCCTACTTTCGGATGTTCGCCATCCTGATAAAACTAGGAAAGGAGCGTAATTATGAGTGCAAGTTTGGCTATTCTTCCTGATGCTTTTGACGTTCAGGCTCAGATATATATCGTTTATGTACGCACTAAAAATGCTGTCCAACATGTTTTAGTAAAACTTGATGGGGCGGTTAAAGATTTTATGAGCACTATTGTTACCAACAGCGATTCATCGCTTACATTTGATGGGTATAAAATGGATATGGTGCAGAAACTTTTACAATTAAAGTATGTCCGCCCTGTGACTGCTCCGTCAGGAGAAACAGAGTTTTTGTCATGGCTCGATGAATAATACAAATGAATTCACCCAAGAAACGGCCGGTTTCTGTCGTGCCGTCTCCGGGCGTCAAGGAAGCCTTTAGAAAATTAAAGAAACTTCATCCTGAAATTAGGGATGCAATAAAAATCTTCAATAAGAACAAGCGCTCTATTCCGCCAACTCCTCTTCCCGTCGAGATGAAAGATCATGCACTAAAAGGAGCATTGAAAGGTATACGTGAATGCCATTTAGATGGCCGCGCAGGTGATATATTGCTTCTATATACCCACGAAAATGATGTTATACGCATGTTAGCAATTTGTAGACACGCTGAGTTACATCATAAAAAAAGTTCTCAATTGAAAAAACGGACGACGAAAAATACAGCCGCATAAACTGGAAATAGCGTATACCATCGAACACCGATTCCTACTAAATATGCAAAAATGATGTAGGTAGAAGATACAAGTTTATCGAGCGCTTCCTGACGCAGGTGGTCCCGACCCTGCATTCCCGGGGCTGGTAGCACTGCCCCCTTGCGCCGAACCAGCACCAGGCCTGGCAGGTACGCTCCGTGGCAATAAAGGCAAGCCATCTGCGGGCATTCCAAGTTGTTCACCTATCGCCTGCAATACGCGGGGTACATTCCGTACATTAACAGCCGGAATCACGCCTTCATCCGCTCCTTTTATTTTAGTGATGGGCACGGGCTTTCCATCGATGTCTGTCACCTGAATTCTCGCCGCCCCCAGCCTATCCAGAACAATTGACGCTACGGCATCAGGGAAATCCACCGTGGCTACCCGACACCCCCTCATGCGACGATCCGTATTTGCATCTGGATGCGGCGTGAATTTAAGAACTTTAGCAGTGTTAAATCCGGACGGATCCAGCGGCAATACGGGCAAGCCATTTTCCGGAGTTCCCAGCTTTACTGCTATCGCTTCCAATATGGGTGGTATATCCCGTATATCAACAGCCGGAATCGCCCCTTCCTTGTTGCCATGGAATTTAGCTATGGGCACACCTTTTCCCTTGTTGTCAACCACCTGAACTGTCGCCTTCATATTACTATCCAAAACAATTAACGCGACGCCATAGGGAAACTCCACCGTGGCTGTCCGAACCTCACCCAGGGCAGGATCGTTTCCCGCATCAGGATCCAGAGCAAATTTAATAGCGTTAGCAGGGTTGAATTCCGCCGGAAGCTTCGATTGAATTTCTGCCCGCACATCATCCATTGTGAGACCTCTGTCACCGTAATGGGGAACAACTTGAAGAGGACGGCCATCTTCATCGATCATGGCGGCACGCGTGACTGTTTCCAATGCTCTGGATGCCTCATGCTTTATGCAAATCGTAGTTTTGGAGGTTTCAATATATTTTTTGGGAAAACCAAGGTCCAATAGGGCATCTCTGATGGCCGCAAGCTTATCGGGGTCATTCTCTTCGATCACATGGTCGGCCGGTACCCCCCTGATTTTTGCCGCCCATATAGGGTTATGATTGATGGCCTCCTGCACAATCCTGACCGGGTTTTTCTCGGGCGGCAGTGCCGGGAACAATTCGAGATGCGGGTAATTCTGTTCCAGCACCACCCGGATTTCGGCGCGAGTCTGGGCATCCGCATCCCTCAATAAATTCAGCAGTCTGAAAGAGGCTTTTTCTTGCTTTCCAGAACCATCCAAAAAAGCTCGCCGGTGTGTTGGCTCATGATTGAACAGGTCTGTTTTAAATTCCAGCACGGCAGCAGGGTCCTGCAGGAATCCGCTATTCTGGCTATCAACCATCAGGGCCAGCGCGGCGTCGTAAGCTTCCGCATAGGACTCGATGGGATTTTTTGGTTTACCTGTAGACAAGTGCCACCTCCACGGAGGGTTGCCGGAACTATAATTTTACCATTAAGCAACACCATAGCATAGAGGCGGTGTTCCTCGTTATGAAGTTATGATGACAATAGACTTACGCGGGAAAGCAGGCTTCACCACACGTGTGGGTCGCCGATGCTGCAACCATATAAGTTATTGTATAAAATAAATAATAATACCTCTCCCTGCTTGTAACGCAATCTTAACGACACCTTTAATCCAGGCATGTTACCTTCATAATTATGCTGGAAACATGGGTTAATCTTACATTCGAGCAAGTTGTCGGAAATCTTGACCCGACAAATTGTACAATATTGCCATCTATAAGAGACAATCCTGAACGGGATAAAATAGCAGCCATCCTTGATTCAATTGGTCTTAGTAAATTCTGCTCCCCTAAAAAGGGTGCCCATGCAGTGATTTTGAATACAGATCTTGGTCTCATTGTAAGGATATCCCCTGTCAGAGAGCAATTTCAAACTGATGCTGCTACATTTCCTATCGATGAAATTCTCCAGCCACTTGCAACCATTGTGGTTGGGGAGACAAAAATACAAATAGTACCAAACGTATTAACCATAGAGAATGCACTCCCTCGTCGTCAAAATCCAGGCTTAATCAACCATCGCGAGGCAGAAGCAATACTGATAGCACTGGAAGAAGGATGCAAAAAAAAAGGCGTCGAATTCTTCGATGGAAAAACTGCCAACATAGGCCTGATTACTGATCCTAAAACGTATCGGATTAAAGGTGGAGTCATTATGGATTTAGGAGCGACCAGATTAGTTTCTGGGGCATCGGTACCCGCTCCCGACGATTTTGAGCTACAAAAAATAGTTTGGGAGAAATTCGGCTTAAAGAAAGATTTTCGTCCCTTAGGAGTTTTAGATGCTGATAAAGATGATTTATCACCGTTGAAATCATTAATTGAGGTTATTGCTCAAAAGAAAATGGAAAAAGCTGGATGGGCACATTAGCGCAGCCTAAACCGCTAAAACCATAGCATAGAGGCGGCGCTCTTCGTCATGAAGTTATGATGAGTGACGCGGGCAGGTCAGGCTGCGCTGCCGCTTGCGGTTTTTCCTCTATACATATCAATAATTTCCTTCATTTCTTCCGGAAAATCGGTGATGAGCGCGCCACCCTTGCCGACGATATTTTCCACTTTTTTTACCAGTTCCCACTGATCATTGGGCGCAAACGTTGTCGGATTTTTTTCACTCGCCGTCCATGGGGTCGCCCTTGGCTTACCATCGTCGGGATGCAGCCCCACAATGCGGGTCAGCACTTCAATCGCCTGGTCGGTGAGCGAATTCAGGGTAATGCTGACGGTATTATTCGCTCTGGGTTTTGCCGATTCGTCAAAGAGGTTGTGATTGGCCACGAGTTTGGCCTCAAGCTCCTGCACATTGATATCCCACGGGTGTTTTGGCCCTGCCAACAACACCCCCAGTTGTATATTCGGCATCGTGTTTTTCATTTCATTCAGGCTCGGCATATCGAAAGAACGGACTTCAAAATTTTTGATTCCCCAGTCACTCCCCTTCTGGTTGGCACGCTTTTCAATGGTTTTGGCCACGATCCCGGCGATGCCAAGCCCTTTGATTTCGATACAGACCTTAAAATCCTTGAGGCGGTGATCCTTCGGGCGGGCCGCGCGGTATGTCTCAACAAGGTCCAGCACTTCATCCAGCGTCGGAATCCTGTCCTGCGTAAAGATATCGCTGTCAAAGCGCTCTCTCAGGACGAATTTTTGAAGCTGGGCCAGTGAATGCGAAGTAATGGACCCGCTTCCGTTGCTCAGTTTCTCCAGCGTTTCGTCATGGAACACCACAAGATGCTGATCGGCAGTGAGGAATACATCCAATTCGACACCGTCGGCTTTTTTCAGCGCCACATTGAATGCGGCCAGTGAATTTTCGGCAATCCCCTTCTTCTTACGACAGCCACGATGTCCATATATTTTGATGGGAGCAGCCAGTTCGACAGGGCCAGATATTTTTATAGATTCATTCACCATGTTGCGCTCCGCGTGATAAGGGCCGTTGAACCGATTATTGACAACTCATTCTGCACCATATGGTAGGGTAGGACAATTGGATTGTAATTAATCCTTCGCACCAGTACAACATTGAGAAAAAAGGCGGGCTGATAAAGCTGTAGAAAAACCTGGAGAAAACAGGAGAATAAACCTCACTCATATTAAGAATATTGGAGATTAAAATTGAGAAATCTACAAGAACTACGAAAACAATTTACAACTTACAAAATCCTCCCAATCGACTGGCTGGGTGATAGCCCAACAAGGTTTGATGATTACACTCGCTATGCTCAAAATTGCGAATCCATACTGGAACTCGGCGTATATACCGGACTAGCAACAACAGCATTCCTGCTTGCGCAACCCAAAAAACTCACCTCAATAGATCTCACATCTCAATTTATGACGGTTTTAGATGAGCTAAAAATTACCGCTACAAAACAAGGAACACTATTTGAATTAATTGTGATGAATGATTTGGAGTTCATGTCGGAAAGTCACGACCTTCTTTTTATCGATACCACTCATACATACGAACAAACCACACAAGAGCTGGAAATTTTTGGGCAAAAAACAAATAAAAGAATAGTTTTGCACGATATTGCTTCGCATATCGGTGTATATCAGGCGGTATTTGAATGGCTATGGAAAAACAAAAATTTTTACATCAGTGAGCATGACAACAGAGGGGATGGCGTCATAGTTCTGCAAAGATATGTCGGCGCTTAGCAAGTGATGGATGTCGGTGCATACCAATTTTTTTGAATTTTTCTGCCCGTTAGTTGAATTAAAATCATCGGCTTATAACCCAAGCCTCAATGTTGGCCAAAAACAATATGTTGGCACCATGTTAGGCGCATTTTTGCGCCTTCGCAAGCTATTCTGCCGTAACAAAACATTCATAAAAATGAAATGGGTTTTATGCGTTGCCAATGATATTATCACTCTAATAATCTTGAATAAATAGTATTACGGAGAAGCACGATGTCGTTAGCGGATGAATTAGGCCCAAGGCTTGGAATGCAAACGACGACGCAAGGCGACAAAATATTTCTGGAGTTACCTCCTGAGTTTAACCAGGAAGCCCGTGAAAGAGTAGCGGCTGCTCTTCATGATAATTCGTGGGGAGCAATGCCATGGAACTGGGGTGGCGGTGCCAATGCCTGGGTAGAAGGCGAGCACATCGCTTTCAATAAAAAAGCAACCGATAAAATAACGGAAATTACCGATGCGCAAGTCGAGGCCGCGCGCAAAGCGGTTGCGACATCTGTCGAAGAGATCAGGCGGAAGGATGAAGTGCTTCAGAAGCTGGGTTTCAAACCTGCGGAAGAAGGCAGCCACATGTACTCGCACCCCGAAAAATTTGTCACGCTGGAGGGTGCGCAACCGGTGCTGGACGCTTTAAATTACGCCCGTCCGGGAATTGCAACAGCGGGGTTTGTTCCACCTACAGCAGAAGAACGGGCGCAAGGCGGAGTTGCAAAAGTAGTCATTACGATTGATGCTTCCAAGCTTGAGGATAGAACTGCCCTCGATGGAGCACTTAGCCAGGACATCCGTAAGGATATCGATGCTGGAAGAGCAAAAGACGCGGAAGTACTCGATAAAATGGGACGCGAAGCCCTCAAGAATCAGCACGAGTATACGCAGAAACTGGCAAAACTCCTTGATGAACGCGAAAACGCAACGCCACCGAAAGATGCCCAGGAACGTGAGAAGTGGGATAAAGACTGGGATAACAAAATCAGGTTCGCGCAAGAACAGGCCAGCGCCGGGATCATGGGGCCAGCCGCCCGCCATTTGAATCTTGATAAAAAAGTACATGTCGTTACCACACCCGAAATCATTGAAAAACTGGTGGACGTAAAAGTCGCCGAGGCACTTAAAAAAGATGCCTCATTACGAACTGCTGAGGAAAAAGCCGTAGGTGAATTAAAAGACCTGGTCAAAGGATTCGATCCGAAAAAGGCTGACAGCGTCGATGTCGCAAAACTAGAGGAAATGGTGAAGACACTTAAACAGTCCGGTGAGTCTAAACACGACGCGCACAGTCACGTTGATCCCGGCGAATTATCGAGAATTCCCGTGCAAAACTTCCAGACGAATGAACCGGCAGCATCAGGGGAAAAAGGCGGACGCTAGGGAATTACTTCACATAGACTAGCATGGTGAACAAAGCAGCTAAGGTAGGC
>Ga0207066_1128_pt1 | contig 19841 bp, 15 predicted proteins | sample Alteio_BWMinCont_24_FD_153490 | JGI IMG/M metagenome (GOLD analysis project Ga0207066, IMG submission 153490) | Enriched cells from forest soil in Barre Woods Harvard Forest LTER site, Petersham, Massachusetts, United States -... | ecosystem: Environmental > Terrestrial > Soil > Temperate forest >...
ATCTTTGGTTTTTGGTTGGCGTTCTAACATTTTTATTATAGCAACATTGTTACAATATGCATCAGTTTTCGAAATAAACTCTTTACATCCAAGCTTTTTTGCATATTCGTAAAGTTCAAAAATTTTACCAGCATATACTTTTGATGCGGTTTTTTTACCTAGTATTTTTTTGTATAAAGTGATTATTGTCCCTGGCGAAAATGATGATAAAATATAGGGAATTGCATCGGTTCGATTATATTCTGCTGCGAATGCTAATGCATTAATCGGTGAACATTCTTTGTTAAGCTTTCCTAAATAAAATAAGGTTGGGCGATGATTGCAAGCTGTTGCTCGACGAAAAATTGAAATAAGATATTTTTTATCGGCATAATTTGCAAGCCATAAGGCTAATTTGCTGGTATTGCCAGTTCTTGGTTCATAAGCCTCAATAGTTTTATAGAGTTCATCATTATTACGTAATGCTTTATCGTAGTAATCAATTTTTCCGATAATGAGGAGGGCGTGAGTGGCGTTGAAGCTGGCTTTGGTACTAATTCCTAATTCAAGCAATAACTTAATGGTCTTATCGTATACAAAATTACAATCATGTAACAAATCTAAGGTTGTTGTGGTAATGCTGTTTTGTTCAAGTCCCGCTTGTAATAGTATTTTTATAATATCATCATAATATGGGTCTTTGTTGAGGTTATGATTACGCCTCATTAATATTTCTAAATAATTTTTTTTATAATGATTGTCTAATGTATTAACATCGCTCTTTTGAGCAATCCATTTTATAATTTCTAAAGAATAACCCTCGCCCAAGTCACCTAGACAATAACTTAAGCCGGTTTTTCCGGAGTCACTTTGTATGTTGTAAAATTTTTTAAAATCAGGGTTATAAAAATTTTTTTTAATAGCAGATTTACTCCAATAATGCAGTTTCATTTTATTATCTTTATCATCATTCATGCCGTAAAGAAGCTGCGGAAGAATCGTTGTAATTGCAATAGTAAGAAACAATAATTTTTTGTGTGATGTTTTCATGGGTTGTAATTTTCGCATATTTTTATGTAGATATATTTTTTTTACTTATTTAGCATACAGGATTCAAAAAAGAAAGATAAAGAATATCATTGTGACCCGCAAACGCCCGTGATATAATTGTAAATATTGTTAATTATTTTCAAAAAAAGGGTAAGGGTCATGATGAAAAAAAGACGTAATTTTATTATTTTAATAAGTATCATTTTTGCTTTTGGTATTGCCTTTTGGATACAACAAATGCGTTATTCAAATATGCCAGCAATTCCTGATGTTATTGTGATTGGCACCAGTGCAGATTATCCGCCATTTTGTTTTAAACAAGATCATAAAATTGTCGGTTTTGATATTGATGTAGCAACCGAAGCGGTAAAACGACTTGGTAAAAAAGCGCTGATTAAAGATATTCCTTTTGAACTTTTGATTCCACAGGCAATGATGGGCGAAATTCATCTTATTGCCTCAGGTCTTTCAAGAACGCCTGATCGCGAACAAAAAGTTTATTTTTCAAAAGCATATTCTCTTGATAACCCCTTGGTTGTTCTCACTGATAGTTCTGATTCAAAAATCCGTTCACTCGAAGACCTTACTGATAAGCGCATTGTCGTAAATAAGGGTTATGCAGCAGATGAGTATATGTCCAAACTTGAGCATCTTGCCATTGATCGTTTGCCAACAATTGCAGACGCGGTTAAAGCATTAGAAGCAAAAAAAGTTGATGCATTTGTGACAGAAGCGCAAACGATACCAAAAATTTTTGAAGAATATGAAGCAGAACAGTTTAATTCTTTTGTGATTAATGAAGCAGATGAATCTATTGCGATTGCAATTTCAAAAATGTATCCAGAACTTGCAAAAAAATTATGTGGAGTTCTTGAGCAAATGGACCAGGATGGTACTATTGATCAGTTACAACAAAAATGGCATGTACAATAAATTAAAAGAAATATCTATACTTATATGAACTTAGAAGAATTATTACAGCAGGTTAAAAATAATAAAACCAATTTTATTATTGTCACGGGCGGCGTTTGCTCATCAATTGGCAAAGGAGTTTTAATATCATCGATTGGGGTGATTATAAAAGACTTTGGTGCTACCGTTTCGGTGATAAAATTCGACCCCTATCTTAACGTAGATCCAGGAACCATGTCTCCTTTAGTTCATGGTGAAGTTTTTGTTACAAACGACGGAGCAGAAACAGATCTTGATTTGGGGCATTATGAAAGAATGATCGGAACGCCGTTAAGTAAAAATTCTTCTGTTTCATCGGGGCAAATTTTTCAAGAAATTTTAACCGGTGAGCGGGAAGGTGCCTTTTTAGGGAAATGTATTCAATTGGTTCCTCACGTTGTTGATGCCATTAAAAAAAGACTTTTGAATCTTGCGTGCACCAGTAAAGCTGAATATATTTTAGTTGAAATCGGCGGAACGGTCGGTGATATTGAAGGGGAGATTTTCTTAGAAGCGGTGCGGCAGTTGCGCATGGATCTTACCTCACATCATATGATGCATTGCCATCTCAGTTATGTCCCTTATCTAACGTGGGCGCATGAAGTAAAGACAAAACCAACACAGCATAGTGTTATGCTGCTCAAAAAATCAGGGCTTTCGCCGGATTTATTATTTTTGCGTACCGATACAGAACTTTCATCAGATGTTGTAAAAAAACTTTCATTGATGTGCGGTATTCGTCGTGACTATATTTTTCAGAATATGACGCGCAGTCCCATGTATCAGCTTTTTTTGGATTTACGCGATCAACAATTGGCAATCAAAATTCAAGAATATTTTGGCCAAAAATATCCTGCTCAAATAGAGCAAAAAAAAACAGTACTAGCGCAATGGGAAGATCTTATTGCGGTAATTAAAAAACAAAAAGAACCGCTTCTTATTGGCCTTATTGTTAAATATATGGGCACCAATGAGCCGTATATCAGTGTTATAGAAGCGATAAAGGCAGCAACCTATGAATGTGATCGTGATCCTGTGATTGTATATATTAGTGCAAATGCCTTAGAAGATATACATAATTCGCCAGAAAAAGAAGAGGCGCTTCATCTGCTCACGACTGTTCAAGGAATTGTTGTTCCGGGCGGATTTGATAAGCGGGGCATGGAAGGAAAAATTGTTGCAGCACGTTATGCGCGTGAGCATGGCATTCCCTATCTTGGGCTTTGTTTGGGATTACAGGTAATGCTTATTGAAATTGCGCGCTCTTTAATGCAATTACCCGATGCTTCCAGCACAGAACTTGACCCAGAAACTAAAAATCCTATTATTGCATTGCTTGATGAGCAAAATCATATCATTAATAAAGGTGGCACCATGCGCTTGGGTTCGTATCGCTGCGCGTTGCAACCGGGGACAAAGGCTTACGCCGCCTATGGTTCTGATGAAGTTTTTGAGCGTCACCGTCATCGTTATGAATGTAATAATGAGTATAAAAAAGCAATGGAAAATGTCGGCGTTATTTTTTCGGGCATCAATCCTGAACGAAATTTAGTCGAAATTGCTGAGCTTAAAGACCATCCGTTTATGGTTGGCACACAAGCTCATCCGGAATTTCTTTCAAATCCGCTTAAGCCGCATCCATTATTTTTGGCGTTTATTCAAGCGTGCAGTACTGTTTCTGCTAAGTAACTTATTAACCGCTCGTGGTGAGTATTTTGCGTAGCAAAATGTATCGAACCATACGAGTAGATAGAAAATAATTATAATGATGCTCGTATCCTTCGATACACCGGCTGCGCCGGCACTCAGGACGAGCGAATATAATTACTACATTGGCTCTATAACAAAAAAATCGGGTAAAAAAGTTAAAATATTTTTAGAAAGTTCATCAGCCAATTTCATTTTTTTTGGGATTTTTGAGAGCATTCTCAAGCGTTTGTAATACTCTAAAAGCATCTTTCCGTTATGTTTTAGTTCATTAAATTGTGTTAATAAATAAAATGAATTGAGTTCGTTAAATGAATAGGTAAAATCATTAATTGTTTTTGTATCTTTCAAGTACAACTTATTCATATCGGAAAGCGTAATTTCTGATTCTTGTAAAATATAACAAAAAATAGGTGTTGAGACGTGGTTGTGCCGGGTGCTAATGTATCGTAGTTTATCGTTGCTGGTGAAAATTTTGTTTTTGTGAAAAAGTAAATTACTTATGGGGACGGATTCTCCACAAAGAGCAATATCGAGCGGGGTTTCTCCATTAAAATTTTGAATACTTGTGGATGCGCCATAATCAAGTAATAATTCTATTAATTTCATATTATTGCCGTTTGCGGCAAAATGCAGCGCTGTTTCATTTCCCCAGCTTTGTATATTTGGATTAACACCCTTTATTAAAAAATCTTTAATTCTTTCTATGTTATTAAGAACAGATATATTATTAAGAACAGCAATAACAAAATCATGGGTGGTTTGATCAAATTTAACGGAACATGCAGAAGAAGGCAGTAAAAGTATAAAAATAGATGCGATTTTTGCAGGGTTTAACTTCATTGAACTTCTTCTCTTTTTTTAATGGCTTGACATTCAATTTCTACGTTGGTACGATTTCTTGGTTATAAGATGTAACGACGTCCCTCAGAACAATATTCTAGTATTGTTCACCCCCCTAACCCTTCAGCTTTTTTCAAGGTTGAAGGGATTTTTATTCTTACAATATTATATGAAAAAATATTTTTTATAATGCTTTAATTCTTCAATTGATTCGTGAATATCAGTTAATGCTCGATGTGTTTTGCTTTTTTTAAAATTAATTTCCGGTGATTCTGGATACCAATTTTGTAGTAATACTTTTAATGTTGAAACATCAACTAATCGATAATGGCCTTTTTTATTGAGCCGTGGCATATATTTTTTTAAAAAAGTACGATCTTGATAAATTGAATTGCCGGCAAAATAAAGTTCCTGTGCGGGGTGCTGGGCAATGAATTCGAGTATAGCATCTTCAGCTTCGCTCACCGAAATAGTTGAACGTGTAACTCGTTCTAAAAGCCCTGATTTTGTATGTTGTTCTTGTACCCACGTACTCAAATTTTCTAACGACTCTTTTGGTTGATGAATAACAATATCTGGACCTTCAATGGGCTCAGTCAAATCAGTATTAGTTATAACTGCTGCTATTTCTAAAATGACATCATGTTCTGCATCAAGCCCCGTCATTTCAAGATCAAGCCAAAGAAATAAAGCTTTTGTTTTTTGCATAGTATAATCCTCTCATAATGTAAAAAAAATGTAATAAATTCTTTTGTTCCCGTTTGTTTACTATTACACTAAAAGTAAAGTAATTAAAAATATAGTGTAAGTATACCAAGTTTAAAAATAGGTTTTAAAGAATATGCAAAAAATACGTATTGGCGTTTTGATGGGCGGCAAGTCAATCGAACGAGAAGTTTCTTTAAATTCAGGCCGCACCATATGCGATCATCTTGATAGCTCGTGCTATACCGTTGTTCCTCTTTTTCAAACAGCAAATGGCACGTTATATAATTTACCGTGGGTGTTTCTTCATCGTGGAAAAACGTCTGATTTTGAACATCGTTTGGAATCAGAGGCGCAACGTATTACGTGGGATTCACTCAAAGAAACTATTGATTTTATGTATATTGCGTTACACGGTCGTTATGGGGAAGATGGTACGCTGCAAGGTTTATTAGAAGTTTTACAAATTCCTTATCTTGGCTCTAAAATTTTTGCAAGTGCTCTTGGCATGCATAAAGGTATGCAAAAAAAAGTTTTATCTGCTGCTGGTATTTCTGTCCCGGCTGGTGTAGTTGTGCCGGCGAATGACATAACGAACAACCCGTGCAATTCGAGTGATTCCGAAGGAATCGTATCGCGTGTCCGCCATAGCTTCAGCGACGGCGGAAGAACCAACAGCGACGCGTTCGGCATAGCCTTGGCGAAGTCGGAAGCTTTTACTTTGCCTCTCATCGTAAAACCAGTTCAAGAAGGTTCCAGTTGCGGTGTCACCAAAGTTATGAATCAAGAAGAACTGGTGCCGGCGTTGCAAAAAGCTGCATATACTAATGTGCATCATGCGCAAGATGTTATCATCGAAGAATATATAGAAGGCATGGAATTTTCGTGTATTATCATTACTGATTATGTCACCGGTGAATTAATCGCGTTACCGCCTACGGAAATTGTCATAGAAAAAGAGTCGGGTCTTTTTAATTATGAACAAAAATATATGCCCGGTCGTGCAACAAAACATACGCCCGCTCGCTGTTCAGATGATGCTTTAGATACTATAAAAACTATTTGTAAAAAAGTTTTTATAGTTTTGGGATTTGAAAATTTTGCACGCATTGACGGATTTTTGCAAAACAATGGTGAGATTGTTATAACTGACCCAAATAGTTTTTCAGGCATGAGCCCTTCAAGTTATGCATTTTTACAAGCGGCTGAAATTGGTATGAGTCATACTGCTTTAATTAATCATTTAGTAGCAACAGAGTTGCATGCGTATGGCATGTTGGAAAATTCTTTAACGCAGCAAAAAAAAGAAAGCAGTACTATGATGATCAAAAAAATACGTATCGCTGTTTTATTGGGCGGCGCATCACATGAACGGGAAATTTCTCTTGAATCAGGTAGAAACGTTTCTTATAAATTATCACCACAAAAATATGAAATTACGACCTTGTTTGTGACGGGTGATCTGCAGTTGTATGCGATTCCTGCAAAATTATTAGTACGCAATACAACGCGTGAAATTGAAGACGCTTTAACGAGCGATATGAAAATTTTATGGAACGATTTGTCGACATTATTTGATTTTATTTTTATTGCATTACATGGCGGGGCGGGAGAAAATGGCTCGGTGCAAGGCATGCTGGAAATGTTGGGGATGCCGTATAATGGTTCGTCAGTTCTGGCAAGTGCTTTGTGCATGGATAAATTTAAAACGAATCAGTTTTTGCGAACTCAAGGCTTTGAAGTTCCTAACCATTATTTGTTATCTCGTGCTGAATTTGAAAATGTTGCATATCTCGATACATTTTTCGCTACGCTCAAAACACTCGATATGAGCGGTGTAGTGAAATCCAATAACGGTGTAGAAAAATCTGATATTGATCCGCTCATTTCGAGTGATTCCGAAGGAATCGTATCGAGAAATCAGAGCGGTTTAAGGTTCCCTCTCATCGTCAAACCACATGACGACGGCTGCAGTGTTATGGTAAAAAAAGTGAAAACCGAAGAAGAACTTTCAAGCGCTTGCAAAGAAATTTTTAAAAATGGAAAAGAACAGGTATTAATCGAAGAATGTATTCAGGGTATGGAATTGACCGTCGGCGTAATCGGTAATCACAAACCAATTGCATTGCCGCCGAGTGAAGCCGTGTGCGCGGACGGTATTTTATCAATTGAAGAAAAGTTTTTACCGGGTGCTGGTGAAAATCAAACTCCTGCGCGTCTTCCTGCTGAAAAAATACGATTAGTGCAAGAGGTGATGGAAAAAGTGTATGTCGAAGTTGGCTGTAAAGGGTATGTTCGTATCGACTGTTTTTATCAAACGGCTGAACAGAGCCCAACGGGTGTCGAGCGCGTTGTGGTTCTTGAAATTAATTCATTGCCAGGGTTAACACCTGCGACCTGTTTATTTCATCAAGCTGCTGAAATTGGTATTAAACCAATGGATTTTATTGATCTTATTGTACAGCTTGGCTTTGAGCAGCATACGCAACAAGCGTATTTATCACATGAACAGAGTCGAATTTTTGAACATCAACAGAGTTAGAATTGTAGTTATTTTTTAGTTAAACAGGAGAAGTAGAAAATGAAGAAGTTATTTTGTTTTTCGATATTATTAGTTACTTTTGTTGTACATTCAGCATTGTGGGATGAGAAGGTTAAAGTAGGGGAAAAATGGGAGGACTGTATCAAAGCCATCAAAAATAATGATATAAAATTCTTTCAGGATAATGATGAAGAGATTGTACATGACGTGGGTTTTTCTGTGTATAATATGGAGTCATTAATTGTTATTGCTGCAAAGAATAATAGAACTGAAATTGTTAAAATTCTTATTGAGGCCGGAATAGATCTTGATTACTATAAGATAGAACATCCACTTTGTTCTGCGATGAAAAATAATAATAAAGAGATGTTTACCTTGCTTCTTGAAAACGGCGCAAACCCCTATAAAACAAATTATTTGGAAAATAATATTAAACAAAATTCATTTTGCGTAGCGATTGAAAAAGATAGTCTTGAATTTCTTAAAATTCTTATTGAAGCAGACAAGAAATACAATTTTAGGGAATGGGGAGGTAGTGCATCAGTCATTCATAAAGCTTTAATCGAAAAAAAAGAGGATATTGCTTTATTGTTAATTGAATCTGATGAAGATGGAAAATTACTTGATGCAATTGGTGGTGCGCAATACTCCGCGCTTCAAGTTGCATACCAATTTAATCAATTTAAAGCAGCGGATGTTTTAATGAATTATGGCGCGAATCTTAATAATCAATCGAATAAATATTCTCAAAGAACAGCTTTGCATGAGGCGGCAGAAGAAAATAATAAAGACATTATCAATCAACTCATTGAACATGGCGCTCATCCAGCAATCAAAAATAGTAAAGAAAAATTGGCAGAAGAATTAACAGATGATGAAGATATCAAGTTATTCTTAAAAAATGCTCGGAATATCAAAGAATGGTGTACCTATCATTTTTATAAAAATTCAGAACAAGTTCTTCCTTTAATTCAATCATTTCCGTTGTTAAGTTTTGCTATGCAGAACATGAAATCGAAATATGATTTTTCTCTATTTTATAAAACTATGAATAGCAATGAAAAATATAGTAAAGCTATCGCGCAGTTATTGGACAAAGAAGTTTTTAAAGATAAAGCAGATTTTAAGCATTCTTTGTTGGATAAAGCGAAATTACGCTTAAAAGCGCGTCTTTACAATACATTTATTTTGACTGAAACTGAATATCTCAATAAATTTGGAGAAAAAGAGTTTAAAAAAATGTTAATAACAGCCAAGAGAATTAAGAAGTATGACCAAGAAATTTAAGTATAAGGAATAGAGAAAAAATGAAGAAGTTTTTTTGTATTGCATTATTGATTCTTAGTTTTGCGCCAGAATGCGCGGCGATGAATAGAATCAAAAATATAGCCGTTCTTTCAGGAGGTTTTTTTGTGAATGGAGGAGCTTCTATGGCCACAGGCGCAAGAGACGGTGGTAATGGCGGGTTTATGAAAGGCGAAGCTCTGTTTCCGCGCACTGTAAGCTTTGGAAGCTCACTAGCATTTCTGCTCATAAGCCCCAGCTCTTTTATAGTTAATTCGATGACTCAGGGAGCGATCTATAAATTTGCCTATAAGAAGGGAAAAAGTTTTACGCACATAGAAGATTAAGATAGAAGATTAAAATGTTACATGCGTTTTGACAAAAACAATAATGTTTTGCGCAATAAAGTATCAAAAGGCAGGCAGGAAAAATCCTCCTGCTTTTTTACATGATCAAGCGCAGCAGAAATTTCTTGTTTAGTATAGTTTAATGAGCTTAATGTTTGCGAAACTTCATGCAAATGTTGGGCGCTTGGCGCTTCTTGAACATCAATAATCCCCGTATCAAACAATTTGGCCGCTTTGTCTTTAAGATGCAGAATAATAGTTTCTGCCTTTTTTTTGCCGATTCCTGGCACGCTGCTCAAAGCCTGAATATTGTCGGTTACAACCGCGCCGATAAAACTACTGGATGACATGTTTTGAAGGGCGGCAAGGCCGATTTTAGGGCCAATTCCAGAACAGCTAATAATAAGTTGAAAAATCTGTCGATCACGGCTTGTTTTAAAGCCATACAATGTTGGGCCATTTTCTTGATTCCAGTGAAAATGAATATATAAATGAGCCGTTTGATTGAGGGTAAAGAGGCTGGTATCAGGAACGGAGACGCAAAAGCTGATCATGTCGTTGATACTAAGAGAAATGGCCTGGTTTTCAGATGCAATTATAATGCCTTTTATTTGATCAATCATGAAAAGCTCCATTTTTTTAGGTAAAACAGTAATTTTTATGTTAGCATACTATGTCTCGCGTAAATTGTGTATCTATTTTGTGGGGTAATACCATTATTTTGATTAGAAAAAGCCCCGATCATCTCGAGTGATTCGAGCAAAGCGAGAATTGTATCGAGAGACGAATCGGCAAATAAAAAGTAACTAATCTCTATGTTTTTATGTGTTTTCTGGCGTACCCACTTCATCTCTCGATACATTTTGCTACGCAAAACACTCGAGATGAGCGGGGGAGGGGTACATAGTATTGGGTTAAAAATCGTAGAAGTTAAGAATTTATATTGACAATAACGCTGGCTATGATACCTTTGTAATTAGAAATTATGTGGGAATAGCTCAGTTGGTAGAGCGTTGCCTTGCCAAGGCAAAGGTCGCGGGTTCGAATCCCGTTTCCCACTCCAGTCTTCGCTGCTACGCAGCTTCCGCCATCGCCAAGGCTATCGCGGACACGTCGTCTGGCTATGTTATTTTCCCCCCATTTATTTATTATTTTATCATTTTCGGGATAACTCTTTATGAAATCAATTTTACAAGAAGCATCGACTATTGCAAAAGCTGTTGAACAAGGCTGGAAAGAAGCGGGCGAGCCGGCAGAATTTTCTGTTAAAATTCTTGAATTACCTCAGCGCAACTTTATTGGCTTGACCACTCGTTCAGCAAAAATTGCTTTTATGTTTCATGGTTCATTTCAAAAAACACAAGAAACAAGCCAAAAAACTCAAACAACTACCGCTCCTAAGCCCTATACGCCGCGTGAGAAGAGAGAATTTACACCTTCGCCTGCGCCTCAGCGTCAACCACAACCATCTTCTTATGAAAAAGCTCCTGCTGAAAAACCTTCTGTTCAGTCTTCAGTACTAACTACCCAAAAACCTGTTTCTCAGGTAAAAAAATCTCCTTTTGAAGCACAAAAGCCAGTACGTGAGGTAGAATCGAAAGCCGATGCTTTTGGCGCAGATTCAGAAGTAAGAAAGCGTCCAGAAGGTCTTTGGAATGAAGATATTGCTTTGTTTTCTCGTGATTGGCTAGAAAAAGTATTTATCTATATGGACAGACCGGATATTACCTTTACGATTGAATCGCAAAGCTTTTATTTGCGTATTACGTTAAGTAGTCCTGTTTTTACCGATGAAGGCCAGGAAAAACATTTGCTTGCAAGCCTTTCTTCTTTAATGTTTGCAACTATAAAGAAACATTTCAGAAAAGCATTGCGTGGCCACAAGATTGTTTTAACTCATGCTGCTAGAAATGAGCGGTAACTAAATTTTTAGAATATGAATTCAAGTATTATAGCGCAAAGTACGCCGGCAGGAAAGGGCGCGATAGCGTTGGTACGCATATCGGGCGACGATGCTTTTAGTATTGTTAATCACCTCGCATGCCTTCAAAATTCAAAACATATTATCGATCAAAAAACTCACACTATTCATTATGGTTGGGTTGTTGATGAGAGTAAAAATAAAATTGATCAGGTTTTGTTTTTAGTGATGCATGGTCCTCATACCTTTACGGGTCAAGATACCGTTGAAATAACGTGTCATAATAATCCCTTCATCATTCAAATGATTATCGAACAGGCATTGCGTTGTGGTGCACGGCTTGCTCAGCCGGGCGAATTTTCACGTCGTGCTTTTGAGAATAATAAAATTGATCTTGTGCAAGCAGAAGCAATCAATGAATTGCTCTGTGCGCAAACTGAAGCGGCACTAAAAAAATCATTAGCACAACTTGAGGGAAGTTTATCTCATTGGATTGTGACACTAGAAAAACAACTCATAAAAGCGTATGCCTGGTCAGAAGCAAGTTTTGAATTTCTTGATGATGAGGGCGATTTTGGTGTTCAGATTAAAGAGCAGTTGCAAAGCGTTGTAAAAACTATTGAACAAGTTAAAAAAACATTCGATGTACAAAAACAGATTCGTGAAGGATTTCGAATCGCACTTATTGGTTCGGTCAATGCAGGCAAATCTTCATTATTTAATCGTTTATTGGCGCAAGAGCGTTCTATCGTTACCGATATTGCTGGAACAACACGTGACACTGTTGAAGCAGGATTGTATCGCGATGGTAATCATTGGACATTAATTGATACAGCGGGATTGCGGCAAACACACGATGTTATCGAACAGGCGGGTATACAACGTTCATTTGATGAAGCGCATAAAGCTGATATCATTATTTTGGTTATTGACGGATCACGCGTGATGACGCAGGAAGAAAAGTCAGTCTATCAAGAATTGTTTGAAAAATATGAACATAAAATTGTTGTGGTTGCCACCAAGTGCGATAAAGAACAAGTTTGCATGCATGATTTCCAAAATTCTCTTTCCCTTTCAAGTATTACGGGTCACAATTGCGATGCGCTTGAACAAGCGCTTGAAGCAAAAATTACCCATCTTTTACAAAAATCAGATTCTCCTTTTCTTATTAATAAGCGTCATTACGGAATTTTATTGACTTTAGAAACTGCAATTTTGAATATTATAACTATGTTGCAGAGCGATATTCAGTATGAGATTGTTTCCCATCATCTGCGCGAAGCGCTTGAACAGTTAAGCCAATTGACCGGAAAATCGGTGAGCGAAGCGGCGATGGACATGGTCTTTAAAGAATTTTGCGTCGGCAAATAAATTCAGTACATATTTTTTTTTCATAATACTCAGGGAGTTAGGTGTTCATGGTTAATAATAAATTATTATTTTTTTTTAGCTTTTTAATGATGCATCATTTTGCCTATGGTTGGATAGGGCGTGTTTTGCCTGTTTCTTATGATAAAAGTTCAGGACAATGGAATATTTTATTGGGCCATGACAAGGGAACCGACACCTGGAGTGATTTTAAGGGTGATGGATCAGGAACAGGACTCAAGGCAAATATAGTGGCTTTGAAAGCGCTCTCTGAACAAACAAACGGTCAATATAATTTTATTAATGCATCACCAAAAATGTTTTATATTAACGATAAAGATAATTGGTTTCACATTTTACCAGTAAACTATATTTCGGGACGTGATCTTTATGATAAAGCTAGGAATAATCTTAAAGATGATTTTAAATGGATCTCTTTGGACGATGTTCTTAAAAGTAAGCAAGTACAGCATAAAAAGGGTGGCAAAATTGATGATTATCTTTATTGGTTTATCAAAAATCATGCGGCAAAAGAGCTCGAGGGGAAATCTCCAAAAAAAGAAGAAAAAGATGATTTTGAGATACATCAAAATGTATGGCCAAAACCGGGCAATAAAGATGCTATTCATTTTTATGATAAAAATGCGAGTTATTATGAATTTACAAATACGTATCCAGTAGAGATTTATTTTGATGGTCATGCATGGAAAAGCACTGAACATTATTATCAAGCCGGTAAATTTAATGATCCATGGGATGCATATGATAAAGGCGTTAATGGGCAGAAGGCACTTAAGGATATAGGATTTGGTTCTTTACAAAAAGAGTTACGAAGAGATAAATATTCCGGTCAAAAGAATAAAGATGTCTGGGAAAGTGAAAACTTACAACGCATGTTAAAAGCATTATGGGCCAAGTTTACACAAAATAAAAACTTGAAAAATAAGCTTTTAGAAACAAAAAATAAAATTATTGTTGAAGATGCAGGGAGTAACGATCCGTTTTATGGTGCTGGGGCTGATTATAAAGGAGAAAATCATTTGGGTCAAATGCTTATGCAAGTTCGAGATTTGATGTTATCATACCAAGATAATAAAAAAGAAATCCCAAAAGATTTACCGAATGCATTTCAGTATCAGCCCTATGCACCTGAAAAATATCTTGAAACGTATAAAAATAAAAAATTAATGGTTAATTTGCCTGAATAAAAAAAAGAAGATGGAAAAGTTGTTACTTCTTTTGCAAAAGCTTTGAAGTCGATAGGGTAAAAATAAAGATACAATAAAAAAGCGAGACACTATAAACTAGCGTCTCGCTTTTTACTTTTAATAATCTAAAAAATTAGTGACGTTTTTTCTTTCTTCGTTCCGCACGTGAAAGTTGCGGCGCTTCATTCTCATGACTCGGTGCGATATCTTCATCAGGTCCGCGCATTTGCAATTCTGAAAGTTCTTGTAATCTACGTTTTTCAAGGGCGCTTGCATCAAAGTTTTTAAGATCAAGTTTAAACATGTGGCTTACAATTTCTGAGCGAACATTACGCATCATATCCTCAAATAACATAAACGATTCCCGTTTATATTCGATGAGCGGATTTTTTTGTCCCCAGCTGCGTAAATGAATACCTTCTTTGAGCGAATCGAGATTAAGCATATGCTGTTTCCATGCTTGATCAATTGTTTCAAGCATAAGCCATTTTTGTGCTTCATGCATTAAATCATCGCGACGCTTACGTTCCTCTTCGTTTCCCTCATTGGAGCCTAAAAGTAATAAGTCATATCGCATGGTAATATAGGCTATGATATTTTCTTTGAAGATTTCACTGGTGCCGCTGTTGAACCTTTGTTCATGCAGTTCATTAAGCGGAATATGCGCTAATCGTGAAACGGCTAATAAAATATCATTATAATCTTCTTGTTCCAAAGTTCTTTTAACGGTATATGCAGCGACCAAATCTTCGATCGAATCGGAAATAAAATCTTTTACGGTTTCAACGATTTCATGTGCATTTTCCAAGATTCCGCGGCGGTATGCATAGACAACAGTACGTTGTTGATTTAATACGTCATCATATTCTAAAAGATGTTTTCGAACATCAAAATTTCGTTTTTCAACTTTTTCTTGTGCTCCTTCAATTGTTTTAGAAACTCTGCGATCTTCGATTACTTCATCTTCGGTCATACCGGCAAATTTCATGGCTTTAATCATGAACTCGCCAGCAAAATTCTTGATAAGTTCATCTTCCAGCGCGATATAAAATCGAGATTCTCCAGGGTCCCCTTGACGACCAGATCGTCCGCGCAATTGATTATCGATACGGCGACTTTCGTGTCGTTCGGTTCCTAAAATATAAAGGCCGCCAGCGGTTTTGGAATCTTCGGTTAATTTAATATCGGTACCACGGCCTGCCATGTTGGTAGCAATGGTCACATGTCCTGGTTCGCCTGCATGGGCAACAATTTCAGCTTCGCGTGCATGTTGTTTTGCGTTAAGAACGTCGTGAGGAATGCCATGGGCGCTTAAAATAGAGCTTAAAATTTCAGAGGTTTCAACAGCGACCGTACCAATTAAAACAGGTTGTCCTTTTTTATGACGCTCTTTGACATCTTGAGCAATCGCTTGATATTTTGATTTTTGACCAAGAAAAATTAAATCATTTTTGTCTTGGCGTATGCATGGTTTATTGGTTGGTATGCTCACCACGTCAAGATGATAAATTTTATGAAACTCTTCACTTTCTGTTAATGCGGTACCAGTCATCCCTGCAAGTTTTTTATAAAGACGGAAATAATTTTGTAAGGTGATAGAAGCAAGCGTTTGCGTTTCCTCTTTTACATGCACGTGTTCTTTTGCCTCAAGTGCCTGATGTAAACCATCGCTATAGCGACGACCGCTCAAAACACGCCCCGTAAATTCGTCGACAATCAATACTTCGTCATCGGCAACAACATAATCAACGTCTCTTCTAAAGATTGCGTGGGCACGAAGTGCTTGCATTGCATGGTGCAATAATTTTATATTAACAACATCATATAAGTTCGCAATTTTAAATGCTGCTTCAATTTTATCAACACCACTTTCGGTGAGCGTGACATTACGTTCTTTTTCTTCAATTTCGTAATCAGTGTTTTTAACAAGACGTGCAACAGCGCGATTCATTTGATCGTATAATTGGCTGCTGTCTTCAAGTGATCCTGAAATAATAAGTGGCGTACGCGCTTCATCAATTAAAATAGAATCGACTTCATCGACGATTGCGTAATTGAGTTCTCGTTGAACATAATCTTCCAGTCTGAATTTCATATTATCGCGAAGGTAGTCAAAGCCGAGTTCGCTATTAGTACCATATAAAATATCGCAATTATAAACCGCTTTTCTTTCAGTGTCATGTAAACTATGTTGCAATATTCCGACCGTTAATCCTAAAGCTTCATAAACAGGTGCCATCCATTCAGCATCCCGTTTTACAAGATAGTCATTGACGGTAACAAGGTATGACCCTTTACCAGAAAGTGCATTAAGATAGAGCGGTAATGTTGCGGTGAGAGTTTTACCTTCACCTGTTTTCATTTCAGCAATTTTACCTTGATGAAGAACGATGCCGCCCATAAGTTGCACATCAAAATGACGTTGGCCAAGTTTTCTGCGTGCAGCTTCACGGACTACTGCAAATGCTTCGGGTAAAATTTCATCAAGAGTTTTTCCCTTGCTGATTTGTTCACGGAATTCATTTGTTTTTGCTTTTAGTTGGTCATCATTTAAAGCTTTTATAGCAGGTTCAAAACTGTTAATTTTTTCAACGATAGGATAGAGTTTTTTTATTTCACGTTCATTTTTAGTGCCAAAAATTTGAGCAAGTAATTGAGCAATCATAGTTTTCCTCATAGGCATTGGTAGGCATCGATAGTTTAAATTCAAATTTAAGTATACCAAGAGATGATTTATTTGTAAGTCTAATTTTTTATGACATATAGCCGAGCGGCGTTGCTTGTTTGGTGAGCCATTCAAATTGACGCTGATATTCTTTAAAAATAGTTTGATCTTGAATAATAAGTAAGTTTTCTTGATTGCTTTCCAATCCAGATTTAGTAAAGTTCGTGGACCCGGTAATAATACATGAAAGACTGTGAAATAACATAATTTTATTATGCATTAACGTATACCGTTGCGAAGGAGAAGAGATTTCTTCTTGCGGGGGGTAAATGTAGATCGGAATTCCTACATTATGCAGTTGTAACATTTTACTATAACGACCCAGCGCACTTATATCAGCTATAATGTTAATTTTTACACCACGATTATAAGCGGTTAAAATTGATTCAGCGATACCTTTATCGGTAAGCTGAAATGCTTCGATATCAATTCGCTCGGTTTCTTCTTCTAATAATGCGCGTAGTAAAGGGCGTACGTTATCTTGTGGCGGAAAAAAAGTCTGTATAAAGGGGGCAAATGTTCTTCGTTTTATGATATTTTGTGCGTTTTTTTGAATGGTGGTAACTATATCGCGATATTTTTTAGCAAGAGAAAATGTAGCAAGCGGCGTTGCAAGAAGAATGATACACAAGATAAAAGAAAGCCATTTGTAAGGTGTCAGTTTCATGAAAATAGAGTATACTTAAGATGACCAAAAAACGCTACTTTCTCTCACTAAAAAAACTTAAAATCATAATTAAACCCAAACAAAGAAACCAACGACACTATGAAAACATTACGTAAACCTGCTCCCACAAGAAGAACTGCCGATCGAAAAACATATGGTAAAAAATTAGTTGGCGGCAAACCTTTAATTGAGGGAAAAGCGCCTGCAGACAACTATAAAAAAATGGTCCAACAACATGAAGTCGTTTTTGGTATCCATCCCATTATTGAGCTTTTAACAGCAAAAAAACGGCCTGTTTTTGAAATTTACACTACAAAACCAACACCAAGGGCATGGACGCAGATTGAGCGTTTATTGCCTCAAGGTCTGATGATACGATATATCCAAAAATCTGCGCTTGATAGAATGGCAGGCACCGATGACCATCAAAGTGTTGTCGCGTTAGTTAAGCCTTTACAGGTGCGCATCTCTGGTTTTGATCCTAAAAAAAATCCCTTTATTATATTGCTTGACGGCATTCAAGATACCCGTAATTTGGGTGGTATTTTGCGTTCGGCCTATTGCACTGGTGTTACCGGCGTTATTATACCTGAACGGAAGTCTGCTCCATTAAGTGGCGCTACCTATAAAGCGTCAGCAGGATTGGCTGAATATTTAGAAATTTATAAGCCGAGCACAACGCAGTATGCAGCAATTGAAGCAAAAAAAGCAGGATATAACTTATATATGGCCGCATTGGGCGGTACCAATGCCTTAGAAATTGATTATAAATCGCCAACTTGTTTGGTGATCGGTAATGAATCAACCGGAATTTCCAATGAAGTTCTTAAATTGGGCGAAAAAGTGACCTTGCCACAAAAAACCCCGAATATTTCCTATAACGCCTCGGTTGCTGCGGGTATTTTGTTATTTGTTATTTCATCAAAAACTGGTGCGCTTAAAGTTTAAACAGGGTTTGTTATGAAAAAAAATAGTATTAAAAAAAGCATTTTTTATTTAATGCTTGTGGGGCTTTTTACGTGCAATAATCTCATGTCTATGAATATCGTGGGATTCGATCTTGAAGTTATTAAAGAGTATAGTGAGTTTGAAATAGCATTAAAACATAATAACCAAGAATCTATGAAAAGCATCATCGAAGATTACAAGAAGAGTCCTGAAAAATGTAATAAAGATTGTTTTATTGCAGCAATTGAATACAATAATGCGGAAATTTTTGATGAGTTGCTCCAATGTGCTGAACAAATATATGGAAAAAATAAGATTGTGTATGCAGAGTCACTAATAAATTTATTTCTCGATGTTGTTAAACGCATGATGATCATTATAAAAAACGATCTTGTAAGCGATCTTGATTTTCTAGCCGATGAAAAGACTATATATACTTTCCTGGAAAAGTTTTTTGATGTTATACAAAGAATGGGTTATAATCCATTTACTCTTGCATCAAAAAATGGATACACACCGGCTATTCATTTATTGGGCATGTATGACACAATTTATGATAAAGAAACATGTACTGTTCAAGACGTAAAACCGAATAAGTTTTTAGATAAAGTCATACATTATTTTATAGAAGTAGGTGTGCCAATTTATGCAAATGAAAATGCGAATAAATGTTATGGGTGTTGCATAGTAGAACCCAAGACACTTTTTGAGCGCGCATCAGATAATCCAGAAATGCAAAACTATATTAAGCTCATTGGTCGTTATAATAAGCGGTTGTTTAATGCGAATGAAAGCATAGCTAACATCGAAGTTTTAAAAAAGTTTATCACCAAACTTCAATCAGAAGAGCAATACGTCATTTTTAGGCTTGCCGCAACGCGGGGACATATGAAGCCGCTTGTTATTTTGGGCAAACTTGATGATAAATATACCTTAATCGAAGCTGTAAAATTAGCGACAAAACGTCGTTTAACACCAATAGTTGTAAAATATTGTAATAGTTTAGTTGATGATGTAGAAACAATGAATACAATTGAAAAAACATTGGATAAGCATGATAAAAAATTCTTTTTGGATTGCGAAAACATGCAGTTTGAGCAATTAAAAGAAGATTTCAAGTCTGTAAAAGAAGATCAACTTATGGTGGTATCGTATATTATAAAAAAACATTGTAGTATTATGAATCCAAAAGAATTTGATGCTTTGGTTAATGAATTTCGAAAAAAATATTGAGATAAACAGATAAAAAGTTTTATGGTGGATCGTGACAGTAGCTTTATGTATAAAAATTAAGGGTAATCATGAAATATTTTAATACCGTTGGTCCCATTAACCCACAAATGCATTATTTTCTGCCACATCGTTTAAATTGGACTCAATTAAAAGATTTTATCGAAAAACAATATTATTTTATTTTGCATGCACCGCGACAAAGTGGTAAAACTACCGCGATAAAAGAGTTTGTACGGCATTTAAATAGCGAGTGCAATTATGTTGCTCTCTATGTTTCTACAGAACGAGCTAAAGTTGCGGTTAATGATGTTGATCGTGCTGTTAGTATACTGCTTGATGAATTGAAAGACAGAATTTCGGATA
>Ga0207066_1105_pt2 | contig 19586 bp, 20 predicted proteins | sample Alteio_BWMinCont_24_FD_153490 | JGI IMG/M metagenome (GOLD analysis project Ga0207066, IMG submission 153490) | Enriched cells from forest soil in Barre Woods Harvard Forest LTER site, Petersham, Massachusetts, United States -... | ecosystem: Environmental > Terrestrial > Soil > Temperate forest >...
GCTTCAAGAAGTGCAGCAGTTAAAACGAGATATGCCGGCGACTGGCCTAATGCATATATTTTTTGAGATGAATCATAACGATTCTTTAAATGATCAGCAAATTCAATAAGTTGATCAACAACTTTATCTTCTGAAAGTTTCGATTCAAACTTATCAGATTTCCAGAACTTTCTTAATTCTTCAAGCTTTTCAGTACTCAAATCATCGTACATTTTAAGATAATATTTATAGAGAGGTTCGACTGCAGACAAGCAAGATATACTTATTATTGTAAGTATAAAAACAATGGATGAAAAATAATTTTTAGACAAATTCATAATGTTTGACTTCCTCTATTTTATTTAATTGTTTGCTTAATGCGATCTATAATGCGTAATACAAGCATATCGGCTTCTTTGTCTGGAACAAACTCTTGCGGATCAATTGTTCCCCATTGTTGAGGTTTAAAAGAAGCAACAAGACGTAACTTTTCCTTCTTATCTGCATTAAGCTCTGATGGATAATTTGTATAATTTGAAAGGCTGCGAGAAAAATCAAAATCAGGCATTTCCTTTATAACACTTATAACACTCTCTTTTTCATCCTTAGAATTAAATGTAATTTTATACAATGGTTTCAATTTTTTAAATTCTTCTGCAGTAAACGGATGAGGCTTACGCGGATTTCTCATGTTTTTCTCAAACTCTTCTTGCTCATCATTTGAATATTTATTCTTGGGAACTAAGTACTTTTTATAATATTTTATATTATATTCTGTTTCTGGCCACTGTAACGTTGTAGGATTTTCGACAAGTTGATCATAGGAGGATGATTGATGTATATACCATTTAAGAGAAGGTATAAATTCATTTTTTTTAAGTAAATTTAAATTTTTTATCTGCTCAAGCACAAATTCAAACAGCAGGATACCTATTCCTTTTTCAGCTTGCTCAGCTATAACAGCGGTATCTTTCTGAGAAGTTATAAAATTAATATTTTTCAAATAACTGGCATATGCATTCAATTTATTTTTAAATTCTTCAAATGTATTAAAAACAAGCTCTCCGTTAATAACAATTGTTTTGTTATCTAGACGATCATTCCCTAAAGAAGAACCACTTGATATAGCTATAAACCCGTAACGATCTGGGTTACCTTTTTCAGATAACGCTTCAAGAAGTGCAGCAGTTAAAACGAGATATGCCGGCGACTGGCCTAATGCATATATTTTTTGAGATGAATCATAACGATTCTTTAAATGATCAGCAAATTCAATAAGTTGATCAACAACTTTATCTTCTGAAAGTTTCGATTCAAACTTATCAGATTTCCAGAACTTTCTTAATTCTTCAAGCTTTTCAGTACTCAAATCATCGTACATTTTAAGATAATATTTATAGAGAGGTTCAACTGCGGACAAGCAGGATGTGCTTACGAGCGTAAAGATAAAAACAATAGGTGAAAAATAATTTTTAGACAGATTCATGGCGTTGGTCCCTTATTTTTTATAAGATTTATTAATTTACATTTTAATACATATTTCAATTATACGTATTTTTGAAATATTAAATCAACAATTTTATTAAAACTCGGGATATCCGCTAAAACTACTGTTTTTTATAATTTAAGCTCTTTATGCAGGGCAAATGCACTTAAAACCTTTGGAATACAATAATTTTCTTTTTTTATATATTCTCCAAAAGGAAGAAACTACGTCTCCTCCTTTTGCAATCCTCCTCTTTTATGCGCTTAAAATTCAACCAGCGCCTCGTTGCACTCGGCTAAGTTCGCTGCTTTTGCCAATGTCTTGGTATGCGATAATCCAGAGTAGTTCCTTTGGCAAAGCAGCTTTGCATGATAAGCGCAGCTATGGAATCAAGACATCAGATTAGAAATTTTTTTGCAATTGCTCGAATGGTTCGATACATCCGTCTTCGCTAAGGCTTCCGACTTCGCCAAGACTACGACGGACAGTAGGAGATTTTAAAGAACGTAGTTCTTTAATGCCCATTGTTAAGGTGGCAAAACCTTAACAAAAAAAGTATTAATTTTACGCCTATTTAAATGCGTTTGCCCTAGCTTTATGCCACACTAAAAACTTTTTAAGCGCATCAATGCGATAATCATACGGTTCCCATTCGCCCGATGCATACAATTCCGCACAGCTTTGTGTGCTTCCTGCGGGAATAAACATGGGATCTCCAGGATCGGCGGTGTAACTTGGCTTGGCATTAATGGTGCCACAGCATACGCCCTCAAAAACTTCATACTGCTCATCACCATACCAATAGACCATTTGTACTTTACACGTCGCCGCATCACCCTGCTCAACCAGCTGATACAATCCATCAATACCCAAACCCTCATACACATACTTGGTAAAAACACCCGGAAAGTCGCGATATTTATCAAAATAAATGCCATCATCATCAACCAAGATTGGTTTTTTGACCAACTCCCACGCCTGCCGCGCTTTGTCGATTGCAACTACTCGTTGATCAATAGTTTGAATTTCACGTAGATCATAACCCGGTGCCGGGATAAGTTGTATTTCTGGCGCGCAGCGTTCAAGGTAACGGGCAACCGTTTCAAATTTATTGGAATTTCCGGTGACATAATAAATGTGGTTCATATTAATTCTTTTGCAATTGTTGCAACAACTCTTGCTTTTCAAACTCTGCCTCAATCTCTTCAATCGACGGAAGACTACTTCTCAGCTCTTTTGGTAAATGCTTTGTAATCTCTGTCGTAAATTCTGCAACCCCTATTGGCTTATTTGTAGCTTGCAGTGCATATTCAACAACAAGATTATTTTTTGACTTGCACAACAAAAGACCAATTGTTGGTTTGTCATCTGGCTGACGAATCATGTTATCAACGGTCGATAAATAAAACTGTAACTGTCCAAGATCCCTATGATCAAAAGCTGTCGCTTTTAATTCAACAACGACAAAACACCGTAATTTATAATGATAAAAAAGAAGATCTATATAAAAATCATCACCACCTATTTCTATATGATATTGTCTTCCGACAAAAGAAAAACCTTTGCCCATTTCAAGCAAGAGCTGTTGAACATTATCAATTAAACCAATCTCAATATCATGCTCAAGATGCTTATCCTGTAAAACCAAAAAGTCAAAAATATACGGATCTTTAAATGATTGCTGAGCCATATCGGAATGCGATGCCGGCAATATCGCCTTAAAATTTGTAATTGCCTTACCCTGCCTGCCATACAAATCTGACTCAATTTGCATCTCAAGCACACTTCTGCTCCAACCATGTTCTATGGATTTTTTCGCATACCATAAACGTTCTTCATTGTTTTTAAGTTTATGCAAAAGAATCATATTATGAAACCATGGAATATTAAATATGGGCAATTCTTCTAATTGTATCGCAGCCTGCGATACAATTTCATAAGCTAGATAGAACGCTCTCATTCGAGAAATATTGGGCTTTGAAAATCCTCCTGTTCCAGGAAATGAATTTTGCAAATCATTTGCCAATTTTTCTATAATTTTAGAACCCCAAACACTATTTCTTTGACGATCAGCGATGATTTTCCCAATTGACCAATAAAGCTTCAAAAGTTCTTTATTAACCGTGAGAATAGCTCTTGTTTGAGCTTCTTGTATTTGTTTTTTTATATCAAGCAAAGCTTGTGCATATTCAGCCGCTATATCGACCATTTCTGTCGTTTTCTTCTTAATCATTCTAAACCTCCATTATTAATTCTTTATTTTTAATCAAAAAAACCATAGAGTTCTTCATCATCAATAAACGATTCACCCTTAATTTCTTCATAAAGAACCGTCGTCATATCAATTGACTTCGATGCCGCATTAACAATAATCTGAAAAAGTTCTTCTTTATTTTTATTTTCGAGTAATGATTGCCAAGGCTCAAGAATCATGAACTTGCGAGGTGATTTATTCCATAAAATCATTAGCCCAGCAATATGTTTACACCTACCATCATACTGGCTCATTGCAGGACATGTACACCATGAATAGTCTGGAACGTTGTTCTTAAAATGAACAGTAACCCTATAAACTCCAACACTCCCTTGGTATAAACCAGAAAGAACATTTACCTGCGTAAATACTTTTATAAAATCATCAGGCGATGCACAAGAACGACCCTTTTCATATGAACTTTTACCACAATATTTTATAATATCATCAATACTGAACGTGATCATGAACTTAAAACTTCCTCATAAATTTATTAATTTTTTTCTTTTTTTATCTCTTTCCAATTATCGCGCAGCTTGCGCGACAATTACATAAACCAAAACAGAGAGCTCAGATTCAAATAATTTTGATGCTAATTCTTTTGCAATTGTTGCAAGATCTTTTTCTTTTGCTGACGCTTATAATATATCTGCGCGACAAGACCCTTGACTGGCGCAAATAAAAAAACCAATAAAAAGAAAAGACCACTTACCGTTGCAATCGACCCCGCAATAGAAACATCGCAATAGACCGCAGTTGCATAGCCCACCAATGATGAGAGAATACTAAAAAAAATACTCAGCCATATCATCGATTCCAAACGATTGACCAATAAATATGCCGTCGCCGGCGGCGTGATCATCAATGCAACCACCACAATTGAACCAACAACATCAAAAGCACTGACCGCCGTTATACTCGTTAAACCCATAAGTCCATAATATAATAATGAAGGCGAATACCCAATGACATAGGCAAAATCATAATCAAAAATAGAAAGCATTAACTCTTTATAAAAAAAATAAATAAAACTGGCGTTCAAAAGAACATTAAATCCAAGCGTGTACAATGCCGATGGTCCAAGATCATACCCTAAAAAAATAAATCTATTAAAGGGGGCGAATGCAATTTCACCCAAAATAACCATATCAACATCCAGGTGTACATCACGCGCAAAAAGACTTATCAAAATAACACCACAGGAAAAGAAAAGAGGAAACACGATGCCAATGGCCGCATCTTCTTTTAATCTTCTCGTTTTAATAACAGTCTCGGTTAAAAATACCGTGGCCAAACCCGCAAGCGATGCACCTACCAACAATAAAGGGGAATCTAAATTATGCACCAATAAAAACATACCAGCGATACCCAGCAAAACAGCATGACTTATCGCATCACTCATTAATGCAACACCACGTAATACTAAAAAAATTCCGGGCAACACGCATGCAATAGAAGCAAGTACCGCTATACCTACTGTTTGTAGCTGTAAATACATCATAATTCACCTCTTCCTGTCGTGCGAACCGGCGCGAACATAAAGGTAACAATAACAATAAGGCTCATACACACTACGATGGTCGGCCCCGTCGGTAGATGTTCAACGTAACTACTTATTAATGAACCCGCCACACAAGCAAGTGACCCAAAAAAAATCGCCAACCAAAACAGAGCGCTTACCGAAGAAACCCACTGTCGCGCGGCCGCCGCCGGAGCGATTAAAAGCGCACTCATCAAAAGAACGCCAACTGTATGCAAACCTATAACAATAGCAAAAACGGTGGTAATCGTGAGCACAACTTCTAATATGAAGACTCGATAGCCATTTGCATGGGCAAATTCTGGATCAAATGATATCAAAAAAAATTCTTTCCAAAAAAGAAATATGATACAAAAAATAAAAAATGCCATAACGGCTATGGCAAAAATATCAAAAGAAGAAAGCGTTGATGCATTACCAAAAAAAAACTTACCTAAAAGAGCCTGGTTTGCCAAACCCTTTTTTTGAATAACCGTTTTCAGCACAACACCAAACCCAAAAAAAACTGATAAAATAATCCCCAAAAGCGCATCTTGTTTTAATGTAGTTGTCCGCGTTATCAAAAGAACAAGAAATGCACCAATGCACCCTGCTATACCCCCACCAAACAACAAGACAAAGGGGTTTGTACTCATACTATACATAAACATTAACGCAATACCCGGCAACGCGGCATGTGAAATAGCATCACCCAACAAACTTTGTCGCCTCAAAACGGCAAAAACTCCTATTCCCGCCGCCGTTGCTCCTACTAAAAAAGTGCCGATCATGACCATAATAATCGTATAATGAGATGCAAAATATGATATCATAGACCTACTCCTTAATAGTCAAAAACGCCGGCAAAGCGCCATAAGCTTTTTCGATATTTTTTTGAGTAAATATTTCACGAACTGATCCAGAGGCAATAAGCTTAATATTTAACAGAATCATCCAATCAAAATATTCTTGCATGGTTTGTAAATCATGATGCACTACAATAATTGTTTTTCCCTGAGCGCGCAAATCTTTTAACACCTCAACAATAACTCGCTCAGTAAAAACGTCAACACCCACAAATGGTTCATCCATAATATAAATATCGGCATCCTGAACCAATGACCGTGCCAAGAAAATGCGTTGCCGTTCACCACCAGAAAGTTGACTAATATGTCGATCGGCATAATCGGTAAGTTTTACATGAGCCAATGCTTTTAACGCCAATTGACGATCAACTTCGCTTGGGCGCCTACACCAACCAAGCGTACGATAGCGACCCATCAAAACGACATCTAAAACAGTAACCGGAAAATCCCAATCAATAGTTCTTCTTTGTGGAACATATGAAATCGCTTCATGATGAACAACAATGGTGCCCGAAATAGTATCTACTAACCCTAAAATTGCTTTCATGAAGGTTGTTTTACCCGCACCATTTGGCCCAACGACCGCGCAAATAACGCCGCGAGGAACCTCAACCGAAATATCTAATAAAACTAGTCGATCACCATACGCAACGGTGAGATTTTTCACTGAAAATGCTTGATTCATACCCCATCCTTCCCCTGCAATGTAGCAACAATGCTCTCAACTACCGAGCGTACCATACCGAGATAGGTTTCTTGAATAGTTCCAACTTCACCCAATGCATCCGCATACAAAGTCGGCCCTAAAATAACCTTTTTTCCCTGGGCTCGCACCGCGTTTTGCACCGCCTCAACATTGCGCTGCGGAATTGAAGCTTCAACAAAAATTGCAGGAACCCCATGTGCAACAATATAATCTACAACGCGCATAATATCTCCGACGCCAACCTCAGAATCCGTGCTGATTCCTTGAAGAGAAATAATGTCAAAACCATAGGCGCGACCAAAATAACTAAAGGCGTCATGTGCCGTAATAAGTACTCGATGATTTTTTGGCAATAATGCAACTTTTTCACGAATAGAGGCATCCAATTCTTGTAATTTTTTTAAAAATAATTCTGTATTCTTACTATATTCTTTGGTGTGAACGGGATCACGGTGAATTAAACAATCACGAATTTTTTTTACACAGTCCATCCATAATGTGACATCAAACCAAACATGCGGATCATAAGCACCTGCAAATTGTGATTGCCGCAATAATGAACGATCAATGCCGTCAGTAACCGCACATACAGGGACTTGTTGCGACATTCGATCAAACAATTGTCCCATTTTCCCTTCAAGGTGCAGTCCATTATAAAAAATAATATCAGCAGAAACCAACCGCTGCACATCACTTTCGCGCGCATGATAGACATGCGGGTCAACTCCTGGCCCCATTAATGCATAGACGTCAACCAAATCGCCGCCCACATTTTTTACTGCGTCTGCAACTATTCCCGTTGTGCATACAACTGAAAGCTTTCTATCATGCCTTACATAGTTTGTCTGACCAAAAAAAAGAATGATTCCTCCTAAAAAAATCAAACAAAAAATACAACTTATCACGATACTTTTTACCATTTTTACTATCTTTCTCTATTGTTTTTCACCCTTTTAATCAACTCCTCAAGACTTTTACTTACCAGTTTATCACCTATTACCAGTAAAACCTAGCCAGAAACTTGTGTAACCGAGGGCCTACCTGCTATACTTTTTTTAGGCTATTCAAGTTATTCAAAACAGTACCAGAGGTTAGTATGTTATATGTATAATCCTTTGAATGGAATATAATTTGGGATATTAACTCTAAACACACACTTGACACCAGCTCAGAATCCTATTCTTTAGAAGAAAAAACGGTAAAAAAAACATCTTCTTTCAGATTCTTCTCGCTTCAAAAACCTATAATAAAATCTCATTCTCAATCCTATACCACCCTGCCCTGCTCAAAAAAAGATAAAAAAGAAGATACAAACTAAAAGCCCCCGCATGATTTACATAAAACCATACAGGGACACGCCCATCATACTCTATTAAACGAGCAATTTATTCATGAAACTGCACAATTAATTTTATTAATTCTTCATAATCATGAACAAGCTTTACGCATTTTTGTTTTTCTTCATCAATTAAACTTTTAATTTTTATTCGCAATCTATCTTCTAAAACTTCAACAGTTTCTTTCCCTTCAATATTAAATAAACTATCTTTTGCTTCAAAAGATAGTTTATTTAATATTTTTAAACTTTTTACAATTTCACTCGGGCTGATTTTTTTATTTTCATAATCATTTATAGACTGTATTTTTAGATTACAATTCTCAGATTCTTCCTGAGCTTCAAATTCCTCAAAAGTTTGGCGGTGTCGTCTTATTTTTTCTTCATCATTATTATAGAGCTTGGCTCTATTTTCCACAAACTCTTGATTCCTACGTATTACTGTTTCGCATTTTTCTTTTTCTTTATCCACTAAATTTTTTATTTTTATTCGGAGCTGACTGTAATTTTTATTCAGATTCTCAATATCTAACAAGATTCCTTTCACCTCAGAATCAAATCTATAATTAGATATCTTTAAAATTTTTACAATCTCACTTGGTGTTATTTTTTTATTTTCATAATCATTTATAGATTGTATTTTTGCATTGCATTCATCAATATCTTTTTTGTACAATTCTATTTCACTCTTTTCACTGCTCGTTTCATCAGCCCCTTTGAAAGTTTTTTTTATTTCTTCTTTATTAGATTTTAATTCTTCTTTAACCTTTCCTTCTATTTTAGGTTCAAATTTAGATTTTAACTCTTTTTTAGTTTCTTGCTTAAGAGCAATGGTCTTGTACATTTCAGCCATTTCTTTATGCGTTTTTAATATCTGTTGTTCTAATTCAGGTTGTTTTATCGCTAAAATAAGAGCATGTTTACTTATATAGTTTGAAAGCAAGGCCGCCTGAAGCATAGGATCGCGATTAATTACCAAAAGCCCAATCTTATCATCAAGCCCATGAAAAACACCAATATCAGATCGATTTTTTTCGAATATCGTATATCCAATCTTTGAACGTGAATGAAAAAATTCTCCTCTACTAAAAATTCCTTCAACAGAACCTAACGGTGCTACAAAAAATAAATTATCACATTGATCAGTTTGATATTGTCGCTTATCTACATACAATAAATACCCTATTTTCTCAGCGTCATTTTTCGCTTTTACAATATAATTATATGCGCAAGCGCCTTTATCTTTAATGCTTCCCGCAAAAAGAGAATTTCCATATGACCCTACATAATCAAGAATTTCATTGGTGAAATATAGCTTCATAACATTAAAAATTGATTTAGGTGTGTCTTTTGGCAACTTAAAGCCAATGGAATTAATAATAGAGGAAACTTCCTTTTCATCAAAACTATTCGACACCAAAGATGCTCCTCTGAATAATAATGCTTTATTGGTTTCTCTCGCTTTATACTCCGCAACAATAGTTTTAGCAATAATACCATCAGGATTAAGTGCATCCTTTTTTATATGTAACTCAGAAGCTAATATTCCAAAATCAAAAATTTCAGAACCATATGTATCAAAAAAATCACGATCTTTAGACGCGTTAGGAAATTTTTGTACTACATAACTATTGAATGAATGTATTAAATCATTAAGTATTCGTGTTGTTACGACAGAACTGGTATCCTGTAATTGTTGAAATAATACCTCTGAATTCGTCATTTTAAATTCTTTAGAAAAAAAAGTTATCAAACTATTATTAATAAAAAAATTCATCTTTGCTGAAACAGCACCCTTCTCAAATTGCGTGTTACCCTGGTTCAAATATTCCTTCATTTGGACAGGAAAAATACCCTCCGCATAAGAGCGATAGGCCTTAAAAACATCTTGCATGGTATTATTTTTATTTTTAATAATTTCTCTTATTTTTCCGTCAAGATAATTATCATATATCAAAGATGTTTCAGAGAAAAGGTTAACATCTTTGTCTTCTCCCAAAATCGGGGCCTTAAAATTAAAAATATTTTTCGATTTTATAATAACCTCAAAACATTCTTTCAATAAAAAAAGTTCATACATAACGGTTGGCACGAACACAATATCGTATTGATCTCCCACCTCTTTTTTAATAATTTTACGTATATATTTTTCTTCTGCCGCTTCTTCTTGCTTAAAAACCTCATGATCATTAGATAATCGATCTTTTTTAGCTAAATTCGTTGGCCACGAATAATCAAGCATAATTTCCTGAATTTTGAAAAAATCGTTTTTATCATTTTCATCCAATGCAATAAGCTGCTCTTTTTCTTTATCAAATTTTACTATGAGATATGATGCATTAAGACTATTAATAAAGCCACCTAAAAATACAAGAACCACCCATTTAATACCACTTTTCTTAATCATCACTCACATCAGTTTAATTTTGTATTAAAAATTTTACTCCACACCAAATAACACTAACTGAAACTACAAAATAAAGTCAATATTTTGCTCTCACAAACCAAAAACAATAAAAATTACTTACATGCTTAACACAATAAAATGTATAACCAAAAGAAAAACTAAAAGAGACATCAAAACTCTTGGCGGATTTTATCTAAAAAGTATAGTATACTTACATGAGGCACAAAACAGATAAGGACGCTCAAGAACAATGAACAGAAAAAAGGGTTATTTTTCAATTTCTGCTGTTGCACAAATGTTTTCCGTGCACCAACAAACGATACGTCTTTATGAACGGGAGGGTCTTATCTGCCCCAAACGCTCTGAAGGCAATACACGTCTTTTTTCAGAAGAAGACGTTCTTCGGCTTGAAGAAATTATTAACTTAACTCATAAACTTGGTATCAATCTTGCCGGCGTTGAAATGATCCTTAAACAACAACAACAGATTGATAAACTCCAAAAAGAAATTAACTCAGTTTTTAAGCGACTACACTCTGAATTAGAAGAAGAAAAAGAGAGCACTAAAAAAATTATTGCCGGTGCTACACAACAATTGACGCATTTAAGAACAAACACAAACAGTACTACCGAGCTTGAAATTATAAAAAAACGTCACAATCGAGGGGGAGATTCTTATGAATAATGAGTCACTTTTTGAAAACAGCCAACTGACTGTTTCCTACGAGCTGCTCCAATTTTTACGCTGGGTAGTTATCACAGAACCAGAAATAGTACAAACGCTTATGCATCAAGCATATGAATCGGGCTTTATGGACCAAATAACACCACATAATGACGCACAACATCACCATTATTCGCCATCTGATGAAGAATTACAACGCAATGTTATCGATTTTTTTGACTTACTCGAAGTAAAACTTCAGGAAACGTCTATGAATACCGAACATGAATCATCATGCATTGAAAAAACGTTTCGTCCTGCTGTAAATCACATCGACTCAAGCATATGTGATGATGATATTGTGGCATTAAGTGTTGCTCAGGCGTCATCACAATTACAGGCAAATAATCCACAAACGGCGCAAGAAGCGCTTTATAAAGAACTGCTTAAAAACTGGCGCCCGCGCAACAAGCATTGTTTGCACTAAAAAAAAATTTCTAAGAAATAGTTCAGTTCTCGGCATAATTGCATTTCAATTATGCCGAGAACTTATTTTTATCAATTTGAGGATGTCGGCTCTTCTTGCCATTTTTTCATCCATTTCTTAATTTCTGGAGATTCACGTAATTTTTTTTGTTCTTTATTAAAATCTTCGTCCGATTTTTTGTAAATTTCTTTTATAAGAAATTGTTTTGCTTGCTCTATCATCTTAATTTTTTCATCAGGTGCATTCAAATTTTCCTTGTTCTTTTTTACCTCATCTTTTAGTTTTTGCGCTTTCTGTTCTATTTCAGAAATGGTTGCAGAGTCTTTTAAGCCAAGAACATCTAATGCCTCCCGGTGATTAGTAATATAATTTATTGTTGTAGCAATGACCATGCTTGAAAATGAAAACAAAATCAAAAATAAAAACAGTGAAATTTGACCTTTAGTATTTTTCATGACACCTCCCAAGAATCAATTAATAATTAATTCTATCTCTAATATTAAAATAATAATGCAACACTGATACCAATTTGTATCACACTATAAATATATTTCAAATCGACACAAATAGTCAACGATTTAGAAATAAAATATAATTCTCTTCGGCTTATTCATCAAAATCACTACTTTTTAATAAAAACGTGACAAATATAAATAGTCCTATACCTGTAGGTTACTATCAAAACTTTAATCAAACCATAATATTCCAAAACAAATAACCCCTGTAATTTGAATGAAGTTACCCGGGGACTTTTTTACAACTTTTTCATTACATACGTAATATCAAATTTTCCTGGTTTGCGCGCAAAAGATAAGCCAACCAAAATAATTGGTTTGTTACACGCTATGAATGGCTTCCAATATTCTCTCTCTACTATTTGTTCAAGGGCTTTTTCGGCTGATTGATTAAATTTGGTTTCAATAATATACATAATTTCGACAAGCAATTACGTCGACCCGCGTAACAACATTAAACAATAATTGTTGAAACGACTGTTTAGTTTCTAAATTGGGAAACTTTAATGCATACAACTTTGTTTCTTCATCATAAGTGTCAATAGTAAGATAACCTGCTTGAAAGAATAGAGAAGGTAATGGTATTGCTCCCACATCGATAGTTCCCAAATCATCTTTATTAAGTCTGAGATTTTTTATATCAAATATTCGAAACTCTTCATTGCGATACTCTTGATTGATTTCTTTTATTAAAAAACTTGGTGTACCGGATTGAACCCAGAAATTTTCAAATTTTTTAACTTGAAGAGCATTCATCAATGAAAAGGGGTTATACACCGCAGGAACATTGTCACCAAAATGATACCCGTTATACCATTCCTTAATTTCTTTTCGCAGCTGCTGATACGAAATATTTTTGTTTTCAGCCCATGCTTGCATATACTCTTTAAAATAATAACCTACTTCTTCATCAGTGCATCCTAAAACAGCTCCATAATCATCGCTAAGACTTATAATCCGAAGATTATTTAATCCAGAAAATATGCCTGCTTTAGAAAATGAACTAACACCGGTAATAAATACAAAGTTAATAGAGGCATCTAAAGCTTTAAACGTTACATAAAAATCAGATACTATATCTCGAATTTTAATTGCATATTCTTGGTCATGAAGTGAACGTAAAATAGGATAATCGTATTCATCAATAAGTATCGCAACTCGACCAAATTTTTTATGCAATGCCATCACAACGGCGCGCAAAGCCATCTTGGGATTGACGGGATCAATTGCAACAACAAGACCATATGCTTCTGCTTGTTCTTGCAAGACCGTACAAATATTTTTTTTGAAAGCATCAATATTATCAATAGTTACAGCAGAAAAATCTAATACTATAACCCCATGCTCCTGCCATACATAATCACTCTTACTAATCCAAAGACCATCGAATATTTTTTTATTCCCCGATAAAACTTCCTGAAGCGTCGAAACAAACAACGATTTGCCAAATCGACGCGGACGCGCAAGAAAATAACATTGTCCGCCCGTGATTAAATTATAGGCATATTTTGTTTTATCAACATACACGTAATTTAATTCTCGTAATTTACGAAATGTTTGTATATCAAGTGATAATTTTTGCATTCTTTATTCCTTTACGAATAATCAAGTATATAAATAGATTATACCAAATTACTGTAAACAGTTTATTAAAAAATAACTATAGTTTAATTATAGTTCACCTACAATTAAAAATTATAGTAAAGAATTGGTTTACATTGTACTCTAAGTAATAGAGAGTATTTACACCTATATATCCCTTATATTTTTATAACGAAAATTTTTATGACAACAACAACGACGGTAAGCCCGTTATTACAACAATATTTTGCTATTAAAGAACAACATCCTCAGGCCTTGGTTTTTTTTCAGGTCGGGGATTTTTATGAACTTTTTTTTGAGGACGCACAAAAAGCCGCGGCTTTTTTAGGAATTACGCTCACCAAACGTGGTACTCATAAAGGTGAGCCGGTGCCCTTGTGCGGCGTCCCTGTTCACGCAATTGATCATTATATAGTAAAATTGGTAAAGGGTGGATTTCGGGTTGTCATGTGTGATCAGCTTGAAGTTGCACGTCCGGGAAAAATTGTTGAGCGCGGCGTTACCAAGGTTTTGACGCCAGGAACACTTACTGATATTACGTTATTACAAGAAAAAACAGCTTCCTATTGTGCGGCATTTTGTATGACAGCACATGCATTTGGAGTTGTTTTTGTTGAATTATTAACGGGTCATATCTTTGTCACCACAATTCAACGTGATGCGCACGCAGACACTCTGCTTGAAGCAGAGCTTGCACGATTTTCTCCCGATGAAATTATTTGTTATGATGATGCCCTTGGTGTGCAAGCTGAAACGCGTGCAAAAAAAATGGGCTTTATCACGACCAATTTTTCATGCGCTCATTCTGTTCAAGAATCTTTTAATCTATGGTTTAAAGAATGCTCTGTTGCCGCATATGATCTCATCATGCGTTCACCCGCTGCGCTTTCAGCGCTGAAATTATTGTATGCCTATTTAGAAAAAAATCAGGTCCAAGCGCTTGCATTTTGTCGCGCTCTTTTTTTCTATAGTGCCGATGATTTTTTAATTTTGGATGCAATTGCACAACGCAATTTAGAGCTGGTTAAAAATAGTACTGATGGTTCGTCTGAATGTACGTTGTTTTCGGTTCTTGATCATGCTGCAACATCGATGGGCTCACGCATGATTAAAAAATGGATCGTACGACCTCTCAGAAATGTTGATCAAATTAATCAGCGACTTGATGTCGTAACGCTTTTGACACAAAAAATAATTGTGCGTGAAGAACTGCTCAGTCTGTTAAAATCAATTGGTGACAGTGAGCGTGTTGTGGGGCGCATTATTTTGCAGCGTGCAACGTTATATGATTATCGCATGTTAATGCATACGCTTCACGTTATTCCTTGTATCGAACAACTTTTGTCTCCACTTCGATATGCTCTTCTTATTGAAAAAATTATGCAGGGTTTGCAGGGTTTTGAATCACTTGCAACATTTTTACAGAGTGCCCTGAATGATGATTCAGAAAAAGAATGGCTTATTCGTATAGGATATGATCCTGAACTTGATCGCTTAAGAAATTTAACGCATCAAGGTGCCCAGGCAATTACCGCCTTAGAATCAGGGGAACAAAAAAGAACAGGAATTCAATCACTTAAAATTAAATATAATCATATGCAGGGTTATGCCTTTGAAATTACCAAATCAAATTTTGATGCGGTCCCTTCTGATTATATGCGTATTCAAAGTTTGGTCGGACGTGACCGTTTTACCACACAGCAATTAAAAGATTTGGAATATGATATTGTTCGCGCTGAGCGTGACAGCAAAGAATTAGAAAAAAAATTATATGATGAGGTATGTACACAGGTTGCCCGCTCTGCCGTTGCTCTTAAAAAAATGGCGCAGGTTTTAGCGAACAGTGATGCGTTGGTTGGGCTCGCAACCGCAGCGTATGCTCATAATTACGTACGCCCCGAATTTACAGAAAACCGTGATATCTTTATTGAGCAAGGAAAACACCCCGTTGTTGAAGCATTGGTAAAAGAAGCATTTATTCCTAATGATACGGTTTTAACCCAAGAAAAACGTACCTGGATTATTACAGGTCCTAATATGGGTGGAAAATCCACCTTTTTGCGCCAAACTGCCCTCATAAGCATTATGGCTCAAATGGGTTCTTATGTTCCCGCACGTCGTGCATCACTACCTCTCTTAGATAGAGTTTTTACCCGTATTGGGGCAGCAGATAATGTTGCCAAAGGCAAGAGTACCTTTTTAGTTGAAATGGAAGAAACGGCATTAATTTGTAATCAAGCAACAGAAAAAAGCTTAATTATTTTGGATGAGGTGGGCCGCGGTACCAGCACCTATGATGGGCTCGCGCTTGCTCAGTCAGTGGTTGAATTTTTACATGAACAGATTGGCGCGCGCGTTTTATTTGCGACCCATTATCATGAATTAACCGTATTATCAAAAACAGATGAAGGCATTGTCAGTTATCACGCTGCAAGCAAAAAACAGGCTGATGGAACCATTATATTGCTGCATAAAATTATCGCCGGCGTTGCCGATGGCAGCTTTGGTTTAGAAGTCGCCAAAAGTGCGCAGGTGCCACAAAGTATTCTCATGCGTGCAGAATCTATTTTATCTGGGTTGCAACAAAAAGAGCGTGAATTCGCGCAGATGAGCATGTCGTCAGATGCGCGTGAGGTTCAGGAGAAAATGCAGATGTATGCGGCACGCGTTGCGACATTAGAGCATGAAGTGGCAAAAAATCAGACGCTTAAAAAGCGCTTAGAATTACTTGATTATGAATCATTATCGCCAAAACAGGCGTTTGATATTTTATGGGATCTAAAACAGAAGTAAAGAGTGAAAAGCCAAAGGGACTTATTATGCACAAAGCCCCTTTGGCGAAGTTTATGATTTATAAGAAAAAGCCAAAATCGTGATTAAAAAAATGATTTTTCAAGTTCTTTTTCTCGTTTATAGCGCTCTTGTTTCTCTAATTCTCGTTTATTTTGTTCCTGTTTTGCTCGTTCTTTGTTTTTTACCCATTCTTTACAAGAATCAATATCTTTTGTTTCTGTCTCTTCATACTTAATACAACAGTCATATTCGATTAAATTGTTATTTTTAAACGCTGCGCAATCTTGTTCTTGCAACAATTTTTTATAAAGAATGGTTGGTTGTTTTTCGTATTCTTGCGCCATGGAATTAAATTTTATTTTAGCTTTATCAGCAGTTGATTTTCCAAATCTAATAACCCAGATTAGAGGATAAGCTATTCGTTCGAAGTCAATAGCTGCGTATGTATAGGTATCATCATTTTTTACATAAGAAGAGCGATGCTCTATATAGAGTACATTTGGATATGAATCTTTGATGTGTATCAATGCAGCTGTTTTACATTGTTTTCCGTCCCAGTTATTCCAATTTTTGTCTATTTCCTTTTTCTTTTGATCATACAAATCTTTGCTAATTTCGTGAGGTATAATAAAGCCTGTTTTATTATATAAAATCCTTGAATCAAAAGGATTATGATATTCAATGGTGTAGTGCACTTTTCCATTAGGATCACTATAGGTAGTAATTGTTTCCAATGTTTCTTTATCCGTATAGGCTTCATAGTTAATTTGATTTTCTTTGGGAGCGTAATGGAAAATCATTGTTGAACAACCTCTGTCATCTTTTTTGTTGATCGATTCTTGTATTAGCTGCTTTTTATCATTATTCATGCCTTGCACAAGGCCTGTGCAGCTTAAAATCATTAAAAATGCGGTTATTATCTGTTTTTTCATGAGTTTTTCTCCTGCCCGCCCTCTTACGCCAAGGCTACTGCGATCAGGCCATCCTGTCAGTAGAAGCTTTATGCGTCGGCTGGGTCTCGTTTATTAGTTTTCATTATTTTAATATTAATAATAAGTATACATTAGTATACATTTTTAATTATATATATTATTTTGTATTTGTCAAGCAAAAACACTGATTTTTAATAATATCTCAAAAAACAGCGTTTAAATCGATTGAGAGCTATTTTGGGTCATACTATTGTCGCTCAAACCGGCATTTGATGTAAAATAATCATATTTTGTTGATCTTTTAATGAACACAATTTTAAGGTTAGAGAAAGATGTGTTATTATCTTAATTGAAGCTTTAAAAATGGACTTTCTAAAAAATAAAAAGTGAATTATCTATGAATATAGAACAAGAATATAAAGATAAAATTATTGCAGTTGTTTCGGCTCTTATTCCGGAAGCAAAAATTTATCTTTTTGGATCACGAGCTACGGGTAAGCATGCCGAAATGTCTGATATTGATATTGCATTAGATGTTGGACAAAAAATAGAACCTCACTGGCGCATAGGCGAAATTCGAGATACATTGCAGGGTCTTTTTATACCCTATAAAATTGATGTTGTTGATGTGTATCGAATACCAGATTCGATGAGAGAAATTCTTTTAGAGGAGAAAATAGTATGGAAGAATTAAAAAAATTGAAAGCGCGTTATGAATCAGTTTGCCAGGCGCATGCTTGTTTGGTAGAGGCACTTGAATTACTTGATACGTACGATACATACGATGTTTTATATCGTCATATACGAAGCTCGGCAATCCAATCGTTTGAATTTACCATCGATACATTTTGGAAATTCATTAAAGAATATATGGCCTATAAAAATCACACTGTTATCGAAAATCCATCGCCGAGAAAGATATTTTTAGAAGCCGCTGCTCAGGGTTTTATTCCGAAAAATATGTTGCCTGCATTTTTGCGCATGATCGATGACCGAAACCTGACTTCACATACCTATCGCGAAATTTTGGCCAATGAAATTAGGGATCGTCTACCTGAGTATTGTCGATTGCTTGATATCGTTCTAGGTCAGATAAAAGTTACATAGTTTTATGCAAAATTCCAAGAAATAATTTCATTTTTATCTATACCAGTGAGTAGTATATTGATTTTCTTGACTTGTAATTATAGCATCCTTAATTAGGCTTTACACATTTCGCACAATGCCTGAATAGAAGCTTCATAAAAATCATTAATATTTTCTGCGATCCTTTTAGATAGAGTTTTTACCCGAATCGGAGCGGCAGACAATGTCGCAAAAGGCAAAAGTACCTTTTTAGTTGAAATGGAAGAAACGGCATTAATTTGCAACCAAACAACAGAAAAAAGCTTAATTATTTTGGATGAGGTGGGCCGCGGTACCAGCACCTATGATGGGCTTGCGCTTGCTCAAGCAGTTGTTGAATATGTACATGAACAGATTGGTGCACGCGTTTTATTTGCAACCCATTATCATGAATTAACCGCATTATCAAAAACGGATGAAGGCATTGTAAGTTATCATGCAGCAAGTAAAAAACAAACTGACGGCACTATTATATTGCTCCATAAAATTATTGAAGGCGTCGCTGATGGCAGCTTTGGGTTAGAAGTGGCCAAAAGTGCGCAAGTACCTGAAAGTATTGTCATACGCGCAGAATCTATTTTAGATGGGTTGCAACAAAAAGAGCGTGAATTAGCGCAGATGAGCATGTCATCAGATGCGCGTGAGGTGCAAGAAAAAATGCAGATGTATGCAGCACGTGTTGCAATATTAGAACATGAAGTGGCAAAAAGCCAGACGCTTAAAAAGCGCTTAGAATTACTTGATTATGAATCATTATCGCCAAAACAGGCGTTTGATATTTTATGGGATCTAAAACAGAAGTAAATAAAAAAACTGGTGGGCACTATTTAAAATGCAAAAATTTAGATATCGTTAGATAAAAATTTTAAACTCAATAAACCATTCATTAGATTTAAAACGCATCTTCCATGCATC
>Ga0207066_1130_pt1 | contig 19540 bp, 14 predicted proteins | sample Alteio_BWMinCont_24_FD_153490 | JGI IMG/M metagenome (GOLD analysis project Ga0207066, IMG submission 153490) | Enriched cells from forest soil in Barre Woods Harvard Forest LTER site, Petersham, Massachusetts, United States -... | ecosystem: Environmental > Terrestrial > Soil > Temperate forest >...
CGCCCGACGACGCGGGTAAAGGGCTGTTGGAAGCGGCGAAGTCGGGGGATCAGAATGCGGTGCTGGCGATTTTTGGTCCGGACTCCAAGCCGATTATCTACTCCGGCGACGCCGTACAGGACAAGGCGACGGCCGAAGCATTCGGAGCGGCCTATCAGCAGATGCACCGCTGGCGCAAGATGCCTGATGAGGCCCAAGTCCTACTAATCGGAGCCGACAATTTTGCCTTCCCGATCCCGCTGAGGAAGAATGCCTCCGGCCAGTGGTTTTTCGACACGGCTGCGGGAAAAGATGAAATTCTAGCCCGTCGCATTGGCCGAAATGAACTGGCAGTCATCGACGTTTGTGGAGCGTTGGCCGACGCACAGGCCGAGTATTTTTCAGAGGCTCACCAGGGCGGAAGCGCGAAACAATACGCTCTGAAGTTCATCAGTGACAGTGGCACGCAGAACGGATTGTACTGGGAGTCACCAGAAGGTCAGCCCCGAAGCCCGCTCGGGCCGCTGGTAGCGTTCGCAACCGCCGAAGGATACAACGCTAAGCCAAACTCGCATTTGCCTTTCCACGGCTACTACTTCCATATGTTGAACCGGCAAGGCAGCCACGCGCCAGGCGGTGCGAAGGACTATGTGGTCGATGGGAAAATGACCGGCGGGTTCGCCTTCATTGCCTATCCGGCTGAATACGGCAATTCAGGAGTGATGACATTCATCATCAACCAGGATGGCGTCCTGCTCCAAAAGGACCTGGGGAAGACCACAACAGAAACCGCAACCGCAATGAGCGAATTCGATCCCGATGCGAGCTGGAGCCAGGTCCAGGAATGACGGTACTTTGTCAATCTGTGTCATCGGGCATGCAGGGACTGAACCAGGCTCATTAGATTTTGCGGAGGCACCCGAATGATGCCGCCGCGTGGGCTGTCAATGTCCGCGATGAGAAAGAACGAAATGGAAACGACCAGCGGCACAGCGAGCAACAGAAGGGTTTTCGCTCGCGGGCGATGGACGCCATAGCCGATCAAGAGATTGCCGAAAATGGCGATCATTCCCATCAGAAACCAGGCCTCAGCTGGAATGCGGTTCCCCCAGGCGAATTGTGCGTATCCTTCGGAGTTCAAAACGTCGTTCATACCCGAGACGGCAAGGGCGATCACGGGTGAAGGCTGCGCCGCGGCCGGAGCCAGGGCCGCGGACCACAAATCGCGCTGCAGTTGAGCAGTAGAGGCAGCGACCTGCCGAATCTGACTCTCGTCGCGAATTCTGTAGAACAAAACTCGCTGATCAAGATAGTCGGTCAGCAGTGCGCGCACTTTCGCGGCATCGGCGGTTGGCAGCAAGTCTGCCCGGACGTACTCTGTCCCGATTGCGTTGGCCTCTGCCTCCTCATAGTTCTTGCGCTGATCGTACCGGCTAACCGCCATCGAAAAGGTGAATCCGATGATTAGACCGAGCAGTGTCAAAGTAGCAGCCTGGATAACACCGAAATCTTCCCGTTCGTCTTCTTCGAGGTTTCCCCGCCTCTTGCACAAATAAGCCCCCATCCCCGCCGAGAACCACAGCGAACCGAGAGAGACCGCAAAAATAACAGCTGGGTAGTTCATTATGTTCATAGGCCGCAAATTCCCGGTTCTGCTCTGGTCAATGTACGGCATTTTGCAGCGATTTTCGGGCCTCGCCTAGCTGTCATTTTTGCCAGTATGCACGGCCGCAAAGACTGCCTAGCATTGCCCCGGAGCGTGTTTCCCGTTTTCCAACCGGGCGAATCTGCTCGTAAAAGTTCAAGAGCGACAGCTCACAAAGGACTATCTCATGAAAAAACATAGTAGCCGGGTTGTAGCCTGCACAGCCGTGCTGTGCATTCTGTGTGTCGGATCCGCGTATGGCGCTTCGAACAGCAATAAAGTCAAGATCACCGGACTAATTACTGGGCGAGACGGAGAGAATCTGATGGTGAAAACCACTCCCGGTCAGACCAACGTCGTCGTGGTATTGACTGACACGACTACGGTGGCGATACCGAAGGGTCTGTTGGGTCGCCGGAAAACCGAGCAGGCAGTTACAGCTCTAATCCCTGGACTTCGGATTCAAGTCCAAGGGACCGGCAACGACACTCGGGTGGTTGCCAAGTCCATTCTCCAAAGACGATTTGCGTCTGGCCGAGACCATTCAGGCCGGCTTGACACCGACCCAGCAGGAGGTCGCGACCAACCAGCAGAACATTCAAGGCAATAAGCAGGACATTGCGGCCAACAAGGTACAGACGGCGGCCAATCGAGAGCAGATTGACGCCAACGGACAGCAGATCGCGGCCAATCAGCAGGACATTCAGGCCACGACCCAGCGCTTCTCCGAACTGTCGGAGTATGACACCAAAGGCAAAGCATTGGTTTACTTCGCCAGCGGCAGCTATTCAATTTCAGCAAGCGATCAAACCGCTTTGACACAGCTGGCACAAATTGCGGCCGGACAGAAGGGCTACATCATCCAGGTAAAGGGCTATGCCGATTCGTCAGGTAATGCTGCCATGAACCAGCAGCTGAGCATGGATCGAGCCCAAGCGGTGGTTGCCTACCTGCTGCAGAACTGCAACATTCCTCTGCGGCACATCGTGGCACCCGGTGCCATGGGCATAGCTGATCCTGCGGCACCTAACGAATCGGCCGACGGACGGAAAGAAAACCGCCGTGTGGAAGTCACGGTGTTGGTCAATCGCGGGGTCGCGGGAGGGATGTAGACAGCTCATTCGCCGCCAAGCAGTAATTTGCTGATCTTTGCTGCACTGGTCGATGATATTCGGACAAGAGAGTTGCACACCGAGATGCCTGGGACCACTCTCTTGTCCGACATCAACTCTTCGGAGTTGAGCCGCCCTGGGATGAGCAAGCCTTTTCAGTTGATGAGTCAATAACCGTGAGTCCCGTTTTTCTCAGTCTTTGTGACCGTCGGATTGAAACCTGGAAGCTGCATTAACGCCTGGATTCGAGCCTCAACTACATCTTCAGACGTGCAGCCCAGCAGAAGAGCGTCCTCGCGAGCGGAGTATTTTTCCAACACCGACATTACAAAGACGAATCGCTGGAGGGGTGGCGCCAATCTGGCAACAGCGTCGACGGCGGAACATCCTTGTGGTTCGCCGTCGAATTCGCGCCAGGAGTCCGGCTTGACACCGCTCTTGGCGGGTCCAGAAAATACAAGGCGAATGGCATTGATGACCAGACAGCGCCTGATCCAGACGCGTTCCCATCCCTTAAAAACGCAATTCTCTCTGACGGCATCTTCGACAGTAGCGACGAAACACTGTTCCGCGTCGGCGTGACTTCCGGTCAGCAGAAAAGCAAGCAGGTACAAAGGCTGTAGATCATCTTCAAGATTCTTGCAAAAGTCAGAATACGTGGCGTACCCGGGGTGGGATTGCTCGTTTTGCTTGTGTCGAAACCTGGGCATGGCCAACTTGGCTCGACGCTACTTTAAGAACGCTGTCGGAAGAACTGTCATTACTGACAGGTTGCGAGAGCTTCTGTTCATCATCGGCCCGAGTGAGCCTATTTGTGCGTTTATCGTCGAACTGGCATTTTTGACAGTCTTCCGCTGCTCGTTCTCCCGTTAATCTGAATGAGGTAATGTCGCGCCCACATGGCCTTCTGCATTCCCAGCAGAAGCACTTCTTCCGCCGGGCAGAAGTCCCGCGGGGACGCGTGGACATCAAACCAAAGGAAGATTCATTCACGACCATGTTCAAGCAAACTATAGCGCTGTTTCTAGCCTGCTCTTTGGTGATTGCGACCTGTCCGCTCGAGGGCATTGCGCAACCAGCCCTGGCTGCGCCGCAGACAACCGGGCAGTCCACTGATCGGTTGGAGCAACTGGTGGCACCCATCGCTCTGTATCCCGACGCGCTGGTTGCCCAGATTCTGGCGGGTGCAACCTACCCCACCCAGATCGTTGAAGCTGATCGCTGGATGAAGCAGAACTCCAATCTGCAAGGCGAACAACTGGCGACTGCGGTCGACTCGCAGAGTTGGGACGAGAGCGTCAAGGCACTAGCCCAGTTCCCCTCGGTGCTCGACAACATGAGCACGAACCTATCCTGGACATCGGCGCTGGGTGACGCCTACTTCAACGAGAAGGAAGCGGTGACCGCGGCGGTTCAGAAACTGCGAAGGCAAGCCAAAGATGCCGGCAATCTGAAGACCACCAAGGAACAGACGGTCACCACGCAAGCACAGACCATCGTCATTCAACCGGCCAACCCGCAAGTTGTGTATGTACCTGTCTACAATCCCACTGTGGTGTACGGCTATCCCGTAGCCGTCTATCCCGGCTACAGCAGTGCGGACCTCGCGGCTGCGGCCATCATTTCCTTCGGAATCGGCATGGCCGTGGGTGCAGCCGTCTGGGGCGGAGGGAGATGTTGCGGCTGGGGCTGGAGCTCGTGGGGATACAACTGGCATGGCGGAAGCGTTATGTACCAACGCAACGTCTACGTTTCCCGTAGCAATGTCTATGTCAACCGCAATTCCTATTATCGGCACCCGAACAACTATCCGCGGCCGACAACCTACGGCGGGAATACGAACGTCAACCGCAGCGGGAACTCGAATATCAACCGCAGCGGGAACTCGAATATCAACCGCAGCGGGAACACAATCAATGGGGGCGGAAACACGGTCAACCGGGGCGGTGGAAACACGATCAACGTAAACCCGGGTGGAAATAAGCCAGGGACACCCTCGACCCTGCCGGCGGGGAATCGCGGAAACGCTCAGGGCAACCCGGGCGGGAATAAGCCAGGGACGCCCTCGACTCTGCCAGCCGGAAATCGTGGAAACATCCAGGGGAATCAGGGACAGGGCCAAAATCGAGGACAGGCAGATCCAAATCGGGGATTCGGGCAGACCCGCGATGCCGGCACACGCTCCAATGCGTTTAGCGGTTACACCGCGGGCGGCAATGCCGCGGCGCAGCAATCACGCGGAAGCGCCAGCCTGGGTGGTGGCGGCGGTGCCTCACGATCAAGCGGAAGGACCGGCGGCGGAAAACGTTAGCGCAGCGAGCCTGGATGGGGAAAAACAATGAGCCGATGCTACCAGACGGAGGAGACATCAATGTTATGGCTGTGGCTTACCTCTAAACTCAGAAAGATCAGCCTCGTGAACCTAGGTTTAGCCTGGGGCCTGGCGTTGGTTCAGCAAAAGCAAAAGTTTTCTGTCCGGACTGCTGCTCGCACAGCAGTCCGGACAGAAAACTTTTGCTTTTGCTGAGGACGCGAGCCAGGCTTTGTTTGCCGCAACCCAGGCAGATGATCAGGCCGCGATGTTGGACCTCTTCGGTCCGGCCGGCAATCAAATCATCTCTTCGGGAGACAGCGTCCAGGATAAGAACGGGCGGGATCAGTTCGTCGCCAGATATCGGGAAATGCATCGCTTGGCCGCGGAGCCAGATGGGACCACAACTCTTTATGTAGGAGCGGAAAACTGGCCGGTCCCGGTGCCGTTGGTGAATAAAGGTGGGGTCTGGTTTTTCGATACAGAAACCGGAAAGAAGGATGTCCTCTTCCGCCGGATCGGCCACAACGAATTCGGCGCGATAGACGTCTGCCACGCCCTGGTGGATGCGCAAAACGACTATTACAGCCAGCCGCGGGATGGAAGAGTTCAACAATATGCACAAGCATTCAGCAGCGACGAGGGCCAGCACAACGGGTTGTTCTGGAAGACTGCCGATAACGAACCGGAGAGTCCGATTGGCCCGCTGGTAGCCGATGCAGCGGGTGAGGGCTACCGCAAGCCCCAAGGGGAGGAATCTTCCCCATTTCGCGGCTACTACTATCGAATCTTGACCGGCCAGGGAAAAACCGCTCCCGGCGGTGCCAAGAGTTACATCGTGAACGGTGAAATGACTGGTGGCTTTGCCATCCTCGCATATCCTGCGGACTACCGTTCATCAGGTGTGATGACCTTCATCGTCAATCAGTCCGGCGTGATCTACCAGAAGGACCTGGGCGCCAAGACGGCAGAAGTCGCTAGCGCGATGACGGAGTATGCGCCGGACAAGACCTGGAAGACGGCAGAGTAGGCAGTCGCAGAATTCGTAGACAACAACTTTGGGGGAGGTCCAATGAGGACAAGCCAGACGCACAAAATGGTGGGACGGGTAGCAAGGTCGTCGGTTGTGACTATGTGCTGCCTCTTCGTTGCCCTGTTGCCTTTGGCGGCTGCGGGACAATCCGAAAGCAAGAAAAAGCCTGAGCAGTATTCTGCGACAGCGTTCGGACAGGCCGGGATGTTTGCCGGCAAGAGTGTGTCGCTGAACATCTACATCACTGATTACTCCAGCAATCAGGAAGTGGAGGACCTTGCGGCCACGCTGAAGGCCAAGGGTTCCGACGCGCTGTTGAAGGCGGTGCGCAAGATGAAAGAAAAAGGCAGGGTCTCGACCACCGGCCGCGTCGGATGGAGGATCGGCGTTGTCCGTCAACACCCGACCGACAAAGGCCGCAGGATCGTGATGTTTTCCGACCGTCCCATTTCATTTTACGAGGCCGGCGCTGCGACACGTTCGAAGGATTACGAGTTCGGCATGCTCGTGTTGGACGTCAATGACAACGGTGAGGGCGAAGGATTGTTGTATGGCGCTTGCAAGGTCAAGTTCACCCAGGATGACCAGTTGGAGGTAGAGAACTTCGGCCAGGCCCCCGCCCGCCTGGCGGCGGTGAAACTCTGGAAGTAATTCTGCATGAACGGGGTGGGGTGTGAATCGTAGAGTTCTGGCCGGTGCCATCGTCCTCGTAGCAGCTGTCCTGGTCTTCGGCAAGTCCAGCAAGCTGGTGATGAGCTTGAGGCTTCCCAACGCTCCGGCGAAGAAGGTTCATCGGGTGCTGGCATTGGGCTTCAGTAACAGGACGGAGGTTCGGGCGGATTTTGAGGACGCACTGGCGGCAGAACTCACAAGCACAGGCTTGGAGGCGGTCGCGGGGAATACTATTCTGCTGCGCCCGCCGGGAACGCAGCTTAACCTCGCCTACCTGAGAGAGCAGGTTCAGGCAAACCAGATCGAAGCGGTGGTGGTCTCGCGACTGATCAAGGTGGACAATACCATCACCTACGTCCCGGGAGCACCGTACTCTGTGCCCTTTCCTTACTACAACAGCTTCTATGGTTACTACGGGACTCTTTACCCGGTGGTCTACTCTCCTGGTTATCTGCAGCAAGAGAGGAAGGTACGGGTTGAAACCAACCTTTACTATGTGACCACCGCCCCAGATGGAGAGCTGGTTTGGACCGGAATCACCGACACCTTGAATCCTTCCGACGTCCACAAGGCAATCAAAGGATTGGTCAAGCTGGTCGTGACGCAGATGCAGGACGAAGAAGTGCTCTGAACCACTGACCTAGGCGAAGAACAGCTCGCAAGGATGTGCAGGACGCCAAGGAAAAACCGTTCTGCACCGAATCCGGTGGGGCCTGCTAACAACGGAACCGCGGCGCGGTCGCGAACAGTGGTGGTGTTGAAGCGGGGAGTACGGTACAAACTGTCAACACTGACAGTGGTAGCAAGGCGGAGCCGGCCGTACGGTAGAAGGATTGGTGCAATAAGGATCATGACGCAGTGTGAGGAAGATCCACGGCGTCTCAGTGCCGGGAAAGCCACAAGGAATCTGCGGGATTGTTCTGGCACGCGACTTACCCTTGGTTCGCGATCTTAACCCGAAGCGAAAGTGTATCTGGTACGTCTAGAAAACGAAATCGGCGATGCTGTAATGCCGGAGGCGGTAGATTCCGGTACGCGCTGTTCTGCGCCCTTTGTCTGGGCATAGTTCTACCTAGCGCGGCCGTCCCCGCTCCCCACCCAGTGCGACAGGAAGCAGGCGTGCTGTTTCTTTCCTCTTCAGATCCGGATTCGCCCGACGTCGCCACGATGATCGAGCAGGCCCAGACCCTCATTGTTGATGGCTGTGGCACTCCGGTTCATTTTAGCTTTGAGTATGTTGATTCTTCTTCATCTCTCGCAGACCCCTCTCGGACGAGGGAAACGACCTCGTATCTGCGCGAGAAGTATCGCGGACAAACCTTTCAATTGGTGATTGTTATCGGGGAAGAAACTCTGGCCTTCGTGGAACAGATTCGAGCGAAACTGTTTCCCGATGCGGCCCTGTTGTTCTTCGTGGTGAATCCGCAGGATACTTCAGGTTTGCTCAGCCGAAAACCGGACAGGACGGGCATCATTCAGAAGTTGAATTACCTGCCCACGCTTCAGTTGGCATTGCGGCAAAATCCCGGCACCCATCACGTGATCGTCGTTTCGGGCTCCTCCGAGCCCGAGAAGCTTGAGATGAAGGCTGCTCGCGAGCAGTTTCGCGGGTATGAGTCTACTCTGGCGTTTCAATACATGTCGGATCTAAGGTTCGCAGAACTGGGAGACAGGCTGGCGCGCGCTCAACCTGACAGTATCATCTTGTTTCTCGATTTTGAAACTGATTCGAGTGGTGAGCAGTTCATTCCTCGGCGCATTCTGCCCGCCATCGCCAAGGCTGCTAAGCGGCCGATCTACGGAACGTTATCCTCTTTCGTGGCCGGAGGAGTGGTGGGAGGCAGCGTAGCCGATCTGGGCGAGGTGGGGCGGATGTTGGGGAATGAGGGGGTGCGCATTCTGAAGGGAGAGAAGCCGGAGAATATCCCGGTTACCACTGGTGATTTCCAGCACTATGTGCTGGACTGGCGTCAACTGCAGCGCTGGGGTATTTCCGAAAAACAACTCCCACCGGACAGCGTGGTGCTTCAGTGGGAACACTCCCCATGGGAGCTTTACCGGTGGAGAATCCTGGGGCTTGCCACACTTCTGTTGATCGAAACCCTGTTGATCATTTTCTTACTTCGCAATGTCGCCAAACGCAAGCGCGCTCAAGCAGCGCTGCGCCGGAAAGAGGAAGACCTGGCGGAAGCGCAACGCCTGGCGCGAGTGGGCAATTGGCTGTGGGATCCAAAGACTAGGGCTCCGGTTAGCTGGTCGGAAGAGCTTTACCGCATCCACGGACGTGATAGGAGTTTGCCTCTGCCCTCCCACGAGGAATTCGCCCAGCTGTTCACTCCCGCGAGTTGGGCCCGACTGAGCGTCGCGATGGAGAAGGCTCTGCAAACGGACTCAGTTGGGGAACTCGAGTTGGAAATGGTACGTAGGGATGGCAGCACGGGGTGGCTTGCTGTTCGTGGCGTCACCGTGCGCGATGCGGCGGGCCGTGTAACCCACCTCCGCGGCACCGCCCAAGACATTACCGAGCGCAAGCGGGCGGAGCAGTCTCTGCTGGAGAGCGAGAAGCGGTTCCGCTTGGTCGCCAACACCGCTCCGGTGATGATCTGGACATCTGGTCTCGACAAGCTGTGCGACTACTTCAATCAGCCCTGGCTCGACTTCACCGGCCGGCCCCTGGAGGCGGAGCTTGGAAACGGCTGGGCAGAAGGAGTCCACCCTGAAGACCTGGCCGTGTGTCTGGATACCTACACCAAAGCGTTCGATGCGCGTCAACCCTTCAAGATGCAGTATCGGCTCCGTCGGCATGACGGCGAATACCGCTGGCTCCTTGATGCTGCGGTGCCGAGATTCACTGGACAAGGTACGTTTGCCGGCTACATAGGCTCCTGTATTGATGATACGGATCGCAAGCTCGCCGAAGAGGCCCTTTCCACCGTAGGCCGGAGGCTGATTGAGGCACATGAGGAGGAACGAAGCCGGATTGCACGCGAGTTGCACGACGACATCAATCAGAGGCTGGCGCTGCTGGCAAACCGAATCCAGGAATTTGAGCAGGACACATCCGCGAATGGGGATACTGCGCAGAAGGAGCCGCGGCAGGCGCTTTGGAAACTGACCAATGAAATCGCGACTGATATCCAGCACATGTCTCACCAGTTGCATCCATCCAAGCTGCACTACCTGGGGCTGGCAGCAACCGCCCGCGATCTCTGCCACGAGTTTTCCCGGCAGCACAAGATTGAGATCGAATGTGTGGTGAGGGATCTGCCGCATGATCTCGAGGAAAGCGCCTCTCTTAGTTTGTTCCGCACGTTGCAGGAATCACTTCGCAATGTGGTCAAACACAGCGATGCCCGCCATGTGAAGGTGGAACTGACCTGTCAATCGGGTGTGGTGCGGTTGCGCGTTTCCGACGATGGAATCGGATTCAATCCAGAGCATGTACGAAGCTATTACGGCCTTGGACTGGTCAGCATGCGGGAGCGTCTACGATCGGTGGGCGGCGAGTTCTCGATCTGGTCGAGGCCATCCCTTGGGACCCAGGTGGAGGGGCAAGTTCCCACCACTACCAAAGCTGCTGGCAGGGCGGCGGAACCAGTCGCTTATCAAAGGGCGTAAAGCCAGTCATCGCTTTCCGTCATTTTTGACAGTATCGCAGGCCACAGAGACCGAATAGCATCACTGAGAAGGGTGGTCTGTGAGCCTGGGCGGCTCAGGGGGTAGGGCATCAATACGCTGTCCGAATGCAATTCCGTAACGTCAGTCCTCGAAGAAGGGCTTGTGTTGAAAACAACCATACTTCTTAGCGACGACAATTCTGCCATCCTCGATCATGTTGGCAAGATGCTGGAGAAAGAGAAAAACTACACCGTCGTTGCCGCCATATCCGACGGGGCAGTTGTCACCCGTGAATACCTCCGGCTCAGACCCGATGTCATCATCCTCGATATTTCCCTGGGGCAAATGAGCGGGATCGATATCGCGCGGGAACTGCGAGATTCGGGATGTCGTGCCAAGATCATCTTTCTCACCGTGCACGAAGATTCTGACTATGTGAACGCTGCCGTGGGCGCGGGTGGCTCGGCTTATGTGGTGAAATCGCGGTTGAGCCAGGATCTGTTTCTCGCCATCAATGCGGTGCTCTCTGGCAAACTCTTTGTCTCGCCAAGCCTGATGTACAAACCCGGCTAAAGCGGCTTCCAGTAGGTGCTTTGTCAAAGTAGCACCCACTTCCGAACCCGACCAAATGTCACATTTCAAAAGTTGGTTGTCACCATTGACCCTATCGCCCCCAAACCAACCTCAAGCTCGCCATCGCCAGTCATTTGAAACCGATTGTGGGAATTGCGGCGCCTTTCATCTGACTGCCATTCGTTCCCATTCACCGGACGAGAAGGTCTGCCCGCCTGTTCCGGTGCCCCATTCAGGTCCGAGAGACCTGAGCAGACACCAATAATTGTCACGAAAACCGGGCTGGGATGGGTATAGAATAGCTGGCGCTTTAGAAATAAAAGGAAATCGCGGGGTAGGCCCTTCCCCCAGTTCACTCCCCCCGGCAGCACCACTTTAAACGCGAGGTGTCTCTAGTGACTTGCAAATTTCGATCAGAACCTATTCTGATGAGAGGTCGCAACCTCCCAACCAGGGCGTTCTTCTCTGTTCTGGTGATTCTGACGGCAGGGGCCCTTTTGCCTGGCGTCCTTACGTACGGGCAGGAGACCGGGTCTTCCCCTGCCTACACTTTCACTTCCTATGACTATCCCGGCGCCATCTTCACCGAAGCCATGGGCATCAACACAGTGGGTGTGGTGGTAGGCGCCTATGCGGATGCGAGTGGCGTGACGCATGGTTTCGCCCTTCTGCCCACCGGCAAATTCGAACGTCTCGATTATCCCGGTGCTATCTCCACAGTTCTGGCGCGCATCAACGATTCGAACCAGGTAGTGGGTTCTTACGTCGATTCCAACAATGTTTCTCACGGCTTCATGTTCGTTTCGCCGAACAAGTTCACACCCATTGATTACCCTGGCGCGGCGCAGACGCAGGCGTACGGGATCAACAAGGCCCAAGAGATTGTTGGAACATGGTTTGACTCGGGCGGGAACACATCGGGCTTCTCGCTGATTAGCGGAAACTTCAAGGATTTGGTTTATCCAAAGTCAGTGAGTACGGTTGCGAGCGATGTCAATTCGTCCGGCGAAGTCTCCGGTAGCTGGGGAAACACCGGCCCCAATGAGCAAGCGCACGGGTTCCTGCTGACCGGAAAAGGAACTTACACGGACGTCGAATATCCAGGCGCGGTCGCGACACTTGTTCTGGGTGTCAACGACTTGAACGAAGTAGCCGGATCCTACATTGACGCTGCGAATGTGACGCACGGATGGGCCGGCTCACCGGCCAAAAAGCAATACGTCACCCTCGACTTTCCGGGCTCAAGCAGTTCCAGTCTGGGTGGTCTCGGGAACAACGGCACATTCGTTGGGGGCTACATCGGGCCTGACGGGAGGGGTTACGGGTATTGCGCCCTTGGTGGCCCGGCGGTCACGCGGGTACCAGACGGCATAGGCGAGAAGGCGATGGCGCCGCCTACCAAGGGTCGCTGCCCAGGTTAGTTTTGGGGACTCTTTTCGTCTTGGTCGTAGAGCTATGGCGAAAGGCATGGCCGGGCGGCAGCTAACGGGCCTGATTCCTATTGAGTTTCGCGGACTCGGTTTGGGCGGCGCGAAGGATGGGCACATCGGGATCGGCGCCTTGCCAAAGATTCAAGAAATCGCGGTACGATGACTTGGCGGCGGCAAGATCGGCTTGTCCGGCGCTAGCCCGGCCCGACATGAGCGGCGTCAAAGCGCCAGTCGGAAAATTCCAGACGAGACCGCGGTGCGCTCGAATTTTCGCGAATTCTGCCACTGCTTCACTCCACCTCTGCTGTGCCAGATAGGCTTGGCCGCGCAGGTATACCGGATACATTGTCGCTCCTGACGAGAAAGGCGGTGTCGCGCCGCCCAGTTCGTAGGCTGCGGTTACTTGCAGGAATCCGATGGCGAGCGGGGCATTGTCTTCCTGGAGCGCGATGGCGGCGCGAATACTCGGCAGCCAATAGTTGACTACCAAAGTATTCGAGTGAAACTGTTTGTAGAGATCATTGACCATGGCCTGCGCCCGGGCGACGTCTCCTGAGCGGGCCAGTGCCATGGCGACCGCGACGCGGACATCGCGAGTGGGGGCGAGCGCGAGGGCAGCAGCGGCCTGCTGCTTGGCCTGGGCTGCATTTCCGAACTCAGCTTCCCGCAAGGCTGCGGTCGCCTGCCATGTAGCCGCGGTTTCCTTTGCTCCTGCCTGCACTGCCGCAGCAACTGCCCTGCGGGAGAACTCTCGAGCGCGACCCAATCGACCGTGGAAAGCCTCTGTGTCCGCCTGACTCGAAAGCAGTGTATCTTCGCTTCCGTTGCCCAGCGCAGCAGAAACGCAGGCCGACATTCCCGGGGCGTCGTTTTCCAGGAATGCCAATTGATAGCGGTTCGGCAACAGAGATTCATCCAGTTTCTTAGCGCGGGCTTGCTCCAGAACGGCTTTGGCTTCCGCCACACGATCGAGATTCAGATAATCGTAGGATAGATTCTGGTAGACCGTGGCAGTGTCGGTCTTCAGTTGCATTGCCTCAAGGTCATGAGCCAGAGCGGGCTCGAGCCTTCCCAGGTTGGAGTCGATGACCCCAAGATTGATGTATGGCGCGAGGTCGCGCGGATAGGTCTGTTTCCGTTGTTCGTTGACTTGAGCGGCCTTTTCGAGGTCGCCAGTCACCGACTGATAATAGGTTGACTCGATCGAAAACCTCTCCCGTTCGGTAACCCGCTCACGCAGTTCGTAGGCTTTGTTGGCGCACTCCGCAGCTGAATCCGCTTCTCCGAGATCCTCATACATCAGGCCTAAATCGGCATAGGCCAGCGCGAAATTCGGATCCAGTTCAACCGCACGTTTGAACAGCGGAAGGGCGGCCGCATCCTGCTTAGTACGCCAAATCTTCATCGCTATGCTATAAGCCTGCAGCGCCTCCAGGGACGAGGTTGTCGCCTGTTCCAGCGGGATGTCATATTTTTGAATGGAGGCCAGCGATTCACCTAGCTTCTTGCGCAAACGTGTCCCCGCCTCATGCACTCTCGCTAAGACGTCTTCCCGTCGCCCAGCCTCGACTTGCTCTTTACCCAAGGAGTCGCCGGTCCGGCAGTTCACTGCCTTGAGTCCGATCACGTAATGACTTCCTAAGCTCGCAATCGAACCCAACAGCATGACCTTGCTGCCCTCCCGGCGGCAGACTTCTTGGGCAATCTCCGGCGTCACGCGGTCATCGACCGAGCGGCCCATGTAGCGAAGTTGTTGGCCTACTCTGCCCTCGGAGAGGATGTTGAGAAATGGCGATTGCTCCAGTTCAACCGCAAGCCCCTGTTTCAGTGCGTCGTCGAAAACCGGGTCCCCTGTGTTATTGACGAAATCCGCCAGCACTATGGTGTCTTTCTCAGTCAGAGGGTGCGGGCGCATCCAGTGCAGAAAGCTGGCCGCGATAGCAACCAGCAGTATTGCGGCGAAAGCCAAAGACCACCGCATCCGTCTGTGCCGCACTCTGGAGCGAGCCAATCGCGTCGCCTCCGCGGCGTCGCGAAGCTTGTGGGGCAGCGCAGGATTGCCTGCCTCGTTGTTGTAGAGGTTGTAGAGGTGGATGCGGACGCCATGTTTGACTTCCGCTTCGCCTAAGTCGTGCAAAGTGTTTTTCCAGACGTCCAAGTGACCGAGCACGTCGGCAACCGATTGTGAAACCAGGATGTGTCCGCCATCACCACAATCCATCACTCGTTGAGCAAGATTGATTCCGCCTCCGGCAACATTCCGATTGGCGTTGATATCGGCAACCCGGTACACCGGCCCGGTATGGATGCCCATCCTTAGTTCCAGCCCCGGTTCTGCGCGGATGGTTTGAGCCAACTCGACGGCGCAGCGGGCTGGGGCCTCGGGGTCGTTGAAGAAAACGAGCGCCATGCCGTCACCCGTGGGGAGCGTGATCAAGCGATGCGTCTTCTGCGCTCGTGGGAATTCAGGAGTTTGCCGGACCAGTTCCTGCAAACGGTGCAGCACTCCCGCTTGCTGTTCCATCGGCAGGCGAGAATACGCAACGATGTCCAGAAACAACACATGCGCCATCTCAGTCGCGAGATCTGGGCGAACGGCGAAGTGAGTTGGGTCTGTAGACATGTCCGACCAGTGGGGAAGTGTAAGCCGGGCTGTGAAAGCGGTCAACCGGAGGGCCCTGAGCGAGTCGAGCTGCCTGGACGCGATTTTCCATCATCAGAAGACGGGCATCAATTTTCCGGTTGACATGAATTCGATCCGGGGAGAGGATTGTGGCTCATCGGTTCGTTTTGCAACATGAATTGGGTTTCGCTGTTCTCGATCCAGTCTGGATTTTGGAAACCAGATCTTTCTTCAAGGATGGTCTCCATGAGGCCCCTCTACATGATCAAACGCATTCTCGCGATTTTGCTATCTCTTACGATGACGTGGGTTCCGGCGATGGGTGCCGATCAGTCTGCCGGACAGATCACCGCCATCATTCCCGCCGCCACCCGTAACGCGCAACCGGCCAAGAACAAGGACGGCCTGCAGTGGAACGACCTTTTGCAGACGACCGACACCGGCCGCCTGCGTGCTGGCCTGACTGACGGCTCGATTCTGAGTCTGGGGTCGAGCAGCCAGCTGCGGGTAGTGCAGCATGATGCCGCTTCGCAGCAGACCTCGCTGGAGATTGGCTACGGGAAACTGCGCAGCCGGGTGGTCAAAATCACCCAGCCCAATGGCAAGTTCGAAGTAAAAACGCCCAACGCGGTGATCGGAGTCATCGGCACCGATTTCTATGTAGCTTATGAAAACGACCTGACTACGGTGATTTGTTATGTCGGCCAGGTCACCGTGATCTCGCAGGGTGCCTCCAAGGTAGTGAGGAAGTCTGACAAGGCCCAGTCCAACCAGCAACAGACCACTTTAGGGCCGGGACAGATGGTTGTCATTGGACTGAAGGTTCCGCCCGCCGGATTTCCTCCAGAGTCCGAGGTTATCCACGCTTCGATGTTAGATACGAGGATCAACCCTACGGTATTTATCGCGCAGCCGAAGTTTTGGATCCCGGTTGTGGCCGGAGCTGTGGGCGGCGGTATCGCTGCCGGCGTCGTGTTGACACATAACAACGGGTCATCGGCTGCCAACATCCCGCCTCCAGTGACTTGTGGTGCTGTGGCCGGTGCTGCGGGCAGGGCCAAGTGCGGCCCATAAATCGAAAGGTCGGAGGATGCCGTGCGCAGAGTGGACGCTCTCAGATGCATGCTTGTGATTGTCCTGGCGCCGTTGGTCGGCCGCGCTCAAGACATCATCAGCACCATCGTCGGCGGGGGAACGCCGCTGGGTAGCGGAACCGCGCTGACCGCCTCACTCGGCTCGCCCACGGGAGTGGTGGTAGATGCCAGCGGGAATACCTACGTAACTTCGCTCAATGGCGAATACGTTTTCAAGATTGATGCTTCGAGCAACATCACCATTCTTGGGGGGACAGGGTTTGCTGGTTTCATCGGAGTTGGGGGTAAGGCGACAAGCGCAACCCTGAGTGGCCCCGCAGGCCTTGCGTTTGATAGCAACGGGAACCTGCTGGTTAGCGACGCTTTTAATCAGCACATCTATGGAATAAATCTCGCGACCGGCGTGCTGACGAATGTGGCTGGAAGTGCGACCCCAGCCGATCCTCTCGGTAGCTTTGGTGGCGATGGCGGACCGGCGACCCAGGCGCTACTGAACACACCTTTGTCGGCTGCTGTGTTCAGCAACACGATCTACATCGTAGATGCCGGGAATAGCCGCATTCGTGCCGTGACAAACGGCACGATTACAACCATTGCGGGAAACGGCACTGTTTGTTCATCCCCAATTGCACCTTCTTGTGGGGACGGAGGCCCAGCCACGCTGGCCAGCTTCAATTTCGGAAATGAAACGGGAGCCGCGCAGATTGCAGTGGACGCTGCGGGTAACATCTACATACCAGACAGCGCGGACAACCGAGTTCGCAGAATTGACACGACGGGCAACATTACGACCTTCGCGGGGACGGGCAACCCCTGCTTGACCCCCGGTCCGGGCAACTGCGGGGATGGCGGTCCGGCGACTGCGGCAACCCTGAACCTCCCCTCCGCGGTGTTCGTAAGTGGCAGCAACATCTTCATTGCGGACGAGTTCGATGAAGAAATCCGCCTGGTGAACGTTGACGGACAGATCTCGACGGTTGCTGGCGACGGTCATTTCGGGTTTTCTGGAGACGGAGGAACTGCGGTCTCGGCCTCGCTCTCCGATCCCACCGGAGTCTTCGTCGATGGCGCGGGGGATATTTTCATCGCCGATCAAGGCAACAATCGCATTCGAAAAGTCAGTGGCGGAAACATCAACACGACTGTGGGTGGAGGTTCCGGGGGTGACGGCGGTCCCCCATTGAATTCCAATTTCTCCTACGCCTATGACCTGGCGCTCGACGCTGCGAACAACCAGTTCATCATAGATTTCGGTACCAGCCGCATTCGGGAAGTGGCTGGCGGGGTGGTTACGACCGTTGCGGGGAGCGGCACGGCGGCCTACAGCGGTGATGGAGGTGCTCCGACCAGTGCTACCTTGGATTATCCGCGGGGTATTGCCATGGGTGCGGGGGGCAATATTTTCATAGCGGACTCGGCCACCTCAGTGGTTCGCCTGGTTCAAGGTGGTGTGATCACAACGTATGCGGGAGTTGGGTTCTCTACATGTAGCCCTTCTACTGGAGTCTGCGGGGACGGGGGGCCGGCAAATTCAGCGAGCTTGAATACCCCCAATGGCGTCGCCGTAGACAGCAACGGCAACCTTTTCATTGCCGACACCGGTGACAATCGGATTCGCCGGGTTGACACGGCCTTCAATATTTCCACGGTGGCGGGAACTGGAGTTGCTTGTGCGGCTCCCCCCGCCTGCGGAGATGGCGGTCAGGCCACATTGGCGCAGTTGAATAGCCCTACCGGGATTGCAGTCGACGCTGCCGACGATCTCTTCATCGCGGACTCCGGCGATAACCTCATCCGCAGGGTCGATGGCAAGACGCAAGTCATCACCACCGTTGCCTTCGACGGTCAAGCAACTTTTTCGGGCGATGGCGGCCTGGCCACGCTGGCGAGCATGAGCGCCCCTAATAAAGTGGCTGTAGATCCGGCTGGCAATCTCTATATTGGAGGCGGTCTTGACAATGTAGTGCGAAGGGTAGATTTCGCCACTCAAACCATCGCAACCGTTGCCGGGAATGCCAAGCAGCCTCTACCCTCCGGGTTCAGCGGTGATGGGGGCCCTGCCACGAGCGCAACTCTATCGAACCGTGGCCTGGCGATCAACGCTACTGGCGGCCTTTACATTGCCGACAACAATCGTATTCGGTTCGTCCAGCTTAGCCCGGTTTCGGTTCCTGCTCCGGCGAACCTCGACTTCGGCAATCAAACGGTAGGAGTCGGTAGTAAGCCCCTCCCGGTTACGCTCACCAACTCGGGAAGTGACGATCTTCTGATTTCCAGCATTGTTGATGCCAACGGTTTTTCGCAAACCAACAACTGTCCCATCGCGCCTGCCCCTCTTGCGCCTTTACAGTTCTGCACCATCAACATCACTTTTACTCCGTTGGGCCCTGGAACTGAGAATGACACGCTCATCATTACCGACAATGCCGCCGGCAGCCCGCAAACAGTTCCACTGACCGGCGTAGGGCAGCCTGCTGCGTCGTTTGCGACCCTCGCCCCTGCGAATCTGAACTTCAACACTCCCCAGTTGCTGGGGACGACGAGTACAGCCCAGCCGGTCAAGCTGAGCAACACCGGGACCGGCCCGCTGACCATCACCTCGATCGGTTTCATCGGGGCGAACGCCAGCGAGTTCGGACAGACCAACAACTGTGGTTCCTCGCTCGCCGTCAACGCCAGTTGCACCGTCAGCGTCACTTTCACCCCGACGGTTGCGGGCACTGCCGCGGCAGCGGCGTCCCTCACCATCACTGACAATGCGCCTGGGTCTCCACAGGCGGTGGCCCTCGCCGGAACCGTGCAGACCTTCTCGCTGACGACTACCTGCACCAGCCTGAGCGTCGTACCGGGACAGTCAGCGATCTATACGGTGGATATGGCCCCAGTCAATGGATTCACCCAGTCGGTGGCGCTCAGTTGCAGCGGAGCGCCGGCACTGGCGAAGTGTACGGTGAGTCCGAGTTCGATGACGCTGGACGGAGCCACCACGGTACAGGCGAAAGTCACGGCTACCACCACACCGCCGACGTCGGGTTTCCTTAAGTCGCCTTTTAACGGACACGACGGTAACCGGATGGCAGGAGTGATCGGGCTGGCAGGAATGGCGGGACTGGCGGCGTTCGTGATTCTACCGGGCAAGAGCAGGGTTAAGCATGCGGGGCGGTTGTGTGGGTTGATTTTCTGTTTGTGTCTGCTGGCGAGCGTAGCGACGATGTCGTCCTGCGGTGTGGGTGGGGGAAATGCGGATCCTCCGGGCACGGCCGCCGGCACTTACCCGCTCACGGTGACGGGGACTTTTAAGTCGGCCGCCGGAACGACATTCACGGAGAAGGTCGGCTTCAATCTGGTCGTGAAGTAGTGGCCCGCGCCGATGAGCCGCAAGCGACGTGTTCGTCAACAGCAGAAGCAGGCCGCGAACGCGGCGGCAAATGATGCTTGGGCAGCGCGTTT
>Ga0207066_1131_pt1 | contig 19173 bp, 18 predicted proteins | sample Alteio_BWMinCont_24_FD_153490 | JGI IMG/M metagenome (GOLD analysis project Ga0207066, IMG submission 153490) | Enriched cells from forest soil in Barre Woods Harvard Forest LTER site, Petersham, Massachusetts, United States -... | ecosystem: Environmental > Terrestrial > Soil > Temperate forest >...
AGTTTAGATTCATCAGATATAATGCCTTATCTTGAACTTTTCTATGAAAATGGTCTCGATATCAATAAAAAAGATGCTAAGGGTCACACTCCTTTGCATATGGCTGTCCGAGCACAATTCCCTAATGCAGTTAAGTTCTTTTTAGAAAAGGGAGCAATTGTTAACACAACAAGAAATGATGGAACGACACCTCTTGATTCAGCGAAGTCTGGTAATAAAAAAATTATAAACATGCTAGAAGAAGCTCTTGAAAAGGAATATTATACAAAAAACATAATCTTGAAACAGCAAAAAACTCAAGCAAATAAAATCAAACTAGAAAACATTAAAGGGTTAAAAGAATCCGATAAAATTAAACTCAAAAGCATAAAAAAAGAGTTGGAAAAAGATAGCAGTGAATATGGAATTAACAACATGATTTTTAAGATTTCACCTGATAAGAAGCAGAAGGATTTTGAATCTTATACCAATAAAAAAGAACTCTACACAATCACTACCTATACCGATAAAGATGATGATGTTCATTATACCATCGAATATTATAATCCCTTTGACAAGAGAAATTATTATAATAAAAGAGGGTTTATCGAATCTCGACCAATTAGTAAAGAGGAATATGAGGGAAAAAAGAACGGCATGGAAAAGGTTTGGTATGATAAAAACGAAAAATTCAATTTTATAAAAAGACCTCAGTACAATGATAAAGATTTCTATAAAAAAATAGAATACGTTCAGAGAAATGTGTCTTATTTAAAAAATAATAACGAATATACAGAAACTTTGGGCGGCGGCAATGTAACTAATAATACCGAAAGTTGTTCATTTCCAATAAAATCAAAATTAACGAGCACTGATTTTAATAAGATCGAACAAGAATACAATCAGCAACAAAGATTATTAAAAATACTTCATAAAGAATGGGAAAAAGAGCAGCTAAATGAGGAATTTAAAAAACAAAATGAAGTGCCAACTGACATCATTTTTAACTATGCATAAAATAATTGGATAATCATAGAGCAAAAGAGCTTTGTATAAAACAAAGCTCTTTTTTTTTGTTTTCTATGAATTTCAGCTCGTTATTGCTATAATAAAAATAGTTCAAACAACTTTTACTTAAGATTAATAGTATGAAAATTGTAGCTCAGAATAAAAAAGCTTTTCACGATTACACTGTTCTCGAAACGATTGAGACAGGTATTGTCCTAACCGGCGATGAGGTCAAGTCATTGCGTGCGGGTAAAGGTAATTTAACCGGCTCATTTGTTGTACCAAAAAATGGCGAGCTTTTTATGATTAACGCCAATATTTCTGCTTATTCTCATGCTTACCAAAAAAATGTATCTGATGATTATGCCATGCGAAGTCGTAAATTATTATTACACCGCCGTGAAATCGATCGTTTGGTCGGTGATGTGTCACGTAAGGGCATTACCTTAGTCCCCCTTAAGCTTTACTTTAAAAATGGCAAAATTAAGGTGGAAGTCGGGCTTTGTAAACATAAAAAGGCTCATGAACGAAAAGAAGAGATTCGTGAACGAGATATTAAGCGGGAAACTCGCCGTGAGCTTACGGGTAAGTATGATTATTAGAATCTCATATATAAAATACTTCTTTTAAGAGAAAACAATTTTAAATACAAAAGGCGCTTGGTTTATTCCAGGCGCCTTTTGATATGTAGACCTTTTTTAAGATTCTTAACCTTTAATTTTAGTTTTATTCATCGAATCAAGAAATTCTTCATTCGATTTACATTTTTTCATTTGATCAATGAGTAATTCCATGCCTTCAACAGCATTCATATTAGCCAGGAATTTACGTAAAATATGAATCTTTTTAAGAACATCTTCAGGCAATAACAGTTCTTCATGGCGAGTTCCTGAAAGCAATAAATCAAACGCAGGGAAGATACGTAAGTTAGAAAGTTTACGGCTCATATGCATTTCCATATTACCCGTACCTTTAAATTCTTCAAAAATAACTTCATCCATACGAGAACCTGTTTCAACAAGTGCTGTTGCAATAATCGTAAGGGAACCAGCTTCTTCAGTATTACGTGCCGCACCAAAAAAACGTTTTGGTTTTTGTAATGCATAGGCGTCGATACCACCGGTTAAAATTTTTCCTGATGCCGGAGAAGTCGTATTATACGCACGGGCTAAACGGGTGATAGAGTCAAGTAAAATGACAACATCTTTATTGCATTCAACTAAACGTTTGGCTTTTGCAAGTATAATTTCTGCAACTTGTTCATGACGTTCAGCAGATTCATCAAACGTAGAACTAATAACTTCAGTATTTTTTGATTTAACCGCGCGACGAATATCAGCAACCTCTTCAGGACGTTCATCAATTAATAAAACAATAAGATGTGCTTCAGGATGGTTTGCTTCAATTGAAAGCGCTATTTCTTTTAAAAATACCGTTTTACCCGCTTTTGGTGGTGCTACAATTAAGGCACGTTGCCCTTTGCCCATCGGTGCAAAAAGATCCATTAAACGAGTCGAAACAAAATCAGGATTGTATTCAAAATTAAATTTTTTATCAGGATACAAGGGTGTTAAACGATCAAAGTAGGGGCGATCCATTAATAAAAGAGGATCTTCGCCATTTACCAAATCAACACGCAATAAAGCAAAATATTTTTCACCATCTTTAGGTTTACGAATAACGCCGGTGACCATATCACCCGTTCTTAATCCAAAACGGCGAATTTGAGAAGGAGAGACATAAATATCATCAGGCCCAGAAACATAGTCAAATTGGGCTGAACGTAAAAAACCAAAACCATCAGGTAAGCGTTCTAAAACGCCAACAACAACTAAATCGCGATCGGGATTATTTTGGATGTCCTCGATACGAAGAACAAGGTCTTCTTTTTTCATAAGACTTGCACCGACAACACCTAATCTACGTGCTAGGTGATTTAAATCGGCAAGATTCATTTTAGATAATGATTGATCATTATTCATGCATATATCCTTATAGGGAAGATAACTGAAGGAGATTCAGAAAAATAGGTTATTGATATTAAAACTTAAAAAGAACAAGAACTAATACAATACTATAAACTATCAAGATCAGTTCCCAATAGTCTATAGTATTAAAAATTTTTATTAAAAATGCTTTCAAAAAACAGCAAAAGGTGTACGTATGTTATTTTTTTTCTTTATATAAAAGCAACATAACAGGACTTGCAACATAGATTGATGAATATGTTCCAAATACGATACCAATTACTAATGAAATGGAAAGTAAGCGTAAAACTTCGCCGCCAAACAATAAGAGCGCCAAGACAACTAATAACGTAGCAAAACTGGTTAAAATTGTTCTGCGCAATGTTTCATTAATGCTCGTGTTCACTAAAGAGTCCATTGAAACGTTTGTTTTCTTTGCAACTACTTCACGAATACGGGCGAAAATTACAATAGTATCGTTAATTGAGTAACCCAGAATGAATAAAATTGCACTAATAACATTCATAGAGATTTCATAATCAAACCATAAAATGAAAGAAAGTATAACCACAACGTCATGAGTTAACGCAGCAACGCTTCCAACACCGTATGAAATTGACCAAAAACGGCACCAAATATACAAGAGCATTCCAATTAAGGCAATAATAATCGCCCAAAATGAGTTCTGACGTAATTCAGCTCCAATACCAGCACCAACGCTATCAATTTGCATTACCGTTACTTTAGTACCTTCAAGATTTTTTTCTAAAATGGCACGAATATTTTCAGCTAGATCTTTCATGGAAAGAACGGTGTCGACACCGTCAGTTTTGGTATCAGCATTTCCTTCAGCAGGTTTAAGACGTATTAAAACCTCATGGTCAGAAAATTCTCGTGCATTAGGGTCGGGAATAGCATTATGTTTAAGAATATCTTTAACCTTTTCACTTGAAATAGGTTTTGAAAAATCAAACAAAATTTGTGTGCCACCCGTAAAATCAACACTATACAGAAAAACAGTACCGCGTGTTTTATATTTATAAAATGCACCACCAAAAAAACTTACGAACAATATCAAAGACAAAGCAAAACAGATAGAACGATAGCCAAGAAAATCAATGTTAGTCGTAGCATTAGCATTATTCGTCGTCATAGACTCTCTCCAGTCATAGTACAATTTTGATATAAATAAGTGCAGCTCTTAGATAACAGATACGTATTTACGGCCTTTTGGACCATGATGAAACTTAACTTCACCAGCAGCTGTTGCAAAAAGAGTATCATCGGTACCGATGCCTACATTTTTACCGGGATGAAACTTTGTACCACGTTGACGCACGATAATAGCACCACCGCTTACGCGTTCACTACCATATGCCTTAATACCAAGACGTCTACCAATACTATCGCGACCGTTTGATGTCGAACCACCAGTCTTACTCGTTGCCATGCGAAATCCTTACTCGATTTTTAAAATGTGTGTTTTGTTTGAAACATTAGACAGATTCGTCGGTTACCTAACCTGCGACCCGTTTTATCTTATTGGTGTCAGCACCCTTGTTGTTTTCAATAATATACATTAGTATGTCGAAATTGTTAAAAAAGTCAAATAACTAAACCTAAAAAACCAAATCAAAACCCCTGGTTTATATCTTTCAATATAAACCAGGAGTAGATACTTATTAATCGCTTAAAGATTAATCTTTATTGTAGTGCTCAAGAGCCTTTAAAAACATCTTTGGTCGGTCCATATGCCATCGCGTATTATTGTTAAAAGCTATGAACTTATCAGATTTAATCTTTTTAAATTCTTCATCATGCTCATTGCCAACAACAGAATCAGTTTTAGCACAATCTAAGATAATCTTAAATTCATTGTTTTTAATTAACTTACGAAGCAATAAGTGTGTTGAATCACGATTCATAGAATAATTGGTAAATAAATGTAATCCTAGTTTAATGCCAAAAACCCCAAAACTTTGAAACCATCCAAGCCCTTTTGTGATATTTTTAAATGGATAATCACTATTAAGCCAGGGATAAGCCAAATAAACCTTACCAAGAGATTTTTTGAGCGTATCGATTTTAGTAGTATCAACTTTTCCATCTTTAATAACGCCCAAACTCTTCCATGCTGAAGCATAGTTTTGTGGCTCAGAAAGCATGGTCAAAGCAGTAACCCATGCGGCTCCGCCGCGAGATTCACCAAGGCCGTTAATTGTTGTAATGTTCTTATTTTCATTGCAGAGCAATACATACTTTAAAATGACCATTGCATCCTGTTCTTGCCCAAAATTTATTGAACGTATCATTTCAGGTGTTGAGGCAATCCCAATGCTACTCTGAGGATTACACGCAATAACTTTCATGCCTTTTGGTTTATTATAATCGTTTTCAAATGAATAAACGGGGTTTTCAAAACCATGCATAGCCAAAACAACCTCTTTTTCTTTTATCTGTTTAAGATCACCATGTTTACCATATGGATCGGGGTTATAACCAAGCTGTTTAACAATAGGATCAGATGAATAATATTTTTTAAGGGATGGAAACAATCGCCATATAAAATAGATAGTAGTCATTGACGCAAGAATGTTTTTTTTATTTAAATATGATGTCTTGTTAGGTGTCCTATTTTGAGTAGTTGTTTTTTCGTCATCGTTAACGCCTGCTTTAATGTTCATAGGTTGCGCTAAAACTAATATTATTAAAGCAAAGCTTAGTAATTTTAATTTTCTTACATTCATTGTAGTTCTCTTTCGTTTTTATTATTTAATTCTAATGGAAGACATTATAATTATGGCATATATAAATTATTTGTCAATAAAAATGATATATGTCTCATCCCATGCAATAACACGCCCCTTTGGGCGATCCTGATTTTCGGTGCTACACAACTACGGGCTGATCAGAAGAAGCGCGCGACATAATAAGTTCTGGCAGTCGCAAGTCTATTCATAATTTACTGATAACATGCAACACAAGAGGTTATAAAAACATTCTTTATGTGGTTTGCTGAATTTGATTTTATTAAGCGCTTGTTCTAAAATATTCATTGACCAAGAAAAATGAAGCAATAATTTACAAAGGAAGTATTTAATGAAGACAAATAAAAAAGCATTCGTAATTCTCGGCTTTCTTGCTTGCGGAACATGTGTGCCATCATCACTTGTGCAGGCGAAAAAATCAGTAGAAAAATCTGAATCGGCTGACAAAAATGACAAAATTCTTTTCAGCTCAGTTTATATAAGATTTGTTGATGGAACTCAATTTATCGACATCGGCCAAATGCTTAATTTTGCTCGACATATGCTCGCGATTTTAAATGGCGCTCCTATTAAAATAATTAAAAAGCTTCAAAAAGAATACAGTCTTACTTTGCAGCACCCATTCGAAACTCATATTTCTGAAAATGAAAAAACTGGTTTTATATGGTTTGATGGTAGCTATCGCACCTTAAAATGGCTCCGTGAGTATGAAAAAAATAGCCCAAAAACACCAGAATATAAAGAAGCTCTTACACAAGCATGTAATCATTTTATTCAATTTTCTGCTGATTATGTTGTTGAAATTGAAACCGCAAAAGGTATAATGGTCAAAATTATTAATGAATGGAGCGAGTTACGCAATAAACCAAACACACTACTTCTTGATTGGAGTAATTTGGAAGGGGCGGAACGTGATGATTTATTTAAAACAATGACAAGTTTTGAGGTTTTTGATATATTTTTATGTGACCTGCTTTTATTTTTAAAAGATTTGGTACATAATTGTCCAAAATCATATCAAAAATATCAAGAACAAATGAAACAAAGTCATAATGGACCAAAACGAACAAATTAAAGGTGTTATTGAACGATTTGTCTATCAGAGCCCTGATGGAAACGGATTTTCTGTTTTCATTCTACGGTGCCAAGGTCAATCAATCACTGCCACGGGCAACGTCACTGCACTTCACGAAGGTCAAGATGTTGTTGTGGAGGGCATATGGAATTATCATGCAAAATTTGGCAAACAGTTTGAAGTAAAAAAATACGTCGGCAGTTTGCCAACGTCCCTTTCAGGCCTTGAAAAATATTTAGGTTCTGGTCTTATTAAAGGCGTAGGAAAAACCTATGCCACTCGACTGGTTAAACATTTTGGTAATGAAGTTCTTGCTATTATTGAAAATGCGCCCCATCGCTTAATTGAAGTTTCTGGTATCGGTCAAAAACGAGTTGATGCTATTGCAAGCGCATGGAAAGATCAAAAAGAAGTTTCTACCATTATGATCTTTTTGCAGGATCGTGATATTTCGCCAGCCTATGCCATAAAAATTTATAAAAAATATGGCCATAATTCGATAGCCGTTCTTCACGAAAATCCGTATCGTCTTGCCGATGAAATTTGGGGCATAGGCTTTAAAATAGCTGATGCTATTGCACTTAAAATGGGGTTTGCTCCCCATTGTCTTCCGCGACTTTCTGCTGGAATTTGTTATGCGTTAAGTGCTGCATCAAACCAGGGACATTTATATACCGAACTTACTAAGTTACGTGAACAAACATTGGTACTTTTGGGGTTACAACCTGATGACAATCTTTTATTAAAACCCGCATTTCATGATCTGTATAATAAAGAAAAAATTAAATTAATTATGAAATATGAGCTCCATTATGTTGGCTTAATGTCCCATTATTATTCTGAAGTTGGTCTTTCAAAACGACTCAAAACTATTTTTACTCAACCATCACGTCTTAGTTTTGATATTGAAAAAATTTATGATACGTTGCGTACACCAAAAAATAATAATAAAGCCCTTAATGAAAAACAACAGATGGGTATACTTACGGCTTTGCAAAATAAAGTAACGATTATTACGGGCGGCCCGGGGACCGGGAAAACAACGCTCTTAAAAACATTGCTTGAAATTCTTGATTCCGAAAAAGTTCAGTATAAAGTTGCAGCGCCGACGGGCCGTGCAGCAAAACGGATTAATGAAGGAACCGGTAAATACGCAAGCACTATTCATCGTCTTCTGGAATTTGATGTGAGCACTATGAAGTTTGTTCACAACGAAGACAATGCTCTTAAACTTGATTATTTGATTGTTGATGAATCATCAATGATCGATATTTTTCTCGCCCATGCATTAGTAAAAGCGGTTCCGATGAATGCCCATATTATTTTTATCGGTGATCATGACCAATTGCCTTCAGTTGGTCCAGGAAATTTTTTAAAGGATATGCTTGCAAGTGAAGCGTTTCCCATCATTGCATTAACCGAAATTTTCCGCCAAGCGCAAGACAGTTTAATTGTTATTAATGCCCATAAAATAAATAAGGGTGAATTCCCTTCTCCTTTTTTGCCCGATGCCCGTAAAGATTTTATCTATATCAAAGAACAAGATCCTGAAACTATTATTACGCATCTTAAAAAACTTCTTTTTATTGAACTGAAAAAACATCATATCGCCATTCACGATGCTCAAATTTTGGTACCTATGAACCGAGGTGCTGTTGGCACAATAGCATTAAATCATCATCTACAACTGTTGTTAAACCCTGGAGAAAAACCGTCACTTACCCGTATGGGCACCGCTTACAAAGAGGGTGATAAAGTAATGCAGATTCGTAACAATTATGATAAAAATGTTTTTAATGGTGATATTGGTTATATCGAAACCGTTGATGTTGAAGAAGGCATGCTCATAATAAATTTTTCTGGTACATCGGTGGAATATGAAGCGAACGAACTTGATGAAGTGGTGCTTGCGTATGCAACGACGATCCACAAAAGTCAGGGTTCAGAATATTCAGCGGTTATTATTCCTATTTTTATGCAACATTTTACCCTTTTGCAACGTAATTTAATTTATACTGCGGTGACACGAGCAAAAAAATTATGCTGCATTGTAGGCGAACCGCGCGCACTTGCCATGGCTATTAAAAATAATAAAACTACTCAGCGCGTTACGCTTTTAGCTGACTTTTTACGCGAAACAATACCAATATAACCCTATGAACAAAAACTATTTAACCCTCTACATATATTGGACCCCCGCTCATCTCGAGTGTTTTGCGCAGCAAAATGTATCGAGAGATGAAGCGGCGAACATAAAAAAGATATTTTATAATTATTTTTTTCCCTCCGACGTGTTCGTCGAAGCCTTGGTGAAGTCGGATTCATCTCTCGATACAATTCTCACTACGCATCAAGATGCTTCGTTCGAATCACTCGAGATGATCGGGGTCGTATGAATAAAAAAAATCTTACCATCGCAACTCTTATTGCTCTGAGCGCGAGTTGTATTATTTTCGCCTGGTATCGTGATTGGATTATTATTGCGATTCCATCAAAAATGATGCTCGCGCAAACAAAAAATTTGGCAAAAATAACCAAAAAAAAAGTTTCTCTGTTTTATAGAAAAAAAACAAATACCGTTCATACCGCTTATGGACATGAAATAAAAGAACTTTTATGGACAGAATATACCGATAAAAATATTCTTGCCGTACTTCAGGCATGGGCGACTCTTATTGAAGAAGAAGATCTTTTAGAAAAAAAAATAACGGTGCAGACAGCTGCTCTTGATGTCAAAAATAATGAACTTATTATTTCTTTTGATCGATCGCCTTTTAATAAGCATGATGCTGCATTTAAAAAACAGGGAGTTTTAGAAACTCTTTTCAAAACGCTTTTAGCCATACAATCAGAAGAATTTTCTCAGTTACAAACCGTACGATTTTTAGTACATAATCGACCAATGCATGATGAGCATCTTGATTTTTCACAACCATGGCCCTTATATAATGGCCCTCATGAACCCTTAAAATTACATCAAAATTCTACAACAACTTTTAATAAACAACCGTTAATTATTGTGCTTGATCCAGCAGGCGATGCTAACCATGCAGGTCGTAGCATTGATGATGTTTTTGAACGAAGTATTACGTTTCGTTGCGCGCAAGAATTAAAAAAGAAACTTGAAGCGTTATTTCCAGCTATAACGGTGTATTTAACCCGTTTTTCAGGGGATGCGGTTGAACCACTACAAAATGCCGTTTTTGCAAATCGATTGGGCGCTGATTTGTATATTTCCCTCAGTTGTTATAAAGAAACAACCAATACGTCTCATCTTTCGCTTATAACATTCAATTATGAACCCCATTATGATTATGATATGCCTGCACAATCTATCTTAAAAAAACCATCACAGATTTCACTAGTACCATTACATAAGGCATATCGCGAACATTTACAGGAAACTAATGCTGTTGCACATGCTTTGCATGATATCTTAAATTCACCTGAATATAAAAACAAAATTGCAGTTGAGTCATTGCGAGCGTTTCCCTACAAACCTCTTCTTGGCGTTAACACCGTGGCAATTGGTATCGAGCTCGGGTTAACAAAAAAAGATGATTGGCATTTTATTATCAGTGCAATTACCCAGGCTTTTGAGAAGCTTTTAGTGCACGCTTAAATTCCATCTCTTGTTGTCATGTAACATTTTTTAGTACATTTTTAGCGTATCTATTTTGCAAAATCTTAAAATATGAGAACTATAATGAAACTAAAAATTTTACTTTTTGCGTGCGCAATTGCGCTTATACCAATCTCGTATCAATTATATATTACGGCAAAACCGCCATTTTTAAAGCATGATAATAATTCATGTTGGAATGATTCAGCAGTCTGGCTTCTTTACAATATTCCTGAATTGGTTGATGAACTTATTGAAAACAAAATATCATATGAAAAAGAAAATAATTTTGATGTACTATTTCTTGCTGACCTTCTTGAAGCTATGAGAAATCAAGAAAAAGCTGATGATGAAAACAAAAACAACAAAACTAAAAAAGAACTCGATAAGACTATCAAAGATGCACAAAAAATGTTTCATCAAAATGTCGCTTGCCCTTTAACAGAAACAACACATGGTGATTTTGGTGATGCGGGATTATTATTCACTACAATAATTAAAAAAATCCCTTTTTATAAAGATATTATTTCAGGATACGTGTCATTTTCAGGATCACGTACCTTAACATCTAAAAAAACAGACATCTATAAAGAATATTATAATGATAAAGAAAATATACTTTCAATAAACGCCCCAGAAAAATATCTCTATTTACAATCAGCTCATTACGCTTTTGATAAAGATAAAAAAATCGAAACAGTTCTCACATTTACAGAAGTAGATGATGACGGGAAACCAACTGGCAATAAACATAGGTATGAATTTATCGGCATGATTTTGGGTGGCGGTGGACACGCAACGGCTTATATAAAAAATCAACGAGAAAAGGGCAATCCTTGGTATTATTGTAATGATATGGGTGGCACCATAAAAAAAGCAGATACCAAAGATTTTCCGCTGCCCCTTAATTGGAAAAACGTTAATTTTGAAAAAGAAACTCACCCGCTCATACTACTCTATAAAAAACTGCCTGACATAAAAGATGTCGATAATTTCGCGCAAGCGCTCAATGACATCGCAACAAAATGAGTTAAATATAAAATTTTAAAAATTTTATCAATAATATTGCGTTTTAAATATCAAATATAGTAAACTTAATAATGGGAAAATGAACCATAACCATAAACAAAAGGAGAATCTCATGACACATCAACCAGCTAACTGGCAACATGATCATCAATTTAAAGGCGTTTTATTGCTTATTGCGGGCATATTACTCTTGTTATATGCGCTCAATATTCTGACCACAGGAATCACCATAGTATTTATTATAGTCTCAGTCGGCTTAATAGTTGTTGGCACAATGCTTTCAGGACTTGATAAAATCGTTAAAGATTTTGTTCATAAGTTACGTAATAAAAATAAATAATAAAACAGTAAATACTCATTAATCTGATACATAATTTTTTGACCGCAAAACAGATCCGTATATAAGAATGGTCGCTATAATGGCGACCTATTTTTTTGAATAGAAAAATTTGATATCAATAATGGAACCCGTCTACGTCTAAGCTTCCGACTTCGCCCCAGCCGATGCCAAAGGCTCTGGCGGGCACGGCAAGGCTACTACGGAAACAAAAAACGTATTGATTTTACGCCAAATTAAATGCGTAGGCTCTGCCATAATATAATTTCTTATTGACATTATATTATGGCAGCTGTATACTTAACTGTATACTTAAAAATACTTAAAAAGAGTAAAAAAACTAATAAAGGGTGAAGATCTCATGCAAAAACAAATAATGATAGCATTGTTAATGCTTATAAACTACACAGGCTTTGTGCAGGCAATGAACCGACAAAGTGAAAAAGAATTAGCAAATAAAATGTTTTTGGATGCAGTTTTAAAGAATAATTTTGATGCTAATCATGATATTATGCTAAAAGCCATTTCTGAAGGAGCTGATATTAATGCAATGACTGTACGAAAAGACTCAACACGAAATCTTTTAGGTTATGCTATCACAAAAAATGATATTAAATTATTTGAATTCTTACTACAAAATAACATTAATCCCAATGCAATAGAATTATTTACAGATGCTACAGAACAGAAGGGTTGGACGCCCTATTTCTGGGTTTTATTAAGAGACGAAGACATTGATAAATTGCCCTTTATTAAACTTCTTTATAAGTATGGAGCTGATATTAATAAAAAAGATGCACAAGGTCATACCCCACTACATACAGCAGTACGAAGTGAAAATCTCGAAGCTGTAAAATTCTTTTTAAGTAAGGGTGCAATTGTTAACACAACAAGAAATGATGGCAAAACACCTCTTGATTCAGCAGAACAATCCGGTAATGAAGAAATTATCAAAATGCTGGAAGATGCACTTGAAAAAGAAGAGCTATCTGAAGTGATGCTTGAGGCAATAAAGAATGGTAACAAAAAACAAGCAGAACAATTAATTAAAGATGGTTTTGACGTTAACTTTCGCTATGAAAAGAATATGACCCCTCTATTAAAAGCCATTGATGCAAATCAGTCAGACATTGCCGAACTATTAATAAAAAACGATGCTATCAAACTCGATCTTCAAAATGATACTGGGCTAACGGCTTTGATGCTGGCTATCAAAAAAAATCTATCAAAAATTGCTGAGCTTCTCATAGAAAAAAAGGCCAATCTTGAACTTCGGGACACATATGGGAATACACCTTTAATCCATGCAGCACATAATGGCAATAAAAATTATAGCGATACACAACAAAAAATTATCAAACTCCTTATAGATAGGGGGGCCAATGTTAACGCTCAAAATAATAATGGACCTACAGCTTTAATATACGCAGCTCACAACAAAAACAAAGAAATTGTCAAACTTCTTGTAGATGCAGGGGCCAACGTTAATATTAAAGAGATTAAGACTGGTCAGACCGCACTTCACCTTGCAGCAAATAATGATGATAAAGATATGATTGAGCTATTGACCATACACGGAAATGCCAAAGCAAATATTAAAAATAAATCAGAAAAAATCGCTGCTGATTATGCAAAAGATTCTAAAATTAAAACATATTTAAAACGCTTGGCAAAGTATGATGATAGAAATCAAAGAAGATTCAATAGAAATAGAATCAATACGATTCCATTAAAACAAATAGCTACGTATGCTGATTAAAATTGTAATTAACCCAAAATAGGAAAAATCTCATGAAAAAACAAATAATGATAGCATTGTTAATGCTTATCAGCTACACAGGTTTTGTCCAGGCAGTAAAACTAGAAATACTTAAATTACGAGAAAATTTTTTAAAAGCCATTGCAAAAAATGATATTGATACGGTAAAAGAGATGCTTGAAAAAATCGATAGCAATGGAATTAATAATATTATAGAAAAAGAGACTGGCAATACACCTTATCATACTGTTATATACGAATCAGACAAATTTGATATAATGCCTTATCTTGAACTTTTTTATAAAAAAGGTCTTGATATTAATAAAAAAGACGCAGAAGGATACACGCCATTGCACCTTGCTATACGGCTTAATCAATCTCCAAAAATTGTTAAATTTTTTACAGACAAAGGCGCAACAATTGACACAAAAAATTCTAATAATGAATCGCTGCTTGAAACCGCAAAATATGCTAAAAAAGAAATTAAAGACATGATCAAAGATCTACAAACAAAAAATGCAGATAAAATCGAACTTCAAAAAATAAAAAAAGAATTAAACGATAATAGTAGGTCTTATGGAATGAATAAAATGATCTTTAAGTTTGCACCCGATAAAGATCAAAAAAATTTTAAAGCCTATACTGATACAAAAGAACTTTATACAATTGCTACTTATACCGGTAATAATGGAGATGTTCATTATACCATTGAATATTATAATCCTTTTGACAAGAGAAGCTTTTATAACAAAAGAGGTTTTATCGAACCACGCCCAATCAGCAAAAAAGAATATGCTGAAAAAAAGAATGCAATAAAAAGGCTTTGGAATGATGAAAATGAACAATTCAGAATCATAAGAATTTCCCATTATTCATATCCAAAGATAAAATATATATGTGGACAAAATTCTATTTCGAAAGATAATGATGATACTTATACTACACTTTCAGGAAGCACTGAGTCTTCCCTCAACAATCCAGGCAATTGTGCCTATATAATGGAACGTGATGCGACTAGCAGTAAGTGGAAAAAAGACTTTGATTTAATAGACCAAGCATATAACCAACAGCAAAGATTGCTCAAAAAACTTCATAAAGAATGGGAAAAAAAGCAGCCAAAAGAAGAATTTAAGAAAGCAAAAGAGGTACCAACCGACATAGTTTTTAACTATGCATAAAAACAATCTTAGCAAAAGGGCTTTGTATAAAACAAAGCCCTTTTTAACATAAAATTTTTATAAAAATTATAAAAAAATTATTGAATCGCCATAGGAATATTCACCGGCAATGCAGGTGTACCATTTTCGAGACAAGCACCGGTTAAATCTCTTACCATTTCAAAATCAGCACGATTTTCATCAGCAACTTTTTGAAATGCACCAGCAACTTCTTGAAATGCTGCTGCTATTTCAGGACGATTTGTCATCATTTCTGCATAACAGTCACTTAATTTACCATAGAATTTCTGACAAACTTCTCGCTCTTCAGATGTTAAAGAAGTTCTTTGTTCAACTTCATCTTCTGCATGAACACAAGAAAAAGCTACAAGCGCTAACAAACATACTGATAAAAATTTTTTCATGGTTTCTCCTTTTAGAAACTATAAAGTTACTACTATTACTACCTTACCTCCATCGATGCTATACTACTATTTTCAAACAAGAAGAACAAGTGGGCTATGATTGCAAAATAACTCCACTGTTTTAAACTGAAATAAGATTGTTATACAAAAAATTTACCTATCGCTTCGTGAGGAACAAAAAATGCTTAATCATAAAGAACCCGGCCGCTTAGAAGTTATTTGCGGATCAATGTTTTCAGGAAAGTCTGAGGAGCTAATTCGTCGAGTTCGCCGCTCAGAATATGCAAAATTACCTACACAACTTTTTAAACACGCGTGCGATAATCGCAAAACAATAACTCATGTTCATGCGCACAGCGGTGACAAATTAGCTGCCTTTGCTGTTTCAACCGCTGAAGAAATGCGTTCATTAATTTTAGAGACCACTCAGGTTATCGGCATTGATGAAGTACAATTTTTTTCTCCTGATATTGTATTGCTTATTGATGCTTTGGTATATGCGGGAAAACGAGTAATCGTTGCCGGATTAGACCTTGATTTTAGAGGTATTCCTTTTGGCCATATGCCAACGTTAATGGCACTTGCTGACGATGTCACGAAACTTAAGGCAGTTTGCATGGTCAGCGGAAAAGATGCGCATATTTCACAAAGATTGATTAATGGCCAGCCTGCAAAGCATACAGACCCCGTTATTTTAATCGGTGCACAAGAATCATACGAAGCACGTTCGCGCGCCTGCCATGAAATTGACCGTAAACCCCTTGAAGAGTACATCAAAACTTTATGACATCAAAATCCCGCTCATCTCGAGTGATTCGAACGTAGTGAGAATCGTATCGAGAGACGAAGCGGTGATTTTATGTTCTTTCCCGCTTTATTTCTCGATACATCCGTCTTCGCTTTGCTACGACGGCCACTCGAAATGAGCGGATTCATACATACATTGGAGTTCTATGAGCAAACAAAAAACAACCTATGAATGTTCAGAGTGTGGTAGTCAAACAGCAAAATGGTTTGGTTGCTGCCAAACATGTAAAGCCTGGAACACCTTAGCGGAAACATCCAGCGCCCCCGCTCCTTACAAAACAACAGCATCTCTAAAAAATAACCGTTCCATTGAAATGCATTCTCTTAATAATGTCGCACTCACACCAAAAAATCGTATGCTTGCAAACATTCATGAGTGGGATCGCGTTACGGGTGGCGGTATTATGCCCGGCGGATTTATTATGCTTACCGGTGACCCGGGAATTGGCAAATCAACCTTATTATTACATATTGCCCATCAAATATCACGCCAACACAACGTGTTATATTTTTCATCTGAGGAGTCTCTTGAGCAGGTAAAAGTTCGCGCTCAACGAATTGGGTGCGTTGATTCCGCTATGCTTTTTTCCGATCAAGCACATCTTGATGATATTATTGCAACAGCACTCAAACACAAACCCGATATGATCATTATTGACTCGATTCAAAATTGTTATAGTTCGGAAAGTAGCGCATTACCCGGAAGTATTAATCAACTGAAAGAATCTGCTTTTCGTTTAATGCGTTTGGCAAAAGAAAATACCATCGCTGTACTTTTAAGCGGCCACATAACCAAAGATGGCATGCTCGCAGGCCCCAAAACCTTGGAGCATATGGTCGATGCGGTCTTTTATTTACAAGGTGAAGATCGTTGGCAAACCCGTGTTTTGCGTGCGGTAAAAAACCGTTTTGGGACCATTGATGAATTAGGTTTTTTTGAAATGGGCGAACAGGGTTTGCACGAAGTTGGCAATATTAATCAGCATCTTTTGGATGAAATTACGCAAAGCCCTGGATCAGTTTTAATTAGCCATATCGAAGGCTCTCGCCCTCTTTTGCTTGAATTACAGGCACTTACTATCGCATCAAAATTTGGTATTCCACAACGGGTCGTAACGGGTATCGATCAAAAACAGGTGGTCCTTGTCGCTGCAATTCTTGAAAAATACCTTCAAATAAAACTCAGCTCTCAGGATATCTTTTTTAAAATCAGCGGCAGCCTTAAAATAAAAGGAAGTTCGTCTGATTTGGGTATTGCTCTTGCATTACTTTCAAGCTATTTTCAGCAACCTATTGCCACAAAATCCATTGCGCTCGCGGAAATTAGCTTAACCGGACAAATTAAACCTATTAATCATATTGGGCTACATCTTAATGAAATAGAAAAATTCGGCATCGAAAAACTCTTTGTCGCTTCACGCCAAACTATTGCCAAAACGACGTGTACGGTCACAAAATTCACCAACGTGGGCGAATTGCTGCAATTATTTGAGTAAAACATGAGAAATACTATGAGTATACTAAAAAATATAACATTACTATTTTTGTTGGGCGCAATGGCACCAATGAATGCGATGAATAATGAACTCAAAAACTTTATCGCTAACCCATTGGAAGATGTAATTCTTGCGCCAAAAAGCGCGTATCTAAAAATGCTCTATCATGATGCAAATTTTAAAAATTTAAGTTATGTCTATGCTGGGTTTCATAATGCAAACAAAGACAATAAACTACAAAAGCTTATTAAAGAAAGTAATTTCAGTACATTTTTAAGCAAAGAAAAACAAGAAGAATTGCGCTAGAATTCATACCGTTAGGAGATTTTGAAGAACGTAGTTCTTTAATGCCCATTGTTAAGGTGGCAAAACCTTAACAAAATTCACCCTTTATGGCCACCAACACACTCATAGAGCATCTTTTAAATCTTTATACATATCCCCTATTAGTTTCTCATGTGCTTCATCTTTTAAATTACCCTCTGCTTCATCCTCTGAGCTGGACACTCGCACAATTTCATCTTCTGAGCTTGATTCCTGCATAATCTTATCCATTAAACCAATATCTAATCTTCCATTTTTTTTATCATAATAATCAAATGCATAAAAATCTCCAATAAGAGAAATTTCTGGTATTTCGTTTTGTAGGTCAAAAAGCTCCCAACTGGAATGAACCTTAGGACATATATCCTTAAAATCAAAATTCATGTTTTTATCATTTAATTGTATGAGATGTTTTTGAAACAATGACTTACAGGAAACAACAGCAATTTCAGACGGCCTAATCAGAGTGCATTTTGTTATATGCACAATATTTTCTTTGTTTTTACCTATATACAACTTAATAAGATCTTTTTTGTCTTTACGCATATAAAGATCAATAAGATCTTTTTTGTCTTTACGCGTATAAACATTAATAGAACTATTTAAAAAATCTTCATATTCTAATAACGGTATGTGACTAATTTTCACCAAATGCGAAAGAACATAAATAGGTTGTTTCATATGATTTTCAATAACAACTTTTATCCCTATCGCCGATTGAATAAGAAAAGAGGGTCCGCACAAGCCTATCCCAACTAAACAGATTATCAAATATGTCTTCATTTTCACGTTTAGAACCTTTTTTCTATAAGAATAACCCAATAAAACAACACAAGTGAATATTTTACATCAAAAAAACCATTGGCACCAAGTTTTTTATTATTTAGGTTGATTTTTAATGAAAAAAACTTAAGCTTTTAATTGAGTATTTTAACAATAACAGCAACACTAAGGAGCTTTCATGAACAAACTATTTATCGCGATGTTTGCAGTCGCAATATTCGCACAAGTACATGCTAACACAGAAGAACTAACAACAACTATCGCAACTAAAGAAGTTGTAGTTGTAGTTCCTACTGTAATAACAGAAGAAGTTACTGTTACTGTAGAAGCGTAAGCTTATACTCACGCATAAAGTATCGAAAGAGAGCCATGAGACGTAAAAATCTTATGACTCTCTTCTTTTTTTATTATTTTTTTGACATTTCCTCAAAACAATGTATAATTGTATAATAAATAGAAACAATAGTAATTATATAGAAAAAAGGAAAATAACATGTCAAAAGTAGCATATATACTCAAAAACTGCATGGCAGGATTGTTGATACTAGCATTTCAAGCATATCCTATGGAGCAAACGCTTGAAACCAGAAAAAAAGCATCTATCATTACGGAAGATTTAAATCCCTTGCATTATTGC
>Ga0207066_1038_pt2 | contig 19135 bp, 13 predicted proteins | sample Alteio_BWMinCont_24_FD_153490 | JGI IMG/M metagenome (GOLD analysis project Ga0207066, IMG submission 153490) | Enriched cells from forest soil in Barre Woods Harvard Forest LTER site, Petersham, Massachusetts, United States -... | ecosystem: Environmental > Terrestrial > Soil > Temperate forest >...
GCCCTTCATTTTTCTGCGAGGCTGCTCCAACGTTCGCCTGCGCCCGTTGTTTTTCGGCTTCTGGCTGGCGTTTCTGATTGGCCTGGGCAGGAGAATGTGCGAAATTTTGTCGAAACTGTCTTCAGTCGCCAGCGCTGAGCCATCTTTTGCCAGCAGTGTTGCCTTAACGTTGACGAACGCCGGCACCACGTCTTCGTTCAGTAGCTCGCCCATGATGACTACCCCGCCGCCGCGATCGACCGGATGCATATCCACAATGCGCACATGCGGAGACTCGACATCCTGAGCGCCCCAGTCATCTTCTGCGCCGCGATAGATCACATCCCAACGCAGGTAGTTCACCGGAATGACTTGCGGCGGGACGTGCGGCTCTTTCACCACCGGCCACACCACGCTCCAACGATCTCCTGTCTTGACGACCCGCAACATACGACTGTCAAGGAACGTGCCCACTACGGTTGACCAACGCAAGTTAAGGTTCACCTGGGCGTCGTCCGCGGATTCATGTTGCGGGCGCACGTCGAAGCTGTCGAGGCTGGCGTGGCTGCGGAGGCTGGGATAGCTTCCCCCCAGATCGCGCACGAAGTCGGTTTCCTCAAACTCATTCTTGTTGGCGAGGCTGGAATATGCCGTTTCCCAATCGCGGCGGCCGATTTGCGTAGCCAGATTCTCAACCGCAGCCTGCGGGGTCGACGAAGGGCGCAACATATCCGCCCCGGAATCAACTCCAGCCGTAACCAGTGCCGATTGAAACGGCCACGCGGTGCCGACGGCGATCAATGCCACAGTTGCGAGCGCAAACACAAAAGCGAGGATGCGACCTGTCATGAAATCATCCTCCCCAGCACCAGATTCTCGTGCCTCGAGGAAGGCTCGACCACTGGCTCCTTGTTCAACTGTTTTTCGGGAATCAACGCCAGCAGCATGGCGAGAATACTGCTCGCTATCGGCAGAATGCCCCACAGCAAGCCCTGCCAATGAGGAGGAATTTGCGGCGCATTCACGGGCGTCGCCGGCGGTACGTCTTCTTTGCTCCACACCGTGATGGTCCTGTCTTCAAGGTCATCCACCTTGCGCCATCCGGCAAACACTAAGAGCGGCTCGTAATACGGATCGCGAAGGAAGACCCACTTCAATCCGTAACGATCGGCGTGATGCAATATCGCGCTCAACGCCTCGATACCGGATTTGCCAAAGTATTTCGAACTGGTAAGCGCGCCAGCGCCGTGCTGAGTGAGTTCGGGCAGCATACGGCCAGAATTCCATTCACCGTCAACGCTGCTGGCGTCGGTCAAAATTGCCAGTCGCGCGATCTTGTTGCCAAATCCGAGGGTGACGTAGCGATACTTATCATGGCCATCGCGATTGAGCCACGCGGCGGTCGAGTCAACGCTGAAGTCCACCGCATCGGCCGGCTTATATGTGGCCCAAGCTACCGCCAGGGCGCAGGTCAAAGTTGCCGCGATCGCCAGGCCAACCACGGCACGGCTGCGGTACCGGTCGATCAGTTCGGTTGCCAGAAGTCCTACGAAGGGCAGCGCGAGCAAAGTTGCCCAATAGCTGAAGCGCTCCATGGTTAAGACTTCAAACGCGCGACCCAGAAGTATCCGGCCCACCGGAGTTGTACTGCCCAGGCCAATCAGAAACGCCAGCCAGAAGCCGAAAAACAACGGGCGCAGGCGAACGTTGGAGCAGCCTCGCAGAAAAATGAAGGGCAGCGCGAGAATCAAAGCACCCCAGGGGACGATGAAGTAATTCAATCCCCACTGCGGAGTCAAAATGTAATTAGCTCGACTGGGATGCGGAATGGGGACCTGGGTGACCGGATAATGAATAAGCGCAATCAGGAAGGGAAGAAGAACAATCCCGATGGCCGCGCTGACCACGATCACAATGCTGACGGTTCTTACCAACATTGCAGATGCTGAAGCGCGTTCGCCCTCATTGCGGTCGAGGAACGCTAATGCCACAACCGGCACTGCGAAGAAGAAGGATCCGAACAGCAGTGTGGCGTGGTGGGCGGCAGCCGCTGCCGTAAACAGCGCGGCGCCCTTAAGGAATGACCGCCAGTTCCCGTAGCGAATCCAGGTATACAGATATGGCAGTGCGTTCAGGTAGAGTGGGGCCGCAAAGGTGGTCGACAGCTGACCGGCCGAGTAGATCAGGAAAGCCTCGGAACCGAGAAACACGCTGGCCAGGGCGGCGAATGATGCCGCGCGGCGATTTACCCATAGCAAAGAGAAACGATACACACCCAACGCCAAAAGCAAAATGGCGACGAACTGGACCAACATGTATGCCATGTCTAGTCCTGTTATGCGCGATACCAGCGCGAGCCACTGTTGCGGCAACGGCGGATACGTGGTCTGCGAAAACCCGGCGTACCACTTCGAATTCCACGGATCGAACCAATTGTGCAAATAGTGCGACGCGAAAAAGATATGGAAGTTCGCATCGTACGTCTTCAGCGGCAACTTCATGAGCAACAGCGGCGAATGGACTGCAAGCGCCGCCAGAAAGATCATGCTCAGCGGTATTGGCTGTGTAACGGGTGCTGCGGATTCGGCTGTGCGCACTGCGCCCTCCCGAGAAGTCTTTGATTCCGCGCTACCCTTTCAGGTTGCTCATCCCAAACGCTTATTCACGTGTTGTTAAAACATTTCAGCCAACATTTGGAGCGTTTTGAGAATCGAAGAGCGTTGGAACTGATCGATTGATGGGGTGGTGTCATATTGAGCCCTGCGTTGGGACAAATGAAGACTGTGTTCGTGTGCTTGCAGATCGTCGCGCTGGCGTGTGTGGTCGGGCTGGGGTGTGCGGTTCAGGCGCAGACGTACAAGATCGGAGATAGCGCCCCGCAGCAACCTGCAGACCACAAACCCGTGCCAACACCCTCCCCCAGCAAATCGCTGGGCTGGGGATCCAATATCCAAAACGCGCGTCTTGCGCGGGCGGCCGAGCAAGCGCTAAAAAACCGCAACTTCGGTGCTGCCGTGGATTACGCTCAGCGGGCTGCACAATCGGCTCCCAATGATCCGCAACTGTGGTTTCTGCTTGGCTATGCGGCCCGGCTCGACGGAAAATTTCAGCTCGCGGTGGACTCCTATAGCCGAGGAATCCGCATCAATCCTTCATCGCTTGATGGCATCTCCGGCCTGGCCCAGACCTACAGCAATATGGGCCGCACGGATGAGGCCATTCGGCTGCTGAACCAGGTTCTATCCAGCGACCCGAAGCGAGTGAACGATGCGGTATTGCTGGGCGAGTTGATGATGCGATCTGGAGATTACGACGGAGCAATCAGCATGCTGGGGCGGGCAGAACGCATGGAGCCAGCCACCCGTCCAGAGTTGCTGTTGGCGTTGTCATTCCAACATCTGAAGAGGTTCGAGAATGCGAATCGTTACCTCGAAATGGCCAAGCAGCGTGATCCGAACAATCCGGAGGTTCAACGCTCGCTGGCCGGATACTACCGCGAGACCGGGAACTATCCTGCCGCCATCGCCGCTCTTAAGTCAATTCATAATGCGAAACCTGATGTGAAAGCAGAGCTCGCATATACCTATCAGCTCGACGGCAATCAAGACGAAGCCGCGAAGCTGTACGCACAGGCCGCCAACGCTGCCCCTGGAGATTTGGCTTTGCAACTCTCCGCGGCCCAGGCGCAAGTGACCGCGGGTTCGATTGACCACGCCCAGCCATTCATTGAACGAGCCCGATCGATTGATTCGGAACACTATCGTTTGCACGCCGTTCTCGGCGAAATTGCGCGCCTGCAGGAGCGCAACGATCAAGCGGTTCGCGAGTACAACGCCGCTTTGGATCATTTGCCGGAGACGCCTGCCGAGGGGCCGCTGTACGGAATCCAGCTGCACATGGATCTGGTGGAACTCTACAAAAATCTGAAAGACGACAATGCAGCTCAGCAGAATCTCGAAATAGCTAAGAATCAAATCAATGCGTTGGATGAGCGAGGCTCCACCCGTCCGCAATTTCTCCGCCTGCGCGCTTTGATCAAAATAAACGAAGGCGACTTCGATGGGGCAGGAAATGACATCAAAGAAGCATTGGCGATCAATCCCGACGATCCCAACAGCCTGCAACTCGGCGGGGATCTGCTGGTAAAAATGGGTCGCCCAGACGACGCAATCGCCGTGTACAAGAAAATTGTTGCCATCGATCCGGTGAACCGTTCTGCCCTGATCTCGCTGGGTTACGTCTCCCGCGAAGCCGGACACGACCAGGATGCGGAGAAATATTTCCAGAAGCTGGAGTCGGCATATCCCACGCTGTATATCCCTTATCTCGCGCTTGGCGACATGTATGCGGCGCGCAAAGATTTCACCAAGGCCGATGCTTCTTACAAAAAGGGATACGAGTTGGCTCCGGCCAATGCGCTGATCGTCGCGGGAGGCATGAACGCGGCCATTGAAGCGCACAATTATCCTCTCGCCGGCGACTGGTTGCAGCGGGCCACGCCAGAAATGCAGCAGGAACCTCACGTCATGCGAGAGGAAGAGAGATATCTGAGCTTCAAGGGCGATTATGAGAAATCCGCAGCCATCGGACGGGAAGCGATCAAGCAGCTCCCCAAAGATCGAGATGTAGTTGTGTATCTCGGCTACGATCTTCTCAATCTCAAACAATATGATGAACTGCTGCAATTGACTGCTCAATACGATCAGCTATTGCCGAAGGAGCCAGATATCCCGCTGCTGGCCGGCTACGTCCACAAACAGGCCGGGCAGCTTGAAGAGGCCCAAAAAGATTTCAGCGAAGCCCTGGATCGGGATCCCAAGGTAGTTACAGCGTACGTCAACCGCGGTTACGTCTTGAAGGACCTTCATCAACCTGCGGCAGCTACCGCAGATTTTGAAACGGCTCTCAAGCTGGATCCCAAAAATGGCGAAGCTCATCTGGGGCTGGCTTATGCCAGTCTCGATTCGCATCGCCCGCGGATCGCCCTCCGCGAAGTGCAATTGGCGGAAGAGCAGATGGGCGATTCGCTCCCAATCCATCTGATTCGTGCCACAGCCTACGGGCAAAACGGATTGTTGATGAAGTCGGCCAACGAGTATCGCGTAGCCATAAAAATGTCGCCCAATGACGGCGGCCTTCACCTGGCGCTCGCGGATACGCTCTATAGCCTGCGCCAATACCATCCCGCCATCGAAGAACTGCAAATGGCGCGGACGCTTTCGCCCGACGATCCTTTGATTTATGCCCAGCTGGCGCGGTCCTATGCCGAACTCCGCGATCGCGACCAGACTTTGCAGAACGTGCAACTGGCCGAGCAAAAAGTGCAGTCCGTGCCGGCAGCAAAAGATCAGAGGCACAATCAGAGCGCTGTATTTGTCACGACCGGGCAGGCTTTGAGCGCGCTCGGAGACGATAAGGGCGCGATGGAGCGATTCGAAAGAGCCCTCGACGCTCCTAACAGCGATCGCATAAGCGTGCGTCTTGCTATCGGTCGGCTCATGGCAAATCAGGATCATTCGGCTGATGCCCAGCGGCAGATTGCTCTAGCTCTGATGGAAGCCCGCACTGGCGAGACACTCCCGCCTACGGGGGAGCAGTTGATCGAGGCGGCGGGCGTTTTCCTGGATTTGCACGAGTACCAGTTAGCCCAGAATTATCTCCAACTCGCACTGGCAGCCGGCGCCTCCGACACATCCGTGCGCATTGGCTTGGCCAACACTTACTTGGCCCTCGGTGAGACCACTAAGGCTAACGTCGAACTCAACGCAGTCAGTGATTCAGCCGATGGTGAACCCTCTTATCAGTATTTGTTGACTAAAGCTGCAGTGCTGCGCCAGCAACATCAGAATACTCAGGCGCTTACCGCATTTGGGCAGGCTGAAAATGCCGCTGGGGAGGATCAAACGGCGGAGCAGGATATGCTGCAGGCGGCAGCCAATGAAGGACTCAGGTTAAACCGACACATCAGCGTTCTCTCGGATTTCTCTGTAGCGCCTATTTTTGAGGATACGACGGTTTATCCCCTGGACGCCAAGTTGGACGTTCCCAATCCCATACCTGGACGCCAGGGCTTGCTTCCGCCACCGCGCTCCTCGCTCGAAACTCAATGGACCGGCGCCTACCATATACACCTTAGCAACTTCCCCGATGCCAGCGGGTTCTTTCAGATACGGAACGCGCGAGGCCAGATATCGCTTCCCAGCGCCGACGAAATCGTCAATCGGGATACTACCGATTACACACTTAACTTCGGTTTGAATCCGAGTTTTCATCTCGGCTCGACCGTCTTCACCTTTAACACCGGGATACAGGGGACTATTCGCCGAGACTCCCTGTCTCCCGTGGAAATGAATCAAAACCTGTTCCGGCAATTTTTGTACATGACGACGAGTTCATTCTTCAACATGGTTTCGGTGAGCGGGTATGCCATTCGCGAAGCGGGACCGTTCACCTTGAGCAACCTGAGTTCCCGGGATCTCGCCGGCGCAGTTGACTTCCGCGTCGGACGACCTTGGGGCAAGACCGCCTTGGTAACCGGATGGGGCGCGCGCGATGAACAGTTTTTCCCCATCATCCGGGAGTTTTATTACACGTCCGCTTATATCGGCATCGAACGCAAAGTCTCGCAGCGGCTCAGTTTCCGGGTGCTGGCAGAAGATCTGCGGGCCTGGCGAGTGGAACTAAGGAACTTTGCTATCGCGCAGGCGTTGCGGCCGGCGGGAAGTGTGGAATTTTCTCCCACCCGGAATTGGACCATCCAAGCCTCGGGCGCCTATTCGCGAAACATGGGTTTCCATGCGTATGACGCGGTGCAAACCGGTTTTTCGGTTTCCTACGCCATGCCAATTCGCCACGGCTTCAAGGATCAAAACGGGCAAGTGGAATTGCATTATCCGGTTCGTTTCTCAGCCGGAATGGCAGAGCAAAGTTTCTACAACTTCCCCGGCAGTCAGAGTCAGCAGTTTCGACCGTACGTACGCGTTGATTTGTTTTGAGATTGGATTACGATGAAAATCTGCTTAGTAGCAACGTTTCCTCCTAGCGGCCGGCAGTTGAACGAGTATGCCTTTTATATTGCGCGTGAGCTTCAGCGCAATCCTCGTATCGAACTGACCATTTTGGCCGACGAACTGACCGACTATGAATTTGCCACCGATCAGAACGGGAACCCCATAAAGGCCAGCGAACAGGCCGAATTGCCCGGCTTCAATGTGATTCGTTGCTGGAAGTTCAACAGCCTGGGAACCCCGGTGAATTTGTTGAAGACCATCCGCCGGCTGAAACCGGATGTGGTCTGGTTCAATCTGGTCTTCTCCAGCTTTGCCACGCCGGACTATCCCGTTGCCGCTTTTGCGGGGTTGTGCGTGCCTGCGCTGACGCGAACCCTCGGTTGCTACACCCACATCACCCTGCACCACATCATCGAGCATGTGGATTTCGCCAGCGCCGGAGTTCGTCAGGAAAAGATGTTTCGCGTAGGCAGCGACCTTGCTACCCGAGCGTTGTTGAAGGCAAATTCAGTCTCCGTATTGCTGTCCGGCTACCGCCGAACGTTGATCGAAAAATACTCCGCTGAGAATGTTTTGTTAGGTACGCATGGAACCTTTGCGCCCTGCCCCAGCCCTCCGGATTGGTCAAAACGAGGGAATCCTGATCATCGCGTTCTGGCTATCGGACACTGGGGAACCTACAAGCGTCTCGAAACTTTGATGGAAGCTTTTCCGGCGGTGTTAAAGAAAGTGCCAAATGCCAAGCTGATCGTTGCCGGAGCCAACCATCATACGAAACCGGGATACTGGGAATCGATTCGCGATTCCCACCATCTTGGCTCGCGGGTCGAGTTCCGCGGCTATGTTCCCGAGGAAGCGATTCCCGATCTTTACAGCACCGCCAGCCTGGTGGTGATGCCATACGATTCCGCCACTGGATCCAGCGGTCCGGCCCATCAGGCTTGTGAGTATGGAGTTCCCATCGTAAGCGCCGACCTTTCAGATTTTCGCGACATGGCCTCGGATGAAGACATGGCGGTAAGTTTCTACCAGCGAGGGAACGCTGCCGATCTCGCCGATCAACTCACCGCCATTCTGCAATCCGAGGAGCAGCAACGCCGGATGGCGGAGCAGAACTTCTCCGCCGCCATCCAGATGACTCTGCCCAGCGTGGTGAAGAATTATCTCCGCTGGTTTGAACTCAATCGGGCGAAGAAAATTGTGGGGGCCTCGCCGTTATTTCGCAGCGAGCGTTCCTTCTGGCAGCGCTGTGTGTCTCCGCGTCTGGGTGCATTTCTGCCCAGCTGGAGTTTTCGCCCAGACCTCGTAGCCAACGGCGATGCAAACTCGCACGGCCTGTGTCAGAGAGAACGAATCTCTCCGTCAATGGAACTCACCAATACCGGCAGCTGGCAACGATCGGAAACAGGCGACTGAGAACAGTCGCCTGTCAGTTCCAGTTGGATGTAGGAATGAGTCGAGGTTGGAAACGTAGCCAGCTACATTCCTGCAGATGACGCAGCTCTCCCTAGGTGAGAAACCAGAAGTTAAAAGCGGGGAGGACCGCAACTCCGCGTTCAGGCAATGCTGGATCGCGCCGCCGCAGCTTGACTGCGACGGCGGAACAGTATGGCTGCAAAACACGACAACCCTGCGAACAACAGATACATTGCCCCAGAACCACCTTCCGGGACTAACATCATGAACTCCTGACCTGGACACGATCCCGGCCCATTGGTGCAGCCTTGCGGCGTCAGAATCATAAAGTTCGAGAATTGACTGGCCGTCAAATTTGACGGAATCATGCCCAGCCAGTAGTTCACGCCTGCCAGTTGGGTCGAGTTCAAACCGTTCAGCGCCGCCTTATCGAACAGCGACCAGATCGCGTACGATAAATAGCCTACCTGGGTGGCGTTGGCCGGATTGCTGTTTAAGGAGAGCATTTGCAGCGTCAACCAGGCGGCTCCTTCATAATTCTGTGTCTGGTTTCCCCACAACGCGTTTCCCAAGGTTGAAAAGGTGTTGGGAGTGTAATTCCACGAGCTGCCAATGTAAGTGTCGTCCGCGAAGTCATCGCAGATGACCGGCGTATTCGCCGCGCCATTCACCGTCGCGTAGTAAGGGCCAACGTAGACGTTACCCATCACATTGTTTCCCGCGCCGGTCATAGTCAGACTGCTGCTGGCATAAGCGCAGGGCGCAAGACACAACAGTGCTAGCGCAGCTACGCCCCACCATTTCTGGGTAGAGCCGATCATGTTTTCTCCTTAGCTTGTTACCAACTGAAGCAATTACAGGGGGGAATTATCGGATCGATTTTCAGGAGGGGGCCAGCTCATCGAACCGTAAACTACTAGATGCAATTTATGCCGTAACTTACTGCTGGTCAAGGGTGATAATTACTGCAACCATTGCAATTCGTTGCAACCATGTTAAAGGCTTGCGGACTAAGCAGATACCGTAGATTGTGGCTTTTCCGCGACCATTGCAGCGCAGTCATCCCACCCGGAGGTGCGACACCGGAGTGGAAGTAAAGAAGGCTGCCGTATCCACCTTGATGGGCTGTCCTGACGAGCGCGACTCCACCGCGCGCAAGGTGGCCAGCGTACTGGACACAATCTCCTCAAACGAAATCGGGTTTTGGCCTTGGCCGCGTATTGTTGCGGCAAAAGCCTCCAACTCCGCGCGATGTCCCTTGTCGGGGCGAAAGTACGAACGGAATGTTTGCTTCTTCCCATGACGTACCAGTTCCAGACGCCGAAAATCTTCCAGCACGGCCACCGCGCCTCCGCCAAAAACTTCCACTCGTTCCTTCGAGTACGAGCGGTCGCCGTTTGCTAAGTAGCTGATCGTGCCCTGCGAGCCATCCGCAAAGCGCAGAGAAATAATCACATTCTCGTCCGGGTGTTGTTCAAAGCTGCTCACGCTCTTCGTTTCCACTTCGATCGGCAAAGATCCCGTCAGAAAGGTGAGGAAATCCACAAAATGACAGACTTCTCCGAGAATTCGCCCGCCGCCTTGTTCAGGATCGTTCACCCAGTGATCGCGCCCAACCGGACCGGCGTTCACGCGATAATGCAGCGCCAGCGGCTGATTGATCGCTTGCAGGAATGCTTTCATCTTCAGCGCCAGGGGAGCGAACCGGCGGTTGAAACCAACCATCAGCAGCAGGTCGCGGGCGGAAGTTTGGTGAGCGTGAATGATCTTTTGTAAATCGATTTCATTCAGGCAGAGGGGCTTTTCGCAGAACACATGCTTGCCTGCCGCAAGCGCTGCCAGCACCTGATTCGCATGCCGGTGGTGGCGAGTAGCGATCACAATCGCATTGATGCCGGGATCGTTGATTACCCTATATTCATCGCTGCCGCAATAGCGGAATCCAAATTTCTCGGCTGCGTGACGCGCATGCGAACCGTTGGCGGCACAGACGCCAATCATTTCCACGCCACGAATCTGTTTAAGCGCCGGCAGAAGCGTGCTCATGGCGAAGTTCCCCGCACCGAGAACTCCGATGGCTGGCGATTTCCCGCCGGCAAAAACGTTTGTGTTTTTCGGTCTGAGTTGAATTTCCTGGCTCGCTTCGGCCTGTGGCGGATACGTGATCACAACACCGAGGAACGAGCGAGCCGATTTCCCCGTGATCAGATCGTAGGCATCGGGCGCACACTCAATGGGGAAGCGGTGCGTCACCAGCGGCTTGACATCGACTTTGCCCGCCGAAAGAAGCTCTAGAAAAGCTTCCATGTTTCGGGTTTCGGTCCAGCGTACGTACCCGATAGGATAATCGCGGCCCTTCTGCTCATACGCCGAATCGTACCGGCCCGGTCCGTAGGAACGCGAAACTCGGAAATCCAACTCTTTTTCAAAGTAGAGTTTGCGTTGGATTTCCATCCCGACCGTTCCCACCGCAACTACCATCGCGCGATCACGGGCCACTTCTCCGGCTAATTCGACAGGTTCGTTGCTGGGGGTTTCCGCGGTAATCAGCACGGCATCGGCACCGTGACCATTCGAGTGCTGCTGGCATAAGTCGCCGAATCCATCCGGCGAGATGCTGACATCGTCCGCTCCAAGCCGGAAGGCAAGCTCGGCGCACTCGGCGGCGATATCCATTCCCAACACGCGGCAACCTGCTGCCTTGAGGATCTGCACCGTCAGTTGCCCGACCAGGCCGAGCCCAATGACTGCGACCACATCTCCCAGCTTTACCTCGGCAGTGCGAACACCGTGCAAGGCCACGGCGCCAACAGTGGTGAATGCCGCCTCTTCAAAGCTCACTGCCAATTGCTGAATCTTGGCCACCAGCAGTCGCGGGACGCAAGCGAACTCGGCGTGTACCGCGTAATTCGCTCCGGCACAAGCAACCCGATCGCCGATATTCAAATCGGTGATGTCCTCCCCAACTCCAATCACCGTGCCCGCACTGCTGTAGCCCAACGCATTCGGCTGATCGAGACGACCGCGAACTGCAGCCACGGCGGAGAACACGCCATCGCGTCGGATTTTGTTGACGACTTCAGTAGTGAGGTCGGGGCGGGCCTTCGCCTTTTGCAGTAAGTTCTTGCTGGCAAATTCGTAAGAGGCGCGCTCGGTGCCTGCGGAAACCAGCGAAGCCGCCGTCCGTACCAGAACGCAGCCCGGAAGCAGTTTAGGCGCGGGGACGTCCATCACCGCAATTTCGCCGCTTCGCGCCCGCTGCAGTACCTGTTTCACGATGTGGCCATACTAAATCGCAATCGAGTGGTTTTCCGATGACACAATCGGCACATTGCTGCCGCGGCGGGACAGAGTGCGGTATGAGCGGCTTGCGGAAAAATGTCGGCAATTGGCAACTTGAGACTTGAAGGGGCACGGCTTCAACCGCCCCTAACATCGTTTTAACGATTTACAGCCACGACTGAACACGCGGCAGAAAAACTCGATTCGCACAGGTTTTGGGAAGGGCCCGACTTCAGTCGGGCCATCAGATCTAGAAACCGCTGGCTTGGGATTCCTGGAGGTCCAGCCGCAGTTGCCGAAGTTTGGTGGCTTTGCTGGGATCGATACCCGGCTGCAGGTCGGTTTCTTCCATAAAGTATCGCCACCCCGAGCTTCGATCTTCCTGCGTCTGGCACCATTCATAGTCGTTCAGAGTTTTTTGCGCGCTCTCCCTGCTATTAACTACGGCCATGACGCCGCCCGAGATGTACGTCTTCTCGTTGAAGCGGATAATCGCAAACGAATGCTCAGAATGGTTTCTCATTTTTATTTTTCCGAATAGGGGGATTAGGACGGGCAAGTCCTTACTCGAATAAGAGCGTCCGAAAAGCCTGCAGTAACTCGTCGAACCACTCTGCCCAAAAAACTCATCGCCATCCAAATTACTTTTCTAGCGCGCTTTCGTAAATGGCCTCTTGGTGTTAATGAGTGGCACAGCCGGGGTAAGGTTTTTGAGCGTACAGGAACCACAACACGTGCAGAATTTCCGTGAGAAATAAAGCGCGCAGACTAAACGGAAATGCAGCGGGAGTCGTCGGCCTGAATGAGAAGAGAAGAGAACAAAAAAGGTAAAGGCCGTGATATTGGTTATGCTCTAGCCCGCAGCTCCTGCGAGGGAGCTAACCGGCGTGGAGTATGCACCATCACGGCCCTTGATGCGATCACTGCTTTCGCAGTTCCAAACCCCAACTGCCCCTCGCTGAGCAGTCGGTTTTTTCGGGTCTGGTCGTTCCTCAGGTTGCCCCGGAGAACTGATCACCCAGCTTACTTTGGATCGGCCAACCTTTGTTTTGACCAACCCTTTCAGCCGTCGACGGGAGCCAAAGTAAACACTTGGCTGGTAAATGTCAATGCCGATTATTGGTGCAAACCAGTAAATCAAACTAAGAAAAACACGAACGCGAAGCTCATTAAAGAAGCAATGATTTACGAAACGAAGAAATAGTTATTCCAGTTTTTCCACACTCTTATTCACATCGTCAATTGACCTCGACCCCGACAAACCTGAGAACCAGCAAAGCATCTTGACGTTGCGCCGCATCTGACGCATGTTGATTGCAGGAAAAAAGTATTTCTATGTCGGATTTTGTCGCGTATGTTGATGGTGGTTCGCAGGGAAACCCAGGACCTTCGGGAATTGGCGTCGTGCTCGATGGCTCAGAGCTTCCAACCATCAGAATTGCCAAGTGGATTGGACGTCAGGACAACAACGTGGCCGAGTACGTGGCTTTGCTTGAGGCTTTACAGTGCGCCATGGAGCTCAAAGCCAGGAAGCTGCACGTCTACTCCGACTCCGAAGTGGTGGTCCGCCAGATGAATGGCGAATACACCTGCCGCAGCCCGCGTCTCTATTCGCTGCACTGGATCTGCCGCAAGCTTGCCCGGTCTTTAGACTTCTCTATCTCCCACGTGCGCCGGGAACACAACGCCGAGGCTAACCGGCTCGCGACATCCGCTGTCCAGACCCATCTCTAATAACCGCGGCCCTTAATGCTTCCAGCTCCACACCGGATTGCCTTTCTCATCGCGCAGCACCAGCGTGTCCGAGCCCTTTAGAACTTCTCGCGCCAGGATCAGATCCGCTCCAGCGTACTTCACCTTCGATCCAGTGAACGATAATTCGTCGCCTTTACTGAAGCTGACACCCATGTCGTCCATGAAGGATTTGGGGCAGAAGTACAAATCGACCACGCCATCGCCGTTCTTCATTAACAGGTGAACGACTTCCTTCTCGTTCCCTTTTGTCGGCAGCCTAACCTCGTCTACGGTGCCCTTCATCTTGGTCTCGGTTTGGAGGTCATACTTGGGTGGCGGAGTTTCAGCGCCAAGCACGGCGCTGTACGCCAGCGCGAAAGTGGCGATGAGCAAGAAAACTTTGTTGCGAACCCTTCGGCGGTGGGACTCAGTTGAACGATGCATCGCTCCCTCCCAGACAGCGTAACCAGAAACCGCTGCCAGCCCTAAAGGAAGGCTGATTCCCCGATTTCTGATCTACAGGCAGGACTAAGCTTCGTAAGCCCGAACCATCGTACTCCTAATAAAGAGCTTGTCCAATATTTCTTGCGTTGTGGGGGATAACGGAGGGTGTGCGGGGGTCGCGCACCTGGAGCCATTATTAGCGGATGCTTCGGACCGCGAATCCCTTGAGCCCGATCCGGGTTTCGGCCTTCTTGGGGACGATGCGAACGTTGCTCAACTCTGCGATCAGATTGCCTGCCCAACGGTAGACATTGTGCTCCTGCACTACGCTGCGCATTCGCCGCATGCGTACTTGACGTTCCTCTGCCGGCAATTCCAGGGCAGTACGAATTGCTTCAGCCATTTGCTCAATATCGTAGGGATTGACGATCAGCGCGTCATTCAGTTCGCGCGCCGCCCCGGTAAAGCGGCTAAGGATGAGCACCCCCTGCTCGTCATCGCGCGCCGCCAGAAACTCTTTGGCCACCAGGTTCATTCCGTCATGCAGAGAAGTCACCATGCAAAGGTCGGCTGCGCGGTAATATTTCTCCACTTCCTCGTGGCTGAAATGCCGTTTGAGAAATACGATCGGCTTCCAGGATCCCCGCTGGAAACGCCAGTTAATGCGGTCAGCTTCCGACTCCACTTCTCCCAGCAGATCGTGATAGCGCTTGATGTGAGTGCGGCTGGGCGCGCCGATTTGGAGGAAAGTAAACCGGTTCTGATAAATCGGATGCTTCTCGAGTAAGCGCTCAATACCCAGAAACCGCTCTAAAATCCCTTTGGTGTAATCCACGCGATCGACCCCCACCCCTAGAAACGACGCGCTGACTCCCAACCCGCGTAACAAGTTCACACGTTCCGTGTACGGATCTTCACCAGATCGGGGGCTGGAGGCGATCTGCTGAAAATCAACGCTGATGGGAAACGGCTTTACTATGGTGCGGTGATCTTCGCGGTCCACCGCAAAATGTTCCCAATCGATTCGCGATTCCACCGTACGGTCCACCGTCTGCAGGAAATTGTTGCAGTGCGCTTGGATGTGAAAGCCAATCAAATCCGCCCCCAGCATTCCTTCGATCAACTCCCGCTGCCAGGGACAGATGCCAAACGCCTCCGCATTCGGCCACGGTATATGCCAGAAAATTGCTATGCGAGCGTCAGGACGCTTTTTCTTGACCAGCCGCGGCAACAGCGCGAAGTGATAATCCTGAACCAGCAACAGGGGCTGCTCCTGGTCAGCCATCTCTTCGAGGACCGCATCCGCGAACTTCTGGTTAACGGCGCGATAAGACTCCCAATCCGAGGTACGAAAAATCGGACGAGTGTGGGCGATGTGACATAGCGGCCAGAGGCCTTCGTTGGAAAAGCCGAAGTAATAACCTTCTTCTTCGTCCTTAGCCAGCCAAACTCGGCGCAGCGTATATTTGGGATCATCCGGGGGAACTCGCAAATGACCGTTGGCATCGACCGTTTCCTGGTCGGCGTCGCCACTTCCATGAGCCACCCATTTTCCATCGCAAGCGCACAGCACCGGTTCCAGAGCGGTGACCAGTCCGCTGGGAGGCACCACAACTTCGAGCGACTCCCCCTTCCGGGTGTGGGAGTAAGGTTCGCGATTGGAAACAATGATGAGGCTACTGGTGCCGATTTTGCTGCGCACGTGCACCCCGAGACGTTCGGCGGTCCAGATGGATTCCGCGGTGTCGCGCATTTGGGCTTCAGCTTCCGCCGCCGAGCGCGCGGCCATCAGGCTCACGGCGAAGGTTTGCATTTCGCGCGCCAGGGGCCGCAGCAGCCCCAGATCCGGAGGTCCGGATGGCATCTTGCCCCTGCCCGTTCTCAGCGACTTCATCCATTGCGCCGCCTTCGCAATGGGACCCACAATGCTCCAACGGACGATCAACAGGGTGATGAACGTAATCAGGAGAACTTGCACCAACACGCGCGCGAAGGCATTCCTCCACATCCGCACGCTTTGCGTATTAATGTAGCTGGCATCGTGTACGATCACGAGTCCGCCCACAGCGTCGTCGTGTTGGCGCAGCGGGTAGGCGTACACGTGAACCGATGCTGACCCGAGTCGAGTAAACTGTCCGGAACCCTGATTTGTTGTGATGGCCTGTTTCACCAACCACGGCCGCTCACCCAGCCGATTTGGCAAGCCCGGAGTGGCCGCTAACAGAGCACCCTGTTTGTCATAGACCGCCATCCCTTCCAGGCGCTCGCGGTTGGCGAAGCGATCGACCACCCGCTGAAGTTCACGATGGGATTGCTTGTCGAGGTAAGGCTCAATGTACCCTGCGAGGCTTTCCCCCAATACTTCCGCGCGTTGCTCCAAATCCTTGCGCAGAGCCAGCTTCTCCAGACGCACTTCGTTATAGGAAAACGCCAGCGATACCAGCGTAATTCCTACGATCAGCGAGAGAATGAGTCGAACACTAAGCCAGCGCATGGCGGTTTGTTACCTCGATCCAGCAGCCGGAGGTTACGATATGAATTCCTTACTCAGATGGCGACCGGGAATCATCCCGGGACCGGAATTAATTAACCCAGAACTAAATTGCCCAGCCGTTAGTCAACCCAGGATTAATTACTAGATGTTCTCCGCAAACTGTCGGGCGCACAACATCTGGGTAGGGCATTGCCCCGCTTCAGTATAGGTCCGGAAACATCATGGGAAACATCGGGCGCGCACTGTAGATACAGCCGCCCAGCCAAAATGTAGAGGCACTGAGCAACGTGCCTCCTCGCCCCGTCAACGTGACGCTAGACCGCGCGCCGTCCGCTCAGGAGGTTAATCACCAGGACCACCAGTGCCAGCACCAGCAGAATGTGAATGAATCCGCCCAGCGTGTAGGAACTCACCAATCCCAGCAACCACAAGACCAGCAATACCACGAATATAGTCCAAAGCATGTCGGTCTCCTTCGGTAGTTAGTTTTGCGTGCAGGCTCAAAGCCACTGGGCCCCACCGCTTTCACCCACGACTATATTTTGCTTCAACAGCGGCCTGCCATCAGGTAAAGGTAGTAGCCCGGCGTGGGAGTCGTGGTAGCTCAATCGTCATCGTCGAAACTTCGATTGCGCACTCTCAATCCCCCTACTGCCATTCCATGCTTCAACTACCCCTCGCACCTGATTGGCACAGCTGGTCACTGCCACTATGGTTCGGGAGGAATCAGATAAATCTCAAAGAAGGAGAATTTCGGATGAAATTCAACCGCAGTATTAAAACTTTGCTACTGGTGGGGAGTCTACTAGGCGGGACTTGTCTCATCGCTCAGGATCAGAACACCACCCCCGCTCCAGCTGACAACACCAGAATGAACCAGCGTGACCGCGACCCGAGCCAACCGACCGCGGATCAGCAAAAGGGCAATCGCTCCGACCGCGATATCACGCAGCAGGTTCGCCGTTCCATCGAAAAAGACAAATCGCTCTCCACCTACGCTCGCAACGTGAAGATCATTACCCAGAACGGACAAGTAACGTTGAAGGGGCCGGTGCGATCCGAAGAAGAAAAGCGAGCGATCGAAGCCAAAGCTGCAGAAGTTGCCGGGGGCGACAAAGTGAACAATGAATTGGATGTCAAAACTAAGCAGTAGGCCTGCGACGCAATGGAATCAGTGGCTTGGCATCGTGCAGTCTTCCCCGGTGGGAGATAGGGAATCTACCTTATCGATACTGAGGTTTCGGCAGAGTAGTTTGAGCAGTGTTAGTGAAACACCGCATGATGATGCCCAGATGTTCGGGCTTGGACTTGGCAAATCATAACCTACAAGGAGGATTCGAATGAACTCAGACCAACTGAAAGGCAAATGGAAGCAGATGAAAGGCTCGGTAAAAGAGCGCTGGGGCAAGTTGACCGACGACGATCTTGACGTCATCGATGGAAAACACGAACAGTTAGTGGGAAAGATTCAGGAAAGGTACGGCATCGCAAAAGACGCAGCGCAAAAGCAGGTTGACGAGTGGAATGCTGCGGATCGCCAGGATGCACAGCACCAGTCCGATATGGAGCAACGCAGAAAAGCCAGCTAGTGCGGACGATGATAGGGGAATTTTTTTCAGTCCCTTTTCGTCCTCTGGAGCTCGTAAAACTGTGGCCACCAGACAATGGTGGCTGGGATTGCCAGCGAGGAGGGGAGCGGCCCAGGTTTTTGCCGTTTCCCTGGCTTGGGCTCAGTCGAAGCGGAACGGCTGTCAGACGAGTCACGCTCTTCTCCCCTGCGGTCTGATTACAGGTTCTTCCAGAGCCATCTAAAGCATTTAGCTGATCGAAGCAAGACTTCGGTTCGCCTATCGTGTCCTCATGGAGGAGGCACAGAAGTTGGGGCAGCCAGTCCGGCCGCTATTGGCCTCTGTTGGGCGGGCGCAATCTGATCGGAGCTAAAAGGTATGGGGTGTTTCCGGATTCTGGTCGCCGACGACCATGAACTCGTGCGCCGGGGAATCCGCGTCCTGCTCGAAAGTCATCCGGGGTGGGAAGTTAGCGCGGAAGCGAAGGATGGCCGGGAAGCAGTCGAACGAGCCAACGAATTGAAGCCCGATCTCGTCCTTATGGACATCGGGATGCCGAATCTCAATGGCATTGATGCCGCGCGCCAGATTCTGGCCAATTCTCCCGCGACCCATATCCTCATTCTGACCATGCACTATTCGAAGCAGGTGGTGCAGGAGGTATTGTCAGTGGGAGCTCGCGGCTTCTTATTGAAGTCGGACGCCGGGCGCGATCTGGTGACTGCGGTCGAAGCCGTGCAACACAATCGTACTTTCTTCACCAGCCAGGCTACGGAAGTCGTGGTCGACGGATATTTGAATCCGGAACGCAAAGAGGAACCGCCGCTCCGAAATCGCCTCACCCCGCGCGAGCGCCAGGTGGTGCAGCTTCTGGCCGAGGGGAAAACCAGCAAAGAAGTAGCCGTGGTCCTGAACCTCAGCGTAAAGACGGCAGAAACCCATCGCACCAATATCATGCGAAAGCTCGACCTGCATTCCGTTGCCGACCTTACTCTCTACGCTCTGCGGCACGGCATCGCCCAGGTTTTTTGACCGACTTGGAGATTCGCGCGCTTTTGTCAGGTAACGCGCCCTGGGGCGCGACTCCGCCTGCATCAGCGAACGTGTCCCTCTCAGGTGTCCAGCCCATTTCGAATCAGCAAGTTTGCTGATAAGTAAGGTCTGTAGTGTATTGTTACGACTCTCCTGGAGGCAGTAGTCTCCAAACA
>Ga0207066_1132_pt1 | contig 19123 bp, 22 predicted proteins | sample Alteio_BWMinCont_24_FD_153490 | JGI IMG/M metagenome (GOLD analysis project Ga0207066, IMG submission 153490) | Enriched cells from forest soil in Barre Woods Harvard Forest LTER site, Petersham, Massachusetts, United States -... | ecosystem: Environmental > Terrestrial > Soil > Temperate forest >...
ACATCTGCAAAGGCTGACCGACGTGTAGTGGAGTCAGGGCCATAAGTTGATCGAATGTGAGTGGCTGCTTCCGCGGCTGGAATTGCACGCTGGCGATGGGCTTGCCTTCGAATTGTTCGGGCGCGGCGGCAAGCGGGATCCAGCTCAGGGCAACGAGCATGAGGACACTTATCCGCAGGCCCAGCCGGGTCGACACAAGCGACCATCTTAGCGCATCGGCTGGTACCATCTGGGTGTATGACTCCACCATCTTCGGAGCGTTACTCGCGGCAGATTCTGTTTGGAGGCATCGGTGAGGCCGGGCAACAACGTTTATTGGACGCGCGTGTGGCCGTGCTTGGTTGCGGGGCTCTGGGGAGTTTCCAAGCTGGCGCCCTGGCGCGGGCGGGAGTGGGTTATCTGCGCATCATTGACCGGGACTACGTCGAACTCAGCAATCTACAACGGCAGTGGCTCTTCGATCAGTGCGACGTGGAGCAGGGCCTGCCTAAGTCGGTCGCGGCAGCGCGCAAGATCGCTGCGATCAATTCCGGCATTCAGGTGGACTCCGTGGTTGCGGACGTGACTGCTTCCAACGTAGACGAGTTGCTGGCGGATGTGGATCTGATTCTGGATGGCGCGGACAATTTCGAAACGCGCTACCTGATCAACGATTATGCCGTGGATCGGGGCCAGCCCTGGATCTATGGGGCGGCGGTCGCGAGCTACGGAATCACGATGTCGATTGTGCCCGGCCAGACAGCGTGCCTGCGGTGCATCTATCCCGATCCGCCGCCTGGTGCGCAACCAACTTGCGAAACGGCGGGCGTGCTAGGGTCCATTACCGCCCTGATTGCGAGCCTGCAAGTGAGCGAAGCTATCAAGATCCTTTGTGGTGGAGAGCCCTCCCGGAAAATCACCACGGCTGATGTATGGAGTGGCGAGATCCGGCAGGTGGCTCAGCCCGGGCCGAACGAGGATTGTCCGGCGTGCGGCCGCCGCGAGTTTCCTTATTTGACTGGTAAGCAGCGCGCCCCGGTTAGTCTGTGCGGGCGCAACGCGGTTCAGATCCACGAGCGAGCGCGGCCCCTCGATCTTCAAGATCTAGCGGCGCGGCTCATGCCGCTCGGAGCCGTTCGCGCCAACGAGTTTGCGCTGCGCTTTGAAATTCCGCCGTACTTGCTTACTGTTTTTCCGGACGGCCGAGCGATCATCAAGGGCACCACGGATGTGGGCGTGGCGCGGAGTTTATACGCGCGTTATATCGGAGCATGAGCGGTAAGTCTGTAGACGCCGCGTATTCGCGTATTAGGGATGTGGAATGATTCGAACGATGATGTACGTGTCACTTTCGATCATGAAATAGAATCGCCAATTCTTGCTGATACGGGCCTGCTAAAGGTCTTTCGATTCATCATATTTCTTGGCGTGCAAAAACGGATGCAGTATATTTTCAGTTAGTAACCGGATCTGTTTGTCAAACGCTTTTTGCATCCTCAGAGGCGCGTTCCGATAGTCCTCTTCCGATCGATCCGAGTGCTGCCATTTCATCGAGATCGAGACTTTGGCCGTCGCAAGGACCTCTTCCTGCCTTTCATTGAAGCCAGCATCTCTTCCGCCGTGTTAAAAGTGCGGACGCGCCCTTTAGCGATATCTTCCAATCCTTCGGCCAGCTGTGCGTCAACGCTGCGGCGCTGTTCCGGCGTGTACTCGTCATCCGCCGATGGCAACTTCGGAATGATGGTGATCAAGCCGCCCGAAACTTTATATTCGACCTGATCTCCGTTCTTAATACGTGCGCGCCGCTGTACACTGGCGGGCACGATGAGTTGATTTTTGCGTTTGGCGGCGACAGTCATAATAATCAAAATGCCTTACCGATGTACTATGAATACGATTGTAGCGAAGCGACCATCCGGATGCTTCAGCCACAAGATTGGACGCGCACACTGTCAGCAATGCTTGGGGCCGCGCATGCCGGTGCTGGATGTTCCTCGCTCCACTTTCGTTCATTTCGTGCGCGAGGCATCCGCTAAGGGACGATCAACTCATTGCGGCGTTTCAGCGGAATAGAGCAATGTTTTTGGATATCGCGCGAGAGTCGTTGCTAACTTCACCCGATTGCCACTTTGTCCGCGGCCCCGATATTTGTGTGCCGAAAGGGTCGGGTGCGCTTTAGGGAAAGGCTTCAACAGCAATTTTGCCTACCAGTAGAAAGCATTTATATAAAGCGCAACCTAAGCGATTCACTCTGGATCCCGATTGAAACCATTGGGTTCCTAGCGACGCGAACAACCTCCCGAGGATACGTTGATTGCAAGTGCCCACTATCGCCACTCACGCAGAATACGCTTGGGGAAGACGAATCCGGGGGGGTGGCGCCGCCCGATCAGTGATGGGTGGATGCTCTTTGTAGGCAACTGACCCCGAGCCTCAAACGCGGAGAAGACCGTCACCATACTTGTTTACGGTTTTTCAGGACGGCTGAGCGATCGTCGTGGGGACCACAGACGTAGGAGTGGCGCGGAGTTGGTACGCGCGATATACCGGGGGGTGATCCTTCCGCACTGCCCACGGAATGTCAGTCGCCGACAGGCATTACTTGTCCAGAATGGATGGATCTCAGCACTGCGAGACATTCCGATACATGGCTCAGCAGATCAACCAGCCGATTTGATTTACCTCGGAGAATGACGATTGCGATACTCCGACCGGTAAGGTTCTGTTCATACTCGATGCCCTTGTCCATAGTCAGAAAAACTTCGAACCCGATATGCTCCGCGATGGAGAGCAACTCGCCGTTCTTCTTCCCCGGAAGCCAGGCCTTTGGCGCGGTTTGGCATTCGTGGCCGACAAGGCTGCTCTGGAACCGTCGAGGAATGCACTCGTCCAGTAAGACCTTCATCCAAGCTGCAGTACGAGCAGCGACTTGGCCAATTCCAAAGCGGAGACGGCAGCAGAGCTGGTCACGGTAGGGAAATCATCCAAGAACTCATCCAATGTCTGTCCCCCCTCCAGGTAGTCCAGGAGTGCCTGGAAAGGGACGCGCGTACCGCAAAAAACTGGGGTCCCTCCAAGAATCTCGGGGTCTTTGGCGATGAGTTCATTGAGTGGGGGACGCCGATGAATCCTCTCAGCCTCGCTCTTACTTCAGTCTATCCGGTTTGGCCTCTGAAGCGTCGATTTCAGAGCCAGGAACTGCTAGCTCGGGCAGGTTCAGGAATAGCAATCGAGAGCTCCCTCGCAAACATTGTAGCCTTGGGCCCAGCCTACTTAGGATTTCTTGACTTCGGAGGCTTTGGAAGCTTCGGCGGCGCAATCGACTTCGGTTCTGCCCGAGGACGAATGACGTAAGTTGCGCCGCAGCAAGGGACCATATGAACGACCTTCCGCCCAAAGATGTGACACAGGCAACTGCAGTCCTGCCGACTTTCCACGCTTCGATACTATCCTGGTTACTCGTTACCGTAAACCAGTCGAAAGCCCCGCTCAGGCTTGAAGAATTGCTGAGATGCATCCACCTTTCGTGGGGCCCTCGGAATAAGCATGAAAGCGGTTCCAAGACTTGGAACACAAAAGCGACCATATCGAATACGAAGGAGAGTAAACTCAACATTTCGGCGAGTTCTGTCCGAAACTCACAGAATTGGCGCGCTTCGGATCGTTCTTTCTTTCTCATACTTCTCACAAGGCTGACCGATGAGATCGCAATGGAACGCAATTGCGCCGCAGCGCTCGCCCGCGAGATCGCCGAACCGGTGGTGGCCCCACGCACCGGAGCCGCACTCGACAAACCTATCCATGTTCTCCTGGTTGAAGATCATCGGGAGGCTGCTGAACAGACACAGATCCGTCTGGCCCAAGAGGGGGAATACCGGTTTCGCGTGGAATGGACCTCCAGTCTTCTCGAAGCGATGCAGCGGCTCGGCAAGCCCGGCATTGACGTGGTCCTTCTCGATCTCGGTATGCCCGAATTGAGCGGCTATAAGACCTTCCGCGCCATTGAAGCCGCCACCGAAGACAAGTTACCTATCGTAGTCTTCACCTCCGATGAAAGCCCCGTTTCAAGAGATCTCACCTTAGGGTGCGGCGCCGCCGGCTACCTGTTGAAACGCAAGAGCTCTCCCGCCCAACTCAGGCAAGCCCTGGGCAGCGCGGTCATAGGTAAATGCGGTCATAGGTAAATGAGGCGAGCACTCCAACGGCGCGGCGCTCTTTCCCGAGCCGTATCTTCCGGCCCCGTTGAAGTTACGAAAACAGCAAAGTAGCGAAAAGCGGTTAAATTGCCCGCCCCGAATTAATCGGCCGGACTCGCCGCTCGTAGTACTCTCGTTTGACACTCGCCCGCCCGATTCGGTAACCTGAAGTGACCGTAAGTCTCTAACGGAGAAGGTCTGTCTTTATGAATACCCAGTTTCCGTCCGAGGGCGAGATCGTGCGTCAATGGCACGTTGTCGATGCCACGGACCAGGTGCTCGGCCGGGTGGCGAGCAAGGCCGCCATGATTTTGATGGGCAAGCACAAGCCCACGTACACGACGTTCTTGGACACCGGCGATCACGTTATCATTATCAACGCGGCTAAAATCCGGCTCACGGGCAGCAAGGACGCGCAGAAAGTATACCGCCATCACACAGGTTATCCAGGCGGCTTAGTGGAAGTCGGGGCGGTGAAGATGCGCGCCACGCGGCCCACGAAAATGATCGAGCACGCTATTGCAGGCATGCTCCCCAAAAACAAACTCGGCAAGCAGATGTACCGCAAGCTGAAGGTTTACGCAGGCGACAAGCATCCTCACCAGGCACAGAAGCCGGTGGATCTGTCGCTCTCTTAGTAGAAAGGTATTTGAGTGGCAGGATTGGTACAACATCTAGGGACAGGCCGCCGCAAGACTGCGGTCGCACGCATCTTTCTGCGGTCGGGCAAGGGACAGATCACTGTCAACGGCCGGCCTTTCGATCACTATTTCGTCAACGAGTCTTCCCGCGCCATGGTTCGGCAACCGCTGCTCGCGACCGAAATGGCCGACAAGTTCGACATCCTCATTCTCGCCGATGGCGGCGGGCCGAACGGTCAGGCCGGCGCCGCGCGCCTGGGCATTGCCCGCGCACTCATCGAATTTAACTCCGAGTTGCGTCCCAAACTGAAGCAGCTCGGGCTACTGACACGCGACCCCCGCGCCCACGAGCGCAAGAAGTACGGCCAGAAGGGGGCGCGTAAGCGGTTCCAGTTCTCGAAACGCTAGAGTGCGCCGTTCGCGGCGTGCTTTAGAACGGCCGGTTCCATACCGTCGCGCACAAATTCCGCTTTGGGCCGTGCGCCTCCGATGAGACCGGTCGAATTACTAACCACCTAGCAAAGAAGGAGGCAGTTTGCCGTCAATTTCCATGAAAGAATTGCTTGAAGCGGGCGTTCACTTCGGGCACCAGACCAAGCGCTGGAATCCAAAGATGAAGGAATACATCTTTGGCGAACGTAACGGAATCTACATCATCGATCTCCAAAAGACCCTCAAGCTTTTCAAGGACGCGATGCGCTACGTGGCGGAAGCGGCCGCTCAGGGCAAAACGGTCCTGTTTGTCGGAACCAAGCGGCAGGCGCAGGAAGCCATCGCTGAAGAGGCCACTCGATGCAGCCAGTTTTACGTCAACCAGCGCTGGTTGGGCGGGCTGCTCACCAACATGACCACCGTGCAGCGCTCCATCAAGCGCCTGAAGGAACTGGACGCCATGGCCGCGGACGGCGCCTACGAGGGCCGCGCCAAGAAAGAAGTCAGCCGGCTCGACCGCGAGCGCAAGCACCTGCAGCAGAACCTGTCGGGCATCCGCGAAATGAGCGGGCTGCCGGACGTGTTGTTCGTGGTCGACTCCAATAAAGAGGCCATCGCGGTAAAGGAAGCCCGGCGTCTCGGCATTATTGTCGTCGCGGTGGTGGATACCAACTGCGACCCCGACGAAGTGGACCACGTCATCCCCGGAAACGACGATGCGTTGCGTGCGATCCGCCTATTCACGACCAAGGTCGCCGATGCGGTCATCGAAGGCCGCGCACTGGCGACGGAGCAAGAGTTCACCGCCGAAAAGATCGTTACCGACGAAACGCCGGCCGAAGAGATTCCCGAGTACGCGCAGTTCGATCCGCAGCAGCTCGATCAACTCATGTCGGAAGGCCTGTCGGATGAGGATCTGCCGAACATGTCCCTGCCTCGCAAGGGGCCTGCCTCGGAAGCGGTGGAAGAAATCAGCAGCAGCTCAAAAAGCAGTGAATAGGGTTGCCGCCAAACCTCTGAAGCGAAACTAACAGATCAAAGACGCGAGAAAAAATGGAAATAAGCGCGAAGCTAGTGAAGGAACTCCGCGAGCGGACCGGCGCGGGCATGATGGAATGCAAGAAAGCCTTGGTCGAGGCCAAAGGTAATTTGCCCGAGGCCGAGATCATTCTGCGTAAGCACGGGATCGCGTCGGCGTCCAAGAAGTCGACCCGCACCACGCGGCAAGGCATCATCGGCAGCTACATTCATCCAGGGTCGCAGCTGGGCGTGCTGGTGGAGGTCAACTGCGAGTCCGATTTTGTGGCCCGGACGGACGACTTTCAGGGGTTGGTGAAGGACTTGGCCATGCAAATCGCCGCCGCCGATCCGCAGTTCATCCGCCGCGAGGATGTCACGCCCGCCGCCTTGGAAAAAGAGCGCGATATTCAGCGCGGGCGAGCCGCACAGGAAGGCAAGCCTGAAAAGATGATCGACAAGATCGTCGAGGGAAGAATGAACAAGTTCTATGAAGAGGTGTGCCTGTACGAGCAGCCATTCATCCGGGAGAACTCCACCACCGTGGGCGACTTGATTAAGTCCGTCATCGCCAAGGTCGGCGAGAATATCTCGGTCTCGCGTTTCGTGCGCTTCAAAGTCGGCGAGGCCGCCTTGATCGAAGAAACGGCTGAAAAATCGCCGCCGCAGCCTTAAACCGCTTCGGCCAAGAGTCAAAAAATCTCCTTCTCCCCGGGCTCTCAGACGGCAAATCCGGTCCGATAAGAAAACCGGAAGCAATTTATGTCTTCGTCAGGTCCGGACCTTCGCCAAGCCGTCGTGGAGCAAGCCTTGCGCGATGCAGCGCTGCACAAAGCACTGCTAGATCAACTCGATGAGGGGATTTATATCGTAGATCGGGATCGCCGGATTCTCTATTGGAATGCCGGCGCCGAGCGGATCAGCGGCTATCTAGCCCACGAAGTATCGGGGCATTTCTGTCATGGCGATCTGTTGATGCATTGCGACAACTCCGGCGAAGTGCTGTGCGGGAAGCGTTGCCCCTTATCCTCAGTTATGAAGGACGGCAAGCCACGGGAATGCACTATCTTCCTTCGCCATCGCTATGGGCACAGGGTTCCTGTCCATGTGCGCTCGCGTGCCGTCTACGATGCGGATGGCGTTGCCATAGGGGCGGTAGAGATCTTCGAGGAAGCGGTTGCTCCGGCACGTGGCGGGTTACGCGCGCTCCAGCCCTTTGGATGCTTGGACGCGCTCACCGGCGCCGCCCATCGTAAGTATGGCGAGATGCGAGTTCGACAATCGATAGAAGCTCTCAATCTGTTCGAGATTCCATTTGGATGGCTTCGGATCGGGCTGGATGGCACCGACGAATTAGAGCACCGTTGCGGCCATGGGGTCCTGGATGCCGCCCTGAAGATGATCGCCGCCACGCTCGACAGCAATCTTGGTTCCTTCGACGTCCTGACACGTTGGTCGCGAACCGAGTTCCGCATTGAGGTCAACCATTGCTCGCGCCTGGAACTGGCCGACCTCGCGGAAAAATTACTGACGCTGGTCCGCGCTTCGAGCCTGGAATGGTGGGGCGACAGATTACGGATCGGCATTTCCATCGCCGCTGGAAACGCCGAGCATGGCGAGAGCCTGGACGAACTGGAAACGCGCATCGGCGCGGTCTTTGAAAGTGTACAGGCGAGTGGCGGGAATCGTTTCGCGATACCCCAGGCAAGCGGGAGTGAATTGCGATGTTTGCCGTAGTAGGTATTCTGGCCGTCTTCGGCGCGGTGGTAGGCGGATACCTTATGGAGCACGGCAATATTAGAGTATTGCTGCAGCCTGCCGAGTTGCTCATCATCGGCGGTGCGGCCGCCGGTACCATTTTCATCGCGAACCCACCCTCCATCCTGAAAGGCATCCTGGACGGCCTCAAGGCCGTTTTCGGGAATACGAAATTCGGCAAGAAAGTCTATCAAGATGTGCTGAAGCAAATGTACGCCGTCATGCAGGCGGCCCGCGAGAAAGGGCTCACAGAGCTGGAAGGCGATGTAGAGAACCCGTCCAAAAGCCCGCTGTTTTCCAAGTGGGACCACCACCTGCGGGATTTTGTGTGCGACACTTTGCGGATGGCCATAACGGGCGGGCCCACCCCTTTCGACCTGGACCAAATGATGGAGGTGGACATGGAAATCCAGCACCATTGCGCACAGGCGCCCGTAAACGCCCTGAATACGGTGGCGGATTCTTTGCCCGGCCTGGGTATAGTCGCAGCGGTGTTGGGAGTTGTGATCACGATGGGCGCCTTGGGAGGGCCGCCGGATGAGATCGGGCACAAAGTGGCGGCCGCCCTGGTGGGAACGTTCCTCGGCATCTTGCTGTGCTATGGCCTGCTCGGGCCTATGGCTTCTAAGATGGGCAGGGCGGCGGAAGAAGAAGGGCAGTTCTACCATGTCGTGCGTGTTTCCCTGATTGCCTTCCTGAAGGGTAGCTCGCCACTGGTTGCAGTGGAGTTTGGACGTCGCGCGGTCCCGGGCCACGTGCGTCCGACGTTCCAGGAAATGGAAACCGGCTGCCGCGGCAAGGAGCCGGAAAATGCCTGATCGAGAGTCAGAGCTAGTTGCTGTTCAGCCGATTATCGTTAAGAAGAAGATCATCCATACCGGGCATCACGGTGGCGCGTGGAAAGTGGCTTATGCGGATTTCGTTACCGCGATGATGGCGCTCTTCATCGTGCTCTGGTTGATGGGCACGAGCGAACCCGTAAAAAAGGCCGTGGCGGGATACTTCCGCGATCCTTCCGGACGGAGAGTGGAAATCGGTACCGGCCAGGGCGGCGCCGGCCAAAACCTCGGCGTAGGCAAAGACGACATGAATAAGCTCAAGCAGAAACTGGAAGCTTCCATGAAGCAAGCGCCCGAACTTGAGAAGCTAAAAGACCAGGTGAAGATGACCGTGACGGGCGAGGGGCTGCGCATCGAGCTGCTCGAGAGCGATGTTGGAACGTTCTTCGAAAGCGGCAACGCGCAACCGACCGGCTCGGGCACGGAGATGCTGGCGATGCTCGCTTCCGAATTGAGCAAGCTGCCCAACCGCCTCCTTATGGAGGGCCACACGGATGCCCGCCCGTATGTCTCCGCCAAAGGCTACTCGAACTGGGAGCTTTCCACCGATCGCGCGAATGCGGCGCGGAAGCTCATGCAGTCCAGTGGCATCAAAGCTGATCAGGTAGCCGAAGTTCGAGGCTACGCCGATCAGCGCCTGCGCAAACCGGAGGACCCCAATAGCGCCTCGAACCGGCGCGTATCCATCGTGGTGACCTACCGGGGCGCGACGCTGTAACCCCTCCCGATTCGCCAACTTCTGAAACTCTTTTGAAACTCGGCGGATTTGCAATCGTCTGATAAAATTGAATCAGACTGGCGGCAAGTGAGAATCAGCCGGTCTAGTAAAATCCCCCCTTGCTTTGCGCAAGGGCACTGTTTATACTGGCTTTTTTGTCGATTAAGCAATTTGGGTATGGTACTGCGGGACGATTCAGATCCACTAGCCCCCCAACGGGAGGCTGCCATGTTCTATGGTCTCTTCCTCAGGGGCCATTCTGCCGATACCTTGCGCCGAGATATCGACGTGCCGCGCCCACTTCTCGAGAAATGGCGCAATCCGACCCGTTATGAAACCGGTTTTCGGGAGGCGTTGAAGCGCGTCTACCAGTACCGCAAACAGGTCCTGGCTATATTCGACGAGCTCGTGCTGAACGAAAGGAACCATCCGCCCAGCATCCATTAACCGTTTTTTCATACGGCGCCGGCCGCCTTCCCCTTACACTAAGAGAGATGAAACATAGTCATTCGTCTCCTGTTGCAGAAGTACAAGAGGATGCCAAAGCGCGTCTCTTGTCGACGCCAACCCGGCCTTTCGACCCAGTCGGCGCCGTGAGCGCCTCGGAGATTCTCACGCGCATGCAGGGAACCGCCTTCCAAGGGAAGCAGCTCGGGTTGGCGTTCGAGGTTTGGAAGAAAATGCTGGGTGACCGCTGCACCATCATGATGGGCATGTCGGGCGCCATGGTTCCGGCGGGGATGCGAAAGCTGGTTGTTCGCATGATCGAGAACCGGCTGATCGATTGCCTGGTCTCGACCGGGGCTAACTTTTTTCACGACCTGCACGAGACGCTGGGAAATTATCACTACCAAGGCTCTCCGGCAACCGACGATGTATTACTGGCGGAGAACCTCATTGACCGCATGTACGACGTCCTGGCCGACGAGGAGAAATTCCGGCAGCACGATCAATGGATCGGCCGATTCGCAGCGTCGCTCGACCAGTCGCGCCCCTATACGACGCGCGAATTTCTCTATTTGCTAGGCCTGGAGCTCGCGAAGCACTCGAAGGAAGATGGCATCCTCTCGGCGGCGGCCAAGGCTCGAATTCCGCTGTATTGTCCGGCGGTCGCGGACAGTTCCATCGGAATCGGCATCGCAGCCAATCGTTATGCAGGCGGCAACCGGTTTACTTTCGACGTCATCGGCGACGTTGTCGAGACCGCGCGGATTGTCGCTGATTCCCACGCAACTGGCGTAATTTATTTCGGCGGAGGCACACCCAAGAATTTCGTCCAGCAAACGGAGGTGACCGCGATCATCATGAACACCGGAGTCACGGGCCACAAGTATGCGGTTCAATGCGTCACCGATGCCGCACATTGGGGCGGGCTTTCCGGCTGCACTTTTGAGGAAGCGCAAAGCTGGGGCAAGATCGCGAAAGACGCGTCGATGGTGACGTGCCACTCCGATTCCACTATCGCCATGCCCATTCTGGTTTCCGCGCTCCTGGAGCACCGCGAATTGATCGCGAACCGCAAACGGCCGGAATTCACAATGGACCGGGAACTGGCGGTGTCCGCATGAGCGCGGCTCGGATTCCGATCTATCAGGTGGATGCGTTCACCAGCCGTTTGTTTTCGGGCAATCCCGCCGCGGTGTGCCCGCTCGAGACATGGCTCCCCGATCAGCAAATGCAGGCCATCGCCGCGGAAAACAATCTGGCCGAGACGGCGTTCTTCGTGCCCGATGGCGCGAGCGGTTATCGTTTACGCTGGTTTACTCCACAAGTGGAAGTGGACCTCTGCGGTCACGCGACGCTTGCCTCTGCGTTTGTGATCCTCAACGACCTCACGCCTTCGGCCAATTCCGTAAATTTCGAAACCAAGAGCGGCAGGCTGACCGTTAGCCGCGAAGGCGATTTGTTTTCGCTCGACTTCCCTGCCCGGCCGCCTTCGCCGTGCGACGCCTATCCCGGACTGGTTCCAGCTCTCGGGGGACGACCCGAAACTATTCTCGCCTCCGACGACTACCTGGTTGTGTACGGCTCGGAAGACGAGGTCCGCGCGCTGAAGCCCAGCATGGAAGCGCTTCTGAACATCGACCGGTTCGCCACCATCGTAACCGCGCCCGGCAAGCAGGTTGATTTCGTCTCGCGTTTCTTCGCCCCGGGAAAAGGAGTGCCGGAGGATCCGGTGACCGGCCGCGCACATTGCACCCTGATTCCCTACTGGTCGAAACGGCTCGGGAAAAAGAAGCTGCACGCCCTCCAGGTCTCACCACGCGGCGGCGAGCTGTGGTGCGAGGATCGCGGCGACAGAGTGACCATCAGCGGACGAGCGGTTCGTTTTCTGGAGGGCACGATCTGTCTGTAAACTACACCGCCGAGAGACTGACTGTCGATTCGGTCGAAATCGTCCGGCTCACCGACGCGCAGCATGAGGTAGAACTGTCGATTAGTCCTTCGATCGGCAACATCGCTTACGACATGCGGGTTCACGGCAAACCGATACTCAAGGCTCCGCCCGCGGGGCTGGCCGAGTGGAAATCGAAACCATCGCAGGCCGGCATCCCATTGCTCGCGCCTTGGGCCAATCGGATCGATGGGGACGCCTACTGGGCCAACGGGAAAAAGTATACTCTCAACCCCGACCTCGCGAACCTCAGACGCGATCCGAATGGTCTGGCCATTCATGGGTTGCTTTTGTTCGCATCGGACTGGCGCGTTGTGCGCTTGAGCGCGACTGACGCCTCCGCCGAAGTGACCAGCCGGCTGGAATTCTGGAAGCGCCCACGGTGGATGGCTCAATTCCCTTTTGCCCACAGGCTAGAGATGACGTATCGCCTCTCCGGCGGCGTGCTCGAAGTACGGACCGAAATTGAGAACTCCGCCAACGAGCCGATGCCCCTGTGTATAGGGTTTCATCCTTGGTACCAGATTCCGGACTGCTCTCGCGACCTTTGGACGGTCCATCTCCCTGTGGGAAGGCACTTCACGCTTTCGAGCAGCCTGATTCCCACCGGTGAGATCGAACCTTCCGCCCTGCCCGATGCCTTTCCGCTCGCCGGATGCAAAATCGACGATGTGTTCGGCGGTGTTAACCCGGATGACGAGTTTTGGGTCGAGGGCGAAGGGCACCGAGTCTCGGTTCGTTTTGGACCAAAATTTCCGGTTGCCATCGTGTATGCGCCGGAAACGCAGAACGTGGTGTGCTTCGAGCCGATGACCGCTATAACGAATGCGTTCAACCTCGCGCACTCGGGAGCGTACCGTGATTTGCAGTCTATCCAGCCGGGCGAAACTTGGATGGAAAGCTTCTGGATTCGCGCGACCGGATTTTAGAGGCCACACCGCCGAGCGCCATCTGTACCCGCCGATAGCCGATCAGCACGCCAGTGCAACTCAAAAAAATCCCCCCTGCAAGGAGGACGATTACGATGATGTCCCACGCGGGCCGAAACTGCCAAAGAAACGGGAAATCCAGATGATGCAGGCCCTGGTAAAGCCAGCGGTTGATGCGTCCCGAGCGCTCGTAGCGCGCGATCAGCGAAGCACGCTGGACATCGATGTACAGCCAGGACCGCTGGGGATCGTCAAACTTCACACGCAGCACTGGAAGAGGGCTGCGCCACTCGCGATCGTAATAGTAGGCGTCGTACGCGGTCAGCAAGGCCCGATCCACAATGTGTCCTTGCGGCACTGCTCGCCGCGCCGCGGCCAAAAGAGAATCTTGCCGAAAACTTTCCACTGCATGGCCCTCAATGTCGACCAGCTTCGGCGGTTGGTCCGTTTCTTTCAGCAGATAATACGGCCGCCCATTTGCGAAGTAGGGCTGCAGTTCCTTCACCGAGGGATACGCGGCGACGACAGGCGCCGGCGGTTGCCTGTACAGGTTGTAATCCGCGTCTCCGGAAAAAACTTCGCGCTGCATCACAGTTGGCGCCGCGCCGGTGCTATATTGTCCTGGCTCCAGCGACAGCATTCCACTGAACGCCCAGGTGAATGTCAGAGTTCCGAAAATCAATCCGGCTCCGTGATGCCAGCGCATGCTGCCCCGAAACGTAGACCAGCTGCGCCGCGCCGTGGCCGCTCGCCACAGCCCGATCACCAGACCCAGCAAAGCGATGACGCAAGCCGCTCCGGCCAGCCATATCACCAGCAGTCGCCAGCTCTGGGCATGCTTCCTAATCCCGGTGAAGTAGATCCAATGAGGAATGGCTCCGATCCATGCTAATCCTCGAGCCCGAGCCGTAGATCGAAGCACGACTTCACCAGTGACGCCCGACAAATACAGTTCTGTTCCGGCGCTGTCGGCTAATGCGACGCGGTAGAGAGGTCGAAACTCGTCGTAATCGCCGCTCACGGTCCACTGGTCCGGCTCCCGGACTGTGCTAATCAGCCGGGGTTGCGCGCCTGCCAGAAGAAATGGAGCAAGCGACGCTCGCGCCGCCTCATAATCAAACGATCGCGCTACCTCTCCCGTATCGGCGAAGACACTGCACCAAACATCTTCGATGCCTTGGAGGCGCCACACCGGCCGCCCGAACAGCGACGTCAGTTTGATGGAACCCACACCGAGCAGCTGCGCGCGCTGAACCGCCTGCGCCGCCGAAAGCTTCACTCGGGCAGCATCTAATGCAGGAAGCGCCGCCAAGCGCTGTTGTTCGGAAAGCTCAGGCATCTCGACATACATCATCACGATGCCGGAAACGAACCACACCAGGAACAGCAAGCAACCGCAGATGCCCAGCCAGCGATGCAGAACGATGAGGAGCTTCAATCGGCGCGCACTTCCTTCGAAGCGCGCCTAACCGCTCGATACCGACACGCCCCCATAGGACACGGCTCATCCCGATAGCGGAGCCGACCTTGTCATCGATTATGCAACGAATGAAGTGGAACCTGCTGGAGTCGGTCAGTTCAGTCGGAATGAGCGAACTGAGCAACGTTTTCGCTCACGACTTGTTTGCCGTATATACGCAGCATGCGGCGTGTAACGGCAAGGTCCTTGTCGAATTGTTCCTTCTCAGCCGATAACAGCTGTTCGGCCGCGCTGAAATCAACGCTCCCGGATAGATCGTGCGCGCTTAACAAGTCTCGGATATACGTCGCGAGCCAGTGTTCCGATTTCATGAGTGATTGGAACCGCGATAGTGCCTTTTCTTCGTCTGCTTGATTGACCATAGAAATGTTCCCGTCGTTATAGTAATCGCTAACAGCGCCAGGATACTACGAAATACCCGCTGCGAGCGCGATTTTTTTTCCGCTCTTCGCCTGCCGGGTACTGCCAGTACTCCAACATGGTGGATGGCCCCATCTTCGGCGTGCAGTCAGGTATCCGTCGTGTCGCTTTGATCCGTTTCGGGGGAGCCATGAAACGAGCGCAACTCCCGGACGAAAGCTTCCAGCCGGCCCAGCATCTCTTCGGCCGCTTGCGAAAGCTCGTGCTCCGGCCCCAGGCGCAGTCTTAGTAATCTCGGGACGTCAGCGGTTTCTAAAGTCAATTCCGCCGCTTTGCGCGTCAGTTCATTGAAGGCGCTTTGATCAAAAGGCATACGACACAAGTTCCCCAAGACCGCGCTTTCACCGGTGTTGCGCCGGGGTCTCCTGAAATAACTGAGGATAGGTGCGATGCATTCTGCGCGCGATCTCCAGATCCTTCACGAAGGCTTCCTTTCGCTCTTTTAAGACACGCTCTACGATTTCGAACGTAATTCCTCCGGCGGCTTGATACCGCTCGAGCAATTCATTGACAAAAGCGGGAAACCAGTGCTGCGCTGCGAGATCGGCCGCCTGTGCGGACGGCGCAAACGAGCCGCCAGTTTCTTTCGCCCGTTCCGCAACAGCTCTTGTTTCGGGTTTGAGGGCGGGACGAACATTCTCAAAATTCACGGCCTCCGATTCTTCCGACGCGACTCTGCGTATATCCCGCAACACACTCTCGATCTGAGAAACGGCTGAATTCCCAAGCTCCGACAATCGATGCTCCACGCCGACATGCCCCCGAACGGCGATCGCGATTTCAGTGGCTCGAGACTGAGCTTCGGAAAGCGCGCGTAACAGGTACTCATAATCTGCTTCTATCATTCGCACTTCCGCAGTCTAATCGGTTCCGGCGCCGCAGTTCAACTGGGAACAAATGCCGGGGAAATTTCGAGGGTTCGCAATGGTCCGCGCTAAGAGCCTTCGCGCGCTTCAAAAGCTCGCTGATGTATACTTCGGATCAAGGAATGGCTCTGCTTCATGCCGATTAAGGTAACGGGGACCCTTTTCGCCGCCGGCTGCGCATTGCAAATAGCGATGGCTCAGCCTTCATCCGTCTCGGCCGATTACGTTGGTTCAGCTGCGTGCGCGGCGTGTCATGCCAGGATCTACGCTCGCTGGAAGAATACGCGCATGGCGAACGTCGTACAAGATCCGAAAGTTCATCCCGAGGCGATTGTTGGCGACTTTTTGAAACCCAATCCGCTGGTGACTTTCAAGAAGGAAGACATCGCGTTCACTTACGGAAGCAAGTGGAAGCAACGCTATTTCACCAAGCGAGGGGACGACTACTTTGTTTTCCCTGCGCAATGGGATATCCGAAACAGCGTCTGGCGCGCCTACAATCCTCAAGCCGGCACTGATTGGTGGGTCCCGCTCTATCCCACCGATCAGATGCAGCGGCCTACGGGACCGCTCTGTGACGGATGTCATTCAGTGAACTACAACATCGCCAACAAGCAAGTCACCGAATGGAATGTTGGTTGCGAAAAGTGTCACGGCCCGGGCGGCGCCCACGTAAAACTGCCTTTGAGAACCAACATCGTGAATCCCGCCCGGCTCGATTTTGTTCGCGCCAGCGATGTCTGCATACAATGCCACTCGCAAGGGAAGCCGAAAACTAATCCGGTGAATGGCCGCTACTACGATTGGGCCATGGGCTTCCAGCCCGGAAACCGCTTAAGCGATGGGTGGAGTCTGGAGGAACATCGCTTGGGAGAGAGAAGCTTCACTCACTTTCCGGACGGCACAGCCGACAAGAACCGAATGCAGGGTAACGATTTCGTCCAGAGCAGGATGTACATGCGGGGAATCGCCTGCTTCAATTGTCACGACGTCCACGGAACCGAAAACAATGCCGATCTACTAAAACCGGCGAGCGTGATGTGTTTGGAGTGCCACGGGCCGAATACTCCCAACGGTCCCCGCGGTATGCTCGAAGAGCATACTCACCATAAAACGGGTAGTGCCGGCAGCGAGTGCGTGGCCTGCCATATGCCTCAAATCGAACAGACCATCGCGAATGTGAACGTCCGCAGCCACACGTTCAAATTCATCACGCCGGCAACCAGCGAGCAGTACAAGATTCCAAACGCCTGCACGATGTGTCACGCTGACAAAACGAATGCCTGGGCAACACAGCAATTGGAAAGCTGGATGAATTTTTCGGTGTGGCGCATGACCCAGTGACGCGGCCGGCGAGTGAAGGGCTCGTCCTGACATGCTAAAATCCCCTTCCACACGAGACGCGCGAGACTCTGAAGCCCGGCGATTACTAACATGCCGATTGTGCAGGTTTTCCTGATTGAAGGACGTTCGGATGAAATGAAGAAGTCATTGATCGAGAAGATCACTACCGCCGTGGTCGACTCCGGTTGCGGCCCCGTGGAAGCCGTTCGCGTCTTGATTCAAGAATTGCCCAGCAAGCAGTGGGGCATAGCAGGCAAGACGGCCAAGGAACTCGGGTGCTGAACTCGGCTACTTGGACACTGAGACGGTCTGTTCCCCATCGATGTAGGCCACGTATTCGGTTCCTTCTACGGCGGCGACACCTTTCGGTTTCGATCCTTTGCCAGTGTCGAGGGGTCGTGTAGCGATTCCGTCCCCAGGGCGTCCGGACGTAGCACGCACGTTCAGTTTCTTGCCATCCACCGCGTCCACTTGCTGCAACTGGAATGTGGCCTTGCCTCCGCCGAGCCCGAGAAACTTCTTCTTACCAGCCTCGCGCGCAACCGCCCCGGTGACGAGTGCGCCCTTGGCAATAACCACGTGGTCACTAACACGGACGCTGTCGGCGACGGTGAAACGGAGCGCCTTGCCCTGCTCCACTTCGTTTGGAACATCTTCTGCCAGGAGCATGAGGAAAGGCAAAGCATCGCTCACCGTGACGGGCGACAGCTGAACGGCTGGAGCCTGCGGGGCGGGCTTTGGCGGAGGAGGCTGCACCACTACCGGCTGCGGTGGAGGCGGGGCACTCTCGGCGCTGCCGATCGCTTTTGGCCCAGGCGTGGACGGGGCCTTACCGGATTCGCTGGACTTCGGAGCGGGCTTCTTTGCAGCATTGGATTTGGAAGGCGGGGCCGGCACGGCGGCTGCGGGGGCCGGCGTCGGACTCGCTGGAGCTGATTCCGGTGGTGGCGCTTCCGGCGCTGGAGTCCCTAGCGGGGATTGGCGCGTCTCTGGGGCTGGCTCCGGCGGCGTCACTCGAGCGACCGATTGTGGTGCAGCCTGATGCTGCCCCTTCCATAGCCACCAGCCACCTAGCGCGGCGGCGGCAATCAAGACAATGCCAAACACACCCCAGGCCAAGGCAACAGACCTGGACGATCTGCCGGGCGGTTGCTTGGGCGCCGTGGCGGGCGGCGTCGCGTTGGGCGAAGCTGCGGGAGCGGCAGGAGGTGCCGGAGCCGCAGGAGCAGCCGCAACCGGGTGAGGCTCAGTGCCCATGTCGCCAGCCGCCATCGGCACGGGATATCGGCCGCTCGCATCCAACTGCCGGTGCAGCGCGATTAGCCGCCCCTCAATTTCTTTCATGGACTGCCAGCGCGCATCGGGTTCTTTCGGTAAGCATCGCAAAATGATCTGATCGAGCGCCGGGGGAACACCGGCTACAACCTCGTTGATCGGTGTCACGTCGTCACGCAGAATCGATGACAACGTAGAAATTCCGGAACTTCCTTCGAAAGCCCGCCGCCCCGTTATCATTTCGTACATCACACAACCAAAAGAAAAGATGTCGGAACGTGGGTCCACGCGCTTGCCGAGTGCCTGCTCGGGCGACATATAACTTACGGTTCCGACGATCGACCCTTCGGTAGTGAGCGCCTGGTCTACGGTAGCTTGCTCCCCAGGTTGACCCGAGAGCGCCGGGTCGATCCATTTTGCAAGTCCGAAATCGAGAATCTTAACCAAGCCTGAGGGAGTGATCATCACGTTGGATGGCTTCAGGTCGCGGTGTATGATGCCCGCCGCGTGAGCCACCGCCAACGCTCCGGCCATTTGAGTGGCGTATTGGAGGGCCTGGGGCGCCCCGAGCCCGCCCGCCGGTATAGCGTCCCGCAACGTCTTTCCCGCAATATATTCCATCACGATGCACTGCGTGTCATCGTCGGAAATAATGTCGTACAGAGTGATGATATTAGGGTGATTCAAGGCGGAGGCCGCCCGCGCTTCCTGGAAAAAGCGCTTGCGCCGCTCAGGGTCCGTGGACAAGCGCGGCGAAAGAGTTTTGACGGCCACAATGCGCTTCAGCCTGGTATCTTCGGCTTTATAAATGTCGCCCATGCCGCCAGCGCCAAG
>Ga0207066_1134_pt1 | contig 18956 bp, 14 predicted proteins | sample Alteio_BWMinCont_24_FD_153490 | JGI IMG/M metagenome (GOLD analysis project Ga0207066, IMG submission 153490) | Enriched cells from forest soil in Barre Woods Harvard Forest LTER site, Petersham, Massachusetts, United States -... | ecosystem: Environmental > Terrestrial > Soil > Temperate forest >...
TCAACTGACCCAGTCGAGGACCTTGTAGTACGCCCCGGCGAAAGGCAGGAACCAGGGCCACCCGTTGTAGAGGCCGAGCGGAGCGCCAGGGAAGGGAATGTCTTCGTAAGGATTGTCGCTCCGTCCGCCGCTGATCTGCTCGGCAATCTTGGCGCCGAGATAAGTGGCCATGGCCACGCCGTGTCCGGCGTATCCCACCGCGTAGTAGATTCCATCCATCTGTCCGGCGTGGGGCATGGTGTCGAAACAGAAATCGAGCGTACCTCCCCAGGCGTAATCCAGTTTGCTGTCGCGCAACTGAGGATAGACCTCGATCATGCCTCGGCGCAGAAGCTCGGCACTCCGGCGGATGGTGTTGGCCGTCTCTGGGAAGAAGGCAGCTCGGCCGCCAAACAACACGCGGTTGTCGGGCGTCAGGCGATAGTAATAAAGATAGTGCTTGGAATCAAAGATCATCCGATTGCGCGGACTCAGTTCCTGGGCCAGTGCATCGGACAAAGGTTCGGTAGCGATAATGAAAGAGCCGATAGGAATAATTCTCTTCTGCAGTGCCGGCGTGGCGGACGATGTGTAACCGCTGGTGGCAATGAATACGTTCTCTGCAAGGACGCGTCCGCGGGAAGTGTCGAGGATGAAGCCGGAGTTTCCGCCCTCTGACGTGCGTTTGATTCGCTGCACGCGAGCGTTCTCAAAGACGCCAGCTCCGGCGGCGAGCGCAGCTCGGCCCAGCCCGGCAACGTAGCGCGCGGGATTGAGTCCGGCGCTAAGATCGTCAACCATTCCGCCAAAGTAAATGTCGGAACCAATCTCGGATCGTAGCTCCTGCCTCGAAACAACGCGAATCTGATGGTTAAATTCACGGCCGATCAGTTCAACCGGCCGCGCGTAGGCGTCGAAATGCGACTGCTTGCAAGCGACTTCGAGATGGCCCGAGCGCGAGAAGTCGCAAGCGATCTGTTCCTCGCGAACAATCTGTTCCACAACCGCGATAGAAGCCAGCGAGGCAGCGTACATCCGCTTGGCGGCCTCCATGCCGTAGCGTGCTGCCAGGGTTTCGACATCGAGTTTCATGCCCGTCAGCACCATGCCGCCGTTGCGGGAACTGGCGCCCCATCCAATGGTGTTAGCTTCAAGCACCGCAACCTTCGCACCGCGCTTGGCCAAAGTACGCGCAGCAGAAAGCCCGGTAAATCCCGCGCCGACAATGGCAACATCAACCCGCGACGGCAAGTCGCCGGGAGTAGCGGCGGGTAGCATGACAGTATCGAGCCAGTAGTTGGATTGCCTGAAGGTCATGATGGCAACGCTGGGAAAGCGCGTCCAGTCTAGGGAGGGGTCCGAGGGGTGTCAATCTCAACGGGGATAGGAGTTATTGCCTGGTGCCCCAGGTTCGCGCCCCCGGTTTCCGCATCCCACAGCACCAACCCCTTGTTCTCGGGACGCTAACCTGGGCGCCGCCCCCTAATCTTCATCCCCCTCGCCCATTCCCGGATTGCTATGCACTTCCAGCTTAAGCTCGGGTAAATGAGCATCGCGGAGTTGCGCGTTGAGCGCCGACACATCCGAAGCTTTCATCTCCTCCCATTGCTTCAACGCAACCGACGCATCCTGTTCGGCCTGGGTGGTCGCGGTTGCCTGGACCGCAGTGGGAGCCGCATCCGCCTGGTCGACCAAAGTATAAAGAGTGTCCGCTGCTCCATTAACGCGGCTGAGCGTAGGTTCTTTCGATCCAGGCACAGGCTTCTCAGGGCCATCCAACACAAGTTTGAGTTTGTCGGCAAACGCTTGAATCGAGTCTTTGATAGGCCCGCTGGTCTGCGGCAAGATCGCCTTAATCTGCTCGCGGATTGATCGCGCCTCCACCACCGCCTTGGTACTATCGGTGAACAGGGAAGCCAGGCGCATCTGTAAGTCGAATTGCTGATGCAATCCTGCAAGCGGAGTCTTGACTCGCGGATCCATCTTCACAATCAGGGGCGCGTTATAACTCTGTCCCCCAACAGTCAACCGGATGCTATATGCCCCCGGCAACGCAAGCGGCCCCTGCGGAGTTCGCGGCGTGTCATGAGGAACCGCCGAGATGGGATAGTCATAATGAGTTGCCAGCGGCTTGGCATAGCGCAGGTCCCACACCCAACGATGCATCCCCGCCGCAGTCGGCAAAGCATTAAACGGACGAATCCAGTACAACGGAATTATTTGTTGGTTGAGTTGAGCCGCGGTCTGCTCTGGCTGATCCGCGCTCGAATAACGGCGAACCACCCCACCCTTGCTATCCAATACTTCGATCGTGACTGGCCCCGCCGCCGCTTTAGCCAGATAGTAATTGAGAATCGCGCCATCCAGCGGATTCTCTCCCAAAGGCTCATCAGGCGGAATCGGCGTATCAGGATTAGTGCTGCGCCGCACCCGATAAGCTGGCGCCGGCTTGAACAACACATCCGAATTCGCCGTAGCATCCGTAATCTGCCGCAACGGCGAGATGTCATCCAGGATCCAGAAAGACCGCCCATGCGTCCCGACGATCAGGTCGTTCTCATGAATCCACAGATCACGCATCGAAGTGTGCGGCAGATTCAGCTGCAACGACTGCCAGTGATCGCCATCATCAAACGAAACCCAAACCGAGGTTTCCGTGCCGGCAAACAACAAACCTTTGCGCACCGGGTCTTCGCGGACGGTATCGACCGGCGAATCCGGCAGGCCATTGGTGATTAGCTGCCAACTCTTGCCACCGTCATGCGTGCGGTATATATAAGGATGCAGATCGTCAATGCGAAATCGGCTGACCGAAGCGTAAGCCGTATTCTCATCGAAATGTGAAGCTTCCATCTGCGTAACCTTGCTCCACGGCGTCAATTCCGGCGGGGTGATATTGCTCCAATTCTTTCCGCCATCGCGAGTGATCCAGATCAAGCCGTCATCCGTGCCGGCCCAGAGCGTATTCACCATGTGGAACGACGGCGCTAGCGCATAAATTACTCCCCGTTGCTTGGCCGCGTCAGGGTTTTTCGCCAGCAACGGACCAATGCTCGGAGGCGCCACCGGATCCGGCCTTGTCAGATCCGGACTTATCGCCTGCCACGAATTCCCCCCGTCCAGAGTCTTGAACAACATATTGGCGGCATAGTAAAGAATGTGCGGATTGACCGGAGAAAACATCGTAGGTTCAGTGCGATCAGCCCGATAAGCGCCGCGAATCGGAATCGGCGTGACGTTCTGCACTTGTCCCGTGGAAATGTGGTACTTCGAAACTTCAGTCCGCCCGCCGCCATAAATCACATCCGCATCAAACGGATCAGGCGCCGCATAGCCATACTCAATCACGCCCACCGGATGCCAATCGCGAAACGTGATCTCACCATCATTCCCGCGGCTCGAAATGCACACCGAACCGCTCTCCTGTTGCGCTCCGCACACCCGGTACGGAAACGTGTTCGTAGTCGAAACGTGATAAATCTGCGCCGTGGGCTGGTTGTACCACGAGCCCCAACTCTCGCCGCCGTTCACTGTAATAATGGCGCCCTGGTCGCTGACCAGAAGAATTGTTTTCGGATCGTCCGGACTAATCCACAAATTTTGATAGTCGTCTCCGCCCGGTGCCCCACGAATACTCATCCAGGTCTTGCCACCGTCAGTCGAACGCACGGTGACGATGCCAGTGCTATAAACCACGTCGGGATTCTTGGGATCGACCCTGGCAATAGGAAGGTCACCGCCGCCAATTCGCATGGAAGGCCGGCCATCAGTTGTGGCGGAGTGCCAGGTTTCGCCGGAATCGTCCGAGCGATAGAATCCGAGCCCCGCACCAGACCCGTACTCTCCCCGCCGGGTCGTGGCCAGGGTGATGTAGATTCGGCTGGGCAGGCTGGGCGAAATGGCAATGTTAGCTTGCACCAAATCCGTCGGCACTCCATTACTCAGTTGTTTCCAGGTAGTGCCACCGTCGATTGACTTGAACAACCCGCCACCCGTCCCACTGAAAATGTTGCCGTCTTCCCACGGGCCTTCCCGAACTTCCCATAGCGCGGCGTAGAGCACGTTGGGATTCGACGGGTCCATCTCAACGTCCGAGCCGCCGGTGTTCTCATCTTTGTAAAGCACCTTCTGCCAGGTCACGCCGCCATCGGTCGAGCGAAAAATACCACGCTCGGCACTGGGGCCATAAGGATGTCCCAGCACCGCCGCGAACAGTCGATTGGGATCGTGCGGATCGACGGCGAGTGCCGGAATCTGTTGCGCGTTCTCCAGTGCCAGATGAGTCCAGCTTGTTCCCGCGTCCGTGGACTTATAAATCCCGTTGCCGACCGACAAATCCGGCCGATGCAAGCCCTCCCCGCTGCCCACATAAATAATATTCGGATCAGATGGCGCGACCGCGATGGCGCCAATCGACTGCGTCGGCTGCGAATCAAAGATCGGATTCCATGTGCGGCCGTAATCGTTCGACTTCCACACCCCGCCGTTGACCTGTCCCATATAAAAGATGCCGGGCTGGCCGGGCACGCCCGCTACTGCTCGCGTTCGCCCACCGCGAAACGGGCCAATCATTCGCCAGCGCAGGTCCTGGTAAGTAGTCGCCGGGTAAGACTGGCCGTAGCTCTGGGTTGTGAAAAAGAAAAGACAGCTGCATAAAAGCAGCACGACCACAAAAAGACGAGACCGGATCAAGTTTTCCCCCTCGAAGGCTTCGCAAAGCATAAATGAAATCAAAGGGAAAGAGAATCGCGCTTGTCATCTTGAGCGCAGTCAAAGCCTGCCCTGAGCGACTCCGAGTGCCACCGAGGAGGAGTCGAACGGGGATCCGGGCGGGCCGCTCGATATGTCGCGTTCGTGCGACACAATAATCGCGCGCTTGGCTCGCCTCCTAATTAAGGCTGCGCGACTGGCCCCCCTCAAGTGCCTAAGTTTTTGCACAGTAGCACGTCCGGGGAGGCAATCGCCTGTTCGTGCCATTTACGGTTCTTACCGACGGATTTACATTCCTAAGTGAGCAGTTTTCGGGGGAGGGCTGTTCAGGCGCCTTGGATTCGAAAGAGTCCAGGGCGCTTTTAATTTTGCGGCAAACCTACACTCACCCTGATGTCGTCCTCAGCCAAGCGAAGGACCTATGCACTTTCTCTGCATCACCCCTCCCGCCGCCCGGATCACGGCACGATCACCGCAGCCCCGTCAATCGCATCTTTCTTCACCGCCAGCAGCGCCTCATTTGCTTGATCGAGCGAAAACGCCGTCACTTGAGGACGCAAACCGATTTCATTGGCAATGCGAAGAAAATCGCGGGCATCGTCGCGTGTCATGTTGGTCACGCTGCGAAGCTGGCGTTCGCCCCAAAGCAGGCTGTCATAATCGAATTGCGGAATGCGGTCGAGGTGAATCGCATTGATGGCGACTACTCCGCCTTTGCGCAGACTGGCCAGAGCCGCGACCACCACATCACCGCTGGGGGCAAAGGTGATGGCGCGATCAAGTACGACCGGCGGCCTGTCATTCTCGCCGCCAACCCATGCCGCCCCCAACGAAGTCGCCAGGCGGCGGTGAGATTCGCCGCGAGTTGAGACGTAAACTTCGCAATCCCACGCCTTGAGCACAGCCACGGCCAGATGAGCCGACGCCCCGAAGCCGAACAGACCAACTTTCTCGCCGTGCTGAACCCCCGCAACCCGAAGCGCGCGGAAGCCGATAATCCCGGCGCACAACAGTGGTGCGGCATGCAGGTCGTCCAGCGCCGCGGGCAGGGGAAATACGAAATCAGCGCGCGCCAGAGCGTACTCAGCATAGCCGCCATTCACCGTGTATCCAGTGAAGGTCGGCGAGTCGCAAAGATTCTCGAAACCGTGCCGGCAATACCAACAGTCGCCGTCAGTGCCGCCAACCCAGGAAACGCCAACGCGTGTCCCGGCGGGAACTTCCGCCGTGGCTCCGGCAACTACATCACCAACAATTTGATGTCCCGGGATCAGCCCCTCGAGGCGTTCAGGCAGCTCGCCCTCAACAATATGCAGATCAGTCCGGCAAACTCCACAAGCCCGCACCCGAAGCAGCACGTAACCCGGCCGAACCTCGGGCTGAGAAACGTCACGGATCTGTAACGGATGTTTAGAGATGTTGCCGGGTGCGTCCAGGACAGCGGCTTTCATGGCTACTTCCAGTGTGCCATCTCGAGAGCTCACCCAACAACTCATTGTCGTCCCCAGTGACAATAATTACCTTGAATAAGCCAAAGGAGTGCCAATATGATTGCTCTGTTTGGCCAAGCTACCAAGCGGATCACGGCAGATTGGGTAATCCGCGAAGGGGATACTATGCCAGAGACGAAAGAACTGACGCTATATTGTTCCGGGTGCCGAGCTGAGCTTCATGAGAGTGCACTCTTTGAGTTCCTTGGATCCGTGGGCTGCGAAAGCTGCGTGAGGAACTACTACCGGAATTGGCCCAGTGAGGTTATCGCCATCGAACTCCAGACCAGACGCACCGGCGCTGTGGCATGGCTCAAGCGGAATAGGAAGACGTTGGAGAAATCCGCCGCAAGCGCCGCGGCCTAGAGCCATCCTATCCGCGCCCTTTCCGATAGAACCTGCCCTGAGCGTAGTCGAAGGGGTGCGATTCCACGGTTGCAACTCAAAAGCCGGAATGTACTTCTCCCATATCGGCACTCCCCACCCCCTTTTCCCATTTCGGCCCACGCCCTCCAAAAACCTTGTCAAGGCCCAATAACAGTGCAATTCCTCCCATCCCTCTGACCCCGTGGTCAATATAAACTTCCCGCGCGTGTCTCACTTACCTGTCGAAAATGCTATCCTGAACTTAGAACAGAAATAAAAAGGGCGCAGCCAAAAGCTGCGCCTTTTCTGTTTGTACCGCACATGCGGATCGGAGGAAGCAAGGCGCGGGCCTGACCTGCGCCTTTTGTTTTGCCCTATGGAAAAAGACCTCGCAGATAAAACGTCGTTAGTCGCGCTCAACCTCAATTCATCCCGCAGCTTTCCCAAACGTCGCACCGCCAAACGCCGCGGAGAAGCCGCCGAAGCCGCATTCCTCAGCAAGACCATCAGCCTCGGTTTTGAAGTCGCCAAGCCCTGGGGAGACAGTGCTCCCTTCGATTTCATTGTGAATAGCGGCCCTAAAAGCTGGCGGGTGCAGGTGAAGTCCGCTTATGAAAAGCGCAAACGCCGCTACACCGTAAAGGCCAGCGGCGACAAAGTCGCTTACAACCGGGACAACATCGACTTTCTCGTGGCCTACGTCGTGCCTGAGAACGCCTGGTACGTTCTCCCTATCGCTGCCGTCGACGGACGCGCCGGCCTCTGGTTCTATCCTCACCAGGGCAGCAAATCCCGTTTTGAGCGTTATCGCGAAGCCTGGTGCCTGATGGCCTGCCAGCACGACGGCGAATGCAATCCGCGAATCACCCTGCGAACCGATTGCAAAGCTCGCGCCGCCGGGATCTGTCCCGCCTTAGCCCCAGAATAAGGGAGTACAATACCATCAAGGCCGCGCCGCACACCGTTCACGACTCGCGAACAGGTGGCAACGGCTACATCAAATCCGGTATATCCCGACCCCGCCTGACGGCATCAAACCTCTGCGGATCAGAAGGAGGCCGGGCCATAACGCCTGGAAACTGAGATGGGCGATTACGAAAAGGAAAGATGGGTTGAGCTGTACCGTTCCGCACTGGTGGAACTGGAGCACGCAAAGATGGCCGGACGGATCGGGGACGCGCGTCTGGAAATTGCAGCCCGCATTGAAAAGCTGTGCGAGCTGCCCGGCCTCCATACCACGGAACGCCAGGCACTGAGCGACGCCCTCACTGGTCTGCGGGCTTTGGAACGTCATGAGGCGCGGCACGAGGAATACGAACGCCGCATCGCGGAGACTGCCCTCGAAAAAATACGGATGATTGCTCCCAAGATCCAGAGGATGGAACAGGAAGGTACCTAGAATTGCCAGTTCGCGGCCCGCGTCAGCGGTCAAATGTCCAAAAGAAAGTCGCGGCGGCGTTCTCTGAATTCTCCTCTGGCCAGCCGCTCTAAAGTCTTTGCTCTTAGGCGTTCGGTGTGTTCACGGAGTGCGGCTTGCAACTCCAGGAGGGCATCCAGCCGATGGTACCCAGACGCCGCCCGGCCACTAGCGAAATAGCGCGAGAGAGAGTTGCCCGTCACCAAGAGCAACCAGAGAATCGGAAAGCCGTCAGAGTTTTTACAGCGGTTTTACATTCTCATGACAACTGGCCGAGTCTTCCTTAGTTATGGTTCATGGCGCTGGAGAAACGACTCTCATCCCGAGGTGACGAAATGACCGGACACACCAGATCCATCGCAATGGCCTTCGTGGTTGCAGCCTTCGCCTTCATGACCAGCGCTGCCATGGCGCAGAGCTACACCGGCGATTGGCCAGCGACCGTGACCCGCTCGCAGCGCTCCAACGGCACCTACTGCATATCTCTGAACGACGATGGCAGCTACGGCGCTCCGCACAGCGGCGAGGCCAAGCTGATCCCCAATAACAGCCCGTATCCCGGCTATTTCACAGTCATCGATGGAATCATGACTGTAACGATCACCTATACGTCTGGCGCAGGCGACTGTTGTAACTTCGAAGTGTTCACCGCACGGGCCAGTGACGGCAACATCGGCAAGGGTGTCTTCAATTATTTTGGTCTGACCGACATTGGTCTACTGACGTTCGGCAAGAAAGACGGCTGCAGTATCTAAAGAATGAATCCTGTCGCGGAAGAATTTACAAAGGCGGACCGGCCCGCCGCTTACAAGCAGCGAGTATAAAGTCGGGCGAAGCCTATCGACCCTCAAACCGGGGGTGCCCCGCTCCTTGCCGCTCTTTGGCAAGGGGCGGGTGCAGGGGATCACGCTGCTGACTCTCTTAATCGTATGCGCAGGATGCTGCAATCATTGACCCCGACCAGCCCTGCCTCACGATATTTGTGGTAGCGAAAGCTGCTCCACAGCCACTGCTCGGGGTCTTTGACTAGTCCGCGCTTAACCGGATTGCAGTGCATGTAGCGCAACTTCTCGATTCGCTTGCGTTCGGTCCAGACGTTGAAGTCATAGAAGCGCGGCTGCCAGATAGGCATGGGCTGGGGATCTCCATGCTGGACGGGGTTGCGCCGTCTGTGCCGTGGCATCACACGCTGAGCGAAGCGCTGTTTCACGCTCTGCATCGCGGTGGAAGGATCTCCCAACTGGGGTTCACTCATGAGCAGGTGAAAGTGTTCCGGCATGACTACGTATCCCAGCACCACGAAGCGATGCTGCTTGCGCACTTCCTCGAGAATGTTCAGAAACAGATTGCGGCGCCGCTCGGTGTTGAGCCAGGGCCTTCTCTTATAACAACTGCAAGTGATGAAGTGCAGATCGCCGGTGCCGTAGTATCGCTTTAGTCCCTTGGGCATAAATGGGATGTTAAGTGCGCTTCACCACGAAAGCTGTGATGGGTGACCACGCCCGCCCCTTGCAAAAAACGCAAGAGCCTGCCCTGAGCAAAGTCGAAGGGAGCGGGCCTTTTCGGCAGAGAGTACGACGCCGGGCAAAACCGGGGGTGCCGGGGACCGGCGGTGCCCCGCTCTTTGCCGCTCTTTGGCAAGGGGCAGGTGCAGGGGATCACGCTGCTGACTCTCTTAATCGTATGCGCAGGATGCTGCAATCATTGACCCCGACCAGCCCTGCCTCACGATATTTGTAGGCGCGAAAGCTGCTCCACTTCCATTGCTCAGGCTCCATGACCAATCCCCACTTCACCGGGTTGCGGTGCATGTAGCGCAACTTCTCGATTCGTTTCTTATCGCCAACACGTTGAAATCGTAGAAACGGCGGTTGGCTCCGCTTACAAGCAGCGAGTATAAAGCCGGGCGAAGCCTATCCTCACTCAAAATGGGGGTGCCCCGCTCCTTGCGTTTTTTGCAAGGGGCGGGTGCAGGGGATCACGCGGCTGCTGCGGTCACGCGCATGCGCGGGATGCTGCAATCATTCACCCCGACCAGCCCTGCCTCACGATATTTGTAGGCGCGAAAGCTGCTCCACTTCCATTGCTCAGGCTCCATCACCAGTCCGCGCTTCACCGGGTTGCGGTGCATGTAGCGCAACTTCTCGATTCGTTTCTTATCGCTCCACAGGTTGAAATCGTAGAAACGCTTTTGCCAGATCGGCGCGGGAGTAAAATCCCAGAGCAGGGGCTGGGCGGAGAGTGTTTTGCGGCGTTGGTTCAGTTGGCGCGTAAATCGTTCCTTGACAACTTTCATCACCACCGAAGGGTCGCCCATTTCCGGTTCGGTAATGAGCAGATGAAAGTGCTCAGGCATAAGGACGTATCCATGAACCACGAAGCGATACTTACAACGGGCTTCTTCGAGGATGGTCAGGAATAGGTCACGACGACCGGCGGTATGGAGCTGCGGCTGGCGGCGGTAGCAACTACAAGTGATAAAATGCAGATGCTGAGTACCATAATAACGAATGAGTCCCTTAGTCACTTAGATAGATTATCCACAAGGGTAAAGTTTGGATGTGATGGTTCAACAGTCTGATGGTGACAGCTCCCACTCATCCGCAAAGTACGCGAATGAGTGGGGCACCCTCTATAACCGTGTCGGCGTTGTCAAGAGACACGTGGACCGGCGAAAGGTTTTGACTTTCCCTTTCGTGGAAGGTTTTGGTGTTGCTCTTGGTGTTGCTTTTTGCTCATGCGACCACGGCCCGCTTTTAGAATCCTGCGGTGGAAGTTTGGTTCCACCAACCATCTATCCGGTCACTGACTTCCGACCATGATTCGTTGTTCAGACTCCCCGGCTTTTCGGGGAGGCAAAGCGCCCAATCAGGCCAACGATGTCTTACTGGCCCACCAGGGTGCCCCTCGGGCTGCCTTGCGTGCGAACCAGCTGCGCATAATTCGCCGGGCCGCGCAGCATCCAGTACATCCGTACCGCCAGCTTCCTGGCGATCGCGACCTTCGCTACACCACTGCCCCGGCGCAGTTTCAGCCGCTGATAGTCTTGCCGCAACTCGCCATCCAACCGCGCCGCGGTGTGTCCGGCCTCGACCAGCAACGAGCGCATCATGGGATTGCCTTGTTTCGAGATCGCGCCTAACCGCTGCCGCCCTCCCGAAGAATGCTCGCGCGGATTCAGCCCCAGGTAACTCGCCACCTGTTTGCTGCGCTCGAACCGCTCCACGGGTCCCAGCGTCAGCACGAATGCCAACGAAGTCACCGGCCCTACTCCCGGATGCGTCATCAGTAGAACCGCTGCAGCATTCTGTTCTGCTTGTTCCGCCACCGCGCGATCCAACTCGCGCAGTGAACCGTCGAACTGATCGAGCATCGTCAGCAACTCCTGCCGGCGATAGCTGGCCCAGACTCCCAGCCCCAACCCTTCCAACTCGACGCGGCCTTTCTTGGTGAACAACTTCTTCTTCCGACACACGCCCTCGCCCATCGCCAGAGCGTGCAGTTGATTGCCGACCGCGTTGCGCATCCACACCAGTTTCTGCCGATGCCAAACTAACTGTCGCAGATCGCGTTCCGCCATCGTCGGCCGCCAGATGCGAGGAAAGCGTTCACTCAGCAGCAAATCCAGTAAGTGAGCCGCGTCGCGCGCATCCGTCTTCTGCTTGCGTACCACCGATGCCCGGATCTGCGCCGCATCCCCGATCCAGAGCTCCTGCCCCAACTCGGCCAGCATCCGCTCGAACCAGCGGGTATGCCCGGTTGCTTCGATCCCCACTCGCACCGGACCCAACAGCGCTGCATAAAACGCCAGCGCCTCTCCGCTCTGGTGCTCTAACCGGCGCTCGATTAACTCGCCGGTCTCCTGATCCAGCATCGCAACCTGCTGGTAGCGCGTATGCAAATCACAACCTACAATCTTCATGTGCTCGGCTCCTTTCCTCCGAGCCCTGGTTGCTTGAGTGCACCAAGTTTACTCGGCGGCTGGGAGCCGACACGGTTATCTAATCAGGCTCCTCGCATTTATCCAATGGATGACCCCGCCGGAGTTACCCCAGTTATAAGCTGGAGCGGCATAAATCTGTTGCGTTCCTGTAATGCCGATCCCGTCCACCCACTGTTCATTATTGACGAAGGTCGCGCCATTTTGGGCAAAGCTGTTCAACGGCCATGCGGCGAAGGCAAGCGAGGCCATGACAAAGACGGTCAGTTGCCGGAAGACAGAAACCGGTTTCTTTAACATGAAACTTCTCCTTACTCGTCATTTGGAACTATTACCGCTGAACCTTCTTTTGCGTGTTATACTGCGGGCGAAAAGGAGGCACAACATGAAAGTCACTTTTCTCGCGGCGCTCGTGGGCTTGTCGCTATTAGCGACGTGGGTGCAGGCACAATCCGGCCCCCCTGCCATCTGCAAGCCTTGCCTCTATTACTCGGGTGATCTAAGTCCTAGCGATCCGAGCGCGGAAGTGTTCCTAAACGAAGAAACCATTAGCACCGTAGCCGACACTTTCGGGGCCGTCCTGGTTCCCCGGAACCGCGCCGTGATGGTTGAGGGACTGCTCTTCCAGACCGTGATCGAGTCCGGCGACAAACTCGACCCCAAAGAGGCCTTCTATCAGATTCGGACGAACATCACCAATAATGGCGGGACTCTTGTAGCTGCCGGGGGGGGGAGCGGTAAACATGCAGCCGACGGGGCGTCAGTTCAATGGCAACCCGGAATACACGATCGCGGTGAGGGTGAGTCCGCCGGTCCAACTTAGCGGGGGAAGCAAGCGCCCAGGAACCGCGTACTGGTTCAACCTCCAGCCTCAATGCACGAATCAGAACGACCCCACCTGTCAGACCGTCCAGTACTTCGTCTCCAACAGCTCAGTGCAAGTCAACAGCTACAACCAATCTGCCGGGATAGCCGGCTCTATCGTATTCGTCTGGCCCAATTACCCGCCTTTCTCGTACTGCTATCAGGATGGTTACACAGACCAGGAATGTGTCTTCATCTCGTTCGGCATTATGGGCACGAGGGTGCAGTAAGCCCAAGGACCCTTTGAGGATCTAACTATGAGTTGGCCCGCATCCCAGGTTCGCGCCCACACACCGAACTCTGCATCGCCAGCTCCCCCATTTTCGGGGCGCTAACCTGGGCACTATGCGGGCAGGAGGGAATCCCGCCAGGCAGAACTTACAAAGCCACCGGCGCAACAACCACTGACACTGGCGTCATCTCCACCACTGGCTCTGCCATCTCTTTCACATAGAACGCCACCGCCGCCGCCCGTTGCCAGAAGCGCATCGCCAGTAACAACAGCATCATCAGTTGGCTCACCAGAAAAGCTCCGACAATGCTGCTCGACGGGACAATCATGTTCCAGAGCACAATCCCAACCATCAACATAGCCACTGCGACCAACGTGATCGCCACATAGCTCCCCAACAAACGAACCCAGTTCTTGCGCATGGCGCGGAACCCAAAAGCTACCGACTTACGCACCGCGGACTGATCGCGCAACACAACGTCGGTTGCGGCCAAATCGAACCAGACTCGAATCTTAGTCAAGGCCAAAAGAATGATGATCCAGCCGGCAACGTTGGTGAAGAATGGCAGTCTCTCGTAGTTAGTATTGTCCGCAGCTTTCGCCAGCGCATCCAAGCCCATGGACAGCAATCCTACCGTCACTCCAATCAATATGGCAGCCATCACGAACAGGCGAACAAACCGCCACAGATTATGGCCGCAAGCGCGAAAGAATTCGTCGCGCGAAATCCGATGGTCCGAAGAGTAGCCCAGCAACACTCCCGGCATAAACGTAAGACTTACCAAAAGAAACAGAATTCCGAAAGACATCGCCGGCATGGTGGTGCTCTTGGTGGGACCGAATTCGGGGCGGTTCATCATCTCGATCAACACCGCCGGGTGAAACCCATGCAGCACTCCGTCGGAATAAAGGCTATGGTCCATCATGTCATGCGCATGTGTGGCAAAACCCGATGCTCCAAACCACGCAAACAGAATGCTCAGCAGATAGAACCAGATGATGTAGCGCAGGTTGCGCCTGGCAATGCCGGCTCCCGCGGACAGCAGACTCTTATTGTCATTCATGAATACATTTCTCCTAGACCAGGAACCAGGTCACGACTTGGGTCATAAACTGGCTGATGAATTCCCAGTAATGCACCAATTTGCTCGCTGGCGCGGTCTTCGCCTCTACCAGATAACTGTTGTCGAAATTGTTGCGATCGAATAGGAGCTTGTGATCGGGATCGATCTCCACCGACTCGATCTTGGCCTTCTTCTGATATTGATATCGCACCCAACGGTCCTGCGCGTCCCAATGTTCACGGACCTTCTCGCCATTATCGAATTTGATCTCCACGTCAACCGGGATGACGAAGTCTCCCTTGCGTTGAATCCAGGCATTCGACAGATAAACCGTTTCACCCTTCTTCTCTTTGAGATCGTCTTTGTACCAATCGACCGGAACCGAGCTGACTTTGTGGACTCGGAAGTCGAGAACCGCGGTCCCATAAACCGCCTGGTTGAAATACCAGCGCAGGTCCTTCCCTGAAACTTCTTCAATGGTTTTCATGAAGTCTTCTGCCTGCGGATGGCCAAAGCGGTAACGCATGAAATAAGTGTGCATAGCCCGCTGCATGGTGTCCGCACCAATGATGCTTTCCAGGGTGAGCAAAACCACAGCAGTCTTGCCATAAGTGATCCCACCATAAGAGTTCGAATCAAAAAACTGCCACCCCTTCCGCGTCATCGGATCAAGGTCCGCCACCCCCAACATAAAGACGCGATCAGCCTCGCGTTCCCCCACATCCATCCCCCAAAGATGATTGAAGATAGAAGTGTTTGGGCTGTAAATATCATCCATAACTTTGGATTCGGTGTACTGATTAATACCTTCATCCATCCAGGCATCCTCAAACTCGTTGGTGGCGACCATGCCATACCAATACTGGTGTCCGAACTCATGTTCGACAACACCCTCGGGTTCGGAAACCGAACCCTCCGGATCAAACCAACTAGCCCCTCCAGTAATAAACGTCGGATACTCCATCCCAAAAGTTTGGGCGCCGGGTTCGGTGTCTACTACGGTTAGGGTTTTATAGGGGTAGGGGCCGTACCAGTGGTCGAAGCGGGTCATGGTTTCTTGCACGATGCGGGTGTGGCGGCCGGCGAGGAACTGGTGTCCGGGCTGTAACATGACACGAACTTTTACTGGACCCATGCTGCCGTTGAATGTGTCTTCGACAATCTGGTAGTGGGGGCTGGCGGTCCAGGCGAAGTCGTGGATGTCGTCTCCGTGGTATGCGACGGTTTTGGTGCCGTCGGAATTGTCCAGGTTGCTGACTTCTATGCCGCTGGCGCCTACTACTTCATTTTGCGGGACAGTTACTTTTACGTCGTAGACACCGAAGTCGGCGAAGAATTCGGTGTAAGCGTGAAACTGATGACAGTTCCAGGCGCCGTGCCACCAGACACCGACTTTAGGAAACCACTGGCCGGCGACGATGGAGTCGCGGTCCCAGCCGGTGCGCTCGAGAGTTTTGGGAAATTGATCGTGAAACTTGATTTTGAATTGAACGTAGCCATCGGGCGGGATCGGCTTGGGCAAATGAATCTGGACTACGGTGTGATCGTCTTTGTTGTTGTCGTCGGGCTGAATGAATTGCAACTGGGAAGTGAGGTCGCCCTGGCCGATCACTTCGAGAGATTTGATTTCACTGGAGCCGTAGCTTTTAGGATCCCACTTGTCAAAATCCTGGTTGCGAGTGCCCTCGCGCTTGCCTTCGCGCAACCAAGTGGAGGTCGGCTGAAAAGCATTCAGATAAAGGTGGAAGGGAAAGGTGTCCTGGGGCTGGCCGGTGAGGTTGTGGTAAGTGAGGGTCTCGGCAGCGTCGAGAGAGTGGGCTTTGGCGTTGTATTTGGCGTCAATCTCGTAATGCACGACCCGCTGCGACATGGGAGTCGTGGAGTTGATGGCCGAAGTTGTGTTGGGAATCGATGGCCCGGCGGGGGTTTGCGCCAGGGCTGGAAGAGTTCCCAAAAACACAAAAAACCACACTAAACGTTTGCAGGTGAAGGACATGCTTGCGACCTCTGTTCTTGAGACTGAGAGCTGAACGCAGCCCGGAAATCATATCAGTTCACGAGCGGCGGTGTTATGGCGCTGAGTATGGTACGGCAGGGAAGGCGAGGAAGTTCCGGGTGGTTAACGCGAGCAGGCGAGTGAAAAAACTGGGGTACGTCCCGTCCGTCCCCACATTCTTCCCCCCACATTCTCGTCCCCACATTCTCGTCCCCACATTCTCGTCCCCACATTCTCTGGTACTGATTCTGTCTGATCTCGAAGATGGGCCTTCTTGGGCGTGACCTGCTTACTTCAGCTTCGCATATTCTGCCCGGGCTTGCTTCAGGATGGGGATGTCGGAATCGGCGTGCAACCAGACCACAAGAAATGCTGCGTAGGCCTCACGGGCCTTTTCGACATCCCCACCGAGCTTGTAGGCGCGACCCAATTGCAAGCGAGCAAGCGCGCCCAGCGGAAAGTTCGCCACGATGCCGCGATGGTCGATTATCTTTTGGAATTCAGTGGCAGCCTGCACAGCATCACCCGCTCGCAGATACGCTTCGCCGCGGACGTACACCGGGTACAGTGTTCCGTGAGAGGGCCATTGTACGGGCTCGCCTAGTTCGTATTCGGAAGCCATACTCAACAGTTCGATTGCTTTTTGTGGGTCGTCGCGATCGATGGCAATGGTGGCTCGGATGGCTGGGAGCCAGTAAGCCTGAATCAGGGTGTCGCGGTCGAATGCCGCAGCGACTTTGTCGGCAAGAACAGAGGACTGTACTGTATCGCCACTGCGTGCAAGGGCCAGGGCTACTAACAGTTCGATGTCGGACTTGGAGCTCAAAGACAAAGCGTCGGCAGCAGCCTTGCGCGCGAATCTGGTGTTGCCAAACTCGGCCTCCCGCAAGGCCTCGTTGACCTGCCACAATGCTGCTGTGTCGGCTCCCCCGTTTCGCTTGGCCAACTCGACCGCCTGCCGGGTAAGCTCGCGCGCCTTCTGCAACCTCCCATAGTAGGCTTCCGTGTCGGACTCATCGGAAAGCTGCGCATCTTCCGCACCGGGTTTCCCCGTCGCCCAGGATGATTGCTCTTGCATCGCGGCGGGATCATTTTCCAGAAACGCCAGGTGATACCGATACAGGTGAAGGTCCGGAGTATCCAAGTTGCGCCTGCTGGCCTCGTCCAAGGCGGCTTTGGCGTCTTTGATTCGATCTAGAGAAAGGTAATCGCCGACAAGATTTCCATAGGCAATCACGTCGTCGGGTTCAATGCGAAGGCTTGCGCTGGTTTCTTCTGCTGCCTTCTCGTATTGTCCGAGTAAGATGTAATTGTCTCCAAGGTTGCCATGTGGAACGTAATCCGCCGGATAAGTGCGTGCCCATTCGTCGTAGGTCTGAATAGCATTATCGATTTCGCCAGTTACATAATTATAGTAGGAAGCCTCGATGAGGAAGCGCTCCCGCTGGGTCGCACGGTTCCGTAATTCGTAGGCCTTCTGAAAATTCTCCCTTGCCAGACTGGGCTGATTCAGATTGCTGTAATCACCGGCCAGCGAAGCGTAGGCGACCGCGAAGTCCGGATCCAGTTCGATCGCTCTCTTCGCGTAGGGTATCGCCGCGACGTCCCCCTGTTCCCGCTGTGCTCTTCCCGCCTCGGTGTATTGCTGCAGAGCTTCCAGGGATGAAGTTGTCGCCTCTGATAGAGGCTGGTCGTATTTTGTGACCGAGGCCAGCGACTCGCCAAGCTTTTCGCGCAACTTCGCCACGGCCCTCCCTAACGCCGCGAGCACCTGCTCCTTCTGATCCGCGGTTGCCTGTTCCTCTGCGAGTACGTCGCCAGTTTCGCAAGACGCCGCCCGCAGCCCTAAGACATACTCTTTACCAAGAGCCGAAATCGAACCGCCGATGAAGGCCTTGCTCTGCGTGCGCTGGCAGATTTCCCGGGCAACGTCATTCGTGATCTGAATGTTGGGCGGCTTAGTCATCATGGCCAGGGTGGCACGGACTCTGCCGTCGGAAAGGATGTTGAGAAATGGCGATTGTCGCAGAGAGACGGAGAGTGCCTGCTTCAGGGTGTTATTGAAAACAGGATCCCCCGTGGAGTTTGCGAAGTCGGCGAGCACGACTGCATCCTTTTCGGTGAGTTTCGATGCTTGACTCGGACGTCTGTGCGACAGACCAAAGATGATCGCTCCCAGCAAAGCCAGCACGATAATGCCAACCGGAAGTACAAGCTTTAATGCGTTCTTTTGGGAAACCGCTAATTTGCCTCGCGGTGTCGCGATACTTTTGGAGTTTGCCGGCGTTTCCGGAGCGAATTTGATGACGTCTTTCAACTGTTGCAGATCACTGCGGATCTCAGAAGCGTGCTGATACCGCAGATGCCGATCTTTTTGCAATGCCTTGGAGATGATCTCGTCGAGTTTCACCGGCAACTGAGAATTCCAGCGGGTTACGGATTCTCGCGGTTCGTGCAGAATGGCGGCAAAGGTCGCGCCGACGGTCTTACGGTCAAACGGCAAGTGCCCCGTGGCCATTTCGTAAATTACGACACCAAAGGAGAACAAGTCCGTTCGCGGGTCCAATTCCTCGCCCTGCACCTGCTCGGGAGACATGAACGCGATGGTGCCCGGGGTATCGCCCAAGCTGGTGAGATCTTGAGCTGTTGTCGTGCTGGCTTCGAGGAGATTGTCAGCACGTTGCAAGTCAACTGGTGTCGTCATCTTTGCCAGGCCGAAGTCAAGTATCTTGACGTGCCCGCGCTGCGTCACGAAGAGATTGGAGGGCTTGATATCGCGATGAATGATCCCTACGGCGTGTACTGCCTCCAGAGCATCGGCTATTTGAATGGCCAGAGAAACGGTCACGGCTGTCTCCAGGGGATGCCCGGCAATACAGTTGCGGAGCAATCTCCCCT
>Ga0207066_1129_pt2 | contig 18740 bp, 17 predicted proteins | sample Alteio_BWMinCont_24_FD_153490 | JGI IMG/M metagenome (GOLD analysis project Ga0207066, IMG submission 153490) | Enriched cells from forest soil in Barre Woods Harvard Forest LTER site, Petersham, Massachusetts, United States -... | ecosystem: Environmental > Terrestrial > Soil > Temperate forest >...
GTACTGCACCATCACGAGCTTTTCCCGGACAACAATTTTTCCGCCAACTTGCGTCCAGAAGCGTTGCTGGGCGTCCATGTCGGTGGCGTTGATGTGAATGTGGCCGATGGCTACGCCGGCGGCATTAGGCGCTGCAAGCTGGGCAAAGGCCGGGGCAGCGGCGAGTACGGTGAGAGCAATAAAGGATCGAGCGTTCATAGCACACCAGCCTACAACGAATTTGTCTCGAGCGCCAGCTAGGGATGGTTGAAGAGGCTTTTCACAGGCACGAGTTGCCTGTGCCACATGCAGTTAGCGGGCGTAGAGCCTAGAAAACCGCCAAGGGATTTATAGGCGACCCTGTGCCGCCCTCAACCGGGATTGGCGCAAACGTCAGCATGAACTCGTAGCGTTTCAGCCGCCTCGCTGTTTCGACGGCCTGCTCCAGGTCGAGATTTTCTATGATGTTCACACCCATCCAGTTGAGCACCGCTTGATGGATCGGATTGGAAGTAATGCCCTCCGCAGGTCCCCATCCGGGCCTGGGATTCCAGTCAATATTGAAATCGTGACCAATAAACGCAAGGTCTCGCGCTTTAATCCAGGGGATAACATCGGCATAATAGCCGGCGACCATGCCGGGCTGCGGCCCCTTCGCCGCTCTTCTCTTCCAGCGCCCGACGTACAGCAAAATGACATCGCCTGGTCCGGCCTTGACGCCGGATTTTTTCTCCCAGGCTTCCAGATCGGCGCGGGTGATCGGTGTCCCTGGCTCGATGGAATCGACGCCCTTCAATTGCGGGATGTCGTATAGGACGCCGCGTGTCACGATGCCGTCCTTCCAAGCCATGATGCTGTCCTTCTTGCATCCAGTCTCGGGCGTGATGTTGTCGGCCACTTTGTAGCCGTTGTACAGCGTCCCGTCGGCGAAGAAATGACAGAAAGAATCCATATGCGACACGCCCAGACCGTGGTAACTAACCTGATAGTTGTCGGTCGTGTTCGCCGCGGTGATACCATTCGTCACGCGGTGGAAGACGGCAGGCGCGGGGACCTCCGCGTCAGATACTTGCGGCACAGGGTGCGCGAGCGAGACCACGAGCCCGGATTTGACCAGCTTAGCCGCACTCAGGATTTTCGTAGGGGTTATTAAGTTGGTCGTACCGCGCTCATCGTTCGGTCCCCATCGGCCCCAGTTCTTAAATTCCATCTTCCATCGAAAATAGTCCGCTGGCGTAACCGCCGTCGGGCTCTTGGTCTGACCTTGTATCCGCAGCTGAGAAACCCCCATAAGGCCCGCCAGGAAAAACCCACTCGCTATCACTAGTTTGAGGTAACGTTCCATCGCACCCTCCATGCAGAAATGTTCTTTTACCGTTTCAATGCGCTGCTCGCGTTCCTGAGACCGCCAGTTGTCGCGATCAGTCAGTCTGTATGGTATCGCCCATGGAGATCGGTGAGCACCGATCAAGGCGGGCTATCGTGTCGAAGTGGCGGTGCGGAATTGCGCTTGCCACTTGGCCCTCAACATGGCGCGCGGGACTTCTTGTCCACGGAGGTACACCTTGTTAATGCGTCGTGTGTTGGAGATGCTCTCCAGGGGATTCGCATCGAGGACGATGAAATCGGCGCTCTTGCTCGGGGCGACCATGCCGGCATTCACGTGCGCAATGTCGGCTGCATCGCGCGTTGCGGCGACGATTACTTCAGCCGGGGTCATGCCCATGGCAACCAGCCCTTCCAAATCCATGTGCGAGGTATAGCCGATGAAAAAGCGGGTCTGGCCGGTGTCGGTCCCTGAGACGACTCGCATCCCCGCGGCTCTGAGCTTCATCGCGTTGCGTCCTAGCAGGTCGAAGGTGCGGCGGGTGCGTTCGATGTCGGCCGGCTTCATTTTCTTCAGCGGATCTCCCGCGTACTCCTGGATGTGCTGGGGTGAATAGGTGTCGTGCAGCAACGGGTCGTCCAGAAAAGCCGGGTGCTCGCCTCCGTGGGTGCTCATCCAGGGCTCGCCTAGGGCGGGCGTCATCCAGATTTTCGGCCGATCATTCTTGGCTATCCGCATTTTGACGATCGCGATCAGTTCGTCATCCACTTCGTCGCCGCCACGAACGGGGATATGAAGCCATCCCTCGACGCCCGCTCGCATCAGCTCCTTGGCATCCGCCAAAGTGACATTGTGCGCGGCGACGGGAACATTCTTCTTGTGCGCTTCCTCGATGATGGCGCGATAGACAGGCGGGGTCAGTGTGGGCTTTGTACCGTTGCGGTTGTCCACCCAGATTTTGATGAATTCGGGCTTCATGAGGACGTAGTCGTCGACGGCCGCCCGGGCTTCTTCGGGCGTTGAGACGAAATAGGGCACATCGGATCGGGACGGGTGGCCCTGAGGGCCTGCGCCGGGCCAGGCTATTCCGGTTCCCGCAGTTTTGAAGAGCGCCGCGTTGGGGACGATCTCATCGCGGACCTTTAGAGGGACGTCGCCCCAATTGGTCCGGCCTCCGTGCAGGTCGGAACGGCTCATGAGATCGGCAATGCCGACCACCGCGCCGACGCCGTGGTAGGCCAGCCGCTCCAGGTGATCGATGAGATTCTCGCGCGTGTAGGTCTCCTTCGACATGGTGCCGTCCGGCACGTTCTGGTAGCCGATGTGGCCGTGGAGATCGATGATGGCGGGCATGACGGTCTTGCCGGTTAGGTCGACGTGAGTGGCGCTGGGTGGGATTTGCAAAGCGCCTTGCCGGCCGACCTGGGTGAACTGGTTGTTCTCGACGAGGAAGGCTGAGTTCTCAATGGGCGCGCTGCCGTCGCCGGTGATGAGGCGCGCGCCTTCGAAGACGGTCACGACAGGGGTCTCGGCGGAGCGGTTTTCTACCTTGGACGAACAGCCCGAGGCTAAGAGCAGACACGCGAGGAGCGTAGGAACGGACAGCACGTTGGTTCGGCACATATCGGCCTCCTGCGAAGGATTTGTCGACAGCGACACTCATCAAGTTGTACTACACTCGTTACGGATATAGAAGCGAGGGGAGTTATGAGAAAGACAACTAAAGCGAAAACATGGATCGCGGTGCTGATGGCCGGGGCTTTCGCCATAATCGGCAACGCGTCGCTCGGAGCGCAGGCATTCAAAGTGACGAAACCTGCCAGTGGTGCGCCTCCGACGGCGATCCCGACGTTTTCAACCAGCGACCTTTCCCGCACGGGCATCTTCTACGCCGGCGGCAAGTATGTCGGCGCGCCGGGTAAAGAGGTGATGGGCGGCTCGGCGTACGTCGAGGTCTGGGTGCCGAAGCAGATCAAGCATCCGTACCCCATCGTCTATATTCACGGCGCGGGACAAACCGCGACCGATTGGCTGCAGACGCCGGACGGGCGTCCGGGGTGGGCGTATTATTTCGCCAAACAAGGTTATGTCCAGTACATGGTGGATTCCCCGGCGCGCGGCCGCTCGCCTTACGTGCCCGACCACGATGGCAACCTGACGATCCGCACGGCGGCGACCCTGGAGGCAACGTTCACCGCTTCCGCGAAGAAGGGCGATTTCCCGAGAGGGCATTTGCAAACCCAGTTTCCAGGAACTGGTTTGATGGGCGATCCCATATTCGACGATTTTGCCAAGACCCAGGTGCAGTTTTTGGCCGGAGGCGGTCCCGCTTCGCAAGATGAGTTGAGCCGCGATGCTTTTGTCGCGCTGCTGGACGCGATCAAGAGTCCGGTGATAATCCTTTCGCACTCTCAAGGGGGAGCGGTGGGGTGGCTCATGGCGGACGCGCGTCCGAACCAGGTGAAAGGCATTGTGACCGTGGAGCCGGGCGGTCCGCCGATCAAGAATGTAGACACGGCTAAAGTCGCGTACAATACTGCGGCCACCGGTGGAATGAGCTGGGGCGTTACCGCAAGCCCGATCACCTACGATCCCCCCATCAAAAGCGCTTCCGAATTGCAGGTGGCGCTCGAAGATAAATCGGACATCCCTGGCGACGTGGTTCCGTGCTACGTGCAGAAGGAACCGGCGCGCAAGCTCGTTAACTTGGAAAAAATTCCGGTGGTTTACCTGTCTGCCGAGGGCGGCTATCATCGCACGTTCGACCACTGCACCGCGAAGTGGCTGAATCAGGCAGGTGTGAAAACCCAATTCGTGCGCATGGAGGAGGCGGGCCTCCGCGGCAACGGGCACGAGATGATGCTCGAAAAGAACAGCGACGAAATCGCCAAGTTCATGGATGTCTGGATGCGGAAGAACATCGCGCAGAAAGATAAGCCCAGCATGGCGATGCCGCCGTCGGCGATCCCGACGTTTTCAACCGACAGCATCGCTCGCCAAGGATTCTTTTACGCGGGCGGCAAGTATGTCGGCGGGGCCGGCAAGGAGATCATGGGCGACGCGATGTATACGGAAGTTTGGGTGCCGAAGCAGATGCGGCATCCTTATCCGGTGGTGTTCTTCCATGGGAATGGGCAGAGCGGCGAGGTGTGGCGGCAGACGCCGGATGGCCGGCCTGGATGGGCTTACTACTTGGTGGAGCACGGTTACAGCGTCTACATGGTGGATTACCCGGCACGTGGACGTTCGCCTTACGTGCCTGGGGTGGACGGCAAGCTCGGAATCCGCACGGCGCTGGATCTATCGCAAATCTGGACGGGGCCGGTGCCGTCGGGCGGGAATTTTCCGCGAATGCAGAAGTATACGCAGTGGCCCAGCGATTCTCCGAAAAAGGGCACGATGGGCGATCCGGTGTTCGACTACTTTGTGAAGGGCCAGATGCAGTTTGTGAACAATCAGGCTGAGGTGGCCATACCCGCGGGCGTGGCGCTGCTCGATAAGATCGGGAGCCCGGTGATATTGCTGACGCATTCGCAAGGCGGCGGGATCGGGTTCAATGTCGCCGATGAGCGTCCCAATCTGATCGCGGGCATGGTGGCGATCGAACCGGGAGGCCCGCAGATCGGCACTGCGGATACAGCCAAGGTGGCGTACACGCGGGTGAATCCGGATTCGTGGGGTCTCACCCCGATGCCCATGAAATACGATCCACCGTTTGCGAGCCCTTCCGATATCAAGACGCATCTGGAACCGTCGGAACGGCCGGGCGACGAGGTCGGGTGCTACATGCAGGACGCGCCGGTACACAAGCTGGTGGGTTATCAAGGCATGCATATTCTCTCGCTCTCGGCGGAGGGGACGTATCACCGCGTGTTCGACGTGTGCATTCCGAAGTGGCTGAATCAGGCGGGAGCGAAGGACGATTTTGTCCGGCTGGAGGATGTCAATATCCACGGCAACATGCATGAGATGTTCTTGGACCGGAACAGCGACCAGGTGATTAAGTTTATCGACGGGTGGTTGGATAAGAACGTGAAGTGAGAACTAGGGAGTGGAGTACAGTGGTAATAGGAGCATGGCTAGAGTGCTGATCACGACTTCGTTTCCTGCTACGACCGAGGTGGCTCGCAAGCTAGGCTTGTCGGTGTCCCGCATGCGGCACGTTGCGGCATTGATGGATTTGAATGGTGACCATACAGGCAGTGGCAAGTCTGTTCGAGTTCTCAAACAAGCTTCAAAGCGAAGCGGCGCGAAGACAGCGAAGGCTAACCGAGCGAAGCGTTAAAGTCAAAGATGCCTACGCCTCGACGGCGTCTGCGGGTCAAGGCTGACCCTAAGTTTGCTTTCCTGAACATCCCATTTGACGAACAATTTGAACCGTTGTACTTGGCCTTCATTGCGGGATTAAGCGGTTTTGGCTTGATTCCCCAGGCAGTACCGCAGATTCCTGGAAGTCAACGGCGCCTGGGTCGTTTATTAGGGCTAATGGAGACTTGCCGGTATTCATTTCACGATGTGTCGCGAGTTGAACTAGATCCGCATAGACCAAAGACGCCTCGGTTCAATATGCCATTCGAACTCGGTCTTGCAGTCGCGTGGGCGGAACACGTGGACAAGAGGCACCGTTGGTTCGTCTTCGAGAGCAAGGAACACCGTGCTTTGAAATCGCTCAGTGATATCAACGGGTCCGAAATCTATGTTCATTACAACCGCTCTCTTGGTGTGTTACGTGGGCTAACGAACGCGCTCGCCCGGAGCCATAACAGGCCGACAGTGCTTGAGCTGCAGGCGATCTATCGAGACGTTAGGCGAGCAGCTGTCAGCATTAAACGTGAGTTAGTGGCCCAAACCCTATTGACACTCGCCCATTTCTCGGCCTTGTTCTGGCGGCAAACATTAGCGCGAAGCGCCGCATCTCCTCGTTGCGAGAATAGGCGCGACCTTCGAGCAAGAGTGATCAGCGGGGAGGAGTTTGAGACAACGGTCACAAACCCAGTCGTTCAAGACTACGCCGGTCTTCTTCCAATTGATCGATGCTGTAGTGCAAGGGAACGTTGTAGCGCCCTGCAAATTCCAGGAATTGCTCTACAGAGGTTTGGCAGAGCTCGGCGGCACGTCCCAAAGAAAGCTTATCTTCTCGATAGAGCTCCAGCGCCAAGAGCCGAGATGCTTCTCTAGAAGGGTCCGAATGGTTCCATCCAGCGGCGCGTATTAGGTCCGCCGAAGCCTGACATCCACGGTTTCCATGACTTCAGAATACCGTATAGCTAAAGCATGTTCCCCAAGATTGACGCCATGTGCCATGGCCATGCCATGTTGTCTTGTACGGCGATGGCGGCGAACCTACAGCGGGCTACAATGAATGCATGACACTGAAACCGCCTTTCGACCGCATCACGATAGAGCGGGAGAAGATGGGCGGTCAGCCCTGCATTCGTGGGCTTCGCATCACGGTAAAGCGGGTACTCGAAATTCTTGGGAGCTACAAGAACCGCGACGAGTTATTCGCCGACTACCCGGATCTGGAAGAGCTTGATCTTCAGCAAGCGTTAGCGTTTGCCGCCGCCCACTTGGACAATCAGATCGAAATTTTGGATTACGCCTCATAGATGGCGAGCGTCCTTCTCGACGAAGGGCTGCCGTTGCGGACCGCACAGTGGCTACGGAATCTTGAAATCGATGCGCTCCATGCTCGCGAAGCCGAGTTGACATCCGCGCCCGACGCTGAAGTGCTTGCCTTTGCGCGGAATCAACGGAGGGCGTGTTTCACTTTGGATCACGACTTCCACAGTATTCTCGCTGAGACAGGTGCGACGACCCCTTCAGTTGTTCTGCTTCGAGTGCAGCATACAAACTATATCGAAGTTGGACAATTGATCGTTCGGATACTTGAAGACGTCGGTTATGAGATCGATCAAGGGGCTGCTGTCACGGCAACTCGCCGCGGAATTCGCTTTCGGCTTTTGCCGCTAAAGTAGCGACAAACAATTCGTCTGGCATTTCATCGCGCGCATACCCGCGACTCCTGGGCGGGAAGCTGGCGGTTCGTGGGACGCGCCTGTCGGTTTGCCAGACCCTCGATTGCCTCGCGAGCGGAATGTCCGAGCAACGGTCGTCTTAGTAGATCCCCGACTCTTTGGCGACGTCGCGTTCTTTGGTCCAGCGCGCCTCGCGAGCGGTGGAAGGATCGATGACCGCCTTAACCTCGTAGATTGCATCCGCCGGAAACCCGCTCAGATATGCGTGCTCGCGAATCAAGCGTTGGTCGCGCGCTATGTAGACGCTGTATACTTTATCCGCCGTGACGAAGCTCTCCACCCACTGGATTTGCGATCCAATCTCCTCCAGCGCGCGGCAGGACTTCACGGCAATGGACGCGAGGTCATCCGGCGTTAACGCGCCCGCACCGGGCATATTACGTTCGATCACGTATTTTGGCATGGCCACTCCCCTCCGGTGAGTATACAACCGCCTACCGGCGGATGGAATCGGGGGAAAGTCCCTAAGGGATGGTCCACAGCAGGTAGGCCGCCACAGCGGTTCCCACAACTGCTCCGCCGTAACAGAAAATGTTGATCAGCTCATTCAGATGCTTGATCTGCAAACCGTCGTAAAGTGTAAACCGGAACCGGTGCGCCCAGTGGAACAGCGGAAGAGAGCAGAGCACAAACAGATAGATTCTGGTGACCGGAAGCCTCGCGATCGCCAAAAGCTTTTCGTAGCTCGGCGCGTCCAGCCATCCCAGGGGAAACGCAAGCCCGAACAGGAACAGGTGGATCGGGAGGAGCAAAGCGGCAACCACGCCGCCAGCGCTGAACAGCAACCACAAAAACGGTTCGTTCGATCTTTTGTGCATTTACCCTCGCAGAAGGATCCAAGCCACGGCGGCGGATATGACCACCCAGGCGATGTAGTTCGGCCCTGAAATGGCCAGATTGGGAAGGCGGTTTCCACGTAACCGGATGGCCATCGCTTTCGGAGCCAGATTAAACCAGGTCACCGCGTGAAAGACGACGAAGAAGAAGCTTACTACGTTCAGCAACAGCACCAACGGATTCCGCAACCAGTTCTGGAATTCCGCGTAGTCCGCCGGACCGCGCGATAGGGCCTGGATCTGCAGCAGCGTCACGATCACGATCCAGGCTACGAAGACGCTGCTCGCCTCCCTAAGGATGAATTTCAAATACGGCCAACGTGTCAACCACCAGTAAGTCGACACGCGGGTGTGGTACGACTTGGGCAGATACTCGGTGGGATTGATCATCGTCTACTCCGCTCCTCGCGGCAGGATCAGCGACTTCACCCATTCCATGGTGGCGGTCAGTTTGTATTGCTGAATGGCGCCCGCGGGGTCAACATGCTTGGGACAAACCTCGGTGCACTCGCCGACAAATGTGCATCCCCAGATTCCGTCATGCTGCGACAGGATATCCATCCGGTCGCTGGCCCCTTCGTCGCGAGAGTCCAAGTTGTAGCGCTGCGCCAGCGCGATGGCCGCCGGACCACTGAACAGCGGGTCCAATCCATAAACCGGACAGGCAGCGTAACATAGCAGGCAATTGATGCACATGCTGAACTGTTTGTAGGACTCCAACTGCTCGGGGGTTTGGAAGTATTCCTCGTCCAAGGGTTTTTCGACCTTGCGGATGATCCAGGGTTTGGACTTGCCGAGTTTCACCAGGAAATCCGAGGTGTCGACCACCAGGTCCCGAAGCACCGGGAAGTTCTTCATGGGCTCTACACGCAAAGGTCCCGGCGCGTAGTCGGAGAGGAACGTGGCGCAGGTCAACTTGGGAACGCCGTTCACCATCATTCCGCAGCTCCCGCAAACTCCCATGCGGCAGGACCAGCGGAAGGACAGCGACCCGTCCAGGTGGTCCTTGATGTAATTCAGCGCGTCGAGCACCACCCACTCTTTTCGGAGCGGGACCTCATAGGTTTCGAAATGCGGTTTGTCGTCATGCGCGGGATTATACCGCGTAACTTCGAGCGTGATCCTGTTCGCCATCAGACTCTGTTCACCTTGTTCACTTTCCGTAGACCCGCTCGGCAGGAGGCCAGCGAGTGATGGTCACGGGCGCGTATTCCACCTGCGGGCGGCCATCCGCGTCGCGGTAAACCACTGAGTGCGCCAGAAACTTCTCATCGTTTCGCTCCGGATAATCCGTTCGCTGATGGGCCCCGCGCGACTCTGTTCGCTGTCTGGCGCTCTCTGCCATGGTTTCGGCCACGTCCAGCATACACGAAAGTTCGAGGGCGGAAATCAGCTCCGTATTGAATAGATGGCCGCGATCGTCCAGACGAATGTCCTGGAACCGTTCCTGGAGCGAGTGGAGTTTACCCGCCGCTCCAGCCAATGCTTCACCGGAGCGGTAAATGCCGGCGCACTGTTCCATGATCTTCTGCATCTCCTCGCGGAGGTCGGCGATGGGCTCCCGCCCTCCGCTTTTCTGAAGAAACTGATCTTGCAGCCGCGCCTCTTCGTCCACAGCCTGGGCCAGCAGGTGGCGCCCAGTGGATTTTTGTTCCGCCGCATAGGTGGCCGCCGCATGTCCAGCTCGTGCGCCAAACACGAGCAGCTCCGGCAAAGAATTCGAACCCAGGCGGTTGGCTCCGTTAATGCTGACACAGGCGACCTCGCCCGCCGCGTACAAGCCCGGAAGCGGAGTCGCCCCGTTTATGTCCGTATGGACGCCTCCCATCATGTAGTGAACTACCGGACGGACCGGAATCAATTGTGTAATGGGATCGATGTGCTCGTACTTTAGGCACAGCTCGCGGACAAAGGGAAGCTTCGTGTTGATGGTCTTCGCGCCCAAGTGCCGAAGATCGAGATTGACTACCGCGCCGTAAGGTCCCTCCACGGTGCGGCCCTTCTCCAGTTCGTGAACAAACGCTTGCGACAGGCGATCGCGCGGACCCAGTTCCATGGTGCGCAAGACGGGTTGCGGTTCCGGTGTGCCAAGCTTGTAGTCCTGCAGATACCGATAACCGTCCTTGTTCAGTAAGTAACCTCCTTCGGCGCGGGCCGCCTCGGTAATCAGAATGCCTGTAAACGGGAGGCCCGTGGGATGATACTGGACGAACTCCATGTCCTTCAAGGGAGCGCCCGCGCGATAGGCCAGCGCCATGCCATCGCCGGTGCAGATGGCGGCGTTGGTGGTGAAGCGGAACACACGGCCACAGCCGCCCGTGCACAAGATGACGGCCTTGGCGGTAATCGCCTGAATCTTGCCGGTGGTCAACTCTAACGCCACCACTCCTTGCACGCGGCCGTCGTCCACCAGCAGTCTGGTGACAAAGTACTCGTCATACCGGGTAACGGCGTCATACTTCAGCGACGTTTGAAAAAGCGTATGGAGTATGTGGAAGCCGGTCTTGTCGGCCGCAAACCACGTGCGTGTCTTTTTCATTCCACCGAAAGGCCGCACGGCAACGTGTCCATCGGGCTCACGGCTCCAGGGGCAGCCCCAGTGCTCCAGGCGCATTAACTCTAGCGGAGCCTCCTTCACGAACGCTTCCACGGCGTCCTGATCGCACAGCCAATCGCCGCCGGAGATGGTGTCGTAAGCGTGTTCGTCCAGAGTGTCGTCGGCAAGATGAATCCCGGCCGCGCCTCCTTCAGCGGCCACCGTGTGGCTGCGCATCGGATACACTTTTGAAACGACAGCCACGCTTAGCTGGGGATTCGTTTCGGAAATAGCAATGGCGGCACGCAAACCGGCGCCGCCGCCACCGACCAAGACAATGTCGTGCGAAGAGATATCTAACATTTAGACGGGCTCCCCGAAATCATACACTCCTTTGGAGGAAGGTTTCAAGCTGAATCAGAGGGACGCTGATGTTACTCGCTTACCGTCTGTTACTCTGATTGGTTCACGGCTGTCGCAAATATGCGTCGTAGCAGCAGAGCACTCCCTTTCCTCACCTCACTGTGCATCGCCGCCTTCTTCCTGAGGTTCACCGCGCCATCCCGGCACTTGTATTTCAGCCCCGACGACAGCATGAACCTGTATCGCTCGTGGAACTTTCCGCTGAGTTGGCTGGTGAAGGCCAATTTGCTCTTCTTTCTTAATTCGCCCTTTTATCGGCCTCTGGTGAGCGCATGGTACCGGTCCATTTACTATTTCGCGGGTTTCAACCCGGCGCCCTTCCACGCAGCGATTTTGATTGTGCTGGCAGCCAACGTCTGGTTGACCTATGCGGCTTCGCGGCGATTGACCGACTCGCGCGAGATCGGCGCTCTGGCAGCCCTTCTGATCTCCTATCACCCGAGTTTCGGACAACTGTATTTCGATACCGGGTTCGCTTACGATGTCATCTGTTATTTCTTTTATTTCTCCGCATTCCTTTTATATCTGCGGGTCCGACAGCACGCACGCGCTCCCAGGTTGTGGCAATGGGCGGCCTTCTTTTTGCTTTACGTCTGTGCCCTGAATTCCAAAGAGATGGCGATCACGTTGCCCGCTTTCCTGGCTATTTACGAGTTGTTATATCGACGCGTGCCAGTTGGCTCACCACGTGAATTGGTGCGTTGGCTGAGGTCCGACGGCAGGATTTTGATTGCCACTATCTTAGTAACTGCCTTATTTGTGACCGGGCGATTGCTGGATCATCGCGATTCCCTATTGTCGATCGACGCCTATGTTCCGGTCTTTTCCTGGGAGCGGCTCATGGCAACCAGTCAAACGTTTTTTTCCAGTTTTTTTCTAACAGTCGAAGGCGTGAGTTCGGGTATTATTCTGGCGATTTGGCTGACGATGTTCGCCGTTGCTTGGATCGCAAGGTCGCGCCCGCTGCGCTTCGCATGGCTGTTTCTCATGCTCAGTGCAATTCCTCTTGCGTTCATCTTTCCCCGCGGCACAGCGCAATACTACATTCCATTCTTCGGTTGGGTCCTTTATGCGGCAACTATTTTGGTGCGCGGCACACAATATGTATGGAAATATCTACCCGGCCGGGTGGCTCCTCTGCTCGTGGCGTTGCGGGCGCCCGCGCTCTTCATAGCGGTCGGGTTATATCTGTTGCATTACTACCGCGGGCCGTGGAGGGGCAATCTGGAGGGCGTTTCTTCGGAGGAGGAGGTGCAGCGTTCCCTTGTAGAGCAACTGCACCAACTTCGGCCGGCGCTTCGGCCAGGCTCACGAATGCTTTTCTTAGACGATCCATACGAACCCTCGTACCAGACGATGTTTCTGGTTCTACTGAGCTATGGGGATCGTACTCTTCAGGTGGATCTTGCCAAAACGATGCAGCATCCTCCCGGCGCCAAGGAAATAGCGTCGTACGACTATGTCTTCGATTACCGTCTGGGCAGATTCTTTACATCGCCACAGCCGCGTCCGCAAGGACCAGAGCCTGCGATCGCATTTGAGCGAGGCCAACCGGAAGTGTTTCACTTGGGCTTCACGCTCATCACTCGTCAGTGGCCGGCTCGGCCAGGGGAGGTTGTTATCTCGATGGTTAAGGATCTGGGCGAAACACGGCCGAGCGTTCCGCCTGGGCAACCATTTCCGAAGGATCCTCTTTTGGATGTTGTTGCACCGGTGAGTGTCCACGTTGGCGGCCAGTCCGCTGAAATCCTCCGTCAGATTGGATGGCCGCAGAAGGTGAATCGCTATCGCCTGGATTTCCGCATTCCGAAGGACGCGCGACCGGGGGAAGTGGGAGTCGAGATCACGGCGTCCAATGTTGCGGGGCCGGCAGTCATAATTCCAGTGAAGTAAACCGGAACGAGCGGCGTCATCCGTTTTCCAGTAATATCGATGATATTAGGAGTCAACTGAATGGATATTCCTCGCGGCAAAGAAGTCGCGCGCAGGAAAGTGATTCGGAGAATTATCTTCATCGCGATTATAATTGCGGCGATCCCTCTGATCACGATGGGCCTCTCGCGGCTGAAGCCGGCCGCTCCCTCCGTGGAGCGGGGAACGGTTTGGATCGATTCGGTCAAACGCGGGCGGATGGTGCGTGAGGTGCGCGGGCTGGGGACATTGGTGGTGGAAGAATTCATGTGGATTCCGGCGGCGTTCGACAGCCGCGTGGAGAAAATCAATTTCCTGCCGGGCGCGAAGGTGCATGCCAACGACGTAGTCATGGTGCTCAGCAATCCACAGATGCGGCTGGATGCAACCGATCTGGAATGGCAAATTAAGCAAGCCGAGGCCAACTACGAGAATCTTAGGGTGATGCTCCAGACACAGCAGCTTGCGCAAAGAGCGGCTACCGAGGAAGTGAAGTCCGACATGGAGCAGGCGGAGTTGACCGCGGATCGCGACACAGAATTGACCAGGCTTGGTTTTAAGTCGGCGCTCGATACGAAGCTTTCGGTGGCGAAATGGCAGGAGTTGAAGGGCCGCTACGCGCTTTCCAAAGAACAGTTGGACATTAGCGGCCAAGCCATCCAGGCGCAGTTGGACGCGCAGAAAGTTCAGATCGAGAAGCTCCGGGCCGCCTATAAACTAAAGAAGGACCAGGTTGACGAATTGGTCATTCGCGCCGGCGCCGTGGGAACATTGACGCAACTCGGCACGTCGGCGATGCCTCTCGAAGTGGGCATGCGAGTGGCGCCCGGAACGATCCTGGCGAAAATTGCGCAACCGAACCGGCTCAAGGCCACGCTCAAGATTCCCGAGACGCAAGCCAAAGACGTCGCTATCGGACAAGCGGCATCCATCGACACTCGAAACGGGATCATCCCAGGACACGTCGCGCGCATCGATCCTGCCGCGGTGAATGGGACCGTGGATGTGGACGTGAAGCTCGAAGGACAGCTGCCGTCCGGGGCGCGGCCCGATCTGAGCGTGGATGGCACGGTCACCATCGAACGTCTAACGGACGTGGTTTATGTGGGCCGCCCGGTGATCGGCCAGCCAGGCGCAAAGATCACGCTTTTCAAATTGGACCCGGACTCGAAGGAAGCTCAGCGCGTAGCAGTGACGCTCGGCCGCAGCTCGGTCAGCACCATCGAGGTGGTGGACGGATTGAAAGTGGGCGATCAGGTGATCTTATCCGACATGTCGGCGCAAGATTCGTTCAACCGCATTCGCCTGAATTAGAAGGTTTTATATAAGCCATGGCCGACGGCACTCCGGCTTTGATCCGGCTGAACAACGTGACGAAGATTTTTGTCACGGATGAAGTGGAGACGCACGCACTATCCGGCATCGATCTGGAAATTAAGAAAGGTGAGTATCTTTCGATCGCTGGGCCGTCCGGCTGCGGCAAGTCCACGTTGCTGGCCATTTTGGGCCTGCTGGATTCTCCCAGCGATGGAACGTATATCCTGAACGGCCAAGCGGTTCAGGACCTCAAGATTTCCGAGCGCGCGCGCATTCGCAACCGCGAAATTGGGTTCATATTCCAAGCGTTCAACCTGATCGGCGATCTGACCGTGTACGAAAATGTGGAACTCCCGCTGACTTATCGGGGCATGCCTTCCGCCGAGCGGAAGAAGCGCGTGCAGAGGGCGCTCGAGCGCGTGGACATGCAGCACCGCCTGAAGCACTATCCCTCGCAGCTCTCCGGAGGCCAACAGCAGCGCGTGGCGGTGGCTCGAGCGCTGGGTGGAGACCCGTCCATCCTGTTAGCGGATGAGCCTACCGGGAATCTCGATTCGACGAACGGCGAGGCTGTGATGGAGTTGCTGCGTGAACTGCATCGCGGCGAAGCTACGATTTGCATGGTCACCCACGATCCCCGGTATGCCGAATATGCGGATCGGACGATCCGGTTGTTCGACGGCAAGATTGTGGAAGAGAGCGTGGGGGCGGCGTGAAGCTATCGTGCCGCAGCTTTCGGGGCGGCCGGTTTTGCGAACTTCGCTGCGTCAATGGGGGCGTTGGGCTGAACGTCGCTCAGTTGGATGCTTGAACGTCCGTCTAGCCAGCTTACTGTCCAGTGAAAGGGCATCTTGACGCCAGCGACGTCGCGATAATCGTCGTAATCGATTTGCGTGGGATTGAGACCGACGGGCGAGTCGGTGAAACGCACCACCCGAACCAGCAAATTCGATTTGCTATCGAAGTATAGGTTCACCGGATAGCGCCCATCGCTTGTCCCCTGGACGATTTGGACGTCGCGGTCGTCGATGGTTGCGGGCAACCCGACCCGCCATTGGGTGAGGGCTTGTTTGAGCCGCGTTGGAAACGACAGCGCCGCGTCAAGCTTCGCGCCTTCCAGATCGCCTCCTTGTAACTCAAGCAGTGTGAACGGCCTGTCGGTGGCCGGAGCCGCGGTCCAACCGGTGCGGCCGTCATAGGTCGTCGTTGAATCTCCATTCGAATTGTGAATGATTGTGGTGCGTTGATTCGGAGCCTTGGCATATAGCTCGAACGGGTGCTTCTCCGTATCCGCGTATCCTGACTGCGTCCCTTTGGCGATGAAACTGGTGATGGCGGCCAGCCGTTGAGCGCCGCCGATCGCCTGGATATACTTGTCGAGAACTTGATCGACCGAAGGTCCTTTGGGAGCCGGATCCAGCATTCTATCGGGCTCTTCGGGATTGGGGGGAGGACCGTACAACTCGGCGATACTGGGCGTGATCCTGGGGCGCTCGCCGCCGCGATGGCAGGAGTAGCAGGTCACTTCACGCTTTCCACCAAAATAGGTTTTGTTGATGCCCGACACCATGCCGATCATCCTGCGCGCGGTCTGCTTAAGCTCGGTATCGTCGGCATACTTTTCCCAATTGCCGCCACTTTCCGCGACGTGGCAATCGGTGCAGTTCATGCTCAGCGAGGCGGCAAAGAACCCCATGGTGGCCATGAATTCATCGACGGGAATTCCTGTGAGCACTTTGACATTCTTGAAGGCCTTTTCAGCCATCGGCTGTTTCTGTTCCGGCCGCGCCTGGCCGTGTGCCGATGCCACGCCCAGCAGGCACAGGACCGTCCTCGCTAGGGCGCCAAGGATCGTTCGACTCGATCCGAGCTTCATGTAGTGGTTCCTTTCTTGCTTTGCCCGAAGAGTGTGGGGCAACCTGCGACGTGCGTGGATGGACGCTTGCGTTCGCTCGGCCGGCACTTCATCGGCAGGGTAAGTAAACCGGGATTCCCTTAGTTGGCCACCGGCTCGTAGCCAGTATACAACAGCGTGAGCTGACAGAACGTTTTCAGATGGGAGCGGTAGAATGGAGTAAGAGCAGTTTGAACAACTGAGATTTAGAATGCATTTTCGCGCTGACGGGAATAGCATGCACCGCTGGACCTGCTCAACTTCTTTTGGAGGCGTAACATGAAATTCAAGACAACTACGTTCGTTGGGATCGCGGCCGGCTTTCTTCTAATTGCGAGCTCGCTCGTCGCACACCATGGGCAAGCGAATTACAACGTCAAGGAATCGGTCACTGTGAGCGGGACCGTGACGGACTTTCAATTTGTAAATCCTCACTCGCTGGTGTTCCTGGAGTGCAAGGATGACAAAGGGCAAGCGGAAAAGTGGCAAGGAGAGCTGACCAGCCCGAACCACTTGGTCAGGGCCGGCTGGAAGAAGAATTCTCTGAAACCGGGAGACCAGGTCACCATGACCGGATTCCGCGCCGCGAACGGGGCGCCTTCCATGTGGATCACTAAATTGACGATCAATGGCGAAGAGATGAAGCTGGGACAAGGAAATTAGCGTTACTCCAATGCTACGCCGCTCCATGAGATTAAACCTTACGTTGTCTGCTGCGCTCGCTTTACCGGCCCTCCTCGTTGGCCAGCAGCCAGCGCCCGCAAAAGCACAGGCCGGTAATCCGGATCTCTCCGGAGTCTGGAATAAAAGAAATCCTCCCGGCGCGCGCTACGGCGGCTACGCATTTAGCGCCGAAGAGCCACCCATGACGGCTTGGGCGCAAGAGCGGTTCAAGCTTACAAAACCGTCGTTTGGCCCGCGATCTTTCAAGGATTCGAACGATCCGGTCAATCCCACCACTGTCAGCGCAACCGGATGCTTTCCTCCCGGCGTGCCGCGGATCTATCTGCAACCGTTCCCGATGGAGATCGTCCAGCAGCCCAACCGAGTGCTGATGATTTACGAGTTCAATCATTTCATCCGTCAAATCTGGACGGATGGCCGGGAGCACAATACCGACTTGGGTCCCACGTGGATGGGCGATTCGATCGGCCATTGGGATGGCGACACGCTGGTGGTGGATACCATCGGCTTCAACGACAAGACGTGGGTGGATCGGGCGGGCCATCCGCACAGCGAAGATATGCACGTGGTGGAGCGCATGCATCGCGCGGACGCCAAGACATTGCAGATCGACGTCACTATTGAAGATCCTAAGGCCTACACAAAGCCCTGGGGCGGCCGCTTAATGTTCGAAGTAAGACCCGACTGGCACATTTCGGAGTTGATTTGCGAAGACAACGTCAACTTCGATCAGTTCATTCAGAACGAAGAGAAGCCTGGCAAGTAGCGAGGCTTAGCTTTCCGTTACTAGGTGCTTGGCTGCCCAGTCCGGGAAGACCGGTGGACGCCTCTCTCTAGGACCGCCGGCGTTCGAGGCCTGATTGTGGCCCGTGCCTTCCACCATTTCGCGCTTGGCGTTGGTCGCGGCTTGATATAAGCGCAACGCGCCCTGCGGATCCATGATGCGGTCGTCCTTGCTGTAACCGATCAGTATCGGGCATTCGATCCGGTTAGCTCTTCCCTCGAGCGTGTATTCGGCGAGTTTCTTGCGGGCGTCCGCTAAGTCTCTCGCGCCGACAATCCATCGCATGCGCTCCTGTATGGGCGGGTAATAATCGAAAATATCCTGCTGCAAACAGAACGAGCCGCTACTCATCATCGCGGCTTTGATTCTCGAATCTCCACTCGCCGAACGGGGAACTCCATAGCCACCCATACTGATTCCTTGCATGCCGATTCGAGTGGCATCCACATCCGGCCGGGTTTCGAGATAGTTGATCATGGCCTTGGCGATTCTCTCGGTGTCTGGCGGCAGGTGCAGATCCTTCAGGCGCAGCGCGCCCGCTTGACCCGGGAAGTCCACTGCCAAATAAGCCATGCCTCGCGCCGTGTAAGCTCCCCCTCCGAGTATGGTGGCCTCGGCCATCGTATCGGCGCCCTGAAATGGAATGATCGTGGGGAAACGTTTTCCCGCCGGCCCATTGGGCTTGCGGAAATATCCGTCCAACAGTGTGCCTTCGTAAGGAATTTGAACGCGCTCGAAGGGAGGCCGCACCAACTTCCAGGCCTTGTCGAAGGTCTCTCGCATTTTCTTGTACGTGGGCAGCATGCGGGAATCCGTTACCGGCTGCGGCCAACAGGCGTCGCGATAAAAGCTCGAAGCCCGCAAGTAATATTCATTCGCGGTGACCTTGCGGCCTTCGGCGGCCAATTTATCGGCCAACTGCTCGTTCCTCTCGGCAACGCGGGTCCACTCGGTGACCCAAGAGTCCAGGTTGAAGGGCTTCATGCGCTGCGCAACTTCGAGCGCATCGGG
>Ga0207066_1136_pt1 | contig 18657 bp, 13 predicted proteins | sample Alteio_BWMinCont_24_FD_153490 | JGI IMG/M metagenome (GOLD analysis project Ga0207066, IMG submission 153490) | Enriched cells from forest soil in Barre Woods Harvard Forest LTER site, Petersham, Massachusetts, United States -... | ecosystem: Environmental > Terrestrial > Soil > Temperate forest >...
AAGGCGAGCGTGGAGTCAATGCGCCGCGGCAACTCTCAGGCCATGGATTGGCTTATTGGACCGATGGCAAGGAAGAAAGGATCCTGTACGTTACGCCAGGCTATCGTCTGGTCGCCTTGGACGCCAAAACCGGAAATCCCGTTAATGGTTTCGGCAAGGGAGGCGTCGTCGACCTAAAGCAAGATGACGACCAGGAGATCGATTTGGTCACCGGAGAGGTCGGGCTGCATTCGACGCCCGTGGTAGCGAAGAATGTCGTCATCGTCGGAGCGGCACACTTATCGGGCGGAGTTCCAAAAAGCAAGAAGAACGTAAAAGGGTATGTCCGCGGATTCGACGTGAAGACAGGCAAGCGCCTGTGGATCTTCCATACGATCCCGCGGCCGGGCGAGTTTGGAATCGATACCTGGCAAAACGATTCCTGGTCGTATACGGGCAACACCGGAGTCTGGGGTCAAATCTCGGTGGATGAACAACTGGGACTGGTGTACTTGCCGGTCGAGTTGCCGACGGGCGACTACTACGGCGGCCATCGTCCCGGGAACGGGTTGTTTGGAGAAAGCCTGGTGGCAGTCGATTTGGAAACGGGCAAGCGGAGGTGGCACTACCAACTGGTACACCACGGACTGTGGGACATGGACATTCCATGCGCTCCGATCCTGGCCGACATCACCGTCGACGGCCGGCCGGTGAAGGCCGTCGCTCAGCCGACCAAACAGTCTTTCCTGTACGTCTTTGACCGGGTGACCGGCAAGCCCATCTGGCCCATCGAAGAACGGCCGGTAGCGAAAGGCGACGTTCCCGGGGAGTGGTATTCGCCGACACAGCCATTTCCAACTAAGCCTCCGGGCTACGATAACCAGGGCGTATCCATCGATAGCCTGATCAACTTCACGCCGGAGCTTCGGGCGGAAGCCGAAAAGCTGGTGTCGAAGTACAGGATCGGGCCAATATTTACTCCGCCCTCGGTTAGTAAGGCTGACGGAACGCTCGGCACTATCGTGTCGCCGGGAGCGACGGGTGGCACTAATTGGCCCGGCGGTTCGTACGATCCGGAGACTCACACGGTGTATGTGTTCTCGCAAACTGCGATCGCGCTGCTGGGCCTGGTTCCATCGCCTGGAGTGTCGGACATGGACTACGTCCAAGGGACTGCTGGCATTGTGCCTCGAAACTCGAGGCCGATGGGCGCTCCACCTGCCGCGGCTGCAGCGGGCGGGCGAGGGCCTGCCGGAGGAGGCGGTGAAGGCGGCGGCCCTGGTTTGACTGTGCAAGGCTTGCCGCTGTTGAAGCCGCCCTATGGCCGCATCACTGCGATCGACTTGGAGAAAGGCGAATTCCGGTGGCAGATCGCGCACGGAGAGACGCCGGACAACATCCGCAATAATGCCGCGCTCAAGGGCGTGAACATTCCCCGCACGGGCCGCCCTGGTATTCTGGGCGAGCTGGTGACAAAGACCCTGGTAATCGCCGGAGAAGCGGGCGTTTTCACGACGCCTTCGGGGGCGCGAGGCGCGATGCTGCGCGCTTACGACAAGGCGACGGGCAAAGAGGCCGGTGCGGTATACATGCCGGCGCCGCAAAGCGGCTCGCCGATGACTTACATGCTCAACGGGAAGCAGTATATTGTCGTCGCTATCAGCGGCGGCAACTACTCGGGCGAGTTGGTTGCGTTCCGGCTGCCCAGTTAACGCCACCCTGAGCGCGGTTGCGCCTGGAATGATAAGATAGCGCTCACGATGAGAACTACGCCACGTATTGCGTGTTTGCTCCTTTTTACGTTCGCCCCGGTATTCGGGCAAGGCCGCAATTACGGCCGGTCCATGGTCATCACACAGCAGGGTATCGGCGCCACGAGCCAGACTTTGGCGTCTGAGGCCGCCGCGCAGATTCTCGCCAAGGGCGGCTCGGCGGTGGATGCCGCGATCGCAGCTAACGCCGTGCTGGCGGTGGTGGAGCCGATGATGAATGGTCTGGGCGGCGACCTGTTCGTGCTCTACTGGGATGCCAAGAGCGGCAAGCTGACCGGCCTGAATGCATCCGGGCCCGCTCCGCGCGGCCTTTCTCCGGATTTTCTTGCCAAGCAGGGTGTGAAGACGATGCCCCAAGCCGGCATCCACACTGTCACAGTTCCCGGCGCGGTGAACGGTTGGGCAAACATTCACCAGCGCTTTGGCAAGCTGCCATGGAAGGACTTGTTTCAGCCGGCGATCGCATATGCGGAGCAGGGCTTTCCCGTTCCCGAGGTGATCCAGGAGGCATGGTCGACGCAGGGCTCGGTCCAACGACTCCGCTCGCAGGAAGAGTCCGCGCGTGTTTTCCTGCCGGGCGGCAAGCCGCCGCAAGAGGGTGACATTTTCCGCAATCCGGAATTGGCTCGCGCCTTGCGCCTGGTAGCCGAGAAGGGGCCCGACGCGTTTTACAAAGGCGAGATCGCGGCGGCGATTCTGAAAACGTCGCAGCATTTGGGCGGAACCATGACAGCCGAGGACCTGGCCTCTTTTTCGTCTGAGTGGGTGCAACCGATTTCGATCGACTACCGGGGCTGGCGCGTGTACGAATTGCCGCCCAACGGTCAGGGAATGGCGGCGCTGGAGATGTTGAACATCATGGAAACCGCGCCGGCAACTCCGCTGGGCGCCTTCAGCCCGGTTGAGATGCACAAGCGGATCGAGGCGATGAAGCTGGCCTATGCCGACCTTCACCGCTACGATGCGGACCCGCGCACCTACGACGTTCCCGTGAAGCAGCTGCTCTCCAAGGAGTACGCGCGCAAGCGGGCCGCGCTGATCGATCCGAAGAGGGCGAACTGCGAGGTCCCCGCCGGGCAGCCGGTTGCAAGCGACACAACTTATCTGACCACGGTGGATAAAGACGGCAACATCGTTAGCTGGATTCAGAGCCTATATGCAGACTTTGGCTCGGGCGTGACGGTGGAAGGCATGGGTTTTTTGCTGCACAACCGCGGAGCCCTGTTCACCCTGGAGGCCAAGCATCCCAATGTCCTCGCGGGCGGGAAGCGGCCATTCCACACCATCATTCCAGCCTTCATGGAGCGCGGCGATTTGCACGTCGGCTTCGGCATTATGGGCGGGGCGAACCAGCCGCTGGCGCACGCGCAGTTTGCCTCCAACATCGCCGATTACGGGATGAACATTCAGGCCGCCGTGGAAGCGCCGCGCTTCACGAAGAGAAACTCGACCGGCTGCGACGTCTCCATTGAAGTGCGGGTGCCTGCAGCGACTTTGCAGCAGCTCTCCGAGCGCGGGCATCAGATCGCGATCCGGCGTGAGTACACGCAGGAGATGGGACGTGGCCAGGCGATTCTGCACGATTCGAAGACTGGGACCAATTATGCAGCGTCGGATCCCAGGGCGGACGGAGCGGCGGTTCCGGAACCTATCCGGCCGTAGTCCGCTCCCTCTGGTCGCGGCTCGGTCGCGTCGCGGCTCGGTCGCGTCGCGGCTCGGTCACGTCACGGCTCGGTCACGTCGCTACTCGGTCGCGTGCTCTGGCTTGCGGTGTTTCTTCAGGGGAGCAGGCTATGCAGGCGCTCATCGAACGGGCTGCCGAGCAGGGGGTGCAGTTTCTCTCGAAATTGTTTGGTGTGGGCGGCGGTGGTGTGCGCTTCGAAGGCATCCCTGCTCTGCCATACCTCGACCAAGGAGAAGTGATTGCGCCGCTTCTCGTGCTGCAAAAGCTCAATGCGCACAACTCCGGGGTCTTTCTGACTGTCAGCGACGTATTCCTGCATCAGCTTGATGGCTTCGTCTAAGTTGCCGCCACCTCCGATGATATCGACGTGCGTTACCGCGTAAAGGCGAGTGCTGCTACCTGGCTGGGCGCTCGCCTTGTGAACGGCTAGCCCGCTAATCAATATCAGCCCCGACCAGGCAATCGCTTGAAGTATTCGACGCGTAGGATTCATTTCAGGAGTATACGCCCTTTTTCTCCTGCTTTCGCGGGGCCTTGGGTCACGCCGCGATACCAGTTCCGATCTTAATCCCGCAAGGTGACGCTTCGCTGGTAGCATGGCCGCAAATAGCGGCAGCAGTGAGAGATTTGCCGCGGCGCAATCAGTGAATTCGCGGAAACGCTTGCCGCATGCCATCCATGAAGCCCGCGACGAAGTCTCGCGGAAAGCTCTGAACGAACCCATTAAGAAGACGGCCAAGCCGATTGCCAGCCGCATCGCGCGAAAGCGAAATCAGTTCCACCTCGGCGTAGACTCCATTATCCGCGTACTGCAATCGCCAATATAGATTCATCCGCCAAAGGTATCCGTACTCGTCTTCGGGGGACCGTTCTTCTTCCGTCTTCTTGTTCGCGTGGAGAGCCTCGCCAATGTGCGTCGAGCGGCAAATCAAGTAACCGCGAGAGGGATCAAGCGCGGTGAAATCGGCGGAAAGATTCACGTTGAGGGCCACCGACTGGAGCTGTCTTTTATAAATGCGCAGGAAAGCGTCGAAGCGATCCCCGTCGTGTTTTACAAGGCGCGAGTCGGCAACTTCCTGTTTGAAAACATTCTTGTAGTCCGCGAAGCCTGTCACAACATTTCGCACGCGTTCGAGCGTATAGCCTTCCAAAAATATTGCGCCGATCCAATCCTGGATCAAGCCATCGGGAACGGGGATTTCCTTGCCGCTATCGAGCATCTTCAGCGGTGCGATCACATCCTGGCTGAACCACGCCAGAGACTTCTCCTTCGGATGTTCGTCGAGCCAGAGAAAATTATCTTCGACCAGCATGGTGTAGCGGTCGAAGGCGGCAACAGCCGCCGGTTGCGGCTCGCTCGCCCGAGCGATCGCAAACGCGCAAACGGTCAAGAGGACAAGACGTAAACAAGCCACAATTTCAATATAGGGCTATCGGATGGCGCTGGCGAACGTGCCGGAAGTGGCTTGCTGCTTGTCTGATTACTCCCAACGCCCATCTCCAGCGTCCCGAATGTTGGGACAGGCGGGGCACAGAGCTCTAATCGGATTCCTGCCTGAGGGCATCGGACAAAATTGTGTCACTCGGACACAGCCTGGCAGGGGTAGCTTCCCGCTTCTCCTTGAAGGTATTGGGGAGACGATTTGGGTGCGTGCGTGCCTCGCCATCACCCTATGAGCGTGAACTGCAAGCTCCTGCAACCTATCGTCGCGATTCCGCAAGAAGCCCGCGCCACCGTCACGATCCCGGCTGGTGCCGTGGTAGAGGTTCGCCCCAGGCTTCGCAAAGGCCGCATTACGGAGGTGCTATGGGAAGGGGAATGTTTTTCCGCGAAGCTCGACGATCTGATTGGGGCATGCCCGATCGACGAGGTGGGAAGGTTCGGATGGTATTGAGCAATGCGGGATTCGTTATACGGTACCGCGTTGCACTAACACCTAATGCCGGTCCCGGTCCCGATCATGTTCACGATAGTCGCGGTCCCGGTCGCGATCCCAGTGGTGATCGTGTGCAATCCGACCGCGATCTCCCTCCCAGTAGCCTTCGAAAAAACGGTCTCCGTCGTGATGCGGAGCAATCCAATGCGCGCCGGAGTATGGCGCCCGAGACCAATATCCGTCATGCCATTTGTAATGGTTTCCTACTGGATACCAGTAGCCCTCGACCCACAAGAAATCGGATCCTGGGCTAGGCGGCAGAACCCGTACCACGCGGGGCGGCGGTGGCGGGCCGATTCTTATTCCTATGGAAATCTGAGCGCTTAGCACCGAGCCCGTGGCCAACAACGCTAAAACAAGCAGTAGGTTCTTCATTATTGTTTGCCCTCCAGCAAGAGGCGAAGCTCGCGGGAACCTCTGCCTCTTCCAGGTACGTTCGGCGGGACGGCGGGGTAACTATAGGGTCGTGATCACGCATCCGCACCGCAGCCGGACGCAGCGACTCGAGATCTTCTTCGATAGGCATAGGCAATCGGCGCTAGCTGCTCAAACGCGAACGCTTCTACACACCCACTGAAGAATTCAGAAAGCAAGCTTGAGAGCGAACTGAATCAGGCGCGGATTATTCACTGTGTAGTTCACCACGGCCATCGTACTGGGCGAAGCGAAGTCCGAACCATATCCATTGCCGCCGGGCGCGCCGAACTGCGGATGGTTGAACAGGTTGAAGATTTCAGTCCGGAAATCGAGCCGCATGCCTTCACGCGGCACAAAGTGCTTGATGATCGAGAAATCCGTGTTCACGAAATCCGGACCCGAGAGCGGCGTGCGGTTCGCGTTTCCGAGCTGGCCATCCTTAGGCTGCGCGAAGCACGCGGGGTTGAACCACTCGGCCAGAGTCGGATTGCTCAACACGGGATTACATACCTGGTTCGGACGGATCAGGCTTTGCACGTTGGTGTTCAAGAACCCTGCGCCGGACGTGTTGTTGCTATCGACGACAAAGACCGGAAACCCGGAGGTAGCGTGTTCGATGACGGTCATCTCCCAGCCTCCGCCGATCGCGTTGCCAACGGCGTTCCAGTTGCTCCCCCATTTCTGCCCTTTGCCGAAGGGCAACTGATAAATGACGCTGGCGGTGAAGTTTTGATTGAGGTTGATCTGCGAGAGTCCCCAATCGAGGTTTTGCCAATTCGGAAGCGGGAAATACGTGGCCCCGATGACACTTCCCAGCCCGTCGCTGAAACCGGTGTCATATGCTCGCGAATAGGTGTACGCAATCAGCGCGTAAAGGCCATGCCGCGCGCTCTTGGTCTCGGCCTTGATCTGCAGCGAATTGTAGTGGGCGCGCCCTACGTCAAAGATGCTGTCGATTTCCGAAAACGGGAACGCGGGATATGGGGCACCGATTGCCGCTCCATTCGGACCGCATCCCAAAGTGTATCCAGAGACCGTTCCGCAGGCGGTCGGTGAGGTCACATTGATGTTATTTCCGAATTCCAGAATGTGGGAAGCTCGGGATCCGGCATAACCAACGGTCAACACAACCTGGCCGGGCAGCTCGTGCTCCACATTCACGTTGAACTGCTGAATTCTGCCCTGTTTGAAGTTCGTATTTTGGGAGTTGATGGTCCCGGCGAAATCGGCCGGGTTAACGGGGGCGGAGAAGGTTTGAAATCCTTGCGACATGGGGGCGGGCAAAGCAAACGACTCGGCGTAGTACGGCGGATTCTGCCAGAGCCCCTGTGCTCCCATGTTCCAAGACGAATCGTGATAGATCGCATAGCCGCCGCGAACAACCGTATCGCTCTTGCCGAACGGCTTCCAGGCGACGCCCAGACGCGGCTCGAGAGCGGTCCAGTCCATCTGAATGCCGGCTCGGGAGTCGGCGTTTTGACCGGCAATCAGGAACTTTCCAGTGGCGGGATCAAAATCCGACATGCGATTGCCCACTTCGCTCTGGGGCGTCAACATGGCCCAGGCTAAGCCCAGGTTCAAAGTTAAATTCTTGCTGACCCTCCAATTGTCCTGGATGAAGGGGCGGTAGAGTTTCCAACGGCGGCCGGTATTGGAGCCGCCGAACTCCTGGTCGTGGATCGCGATGAAGGCCTGGCCCTGCAGAAGGTCGGACTGGGGATCGCCGGTGGAATTACCCATGATCCAGAAGCCGTTCGGAAAACCCACGGCGACGGTGTTCAATTGATTTCCGCGAATCATCCCGCCGATTCGGAGGTCGTGTTTGCCGCGCACCATGTCGAAGGAATCGGAGAGGGTCCAAACATTGGTGCCGCCCACGAACGGCGAATAGCCGCGATCGCCCAGCGACCAATAGGGACTGGGCAGCTCGACCGACGTCAGGCCGGTGCTGAGGCGGCCTCCCAGATCGGCGCCCGGGATGCCGAGCGCCCGGGCTGCGAAACTGTCTTGTCCCTGGGAGAAGATGTAGTCGAAGATCCGGTTGAAACCCGCGCTGAGCTGATTGACGGTGGTGGGCGAAAAAATGTGCGTCTCGGAAATAGCCACGTTGCGGGCATGATTGCCGATGCTTTGGTTGCTGGCGAACGGGCCCTGCTCGGCAAACCCGGGAGCGCCGCCGGGCACGTAAGACTGGGCCTGATCGTAGCTGAACCGTGAGAACAAGGTGTCCTTGGTAGAAAGGTTTTCGTCCACGCGTATGTCGAACTTGCCTTCGTCGAGTTTCCTGACGGGCTGGCTTACGTAGTTGTAGCCGAGCGCCGGATTGTTCGTATTAGGCAGAGGATACAGGTTGATCAATGCCCGTCCAATCGGGTTGATCAGGCTCTGCGGGATTATGTTGCACGGTGCTCCGTTACACGTGAGTGGGGCTCCGGTCGCTGCGTTCGTCAGATGCACGGTGTTCGGTTGTCCGAAAGGATTCAGGCTAAAATCGCCGTTCCGCATCGCGGGGGTCGGCATTACACCGGTGAACGGAATCCCATGGCGCTGATATTTTTCCTCGTAATCGGCAAAGAAAAACACCTTGTCTTTCTTGATCGGGCCGCCCAGCGAGGCGCCAAATTGGTTGAGATTAAACTGCTCGGTGGATGCAGCGAAAAAGCTGCGGGCGTCCAGGTCGGTATTGCGCAGGAACTCGAAAGCGCTTCCGTGAAACTGATCGCTTCCCGATTTCGTGGTGACCAAGACCGTAGGTCCGCCGCGGGTCCCCCATTCGGCCGAGTAATTGTAGGTGAGAACCTTGAACTCCTGGATGGAGTCAATCGAAGACAGAATCGAGATGGCGCCCGCCGTCAATTCGTTGTTATCGTTGCCATCCAACAGCCAATCGGTGCTATTGGCGCGCGAGCCGCCCACCGACAGAGAGAACGAGCCGCGCGCGGAAGCTTCGCTGCTAGGGCCGCCATTAAAAAAGCTGTTCGGATTGGTTTCCTGCGAGGTGCCTGGAGTCAACGTGGCAAGCTGAACGAAGTCGCGTCCGTTCAAGGGCAGATCGAGGACCTGTTGTGTTGTAATTACCTGGCCGAGAGTGGCGTCCGATGTCTCCACGGCGACCGGCGTGGCCGACACTTCGACTGTGGTTTGCACGGTGGCGGGAGAGATCTTGAAGTCCAACTCCCGGTGCTCGTCGACCTGGAGCCGGATGTCTGGCGCCTCGGCCGCCGAGAAACCTTGTTTTTCCACCTTGACGTTGTAAGTCGCTACGCCGAGCAAAGGCATAATATATTCGCCGGCTTCATTCGTGTTGGCTGACCGAGTTAGTCCGGTCAGGGGAACCGTGATGGTCACCTTCGCGCCGGGTACGGCCGACCCGGTCGTGTCGGTCACGGTCCCCGAAATACTTCCGGTGGCCTGCCCGAAGAGAGTTGCACACGTCAAGAACACAACAAAAACAAAAAGAGTAGCTAGTTTCATGCGAGTTTCCTTCCTAATTGTGAACGGGCGGCAGAGCCCGCACGCAGGTGACACCCTGGTTACAAGCGCGTGAAGAACTTGAAAACTATTGTACTATTTATTGGCGGTTTCGCCGGGCGCGTCGTTGAAATAGAAGTAGCCGACTTTGTTGTTGTCGGAACTGGCGTACCACATGCGCCCCTGAGAATCGACGAAGAACTCGCGCATCGAAATCTCCGAGTGCGGGAAGGGATATTCGATAACCTCGCCGGTCTTGGGGTCCAAACGGTTTAGCGTGTCCTGTTCGTGCGAGGAATACCAGACCATGCGGTTTCGATCGATACCGATGGCGTAGGGGCTCGCGGAGGGACCGGGCAACTCAAATTCCTTGAAGGCTTCGGTCTTCGGATCGAAGTGGCCGATTCTGTTCCCGAATCGCTCGCTGAACCATACAGTGCCGTCGGAGTCCACTTGGAGGCGCTGCGGTTTGCCCTTGGTGGGCGGATAGAACTTGGACAGGACTCCCTCCTTGGTGACTCTGCCGATGGGGCCGTCGTTGCGGAAGGAGGTGAACCATTCATCGCCGTTTTGCCCAACCACATTGCCATAGGTTGCGCCGAGGTCGAAATGCGAGAACTCCTTGGTTAGAGGGTCGAACATCGAAATGGCGGGACCGCCACTGGTCCAAATACGCCCCTTCTCATCGGTGCGAACCGTGTGCGTACCCGTGCGCCGGCCATCGGGCAGCGCCGAATTCTGGTACTCGACGATCTCCTTAGTGGCCGGGTTCAAACGTCCGATCTTGCCCATGGCCGCTTCGGTGAACCACACGGTGCCGTCGGGAGCGGGAACCGCCGAATGAATGCCGGCGGTCTTGGCGAACGGAAGCGCGAAGCGTGTCAGCTCGGCCGTCTTAGGGTTGAGCCGCACTACTTCATTGCCGCGTCCATAATACGGAATCCACATCATTCCGTTCTTATCCTCGACCGCGCTCCAAGGCCCCAGGCCCTTGGGAGCGCCAAAGTCGTATTCCACATACGCGATGTTCATGGAGCGGGGGCCGAACGAACGCACCAGGGACTTGTATTCCGGCAGTTCCTCGGGAGACTGAGGCTTCGGCGAATTGGGACCGAATTCATTCGTGATGAACGCCACGATATCTTCGAATCTCTCGTCGGTCATGCTTCCGCCTTCGCCGCCGATGATAACTTCGCGCATATATTTGACGGCGGTACGCAAGCCGTCCTCAGTCCAAGTTTTTGAAGCCATTTGCGATTGAAACGAGTGGCAGGAGATGAGGCAACTCTGAAAGAAGTTGTCCTGATACCGCTTTGAAAGGTCGTGGGCTTTGGTCTTGGGCAGGAGCTGCGTGCCTTGAAAAGTATTCAGGTCGCTCCAGCGGACCGGCGTCTTTTGCAGGGTGAAATCGAAGGAAGGCTTTTGGTCGCCAGTCAACTGGACGCCGGCGTGGGGATCGCTCTTGTAGCCTATGGCCCTGATTCGCACCGCATAGTTGGCCGCAGGCAGGTTGGCAATGTGGTAGCGGCCTTGCGCGTCGGACAGAACATTCACCGTCATTTTGTTCTGCGTATTTTCGGCAATGACGAAAGCTCCCATGAAGGGCTTGCCGTCCGGTCCTTTTACCGTCCCGGTAATGGTCGCCGCGAAAATCGGCAGCGCCGTCATGAACGCAAGAGAGCCGAGCACCTGGCTTGCTAAACGCATAACTCCTCCTGTCGGGGCAGCGAAATTGCTCGTCTACCAGATTACCTTTAAAGCAAGCTGGATATTCCGCGGAGGGGCGGCGGTGGCCGTGATCAGCCCCGCGCTAGCGAGCGGCTTCTCCGAGTAAGGAGCTGTGTCGAGCACGTTGCCGCTGAATATACGGGCGCTCGGATTCGCCAAATTAGTGTGGTTCAAAAAGTTGAAAAATTCAGCGCGAAACTGCACGGTCACCGCCTCGCTCACCCTGGTGTCTTTGACCACCGAGAAATCCCAGTTGCGGAATGCCGGTCCACGTAGGATGTCGCGACCCGCGTTGCCGAGACGGCCGAGATAGCATGCTCCGTTCGATGCTGCACCGGGGAGGGCGCAAGCGGGTGCAGCACCAGGGTCTAACACGGCAGGAGTCAATTGGAACATGTTCGGGTTAAACCAATCGACCCCGAGGGTGCCAGGGGCGGGGTGCGGGTTGATCACGGTGCTGGCATTAAAGGGTACAAAGTTGCCGTTGGCTGTGCTTACGATATCCGGCCGTTCCGCTTGGGCTTGCAGCGTTTGGGAATTGGAGCGGTCGGAAGAGCCAAGCGGCGAGAATGGAAATCCACTTTGTACAGCGACAACGTTGCCTATCCACCAGCCGTTGACGAATTTGGAAACGAAGCCATTGGAAGCAACAGTGGGGAAGTGATAGAGCAGGTTTAAGCGCCAATTATGCGTGACATCGAAGCAAGCCGGGCCCTTATCGTTCAGAATGTGAAATGGATCCTGGTTTTGCATGTTGCCGGAGGCGTTGCAGTCCGCGACATTCATCTGGCCTTGCCCTGTATCGAGCGTCTTGGAGAATGTATACGCGCTTTGTAACTCCAGTCCCTTCGACAACCGCTTGCTCACCAGTACCTGGAGTGAGTTGTACCACGAAGCACCGAGCGTATTGATATCAATGACGCTCGAGCCGTAGCCACTCTTGATGATATTCTGATTGATCCTGGGATTGAACTGCGTCCAAAAATCCGTATTGTTTATGACGGTGGGGATTTCCGGATTCCCTTCGATGACCATCCACAGGTGGGCCCCACGGGAGCCGGCGTAGGCTACCGATACAGCTAGGTCGCCGGGAAACTGATGCTCTACGGCGACGTTGTACTGCACCAGGTGCGGCTGGTAAGCATTGTAGTCCATCCCTTGGGGAACCAAGCCACCCGGGTTGATCGTAATCGGCATTGTAAGGGGCTGGTTGACAACCTGAGTGACGGTGGTGCTGGAGAAAGGCTCGGTCGCCAGCGTTGTCTGTTCCAGAACGGTTCCGATATTGGAGAGATCGTAATAAAGTCCGAACCCGCCCCGGAGCGATGTTTTCCCATCTCCCAACAGGTCGTAGGCGAAACCGAAACGAGGGCTGAAGTTCAAATACGTGCGGTCTCGGTTCAGCGATCCGATGGTTGGCGTTCCATCCACCTGCAAGTTTCGGAACGCTGCTTCGCGGCCGTGCAGTTCGTCGATATTGGTCATAAATTCATACCGCACCCCGAGGTTTAACGTCAGGCGCGGTGTCACGCGCCAATCATCTTGCGCATAAAATCCCAGCGTGTACCAGGTGAAGAACCGGTTCTGGTCCGAGCCGGGTGTCTCTTGCTCCAGCGAAGAAGTCAATCCTTGCATGAAATGCGTAAGGTCGGAAAAACCCACGATGCCGCTGCGCGAACGGGTCTGCTGAATGCCTTCGTCATAGCGGTTCCCCAGAAAGCCAAACTTCAGCGAGTGCTTGCCGCGCGTGTATAACAAGTCGTCGCTCAGCGTATAGACGTTCTGGATGCCAAACTCCGCCGGGATGTCCTGCGCCGGCATAAAACTGGTGAATCCGCCGATGGAGAATCGTCCAATCGGGAATCCAGTCCTAAATGAGAGCTGCGGGCCGATCAGACCCTGCGCATAAACGTCCGATAGGTTGTAGGCGGTCCGGCTGAAAGACAATCGCGCCGTATTCACCAAAGCGGGTGAGAAAATGTGGTTCTCGGCCAGCGACAAGAACTGGTTCCGAGTATCCCCTAGCAGCCGGTAGGAAGGATAAGCCGCGGAACTCGTCGTCGCCACGTTACTGGCGCCGTTGTTATCCAGAGTGCCATCTTGAATGGTGTAGCGGACGAAGGCCGTGTCTTTCTCCGAAAAATTCTGATCCACGCGCATCTGTCCGTAGTTTTCGTGCGTGATATCCGAGGACCCGTACCCGTATCCCGTGGCGCCAACATTGGGGAGCGGCAGGATTGTATTCAGGATAGGCGCGACTAGCGGGTTGACCGTGACCGAGGGCAACGATAGGGACGGACATTGCGCCTGGGTAATCGTCGCACCTGCAGAAGCATGACAGCCCGCCTGGGGCACGGTGAGGAGCGAGGTGACACCTAAGTTTTGCCGCAGCCCTTCATAGACACCGAAGAAGAAGATCTTATCTTTCTTGATGGGCCCACCAAAAGCGCCGCCAAAGTTGTTTCTTTGGAATTCCGGCAACCGATGAGTGCCCGACGTGGCTGGCGTATCGAAGAAGTTCCTGGCGTCGAGAGAGCTGTTCCGCAAATATTCGAAGGCATCGCCGTGAAACTGGTTGGTCCCGTTCTTGCTGACCATCGACATGTAACTTCCCATCGCCATGCCGTACTCGGCCGAGAAGTTGCTGGTGATGACCTTGAACTCCTTGATGCCGTCGACCCCCATCGCATTGCCGGATTCGGAAGTCGTGGAGCGGCCAAAGAGCGTGCCAACTGGCGCTCCATCCAGCGTGAAGTAGTTCGATCGCGGAGTGGCCCCGTTAGCGCTATAGGAAGTTCCGGCCATGCGGCCCTGGCCGTAGTCGCGGTCTTGCGTGACTCCCGGCTGCAGAAGGCTCAGGTCCATGTAATTCCGGCCATTCAGGGGCAGTTCGGCCATCTGCTGTTCATTGACCAAACCGCCCAGCGCAGCGTTGGACGTGTTCACCAGCGGCGCCTCGGCGGTGACCACCACCTCCTGTTGGGTAGCGCCGACCTGCAAGGTGAAATTGATTACGGCGTTATCCCCGACGTTCAGATTGATCGCTTGCTGCGTCTCGGTGCGGAAGCCGGCGTGCTCGACCCTCACTTCATAATGGCCGGTAGGCAATTGAACCACGCGATACGCCCCGTCGCTCGCGCTGACAAGCATTCGCCGGTCGCCGGTGTCCGTATTCCGGAGCGTAATGGTGGCGCCCGCCACCACCGCGCCAGAGGAATCCTTCACGACGCCGAGAATCGTCCCGGTCGGAACTTGAGCGAAAATCGAAACCGACATGGACAAAAAGATTGCAGCGAGAACCCAAGCAATAGCGTGCGTGTCCCCGTTTCGACGATAGGTCTTCATGGACCCTCCTTTGAGCGTGTGTCGGATTCAATCCGGCACGTCTGTTTTGCGATTTTATCACGAGTACGCTGGCTGCGAGCCCCGGACCCGAAAAACTGTCGCGGCCAAGTGAAAAGTTCCTCTTCCAGCCAAGTAGAAAGTTCCTCTTGACAGCCGAAAGGCTGAAGGATGGAACGAATCGCGATGAGCCAAGAGGAACGGGACTACTTGAATTGGCTAAAACGAGCCCAGGCAGGAAGTATGAGTCAGCGGGAAGCCGCCGAGAAAATGGGTGTGAGTGCGCGTTGGGTGCGCAAGCTTCTGAAGCGCATGGCCAAGCAGGGGGATGCGGTGGTGGTGCATGGGTTGCGAGGGCGGCCCTCCAATCGCAAGCTTTCCGCCCAGACGCAAAGGCAGGCGCTGGCCATCCTGAAGCAGCCGGATTGGCACGATTTTGGACCTACCTTCGCCAGCGAGCAGTTGGCCAAACGGCACCAGATCCAGGTGGGCAAAGAGACCCTGCGCGGATGGATGATGGAAGCCGGACTGTGGAAGAGCAAATCGCGGCGGCTGCAAGAGGTGCACGGTTGGCGGCCGCGGCGGAGCGCCTTTGGCGAACTGGTGCAGTGGGACACCTCGGAGCACGACTGGCTGGAAGGAAGGGGGCCAGTGCGTTACCTGGTGCGCATGATCGACGATGCCACCAGTTGGAGTTGGGGCCGTTTCGTGGAGTGCGATGCGACACCCCAAAACATGGGCGTGCTGTGGGAGTACTTGGAGAAGAATGGCCGGATGGTGGATGTCTACACGGACCGCGATTCGATGTTTGCGGTGCCGCCGCGACCCGGAGAGAGCAAAGACCAGCAGCGCGAGGCAGACCGGCTGACGCAATTGGGGCGGGCGTTGCGGGAACTGGGGATCGGTTCCATTCTGGCCTATTCGCCACAAGCGAAAGGGCGCATTGAACGGAGCTTTTTAACCGCTCAAGATCGTTTGGTGAAGCATCTGCGTCTGGCGAAAGTCTAGACTCTGGAAGCTGCCAATGCGTTTCTGGAGAAAGAATATTGGCCCGACTGGAATGCGCATTTCGCCCGGCCCGTGGTGGACTTCGCCAACCAGCATCGGGCGTTGACGCCGCAACTAGATCTAGGGGCCATTCTATGCCACGTCGAAGAGCGTGTGATCGGCAACGACTACACTTTTTCTTTCGCGGGCCGTCGCCATCAGATCGCGCGCCAAGACGCGCAAGCTGGAATGCGGCATCAGCGGCTGCGTGTGGAACTGCGCTTGAACGGCGAGTTGAAGGCTCGCTACCAGGGCCAATACGTGAACATCGCTGAGTGCGGCGCCCGAGCGCTTTCTCTCCCTCCGGCGGTTGCCAAACCAGTCCGCAAAGATCACAATGCGGGAGGCAAGAGTAGCTGGATGCAGGGATTCTTCGACCGGCCCAGCCCGCCGCTGTGGAAGACCCTTGGAGAGTGAGGGCCAAACCCGATTTGGAAACGCCGGGCAAAGGCGGCCCGGCGATCTTCGCGTCTTACGTCCAAAGCCTCAGCTCAAAGGCATCACCACCCGGATAGGTTCTTTCCCAACCAAAAAAGAAAAACCCTCGATCCGAAACTCGAGGGTTCGCCGATCCGTAACGGAGCCAGCCCCGTCGCCTCGGCTTTGGACGCCCTGCCAGGCGCGACCCCGGCAGAGCTATGCGAACATACCATGAGGGTTTCTAATCAACCCTCAAATTAGGAACTTTCTACTTGGCTCAGAGTAGGAACTTTCTATTTGGCTCCGACACCCGGACCCGAAAAACCGCTCTGTTGGCCGATTTGAGGAAGCAACCGAAATGCGCGTGCCGCAGGCCGACTGGGAAGAGCGGAACTATCTCGGTGGGATGTGCTAGGGAATCAGTGGCTGGGAGGCAGGGACTCGAACCCCGATACGCAGATCCAGAGTCTGCAGTCTTACCATTAGACGACCTCCCAACTTCCTATTCATTCTAGCATCGGGTCTGCCGTGCGACCGCTAGCTTTCAGGCGTCTGCGCAGCTTTGCTTGGCTGGCTGGCCGTGCGGTGGGCTAGCTTGCGGGCGGAGTGAGTACGCGCCAGATATGCCTTCCAGCGCTGCAGTTGCCCGTCCGAATCGAACTTCTTCCATTCCTCGCGAAACTCCTTTATTTTTCGGTTCCGAGCTTTGCGAATCTCCGACTCCAACTTCTTGTCGCCGGCGATCATCTCTTGTATGGTTTGATAATCGCTCACCTTACCAAGCGCGTCTTGTATTCCGCGGAGAGATGCGATGTGGCGTTCCAGCGCCGGGCCGTAGATCGGGCCAAAGAGCTCCAGCGCGTAACGGAACCGCTTGGTTCGAATGCGAAACCGGTGCAGCTCCTTCGGTGTATTTTTTTTATCGGCCGCGTTCCGGCCAGCCTGGAAATACTTTTCGGCCAGTTTGGGCAGCTTCGTTCGCGCATTCTCGATGGCGTTGTGCGATAGTTTCCACTTCATAGGCTGCGAAGGGACAAAGCATTGCGCCATTTCGCGGAGAAATCGCGCGCACTCCAGCGGCGCACCATCTCGGAAAACTGGCGTTCATAGTTGGCGCGTTCTTGCTCCAGGCGATGGCGATGTTCTCCATGCCGATGCTTCAATAGAAACTCAAGTGCGATATCGCGGTTGCGGACCTCGGAGGTGAGCCGCATCATGCGCTTGAGCATCTTCTTGATCTTCTTTTCTTCCCAGTTGGGAAAGAAATCGGAGAACAGGAGCAATCCTTGAGAAAACCTCCGGATACTTACGCGCAAGTCGTGAATTTCGTCCGGGCCGGGAGTTTTGGCGGCGCGATGCAGCTGGAATGCAAGGCGGGTTAGCAAATGATTCATCTGCTCGATGGCGTAGTCGTGGATTCCGACGTTGCTGCTCATGTATTCGCTCTGGTCAACGCCAGGGAAGCCTGATAGGTCTCCCGAAACGCGTCGGCGACGCGTTCCACGGCCCACATTTCGAGATCGGTATCGGCGGCAGAGTCTAATTCCAGCGTCACGGAGCCGTTGCGGAGTTGAACGTGCACGTCCGCCACATGCTGCTCGTGACTGCGATCCAAACTATCCGCGATACGCAGCAACGGGGTAAGCAATGTAATAGCGCGCCGCGCGTCCGGATCGAACGCCTGGTAAGTAGTGTGCCGTGGCGCGGGCATGGATTTTCTATGATACCTGCACAGCAGGGCGATCATCTGCCGCTCGGTATCGGTGAAGCCAGGCAGATCCGAGTGGGCCACCAAGTAGTAGGAGTGCTTATGGTGGCTGGTATCGCTGACGTAATGCCCGATATCGTGCAAATAGGCGGATGCCTGGAGCAGCTTGCCGAACGCCGGGGGCAGCCGATGGAGCGGTTGCAGCGATTCGAACAATCTGTGAGCGAGCTCAGCGACCTTGCGCGCATGAGGGATCTGCACTCCATAACGGCGCGCCATTTGTTCCACCACGCGGCGCTGGTCGGCATTCAGCATGGTGAGCTCGCGTCCGGCGCCTCGGGCGGCCAAGTCGGCGATGATGCCGTCTCGAACGCCGGCCGCCGAGTAGTGCAGGGCCGGGTGATGGAACAGTTCCAGGATGCGCAGAAAAACGGCCGCGCCCGCCACAATCAGCTCGGCGCGTTTTGGCCCAATGCCCTGAATCTTCCGCCGGCCGGCGAGATCGAGCGTACGTACCTCGCGATAGAATCTCCGGATTTGAGCGACCGACGCTTTCAGCCGATCTGCTTCCTCGCGCCGCGATCGCGCCACGCGGTTTACAGCGCAAACGATGGCAGCCGCGGTCGCCGAGGTCGCGATAGCGCGGTCGAACGGCCCCACACCAATCTTCCGCAGCGGGGTCATCAGCTTTTCCTCGATGTACTCGTTCATCCGGTGCAGTTCCAGCGGAGCTGGAGGATCGCTCTTTAGGAAAACTTCGGTCAGGCGCACGGCGCCCAGGGGTTTAGAGAAGCTTTCTCCCAGAACGCCATGGTCGCTAAGGATCACCTCGGCGCTGCCGCCCCCGACATCCACCATCAGAGCGCGTTTGTTGTGCTGCGGCCAACGTGCTTGCACGCCCAGATGAATCAGCCGGGCTTCCTCTTGTCCGGAGATAATCTCCACTGGCATGCCCAGCGCCTCGGAGGCCCGCTCCAGGAATTCGTGCTGGTTGCTTGCGTCGCGTACCGCGCTGGTGGCTACGGCACGCACGGCAACGACATCCAGTTTTTGGTAAACCTGCGCCATCTGGCCGAGGGTCTCTGAGACGAATCCCATGGCTTCCCGCGTGATGCGGCCGTCGCGGAAAACTCCCTCTCCCAGCCGGGTCAC
>Ga0207066_1137_pt1 | contig 18603 bp, 19 predicted proteins | sample Alteio_BWMinCont_24_FD_153490 | JGI IMG/M metagenome (GOLD analysis project Ga0207066, IMG submission 153490) | Enriched cells from forest soil in Barre Woods Harvard Forest LTER site, Petersham, Massachusetts, United States -... | ecosystem: Environmental > Terrestrial > Soil > Temperate forest >...
AAAAGCATATACGTATGCAACAGATCTTTTTGGCGTTCAAAAGCAGGATTTAATTCGTGCGCGGCAATTTTATGGTGTTATGTGGCTATCGCCCGAAAAAAATAGTTATACGCGAGCTGATTTGGAGCCTTTGTTTGAAAAAGTTGCGTTTGCTTTAGATGAAACAGAAAATTGCATCGTAATTTTTGAGCATGCAGATCTGTTGTCGGGCGCATGCGCAAATAGCTTGTTGAAATTGCTTGAAGAGCCGGCGTCAGGATACCATTTTATTCTCTTGGCTGAGCATCGTGATGCCGTTATGCCGACTATTCAGTCCCGTTCGCTGATTACTGAATATTTTTCATCAGACGTAACCGATCTGTTTGGCCCATTTTTGGCCTTTTTTAAGAATCCTGTTCCAGGAAATCAGATTCAGGTAATGCAAGAGCTTGAAAAAATAAAAATGACTGAGGCGCAAGCGCGTAAAACCGTTGACCAGTTGTACCAATATTGGGTTGAACAGTACAAAAAAGCGTTGATCGCAGGTGATGATGCGGGTGCAAAAAAAGCAGACCGTATGATGCGCGTTTGTGTGCATGCAAACGAAAGGCCGCCAATGCCAGGAAGTGTTAAGTTGTTTTGGAAAAACATCTATCTTTTAATGTCATTATAAGAAAACTGTATTGTAAAATTGACAAATTTGATAAATATGTCATAATTAAAAATTATAATATAACAAATATATGTTAAATGGTTGATTAAATGGAGATCCAAAAATGCTCGTAAAACTAAGAATTCCAGTATTGGTGGCCATTTTTATGGCATTAATCGGCACTCAATCAATGAATGCTATGAATAGTAATGATGCTAAAATGACAGATGTCGACGTCCGGGCTCTTGCTAAGTCCGATTTGCATGAATTAACAAAAAGCCTTGATAGTAATCTTAAAGCTCTTCTTGAGCTTTTTTGGTATGATGCAAAAGAAGAGAGATGCAAACAGTTAATAAAGGCAATTTCCAATGATCTGGCAAAGCTTGTCGGCTTTATGGAAAAAGATGCTTTTGATTGGCACCCTGAATTAGTGCAAAAAATTTGTGATGAAGTCAAAAAACAATTAAATTTTTCAAAAAATAGTTCTCAATCTCAGCGTGAATCGCACATAATTACGGCTTGGCGCATGAAAAATCATCTTTTTGAGTTATTCAACCAAGAAAGAACCAAAAATTATTTTTATCTTGATTGTTTTAACTTTGTAAAAGAAGTAAGCGATAATCGCTCGTTGGATGCAGTTCTGAAAGAATATAATAAATATAAGAGTGATTTTGTTGGTATTGATTCTACGAAAGTTTTTTTTAACGATTTTGATGGCAAAATTACTGATTTTAAAAAAGAAAAAAAATTATTTGAAAAAGAGATTAAGGAAGTAGAAAAATCTGAAACATTTAATTTTATCATCAGTGATATTCGTTGGGGTGTGTCTCATTATATTTTACCGATACTTAATGTAGGTTTTCTTTCAATGCCCGAACGGTTTAAAGAAAAAGAAAATGAACAAATTAAAAAACAAGATATTGAATGGCAAGTTACCTATTTAAAAAATAAAATTACTCATCTTGAAACAGAATTGCAAAAACCTTTGGTTCAAGGTCTACAGAAGCTAAAAAACGAAATAAAAGCTTTTAAGCCACTCGCGGATACAACCATGTTGCCACATAAAATATTTTTAAATAATATAATTGAGCTTGCAAGAAAAGAATGCAAGAGAACAACAGTATATGATTCTTTAAGTAATTATAATCCTAAAAAAATAACTCAAAATTTTATTGGCAATAATTTACTTAAGCTTGATAAACCGTTGAAAAATGTTCAGGGATATTTGGGCAAAAAAAGTATCGAGAAAAATATTGATGCACGCGTGAAGTGTCTTATTGATACTCTATTAGATGTACATACCGCTGACGAGCTTATGCACAAAATGGGAAAACCTTTTTTTGATTTCGTTATAGGGATTGTAGAAAAGATTCTAAGCTCAGATGATTTTCGTACTAAACTTTGTGATAACGCAGAATATTATTTTCCTGATCGAAACATTAAAAAATTTATATGCAATCTTCACAGCGCGAAAAAACAATGCAACGATATGTGTTTATCTTTAGTTGAAACTATAAGCTTAATTCAGCTCATTGGAAATGATCGATTGGGCATTTTGCTTAAAACAGTCATGAGAATGGTGGCGAATGATTCTAAAAAATCTAAAGAATTTTTGGGCAAAACTTTGTATAAGCTCGTGAAAACGATTCAAAATAGTTTTAATTATCTTGAAAAAAGCAATCAGTCTCTCTGTTATAATCTTTTTTGGAACGCTAAAACAAAAGCAGATGATATCTATTTACTTTCATATTTAGCTCAGGCCAATAAAAAAGTAATGAAAGTTAATAAAAATAATTCGCCCCTGCTTGACAAGGTTATTAACAATAAAGAAAAAAGTAATCTTAGAAATAAAACTATGATTATTAAATATTCTCTTAAAAAGAAGATTAATAGTAAGGAACTTGCAAGACAATATGAAGATCATCAGAACAATCAAAAAGAGGCTTTTGATAGCTATAAAAAAGACGAAAAGCGTTTGATGATTCGAATATTGCAAGAAAATGATTGGAATAAAAAACAGGCTCTCGAATTGGAGCTTTCAACTATTCGCAAACGTATGAATACACCAAGCTCAAATAAGCTTATCAATACAACGCAAACTCGATATAACGAGTTGATGAAGCTGCAAAAAAAAGATTAAACAGAGTCTGTACTTTTTAGCCGACATCCCTTACAGTTAAAGTATCATAAAAATGGTAAAAAACGGGGGATGTATGGCGCTTTCATTGCAAATGTTAGTTGCGGATTTGTTAGAGGCCGATACCGATTGGCGTAAGCGGTTGGTCAAAGAGTGGCAGATTATTGTCGGAAATTTACATGTTCGAATGCGGTTAGAGCGCGTTGTGCATGACACGGTCGTCATCGGAGTCTATGAAGTGCATTGGATGCAAGAACTTTATATGCTTTCGGGTATGATTATGAATGCTATCAATCAAAAGTTAGGCGATGAATATGTTACAAAACTTCGATTTGTAGTTGCTGATAAAGCGCGTGATCGTCAAAAAAAGTCATTAGATATAATTAAAAAGCCTGATCATACAAAGCCATTAGCTGCGCCGCAGCAGGCGATGCTCAAAAAAATAAGCGATCAAAAGCTTCAAGATGTTCTTTCTCAGTTATGGTATCGGTGTCAGGCATGAAATTGGACAACCAAAAAATAGAACCCTTTATTTGTTATGTCGCCGGTAAATCCGGTGGCCATATTATTCCTGCGTTAACGCATGCTCAAAATGAAAAACGCAAAAATAAAGCATTAAAAGTGCTGTTTTTTTCAACAAACAGCGCATTAGACCGTTCGTTATTAGACGCTCATAAAGATATTACGGTATACAAGCCGTTGGAATTAGGTAATATCCCCCGGAAAAATATATTCGCCTGGCCAAAATTTATGATGCAACTCATGATGGTTGTATGGCAAAGTTTTTCTTTATTGAAAAAACATAAACCAGCTAAAGTCGTAAGTATGGGTGGTTATATTTCAGTACCCGTTTGTCTGGCGGCCCGTGTTTTGGGTATTCCTATCGAAGTCTATGAATTAAATGTGGTGCCGGGCGTGGCAGTCAAACTTGTGAGTAAGTGGGCGCAGGTAACCCATCTTTGTTTTGCACAAACCAAACATTTTTTACCTGCATCGGCGCCATGGAAATTGGCAGCTTATCCGTTGCGCTATACTGATGAGGACCGTTGTGAAGTGTGGCAGGCGCGTAAAAAACTGGGTATCCCTGGAGAACATACAAAAGTTATCTTAGTTTTGGGCGGATCTCAAGGTTCCCGTTTTATTAATGAGCTGATGCAAAATTACGTTTTAAAAACCAAACATTATGCCGATTATTACATTATTCATCAAACGGGTGCAGCCGATGTTGAGTCAGTGCGTGCATTTTACGTTCGGCATGGCATTACTGCATTGGTATTTGCCTATCGCCCCGATATTCACCTCTGTTATGCCGCTGCTGATATCGTTGTAGCCCGTGCTGGGGCTGGGACATTATTTGAGCTGCTCTTTTTCCATAAACCGTCCCTTATTATTCCTCTTGAAACCGCAACAACTGATCACCAAAAAGACAATGCTCTTTCGATGCAATCAGAAAATCCGGAACTATTTGTGGTCTTTTTACAGGCTGATGTTGAGAAAAGCCCCCGCGATTTTTTTGATTGTTTGGGCTGAGATCTGACCCAGCTTTCGGGCTCTTTTTGCCAAAACCTCATCTTTTTGTTAAGATAATCTTATGTATTGTTTTGATTATCTCTGGAGCATTATCAATGAAATTTCGTTTTGTAATTTTTAGTTTATTATCTGTTTTTTGCGCACAGCCAATTTTGAGTCAGATTACTGAACAAGAAATGGCGAATCTTTTGATTGGATCGTTTATTGAGAAATCACGCGGTGCATCTCTTGCAAATGACGCGCACGAACAACGAGCTCAACGTCGAGCAAAATTAGTAAAGCAGGCTCAAGAAATTCGCGCACAAATGTATTCTGCAAAACAAGAGCGTTTATTAAAATGTATTGCTTATGTTCTTATGGGCGCAATGGTTGTTGGATCGATTACAGTTTCATTCTGTTCTCATTATATGCAACAAAAAGGTTTAGCCCATGCAGAACTTGCTGCAGCAAAATTAAAACAATATCTTGTTGATGAAACATTATTAACTGATTTAAATGCTGAGTGGTGGCACGCGTTTAAAATTGGTGCCGGCACATTTGTTGGTACTATGATAACAGGTTTTCCGGCTCTGTATTTCGGTCAAAAACTTGATCTTCAAAAAGAGCTCAAAACAAAATTAGAAGACATTAAAAAGAAAATCGCTGAAATTGACGCGCTTGATACGACTGAAGCGCAGAATGTTGTTATTGCGTAAATATACGTAAAATTTAAATACGAGGTTATAAATTATGAATTTTAAAGTATTAGTTTTAGGCCTTGCGGCTTGTTTGATAACGGTTTGCGCTCAGGCAGAGACATATTTTTGGAATGCAACAAAAGAACAACGAGCTGGTTTTAAGGCTGATTTGCTTGTGCAGGCGCAAGAGATCGAATCTCAAATGCTTTCTGAAAAACAGGAACGCCTTTTAGGTTATGCCGAAAAAGGTGTTTTCTGGCTTGGTATGGGCGCTTTATGTGCAGGTATAGCGGTGCATGTATATTGGTATGCGATGTTACATTCGAAATATCTCAATTATAAAACAGAAAAACCTTTATTCGATAGATTTATGTTTAAATACAAGGTATTTAGTGCGTCGCCAGCTTTTGAAAACATGAGTGAATTTGATGTTAAAAATCATGTGACACTTATTAAGTCTTGGATGGAAAAGCTCAATACATCTGCTCGTGAATTAAATAATGTATCTTACATATCTGATATATTTGAGAATAGCAGCCTAGTTGCTACCATTTCGTCTTTAGTTTTTTGCGCAAAAAATTATCAGCAGAGCAATCTTAAAGCAAAGTTAGAAGACATTAAAAAGAAAATCGCTGAACTTGACGCTCTTGATGCGGCAGAAGCTCAGAATGTTGTTGTTGCGTAAATATACGTAAAATTTAAATACGAGGTTATAAATTATGAATTTTAAAGCGATATTGTTAAGTTTGATTGTGTGTTCACCGCTGGTTTGTGGGCAGCCAGTTTTGGCTCAATTTACTGAGCAAGAAACGGCAGCTCTTCTTTTGGCATTGTGTCGTGGAGATGGTGAGTTTAATGTACATAATTTTAATCCGCAATCTTGTTCTGCTGATAAGCGTCTTTTAATTAAAGAAATATTGGTATTGCAAGAAAAAGAAACTCGTGCACAGCTTTTCCCAGAAAGAGATAACGCTCTCATAAAATATTGTAAGTATAGTACTGACGCAGTAGTTATTCTTTCTTTTTTGGTGCTTTCAGGGTGGATAATAAAAAGAGGCTGGATAGACGCCAAAATCTTTTCTGAAGAGGCTCTGGTAGAACTTGCTAAAATTGCAATAGGTTCTAATGTAATTGCGGTTTTTGCTGCTTGCGGAAATATGTGGTGTATTGAGAAACTAAAAAAGCAAGATGAATTGTGCTCAAAGTTAATGAATATTAAAATAGCGCTTGTAAAAATTGAAGAAACCAACGCTCTCGACGCGATCGAAGCGCAGAACGTTGTTGTTGCATAAATAATAAAAAATAAAAGGCGAAGATTATAACAGGTCTTCGCCTTTTCAAGAATCTTTGATAATTCCATTATGGCATAAAAGTTTTTAAAAATGTCGTTTTGTTTCTATGTTATTGTTTTTACTTGTGTGAGGTATTTTCTATGAATTTTAAATTAGTAGCTTTAATAACGTTAATTGGTGTTGGATTGACCGTTCGCGGCGATTGTCGTGATACTGCTGATGGTGTATGTAATGATGGCAGAATTGAAATTGTTACTACTAAAAATGTGACCCCTCAAGAATGTGCGCAAGAATTAATTGATATGAATTCATCATGGGATGCACGTCATGCATTTAATCGCTTGAGCCTCGAAGATCGCAAAGAAGTTCGTAAGGCTTTGCAAGAAAAACTTTTATTGTGGGTTGCGGAACACGGCTCAATAGATACATTAAAAGCGCAAAAGCAGAGACAATCAATGCACCCTGCGGATGCATTTTTTCCAGCATTTATTTCAGGGTCGGTCTCACTTGGTGCAACTGCGGCAATTTTTGGAAATGTTTTTGAGCCTGAAAATCAAATAGAAGTAGGCGATTTTGCGGGTATTTTTAAATATTTGGATATGACAACATCAAATCAAAAACTTGCGATAATTGCTTTAGCTTCTGCGGCTACAACGGTTGTTGGTCTTTGTTATTGGCAGAACGTTGTGAACCAACGTAAAGTAGAAAACGAAAATAATGATGCATTGGATAACAAGATTAGTAAGCTTCGTGATATTCAGAACTTACTTGAATATTGTGCATAAATAAAATTGTTTTGATTTTTTAAAGAAGGACCGGATAAACGATAAAAAGTTTACCCGGCCTTCTTTTTTTGAATTTTGTTGCGAATCATTTAGACTTCTTGTTATATTTATATTAGAAATTGTATTTTAATCAAAAAAGGAGTGTCTCATGGTTCTAAGAAATTATATACTGGCTCTTGTGAGCTTAGTAGTGATTAGTTGCTCATGTCTTGTTGCTAAAAATTGTAAAGATAAGCAAAGTTGCTTGAATAATAAATCATGCAAATGTTATTGTTCACGTGTTTGCCATTTTAGAAAAAAAGAGGCGGATGATAAGCCTGTTTTTGTTGAAAACGACCCGCTTGGATATGGTTGCTATTGTAAGCAATGGGATCTTGATAATGTAAATCGATGCACAAAGGCCTAAAAATGTGAAAGGGCTTGATACATGATAAAAGTTTATCCAGCCCTTTTTTGTTATTTAAAAAATTTGTATTTGAATGTGTCTTCAAAGTTTTTTATTATCATAAAATCTTCCGCGTCTTTCTCGAGCATGTTGATGGCCTTTTTGAAAGTTTTATCCTTTTTTATGAGCATAAAGATTTGGTCTTGGTGTGATTGATTTTCATGGGGTAGTATGTGGTTATCAATATATCTCAAAAACTGAATCAGGCAACACTTTTTATCAAGATGAGAATTGTTGCTTTTATAAATAGCATAATAATAATCGATCGCGTTATAATTTTCTGTGTCTACTTTCGAAATAATTTCTCGTATTTCTTCAACTGCTTGTCGTATCATAGTATTTTTATACGCTTCTTTTTGTTCTTCATACATTTTGTTGTCATGGACGTCATTGAAGCCTTCATTATCATAAAACATGGTATGAGTTGAACCAAAGACGCTGATAAGATACAAGAAGATCATTTTTTTTAATATTAGTCTGTTCATGAGTTTTTTCCTTATTATTCCATGAGTATAATGGCTTGAGGGTCATTGTTTTTTACTATTTCACCCGTTCGAGAATTAATAATAATGGGCTGTAATGTTGGATCACTAAAAAATGTTTTTTGGTGATGTTCCAGCATCTTATTAAATTCTAGCCACAAGGGTGTTGCTGTTTTTGTAGCAGAAACGATGCCTTCGAGCGATCTGTTATCATCGCACCCCAAATAAACACCAGTAACATAGGATGGCGTTGCGCCAATAAACCAACAATTACGGGTGTCATTAGTAGTGCCTGTTTTTCCCATTGAGTCAATGCCTTCAGCAGTAAGCCAGGTTGATTGAAGGCGCATTGCAAGATAAGCAGGAACTAATTTGAGCGCCTGAACCAATTGCCCGCATACTCGTGAAGGCAATGCTTGCTCTTTATGAACGGTATGCTTCCAAATTTTTTTACCCCAGCGGTCTTTAATCCATTCAACGCAATAAGGTTCTTGATATATACCATTATTGACAAAAATGGTATAAGCCGCGGTTGCTTGCATAAGTGAACATTCGGTACAGCCAAGTGCAAGCGATGGATAGGGCATGAAAGGACCCGGTAAATGACATTTTTTTGTAAAATCAATTACTTTTTCAGCCCCAACTTCTAAGAATGTTTTAATCGCAATAATATTGTTTGAGACAGCAAGAGCCCGTGCACGTGTCATAGGGCCTTCAAAGCGACGATTAAAGTTGCGTGGATTCCAGTTAGGTATGTCGGTAAGCGGTTCATCAACGACAACATCCCATAAATGTAAGCCGTGCATAACACCTGCGCCGTAGACAAACGGTTTAATAAGAGACCCAATTTGCAGTTTTGCCTGCTTTGCACGATTAAATTGTGAAGTTTCAAAATTGTTACCGCCTACTAATGCTTTTATGCCAAAGGATGTTGGATCAAGAGTGACAAGAGCGCCATCAAGAGGAGTTGATGGTTTTTTTGCTTTAAATGCGGCTATGTGTTTTTGAAAAGAGCTTGCAGCTTTTTTTTGAATATCGCTATTAAAGGTTGTTTTTATAATAAGACCACCAGCGTACAGTTGTTCTCTTCCTACAATGCTTTCGATTGTTTGTCGAACTAGTTCTCGCGCATGTCGTGCGAATGTTGCATCATGTTTTTCAGTAAGCATAATAAGTGGCTCTTGGAGTGCTGCTTCATATTCAGCACGCGTACAATAGTTTTGCTCAAACATAAGCTTAAGTACCAAGTTTCTTCGACTAAGACACGCATCATTATTTTTAGGATGAAGAGGACAGTATGCGGCAGGTGATTTTACAAGGCCAGCCAAAAGGGCACATTGCGCGAGCGAAAGTTTTTGTATATCTTTAATGCCCCAAAATCGTTGTGCGGCCGTTTGAACACCGTAAATGCCGTTGCCGCAATAAATAATATTAAGATATGCTTCTAAAATTTGTTCTTTGGTGCATTGATACTCAATGATAAGTGTCGTAATCTGCTCTTTAATTTTCCGTATAATTGTTTTTTCCTGAGAAAGAAATATAAGTTTAACCAACTGATGCGTTATTGTACTTGCTCCTTGAGCAAAACGACGCTGAGTAAGATTGGTCCACAAAGCTCGTGCAATGCCGCGCCATGAAATGCCATGATGATGAAAGAAATTTCGATCTTCTGCGGCTAAAAATGCATGAATAAGTTGCTTTGGCACTTGGTCATAAGGTGCAGGATCGCGACGATCGAGTTGAAATCGTGTCCATTCATTGTTATTGTCATCAAGAACGATGGTAGGTTGCGCTTGCAAAAGAAGGTTTTGTTGTTCAAGATCGATGATAGGATAGTTGGCGAGAAAAAAGAGTACGCCTGAGGCGCAACAACATAGGGTAAAGAGAAAGAACATAAAAAACGATAGAATTCGCATGTTTTTGGTATACTGGTAATTAACGCATTATTTCTCGATACATCTGTCTTCGCGTTGCTTCCGACTTCGCTAAGGCTTCGACGGACACGACGTCGGACACTCGAAATGTGCGGTTATCCGTCCATCTTGAGTGTTTTGAGCGAAGCGAAAAATGTATCGAAAGGTGAGACGTTTACTGAATTATTATAAAATTAGTATACCAAAAAGTGAGTACGGTTGCATGCGAATAATAAGATTTTTTACGGTTTTTACGCTTTTTTTTATTATAGAGTTAGTAGTTTTAACGTTCGTTCATCACCCAAGCGTGCCCTTTGTGCAGTTGATAGCATTGTCGGCATTGGTTATGGGTAATTTTCCTTGGTATGCCCAAGGGTATTTATTGGTGGGTATTTCATTAAGCGCCTTTATACAGGGTTTTTGTATTGCAACTAATCTTGTTGGATTTGGTTGTTTGGCCATAGCACATCTCTTTTGTGGTGATATGATCATTAATCATATCGTTGTTCAATCAGGAGTAGTTTTATTGGGAGCAGCATTTTTTACGGGCCTTAATTGCCCCGCTTGTTTTACCATTCTGAATTGTTGCATAGCTGTACTTTTTGTGCCGTGTATGATACACTTTTTACGTGAGGCATGAGAGGCAATCGCGTTGACTCTTCGGGGTCGATGAGGAAAGTCCGGACTCCTAACGAATGGGATGCCTGAGAAATTCAGGGAGGTGAGAGCCTATGGAAAGTGCCACAGAAAATAACCGCCTTCGCGAGAAGGTAAGGGTGAAAACGTGTGGTAAGAGCGCACGATTACTACTGGTAACAGGAGTAAGGGGCAAACCCCATCCGGAGCAAGATAAAATAAGCGTGTAGGTTTGTTCGTTACCATTCATCACGCGGGTATATCGCATTAGATACATGGTTGCCACGAAGAGCTTGCTCTTCGACAGAATCCGGCTTATTGAATGCCTCACATTTTAAAATACCGCAATAGAAACAGTTGGAAGACCCGTGCAATTCGAGTGATTCGAGTGAAACGAAGAATCGTATCGAGAACCCACCAAAACAAACTTTGCCTGAAAATTTTAATTCAATAAGCTTCGCTGATGGTTCTCGATAAAATTTTTCGCATTAGTAAATGCTCAAAATCACTCGAATTGCACGGGTCTATCCTTAAATGCCTTTTTATTAGACTAATTAAGTACCTATGAAAAACATCCTCTATTTTCTTCCCTTCCTTTTTTTTATCGCGGGCTATACCGCCCTTTCATGGCTTACGCAGGTGAATTCAGTGGTTGTGCCACAATTAGTAGGCATGCCCTTGGCCGATGCAATTAAAACACTTTCAGAACTCCAATTAAATGTCCGCATTGTTGGTTTGCAAGAAGAAACCGATGTTCCAGCGGGTACGGTGATGAGCCATGTGCCAGCGGCGGGAAGCGCTCTTAAAACGCATCAGCGTGTTTTTATGATTATTTCAAAAAATCCTGAATTACTGAAAGCACCACAATGTGTTGGGATGCTCGTTGATCAAGCAGATCTGCTCGCGCACCAAAACGGTATTCGCCTAAAAAAATTTTTTATAACAAGCGCTACACATCCTAAAAATACCATTATTGCTCAATCACCCAGCGAAGGCCAGCCATTACCCGATAAAACTATACTTCTGTATTGTTCTAAGGGGGAAGATTCTATCGTTCTTATCCCTGATTTTCGCGGGCTTTCTGCTTCCTTTGTTGAATCATTTTGTGCGCGTAACGAATTTCCTTTGGAAGTCGGATATGTTTCTTCCCATGATTCTTTGTATTCGTACGATGCCTGCGTGGTTAAGCACCAGCGCCCTTTAGCAGGTTCTTTGGTGGATATGCATAAGGGGCTTAAGTTTCAGATAAGTATCGAAAAGGTTTAGGTTGTTATGTTGAATGTAATGGGTGTTGTACGTACTATGAAAATTCATAGTTTTAAATAGTGAGTAAAAAATATGAAAAAATTACCCGTAGATATTAGTAGTTTTAGAGCTATGATTGAAGGTGATTATCTTTATATAGACAAGACTAAAGCGATTTATGATTTGATTATGCGCAGACGCCTTTATTTTTTGTCGCGTCCTCGAAGATTTGGTAAATCACTATTGATTTCTACGTTGCAAGAATTGTTTGAGGGTAATAAAAAATTATTTGATACAACATGGATAGCTGCGCATGGTGATTACGATTGGAAAAAACATCCTGTTTTGAAATTTGATTTTTCGGAATTTAATTCTAAGGCATATGGTGATTTTGAAAATTACTTGGTATGGATACTTGATTATGAAGCACGAAAGCATGCAATAGATCTTTCCTGGGTTGCGCAATCTTCTGGTGCAAAATTACGAATATTAATTGAGCAACTGTCGGTTAACAATCCTGTCGTTATTTTGATTGATGAATATGATGCGCCATTATTGAATAATTTAAAAGATGAAGAAATAGCAAAAGACATACAACAAAGTATGAAATATTTTTTTTCAGTCCTTAAAAGTTTGGATGCGTCAAATTATGTGCGCGCTATTTTTATTACAGGAATAACAAAATTTTCTAAAACATCAATTTTTTCTGGCATGAATAATCTTACTGATATTACATTAAGTCCAGAAGCGGCAACATTGTTGGGATATTCGCAGCAAGAATTACATGATAATTTTAAAGATAATTTTATTTCCTTTGCGCAAAAAGAACATTCTTCATTGGCAGAAATAAAAACTGTCATACAGGCATGGTATAATGGGTACCGTTTTTCTCGTGAAAATGTAGGCGTTTATAATCCTTATTCGATAGTGCATTGCTTTGATCAAGAAAGATTGGGAAATTTTTGGTTTGAAACAGGAACGCCTTCATTTTTGGTCGGGTTATTAAAAAATCAGTATCGTTATCTTGAGAACATTGAAAAAATGAGCGTGAGCGCATCATTTTTAGGCACCTTTGAATTAAGTGGAGAATTGCCACTTATTCCAATCCTTTTTCAAACGGGATATTTAACGATTAATGATTATGATAAAAAAACTGATAGTTACACACTTCGTTACGCAAATATTGAAGTAAAAGAATCATTTAAAAAATATTTAGCATTATCTCTTACCTATAACGCTCCGCAAGCGGTGGAAAGCGCATTGTCTCAATTTAAAACTGCTTTGTTGCATAATGATATGAAGCTTTTTTGTACAACATTAACAAGTTTTTTAGCAAATATTCCTTATCAAATTCATCTTGATAAAGAAGCATATTATCATTCAATATTGCACGTAGTAGTTGATTTATTAGGTTTTGGCGCACATTCAGAAGTATCGAGTAGTAATGGTATACTGGATATGGTTATAGAGACTGCAACGATGATTTTTATTTTTGAATTCAAGTTTCAAAGTACGGCAAAAGTTGCCTTAAATCAGATTTTAGAGAAAAGATATTACGAAAAATATGTGGCATTAAAAAAGCCAATACAGTTAATTGGATTATCGTTTAATACGAAAAACAAGAAACTTGTTATTGACTGGCAATCCGAGAATTTAGAATAGTTTTTATAGATATTTAAGAAAGGTTTTTTTATGAATATTACATCGTTTGTCATTGCGATTCGTGAATTGGCAGCAACAGTCGTTATAGCAATTTTGTTGCCGTGCATGGTTCACCGTGCTGTTAAAATTTTTATTCCAGAACCACAAGCAATTATTGCAATAAAAAAGCTTGAGAGGAAAGATCGAAATGATCAGGAAAAAGAAAGCCTGAAGATCTGGGAAGAAAAAAGAGAGTTTATTGTTTTTCTTACGTGTGTAACTATTGGTTTAGCGGCATTGATTACTGGCTGTTTTGTAAGCATCACCTCTCTGGCAACAGGTCTATTATTGGGCGGTGGTCTGACTATTTTTACGGGTTATATTTCATATTGGCCGTACTTAAGTGATCTGTTTATTTTTGTTTCGATGTTGCTCGCTTTTGCAGGATTAAGTTTTGCCTTGTATAAAAAAAGACAATGAAAAATATTTTAATAATTAAAATGCGCTCTCTTAGATATTACTAGGTATCTAAAAGAGCGCATATTTTTTTAATACAAAATATTATACTGTTTTTTTAGTTTTTGATAAAAACAAATGAGCAAGCCAAGCTGCTGATAAATGCCAAACGGCATGTGGCCAGGTGAGGCCTTTGTATTGACCCAAATACACATCTGCGCCGTTAATTGCAACAACTGCAAGAGGTAAAACTGAAAGTTTTGGATTTTCAATAATAACTTTATATTCTCGTGCAAATTTGGTAAATGCCAATAAAACGCCCAGTCTATCAACATGTAAAAGCCATTGTTTTGGAATGCTGTGATAGAGAAATGAAGCAAGTCCGGCAATTACAACTTCAGGTGATTCATGTTTTAATCCGACATAAACTAATCCTAAATTAGAAACAGCACACCAGAATTCTGATATATATGGCGTTACTGCATACCAATCTTCTCGTTGTGTTTCTGGCTCGGCTAATTGACTAAAATAACTAGTATTTTCTTCATCTTTTGGGGTGCTCCAAAATCCTGGACCGCGTTTAAACGGAGTTTTAAACCCTTTTCCACGATCAAGTGAAGCATGAAGTAAGTTTGATATATAGCCTATTACGCCAATATTTTCTTTTATAGTGTTTTCTTTTTTTATACCCAAGGTAGCTTGATTTATACAGAGCAGGCCTATTACGAGCGCGAACACGCTCTGTTTTTTTATATTCATTATTTTCATAGGTAACCTCACATTATTATTTTATTAAATAATTTTAAATAAGTAATTATAGATAACTGTAAGATAATTATAGCATAGTTGAAAAATGTGTCAAGGTTTCTGCACAATTCCAATAAAAAAGAGGCTTAAGGACACATCATTTTTCAATCTCTTGTTTTTTCTCTTCGCAATATGTTATTTTATATTTGTATATAATTTTTGAATATAATTCATAGCATTATTTAAAGGGGGAAAGAATATGACGTTGCCGAATGGTCGTTCAATTGCTGATTATATAGAAAAATGGGGGAATTCATCCTCTATCGCGTTACTGTGTCCATCATGTAAAATTTTTTGTGTGCCTGATATTGATGGGATTATAGGCTATCGTTTGGAGGCTCAATGCGCAGTTGTACTGGGCGATCCTGTTTGTTCCCCAGAACATATGCCGAATCTGGTGCAAGCATTTCATGATCATTGTCAAAAAGATGCAAAAAGTGTGGTGTATACCATTGTTTCTGAGCAGTTTGCCGATTGGGCACTTAAACAAGGTTTTTGCCAGTGGGCCGCAGCAATAGGTGATGAGATTATTCTTGATCCACAATGTGACCCAAAAGCCATTAAAGGTAAAAAAGGGAGCTCATTGCGCAATAAATTTCTTTTTTCAGTGCGCCAGGGCATCAGTATACATGAATACACGGGTAATGATGTTGCTCTAGAACAAGAATTGGACACGGTAAGAACGAGTTGGCTTGCTCAACGCAAGGGCCCGCAGGCCTGTTTTTTTTCTGAAATACATCTTTTTACTGATTTTGCCAAAAAACGGTATTTTTATGCAAAATATAAAGAGGCTATTGTTGGTATAGCGATGTTGAATCGTCTTGAGAGCACAAAAGGCTGGGTGTTGAATATGCTTATGAAAACGCCCGATGCGCCGACAACAACATCGGAATTTTTGATATTATCTATTCTTGATATAGTGCGCCAAGAAGGGTGTCCGTTTTTTTCAATTGGCACTACGCCCGCACCAAAATTGGGAAGAACAGAAGGGTTATGTGGTATTTATACCTGGTTGGTTCGTATGGGTTTTAAAATAGCGAGCAAAATTCTTAATCTCGGCGGCCGGCAACGATATTGGGAAAAATTTCAGCCAAAAATGGCGCCAATATTTATCATGAGTAGTAGATCAAGGCTTGGCTTACGAGAGGCGCTTGGTATTGCACGTGCATTTAATGCTCCGATATAGTTCAGGGCAAACGCATGTAATAAAGCGTAAAATCAATATTTTTGTTAAGGTTTTGCCACCTTAACGATGGGCATTAAAGAACTACGTTCTTTAAAATCTCCTCTCGTCATGAATCGGGACATTCGCCTTCACTTCGTTCCCGGCTCACATTGCGTTCCGCATAACCCGACATATGACTGCATAGTTTCGCGTTCATCGCTTTCGGGTTCTGCTCCACCCCTCGCATGACTTAACAGGAATACAAAAGATTTCTAATCTGATGCCTTTATTCCCTAGCGGCGCTTACATGCAAAACCGCTTTGCCAAAACTTTTATCAGTGATTATTGCCTACCAATTCGCAGGAAAAGCGGTGTTTTAGCCGAGCATAGCGAGGCGCTGATTGCATTTTAAGCGCTTACAAAGAGGAGGATTGCAAAAGAAGGAGACGTAGTTTCTTCCTTTTGAAGAATATATAAAAAAATGATGCAGCGAAAAAGTGTTATTTTATAATTACATGTGTAAGTCCTGCATATAGTTTTGTACTATTGTTTTTACCGCATCATTTTTTCTATTCTAAAAAAAGGATATATATCTAGTTTTAAAAGGGAGTAGGAGAAGATGAATGACGTAAATCGTGCCTATGCAAAAGAGTTAGGTTTTGTTTGGGATATGCTTTTCTTTGGTATAATTTTTTATTTTTGGTTGGGATATAAAGAGACTATTACGGCTCAGAATGTATGGTACTTTTGTGCTTTTGTAGTTGCAGGAATTGTTGGTCTTATTACGATAGGATACTTTTCTAGAAATAGAGCATTGCGAAAATATTGTATTGTTTTCGCTGCCATTTTATTTGGTATAAGTTCAAAAAAAGCGCTCAAAATATTGTTTCCTGGTAGTTTTTTTCTTACTAGTACTGGTGAATTTATTGTTTTTGCTGTTTCAATTTTTTTGATATGGTTTGTTAGAAAATATGAAAAAGTTTCGGATCAAGAAAAAGTTAATTTTGAAAAAGACCGCGAAGTTGTTCAACCGTATATTCGCGGCATAGTCATTATAGCAATTGTTATTTGGATTTGTGTGGTTACCTATCAGAAACTATAAATTAAGTTCGGGGCGAAAAAAAATGAGTTTGTTTTTAAGAGGGAGTAGAAGTTAATGGAACACGTGTATTGGAAAAAAAGAGCATTATGGGTAGCAAGAATTTTGGGTGGGCTAGCCCTTATTGCTGCTGGTTTTTTTTATGTTAATAGGGCAATCGATAAATATGCGGTGCCCTTTTTTATTGATAACTTTTCAGATGGGGTGTTGAAAGAGCAGGTTCGTTCTGAAAAAAAAGGTTTTAGTTTATTTTTTAATTTTAAGCCAAAAAAGAAAACAAAGCAGCCAAAAGAAGTTGAAGTTATTGAAGTTGCAATACAACGAGAAGTTTCGTTAAGCGTGGGCATAAAAGCATGCATTGGCATTATGTTATTGTTTATAAGTTTTTTAATCATGTTTTTATATTTGGGCATAGAATCTATTGTTATTGGCTGGATGTTATTGTGCCAAGCGGGTTATGAAGCGTTTATGTGGTATGATTTAGGTGTATACATGCGCTATAAAGATACTATATTTTATGGATCACTCATCGCCGCAGCATTAATTCTGATTGTATTTCTGTGGGAATATATGAGAACGCATAAGGCGTATATGGCAAGACATCACAAACCATAAATAATAATTTTTTAAGGGAAAAATATGAGTAATAAAAAAGTAACAAGCGTTTATATCGGTGAGCTCCATTCATTTTTTGAGGGTCTTGCGTTTATTTGGGTATTTTTATTTGGTTGTGCCAATCTTTGCATAATGGCTTTAGCGAAATATTTGGCACCTTTAATGGGGATGCCTGAAAACAGTATGCTTTTTGTTGCAGCTTTAGCATTGGGTATCGGAATTTTGTATTTAATAATTGCTGCATTTTCTAAGATAAGATCATTTGCCGTTGAATGCGCATTGGCCGCATGGGTCTTTTATATTATTGCAATATTTGAATTTGGTCATGCTTTTTCCTCCTCAGGTATGGCTGAAGTAGGAGTTATTGGCGCAACGGGATTTGTATCTTTGATAATAGTATTAGTTATTGCTTTGAGAAAAGGTAAATATACGAATGAAGGATTGGTAACTCACACGCTTCACTATAAACTATATCGATTTTTGCGTGGCACTGCCTTTGTGATTTTCATTATTAAAGGTATAGAACTATTCAACGTAGCAGTTGTTCTGCCTCATTTTAAACGTGTTATATATTATTCCTCTCCGTTAGTCGGTGGTATTGAGGGACTTGTATTAATTTTGCTTGGTTTTTTCAGCTCAATTTTTTCATTGGGTATAGAATTAATTGTCATTGGTTGGGCAATAATTCTCGCATATGTGGTTTTTTTTCTGTCATTTGATATATATCCTCAGATGATTTGGGGATATATCTATTTTTCCGATATAATGGGTTTTGCGTTTCTTATTCTCTTGTATTTATTGGTCAGGGTGTATATAAAAAGATATAATGCGCAGGAAATCGCGCGGCCTGAATAATGGTTTTTTAGTAATAAGGGCATACGCATGGAGACAAAGAATTTTTGGTTTATAGCGCGCGATCTGGCGATAAGTTGTGTAATTATGATGTTGTTGCCATTACTTTTTGAGCGAGGTGTTGCATTGTTACATCTTTCGGTTGTTAACGGATTATTGTTGCAACGAATGTTAGGGCTTGCAGCTCTTGTCGCT
>Ga0207066_1138_pt1 | contig 18557 bp, 11 predicted proteins | sample Alteio_BWMinCont_24_FD_153490 | JGI IMG/M metagenome (GOLD analysis project Ga0207066, IMG submission 153490) | Enriched cells from forest soil in Barre Woods Harvard Forest LTER site, Petersham, Massachusetts, United States -... | ecosystem: Environmental > Terrestrial > Soil > Temperate forest >...
TGATTTTGTCCCTATGCCTGGCCAGAAAATCCCATTGCTTTAGTGACTCACTCTTATCACCAGTCAAAAGACTTTTTCCCGTCTCGAGTTTTTTAATGTCATGAAGAGCGCTTACAATTGGCGGGTCATATCCCTCAAGGATTCCTGCATCCTCCATATGCTTCCACCCCTGACCTGTGAGACGTTTGATAAGTCGCCGATTGGCGGCATTGACAATGGCTTTTTCAAAATTCAATTTGGCATGAAACAGGGCTTGTTCGTGCTTACTCGCTGCGAGATCTCTGTCGGTCAGCATACCTGTTGGTTCCGCCGCTTTTTTTGCTTCTTCCCATGCTTCGTCTGATATGCTTTCTGGCGTTACCGCTTTTAATTTTAAAAGTTCTTTGAGCCGATCATAATAGTCTGTTCTGGATTCGTCGGAAGCGTCATGATACACACCGATACACTGCACTTCCCATTCAGAAAAACCCTCAATTTCTTCTACAATTTTTCTCTTAAAATCGTTTGGATTCCACCGTTCGCCTTCGACCTCATATGCAGCAGGCAAAGGCATGTCACCATCATTGACCTTTGTAACAGCATCAAGCGCGTTCATAATTGGATTTTCAGATCCAAGAATTCCTGCATTGCGCATACTTTCCGGCCCCTGACCGGTGAGGAGTTCGACAACTCGCCGATTAGCGACATCAACGATTGCTTTATGAAAATCCAATTTTACAGCCCTTAGTTCTGCTAAGGGTCTATATGCTTTTTCAAGGTGAGAAACTCCTGGCCCCATATAGGCATCTTCTTCCATCGCTTCCTGCGCCGCTGCTATTGTTGGGTCTGATATCATTTCCGGGATAACCCGGTCTATAACGACTTTGAGCTGATCATAGTAGCCTGATTTGGATGCGAGAGACGCGCGATAGGACATGCGTTTTTTTCCGGTTCGTAAACGAAATGCAACAACTGTAAGTTTTTTGTATTTATTATTTTATGACCCACATACTTTATCATCATTCATTTGTTGGCTAAACGAGGAAAATATGAAGATTTTACTACGCCATGCAAGCATCTGATTTTATTACAAAGCATGGCATGATTGCCGACCATTTTGGCCTTGTCGCCGGGATTGGCTTTGGCGTGGCCATGACTGCAACCTCCCTGCCACTCTATGTGTGGCTCTTCAGGAAGGATTTTTAAAGTATCGAGATACTACGGATTATCATCGGTTCATGGATAATAGCTCGACAACCACAATTATTAATATATATTAATTAACGTGTTACCTGATCGCAGTATTTGAAGCTAAAGAGTGTATCATGAGTCCACGAAAGTCATATGCGGAAGCTGCAAAACCCGATGTACCCAGTCCCCTCGATTGGCAACAAAAAGTGCTGGATCGGACCCATGTCTTTGCGATAGACGGGCCTTCCACCTGTGTCTTTCTCGATAAAAGTGGGAACAAGCAGAAAGATCACACCAATTTTTCTGTCTGCATCCCTATCGAATTATTCGCTCCCAAAAAAGAAGCTGAGCTAAGGGAGGTGATTGAGAATTCGAAGTTATCGGCCAATGCAAAAAAGCATGTCGATATTGAGGGGCTGCACGAGGACTTAATAAGTAGCCGGACACGGAAATATGCCTTTATCAAAACCGATAAGGAAACACTCCAGATTAAAAAAATATTTGTGGAGGTTTGTAAATCTCCCGCCGTTATCAGGGAGCTATACAACGACAGGCCAGATGCGGTTTATAAAGCAGGTGATGCAACTTTTAAAGCGGATGATGTCATTTTTCTGGTTGGAAGGGATGAGGCGCCTATCGGCACGATCAATGCCAGCTTAAAGAGAAATACCTCCACTCATAGCTATTATAGCCCCCGAGAGAAGGTCGTGGCGATTACGACAATGAAGCAATATTTCACAGGAAAGGTGCTGAACCACCGGACGAACTTGCGAGGGATCGTCTCAGAAGAAATTATGCACGCGCTTGATTTTAAGCACCTGCTGGATCATGGCCAGTACGCAAGCGCTGTAATTCCAGCTTCATTCACCAAAGACCTTGAAGCCCATAAAGATAAGTTATTAGAACTGGGTACGCTCTGGAATGCGGAAGTTGAATCAAAGGAGCCTGTCGGTTTGACGCCTGAGGAACAGAAAATTAAGCAAACCATCCTGTTGTTCACGAAAGCGGCAATAAAGGCTGATAAGGAAAGTAACCACCCCTGCATGAAATTTCCACTTGCTATCGTAAATGATCCGACGCATCGCGCCTTGATTTCGCTTGAGTTAATTGTGAATAATTTTGACGAGATGGCCCACATCAAGGCAGCCTATAGCAAACATCTTCAGAAATCGGCTGAAGCTGTGGATGATGGGGTTCAGAGGGAACTTTTTGCTAAACTCGCCGGGGGTATTTTATTAAGTCGTCATAGGAATCAACTTGTCGATCCGAAGCTGTTTGCTGCTCTCGAGGAGGCTCTGTACAGCCCTTACGGCGATGAGCGTGACAAGACGGATAATCCATGCAAAAAGGTTTTCGATTTATTGAAGAAACTGGATGGCGAGTACCGCAAAAAATACGATGCACCGGCACGGAAGCAAGGGCAGTTATACGTCGAACATGTCGCCAGAGAGGTTGAAGACGCTGTTCCGGGCTCAACGAATTTTCTGTTTACGCAGGGCGCTCAGCATGCACGTTAAATCCCGCCCAACACTGTTGGCTATCCGCTACAAGCCATGCTGGAGGGTGTGCTGAGCGCCTGAGATGCTCTGATCTTATTTTACCATCTTATCTGGCTACCATCTATCTGGCTGCGCCTACGATGCTTGCAAGGGATGAGAAGCGTTGTGCAGAAGGCATATTGGCCTGGCGGAGCACACGCTCACTGGTATGCTGTACATATTCATCATTCAGGGCCTTGAATTGTGTTGGTGTTGCAGCAGCAAGTGTCGCAAATTGCGGCTCACCCTTGGCATCTACGCCGTTTGCATATTCGATGACGCTGCGCCCCGCCTGTTGAAGCAATAAATAGGCAGCGGCTGAATCCCACTCGTAGTTTACTCCATTGAGGCAGGCACCGTTTCCTTCCAATACGTTAATGGCTGACGCACAGAACGAGCCCATTTCCGTCGAGTCACTTCCCGCAGCCGCGATAAGTTCACCTGTTGGATCGACTCGTCCGGGAGGAAAACCCCCGCAGGAAAAGGTTGAAGCGTTTCCTGGTTTAGCGCCGGGGAAATAAGCCTTGCCAGACTGTAATACACCATTTTCGACAGGCGTCGCCACCGTCGGCATGTCTGGCGAGGCCATGTACATAGTGCCGTTCACCTGTTGTGAGGACGCATCCGGGTGCGGCACAAAAATGGCCGCAAGCACGCTTTTTTCATCCTCTTTAAGGCCGCTTTCTCCCGGCCCTTTAAGGGCAACAGACACTGCCCAGGTGCGCGGTCCGGGATCAGGATTGTTCGCTTTATCCGCACCGCGAATAAAATTACCGGTGCCATCAATCGGATCGACAACCCAGCGTTTTCCACCTGTCGCCACGGCCCTTTGCGTACCTTCCTCGCCGCGAAATCCTGCCTGCGGTAATGTAACCGCCAGTTTTTTGCGGATGATTTCCTCGCCTTCCTTATCGCCGGGCGTCACTTTGGAGCCATCCGGCTTTATCACGATTTTACTCAAAAAATCAGGCTGCTCACGAATCCGCAGCGCGTTGGTTGCCGCATCCAGTGCTGCCTGCGCCATATCACCGAGAATCCTTTGAGCGTCAGTCTGATCCATTTTTAAACTTCACAATTACCAATCTTAAACTTCACAATTGATTGTCAGCACCGGGATCGCCGGTATTGCCAGACAACAGCACCAGTGTAGCACTGGCCATTTATAATGATAATGAGAAAAATATTACGTTTGCGTTACGACGCCTAGCACGCCAAATCTAAAAGGGAATTTTGGGGGAATCCCGGCTAACACTGTTGGCTATGCACCTGCGCGAAGGGCTGGATATTCTGGGTGCGCCGCCTTCTCGGTACATTATGGGGGCGGCATGGATACTGATTAACGCCTCTTGCCAGGCTCGAAAGGCGCTCTGAGCGTATCCTCCCACTTTTGTCTTTCAAGTTCATCTTTGAAAGGAGCTTCGAGTGTATCTCGCCATTTTTCTCTGTCTGCGCCTTCTGAAGCTGTTTCTGCTGCCGCCTTCTCACGAATTTTGGGAACAGCTGCGCGGGCAGTGAGCTCACCTTGGCCTGCCTGTTCGGTCGCAACGGCGACAGGACGGTTCGATTCCAGCTCTTCTGCGGGGCTACGAGTCACATAACGATACCCCCCTAGTGTGACAGGAACAACCACCGATGCCGCCGCTGCACCGACTAGAGCCCCATCCAGTATTTGCTCGCGAGTAGTTCGATGATCCCGTTTTTTACCACCATCTTTATCTTTGCCCATATCCCCTCCGAATGGATTCACATTGATCTAAACAGCATGAGTGTAACATTGGTCATTTGGTAAGATAACAAGAAAAATATTACGTTTGCGTTACAACGCCTAACACGCCAAATCTAAAAGGGCATTTGGGGGGAAGTGAAAGGTAAGCGGACTCAGCGGGGTCCGAAGTCACCTGAAGGTTCCAAACCACGAAGCGTAAGCATTAGCCATTCTAATACTTCGTTGCTGCACCCATACCCGTTTTTTCATGCCACGTCTCGAACACCTGTCTAGCGGAGGTAAGCACGGCATTATTGGGGTGCTTCTCAGGATCAAGCGTTGATTCATGTCGGTCGGTCGGTACTGCACGTTGTTCATCGGGCAGTGCCGGTTGTGCATAGGTTATTTTGCTATCCTGTGCAATACGTGTACGGCCATCCGCATCACGCAACACCATCTGCTCATATTCCGGTGTCACATAGACGATGCGCTTAGGATCGATAACCGGGTTGTCGCGCTCCGGATCATTAAGTGCCTGCCGATCGCGATCACGCAGGATACGCGCCCAATCGGCAGCGATAAAACCCGCAGGATGTGGAATTTCGCGGGTAATAAGCGTGCAATCTTCTGGCAAGCAAAAGAATCCAGTCGTTTTGGCCGCGTCGCGAATAGCGGCGAGCGAAGGCACCATCGTTGGGTCATTTAGCGTATCGGCTTTACCGACTCCAATCACTTCGTTTTGTGCATTGATCACCACAGCATCGTTATTGCCCAGACGCTCTTCTAATAGGGCACGGCGGGCAGAGTCTTTCACGTCAGAGAGTTGCGTCATGTGCTCTTGTACGGTTTCTTCGGCAGTTGGTCTGAAATGGCTATACTGTAAATCATCGGCAAACCCGGCAATCACTTTTGCCTGTTCTGCAGTATTGTCATAGCTGATGCGTTGAAGCCCGGAACCATTACCGACACTAAGGCACATTGGGCAACAGCAGGCGGACGTAAACATTGCACAGCCCGAAAAATCTGTACTCTTAAGTCGTTTGGCGGCATCCCGGTAAGCGACCATTTCAGCATGCGCTGTTGGATCACTTTCCGGAAACACATGATTGGCACCTACGCCAACTACTTCCGGCATACCGATGCCTTTGCCATCTTTGACGCCACCTGAATAACGAACAATGATAGCGCCGAATGGGCCGCCTTTGATGTCATTTTCGGGGTTGACCAGATTATTACGCGAAAGCCGAATTGCAATGGCCTGAAAGAAACTGTCGGAAACCTTGCCGTCCATTTTCTTAATATATGCGTTGACTTCTTCTACCAGGCCATCGAGCGATGCCGCATTATTGGTTGTTACTGATTTACCATATCGAAATTTAGGTGATGTATCGAAGTCCTGATGGCGGGCCGCATCGCTTGCTTTTGCTCTTATAATAATTTCACTTGCTGTCAATTTGCGATCGGCGGACATACTAACCTCCTGTAGAATTAAAGATATCATGATAATACAAGGGTGAGTATACCTCAAATCCACAAAAGAAATGTTAAGAATACGTTACAACGCCTAACACGCCAAATCTAAAAGGGAATTTTGGGGGAAACTCAGGATAATGCTTTGGCTATGCACCTTATTCTCTGTGCCCGGAATAACCCCCGGAATACCTCAGAAGCGCCATTGTTACAATCTTCGTATCGCTTTCACGAAATCGTCACACACACGGTGCAGGAGGCATGGTATATTGAGGATCATTAACTATGGCCAGCAAGCAAATACGGAAAGGTGAAGAGTTATATGCCGAGAAGAGGTGGAGGTGGAAGCAGCTACGGAGGTGGAAGCAACTCCGATGCCGCTGCTGACGCTATAAATAAGCAACAGATCAATGACCTCAAAGAAAAGGTCAGAACTGTGCAGGACCAGATGGAGGAAGCAGGAGAAACGCTTGAAAAGAAACTACCTAACGAATGGATAATCATAAAAGCAAATCAGCTCTTGAAAGTACAGGATGCGGTACATGAAATACAGGAAAAATACAAAGCTGAAGGTATGGAAATTAAACATCCCGTAGAAGCATCTCCTGATGGTCTAGGTTATATAGGATCACTCATCGAAAGAGCCGTATTTACACAAACGGAAATCGGCGGCCTGAAGCAAGCAATAGGAGAGATAGATCGTAAACTACCAAAATATTTAAAAGCAAAGGAAAAAGAGGCTGAAACCAGTCAGGCTGTTCCTAAAGATGGCGATAATAAACCAACAGCTGCAATGCTTGTAAAGCAAGGTGAATTAGCCAAAACTCTTGAGGATGGATATAAAGAGACTGCGGTTGTTTTAGTGCGTCCTGAACAGAGTGAAGGCAAAGTACACGGCTAATCCACAAGGCGAATTCCGGCTAACACTGTCGGCTATACACCTGCGCGAGGGGCTGGATATCCTCGCTGGATATCCTCTGTGCCCACCTTCTCTTTCACATTATGGGGAAAGTGAAGCGAAGCGAGTGCAGGCTATATAGATTCATGGATAATGGCTCGACAACCACAATTATTAATATATATTAATTAGCGTGTTACGGAGTTGCGATATTTGAAGCCAAGGGTTTTATCATGAGTCCACGCAAGGCATATGCGGAAGCTGCAAAACCCGATGCCCCCAATCCCCTCGATTGGCAAAAAAAGGTGCTGGACCACACCCATGTCTATGCGATAGACGGGCCTTCCACTTGTGTTTTTCTCGATAAAAGAGGGAAAAAGCAGAAGGATCATACCCAATATGCTGCCTGCATCCCCATCGAATTATTCGCTCCCGAAAACGAAGAACAGCTCAGGGTGGCACTTGAGCATTCCAGCTTATTGGCCAGTGCAAAGAAGCGTATCGATATTGATGCCCTGCGCGAGGAAATAGCGGATAGCAGGCCACGCAGACATGCGTTTATCAAGACCGAAAAGGAAGAGCTCCAGATTAAAAAATTATTCGTGGAGCTTTGTAAATTTCCCACCGTTGTCAGGGAACTCTATAACAAGAGGCCGGACACACAATGTACAACAGAGGATTTAATTTTTCTGATAGGGAGAGATGGGGCGAATCTCAGCACGATCAATGAGAGCTTCAAGAGAAAAAAAGGGAATTACGGCTATTTTAATCCCGAAGATAATGTCGTGGCTATTTCGGCAAAGATGTATGCTCCAAAAGGAAAAATGCGCAACGAGGTAATGAGCTTGCGACTAATCGTTTCCGAAGAAATTCTGCATGCGCTGGATTTTAAGGGCAAGTTAGACAGAGACCAGTATTTGAGTGCTGAAATGCCACTGGAATTCACCAAAGACCTCGAAGCCCATAGCAAAAAATTATTAGATCTGCTTTTGCGCTGGAATGATGAAATTGAATCAAAAGGTCACCCCGAATTTACGGACGAAGAGCAGAAATTCAAGCAAACCCTCGTGCTATTCACGAAATCGATGATAAAAGCCGATACAGAAAACAACCACCCCTGTATGCAGATTAACCATCCTGTGATGAATGATCCGACGCATCGCGCCTTATATTCGCTTGAAGACGTGGTTACTCATCTTAACGATACCGCCAAGGTCATGGAAACCTATAAAAAGCAGCTTAAGGAAACGGATGTAGTGGGGTTTCAGATAGAACTTTTTGCTAAACTAGCCAAGAATATGTTGTTGACTCGTTACAGGAATCAATTTGCTGATCCGAAGCTGTTTGGTGCTTTCGAGAAGACTGTACACAGTCCTTACGGTGACGAGCGCGACAAGACGGACAATCCGTTCAAAAAGCTTATCGATTTATTTGAGAAGATGGATAGCGAGTACCGCAAAAAATACGATGCACCGGCACGGAAGCAAGGGCAATTATACGCCGAAAAGATAGCTCAAGAGGTTGAAGACGCTGTTCCGGGCTCCACGGGTTTTATATTTACGGACGGCGTTTGTCAGTCACGCTAAGGTAAGCGTTATTTTCCCATCTCTTTTGTCATGCCCTTTTCGATGGTGGATTTCAGGAGATCATCGCGCGACAGAATGCCAAGGATGGCATCGAGTCTGACGAACAGGCCTTTCTCGCCATGGTTCATTTTCTCGATCTCCTCCAGCGCCTGCTTAAGCTCCAACGAATTGGGCGAATTGGGCGACTCACGCTCTTCAATCTCGTACTCGAATGCGATAAGATCCTTTTTGGCCAGCCCGGCAACGGTTCGTATCTCCACCACCTGTTCCTGCAAAGCCGCCGATGGCAGCTTCTCGTTTTTACTGATGGCTTCCGCCGCCAGCAGCCATGCCTCATTGCAACGGTCGGTTATCTCTATTATTTTCCGGCTGAACTCTCTAAATTCTTTAGACTTTGGTCTTTCCTGCGGTTCAGCAAGCATCGCAAGGCCACCGCCATCTTCTTCATCGTGTACGGGAGCATTTGCCATGGCTTGGGTCATGATGATTTCCGTCAACCATTCATTCATATGCACTATATTGCGCTCAATAGCGTCAAGTTTCGGCAATCCGGTCCTGAGCTTATGCTTCTTGGTCACTTCCCTGTCATCGAGACTTCCCTGGAGTGTTTGTCTGAAGTTATCAAGTTTTGCCCTCAGTTCCAACGCCGGAAAGTTACTGCTATCTTCACGCCCTTGCGCAAAATCCTGCTTGCTGCGTGGCACCCCCGTATACATAAAGGCATATTCATCAAAGGCCTTCTTTATCAGCAGGGAACTTAAATAGGGACTGTCGCGGTCGTGCGATTTTATACGGGCATAACGCTCGGCATCTGCCTTGAGTTCTTTTATGTCATCATGCAACTCCATCTGGTGATGATCAATCGCGCCAAGTGCAGTCTCCGCCGCGCCATGCGGCGCATCAAACGTAAAAACATCGCGTTCGGTTTTCTTCCCATTGATGAAGTCTGTTGTAATTTCATATCTGCCTTCTTTGAGTATCACGCGCTGGGCAAGGGCGACCTCACTCTCGATTGGTTTTTCGATGGGTGGTTTTCTATGGAATTTTTTATTGGCGGGCCATTTTTTATCGATGGTTTTGGCTATGTGCCATTTTGTGCCACGCATTTCCGTTTCGGATTCAGACGATTTTTTCATATCAATGATTATTGAAAAAAAAATATTTACAGTTTTGGTTGGTGAAAGAGGCGTTATTTTCCCATCTCTTTTGTCATCCCCTTTTCGATGGTGGATTTCAGGAGATCCTCGCGCGACAGAATGCCGACGACTTTATCCACGGTGGCGAATAGCCCTTCCGAACCATTATTCGAGTGATCAATATTCTCCAGCGCCTGCCTGATCTCCCACGAATTTGGAAAATACGGGTCCGCGACCTCCTCCTCGTATGCTGCAAAATCCTTTTTTGCTGCCCGTGCAAGAATTTTTATCTCCTCTGCCCATCCCTTTACATCCTTGAATGGCAGCTTCTCGCCCTTGCTGACGGCTTCCGCTGCCAGAAACCACGCCTCATTACAACGGTCGACGAGAGCAATAATTTTATCGGTGAAATCTTTGAATTTGCTTTTCTGCGTGACTTCTTCCCTGCCGCCTTCGCGTGCAGTAAGCATGGCAAGATCCGCCTCTTCATGGTGGTGTTCTTCTTCATCGTGTTCCGGGCTATTTGCACCGGCGTGGGTATAGATGGCGTACGTCAGTGATGTTTCAATGTCCACCACGCCACGCTCAATGTCGTCCAGTTTAGGCATTCCGACATTGAGTTTATGCTTTCGTGTAATTTTCCGATCATCGAGATTTTCCTGGAGTACTTTCCTGAATATCTCCGTTTTCTCTCTGGGCAACAAAACCGGGAACATGTTGCTGTAGTCATATCCTTCGGTGTAATCTTCGCCGCTTCGTTGTGCCCCTTTATACATGTCGGCATATTCATTAATGGCTATCTCTATCAGTTTAGAACTTAAATAGAGGCTGTCGCGGTCGCGCGATTTGATACGGGCATAGCGTTCTGCATCGGCCTTGAATTCTCTCAGGTCATCATGGAAATCCATCCGGTGCTGATCAACCGCCCCAAGAGCCGTCTCCACCGCACCGCCCGGCGCAGCAACCGTAAACACATCGCGGTCATACAAATCGCCATTCAGGAATTCTGTTGTAATCTTAATTTTACCTTCTTTGAGCGCCACGCGCTGGCCAACGGCGACCTCGCTCTCGACGGGTCTTTCGATGGTCCGTTTCATCCTGAGTTTTCCAGCGCCGGGCCATGTTTTATTGATTGTTTTGGCGAGCGGCAAGGTCCTGCCGCGTATTTCAGATTCGCTGTCCGGCGGTTTTTTCATACAACTTATTGGCAAATAACGATATAATAGTTTACATTCCGTATCAGTTTATAGTAAGTTTATTAACATATAAAGAAAAGTTTTAATAATTAGGGTTTTTTAGCCCGGCCAGATAGTGTTCATACAATCTTCACACAAAAGTATGTGGCTATCGGCTATAACTTGCTGGGTAGTCATTCCATGAACTGCAAAGGAAATATCTAATATGAGTAAGAAAAGATTGGATCCTACCACGCGTAAGAGATTTAACCCTAACAAGCATAGGAGATTTGAATTACCCGTTAATGTCAATGGCACACTGGCTGCAGCCGGTGAGCCGAATCAGTTGAAGTTATATATCACCGATGAAGAATACATCCCCCATGTGATCCGTGCACTCGATCATCATTTTTCTGCTCGACTGGGTATGAATGTAGAGCGGGTGGAGATAACCGCACACAATCGCGAAGAGAATATGATCCTCGGAGACAATACCGCCTTGCTGGAATTTACCCCCAAGATCCCTGGTGCAGGAGTTGACCCATCGGCTATTTTCAGTGCAGCGCTTGAGGTGATCAAAGATTTGGGGAGTATGCAAAAAAATTTGCGGAGTCAAACTCAGTCTGACGTTCCCATCGACAAAGCCGTCGACACATATATCAAACAGCAGGGAGCCACCAAGGTGAGTGAGCACGACGCATTGCTTGCCAACGCTGTATTGACCAAACTGGATATTATACAGGCCGCCCAAAGAGGTGCGGAGAGTTATTTACCAGACGAGGTTAGGAGCGCTGTTACTGAGTCATTAATCGTGGCACTCGCAGGCAAGCCCAGGCCGCCAGTGGGAGTTATCTACGTAGGAAAAAACGCACACCTCCCAGACCAATCAATTCCAGGCCAACCAACCGCAGACCAACCGCAGGCACCCGCACTTCCCGTAAAATTTGAGGAAGCAGGCCCTGAGGATGGATTGCTGTTTATCGTCAAGAATGCGATGCCTGCCCCGGAAGCCCCAAAAGACCCAAAAGAGGCTGCAAGATACAAAATGGAGACCGGAAAATACAAATACGTCCAGACGCAAATATATGGCGAGCTGGCGGAAGCGTATAGAATAAAGGCGAAGTCAACCAGCGATAGACTCGCGGTGAGGTAGGCGGTTACGTCAGACGGTGTGCTTACTCGTCACCTTTTTAATGGGGCCGCCGCGCGGGGTGGAACCGGGTGCCTCATGATTTGCCATGTGTTCGGCCTGCACACTCGCCACTTCTTCGCCCTGCGGATTCGTGGCATCTTTCCGGTCAAACATTTTGCCTAGTCTATCATGGGTATTGTCATGAACTTTGTTTGCGACCCACACAATCGCTTCCTTCCCCTTGCTATCCACGTCGATCAGGAAATCTCCCGGGCCATAGAACCCGCCCCCGTTCTGGATTTTCGACATGACATGGCCCAAACCGAACCCCTCAATGCCGAGATATCGAGCCGTCTGAGGACATAACTCCATATTTTCCGGACAGGGACCCTCAGGGTTAATTATTCTATTATGTCGAACTTCTCCGATGCTTTTCCAGAAGTCTTCGCGATCCTGATTAGCAAGATCCCCATTCAACGCCAGATCTGCTTTCAATTTTTCTTCAGCCCGCGCGACCTGAGCCGCTTCATGCACCTGCACTTCCCAATCACGTATTTTTATTTCGTATTCCGGGTCGTTTATATCGGGAGGTGAAGAAAGAACCGTCATAACCATACCAGTCTAGTCATACATTTCACATTTCCCCTATCATACCACAGCTTACCCACAATATATGTGAAGTTTTTATGACCATGCAGTAGCAGAAGGGGGATATTCTACACAGGCAAACGGATTGGTTAGCTATTGATTTAATTAATAAAACATCTTTGCCCGCATTGTAATAAAAGCTTCACAGGCGATTTTGTCGCCATTGTGGTAAGTTTAGGCATGGGAATTGAACAACATAAGCCTCGTAGCCGGGGCATCATTGTCGTAGACGCTAACATGCTCGAGGAGATGGCGATTGCGTACGACAAAACCAAGCCGATCACACCACGCTCTCCCATCGCCAGCTTAAAACCATACACCGGGACCTACCTTGACATACTACCGATCCTCGCACGGCAGGGTTACGAAATCCTGATTCCTGAAACGGTAATATTCGAAGCAGGAAAACTTCTGGTAGGTAAAGATGTAAACAAGCATTTTATTACCAATAAACGGCAATACGATACGCAGCCCTCAGTACGATCATTTTTACAGAACGTTCTGGCCAAGCGCTTCCAAAATATAGAAGTCATAGAGGCGGATATTTCAGGCATTAATGATCTGCGTGCAAAGGCAGAGCTTGATCCAGCCACGGCAGACCTTTTGTATTATCCGCAAGAGTTAGCAAAAGCGAAGATTCCCGACGCGCAAAATTACCAGCACTATATCTCGGATCTGCGAGCTGCCTTGGGTAAAGGTGACCCGGATCGTCTTAGACGTGCCATTCAGGAGTTACGGGAAAAACACAAAGAATCGAAGAGGGATATGGGGGAAAATCATTGCTTTGACGTGATCGAAGAGGAGATTGCGCGTCAACATTTCAGCGATCAAAAGGTCCCGATCTTTTTTCTCTCCGCTGATGGGAAAGCGCGGGAAGCGCTCAATAAGAGAATCGCCGCACATCATGTGAAAGGTGATCCAAAGGTCAGCGTGCTCACCAGTGGCGGTGTGTACGTCGCGCTGGAGGCAGATCCGAAGGAAGCCAAGAAGAAGATGAAGTCGAATGCATTCAATCTCATGGGCTTTCACGGTAATGTTGAAGAGCATTGGAAACATATCTACGCAATCTGCTCCCAGCAGGAAGATAATATGACCCCTAAGACAGCCGCCCGTGAAGATGGCTACGAGGATGCACCCGTAGGGCAGTATAACACAGGCAATCACCCCTTCATGGATTCCGCACAGGGTATTGGAAAGGAGCTGGAAATGGAACTGATGCAGGCTGTTATGCGCACGCATGCTGCGGAGCAGAAGACCATTAAGCGTGCAGAGGCGGGCACCCCGGCAGGTGGCGGCAATCCCGGCACCGGCGGCCGCTAATAGGATATTTCACATTTTCGAATACCGGGGTAAATTTGAGCATGGAAAAACCGAAAGCGTATAGTCCCCCGGCCTGCGGTACAATTGTGGTCGACTCCAATATGCTCAAGGATATGTCGACGGAGCTGCCCGCCAACCATGCTCCCATACATGACTCTCCCATCGCCACCTTACCGCACCGCACCAATAGCTACCTCGATGTGCTGCCCATCCTCGCACAGCAGGGATTTCATATCCTGATTCCTGAGACCGTCATGCTGGAATCAGCGGATATGCTTGTGAAAAACGATTTGCGTAACCTGTTTCCCGACGAGCCTTTCCGCTACTCCACAGAAGAGACGGTGAGAACCTTTATGAAAAACGCTCTTGCTGGCCATTACCCGAATGTGGAAGTCGTCGCGGCGGACACGCATGAACTGCTGGATGACCTCACGCGAAAACCGCTAAACTTCAAGATGTATATTAATGACCTCTCACAGGTCTTTGAACAGACACGAGACATGCAGATGGCATCGAGAATGTTTATGCAAGACGACCTCTCTGACACTCACACGAGTATAAAACATGACGCTCAAAGTGATAAACCGTTCATCACGGATATGAGCCTTAGCAAACGTGCTGTCCAAGAAGTGCGAGACCGCCTGAAAGATTTGAGACGCGACATGGGCGAAAATCACTGTTTTGACGTGATCCGCCATGAGATTTGGCAACAACGTACAATCGGTCAACGCCGCCCGATCTTCTTCCTCTCTGCCGATAAGGGAGCGCGCGAAGCCCTGCGCGAGTACGTTGGCAAGAACCGTTATGTGCATTATGACCCACCCGTGAGCGTACTCACCAGCGGCGGTTTACTCCTTGGGATGGAAGCGGATAAGTTTGCGGTTGATCATCAGAATACCAATGCCTTCAACCAGATGGGCCTGCCCGGCACCGTGGACGATCATTGGAAATATATCTATGACTTCCACGCTGGCACAGAAGAGAGATTCCCGAAAACACCCGACAGGAAGAATGGCTATCAGGATTCACCCCTCCATAAATACCACTCCGGCAAGTTTCCCTTTAAGGAGTCCGTACGAGGTGCGGCCTTTATTGCCCAGCACAAGGAGACACATGCGCTTGTGCGGCAGTTCACCGAGGGGTACAGCCATAAATTCCAAACCGTCTATCTCCAGCTGATACAGCCATTCCTGACGCAGGAAAATCCACAGAAAATTCCCCCGGATGTTGAAACAGAGATACACTGGCATGCATCGCAGATCATCGGCAAGCATGCGCCCGACCTGCATGAGGCGCAAGGTCAGCACATTGATCTTACCATTGACCTGAATGACCGGGCGCGCACACGCCATGATGCGGTTGTCATCGCCGCCTGCATGAGGTCAGAAAAACTGACGAACTATATCAAGGAACAGGAAGAGAAAAAAATTCAGGCGCTGTTACCCGAACTGGTAAAACCCATCCTGAACGCAGACGCTAAATCCGCCCTGCCCCCGAAATTGGCAACCGAAGTCCGCGAAATAGCGATGCAACTGCTGAGCCGTCACCTCCCGGAAACACCGTCCGACGAGCGAATGCTCGAAGAAAAAGCACGTCAGGTCGACCTGACAATAGACCGTACCGATCCGGCGCGCGCGCAACATGACGATGCCGTCTTGGAAGCCTGCAAGCAATCACCACTCCTGCATAAGATGTTAACTTCACACTATCCCGGCCGTCACCACGCGCTGTTCATGGAGCTGGCAACGCCCTACCTGAAGACGCAGGATGCTGAAAAATTGCCACAGGAAATAGAAGCAGAAATACGGAAGAACGTAGTCCGTCTTCATAAAGAATCGGGCGTCAAGGTCCGCTTTCAATCAATGGAAGGTAAGATAGGCCCTCCCGCCATTGAACTTACCATTAATCCTGCTGATGCCAGCCGTGCCGATCATGATGCACTTATCATTAAGGCCTGCAGACAATCCCCACTCCTGCGCAAGAGGCTGAGAGCAAAGAACGCGGACAAGTACGAAGCGTTATTTCTGGATCTTGCAACACCTTACCTTGCACCCGAAACTGAATTGCAGTTACGACCCAATGTTGAAGCCGAGATCAGAAAAAATGTCGTGCAAATTCTGGAAAAGAAAAAAGCCACATCCATCACAACTGATGCCGCACAAGGAACCGCAACATCCTCCGATCAGGTTGATGTGACGCCCGATACCACCGCTGCATTAAGGGCATTCCATAGTGAACTCATACTGGAAGCCTGCCGCCAGTCCAAACGGATACAGAATGCACTTAAAAGAGAAGAACCCACTGACGCTCCTACTAAAGCTGAAGCAGACAAAGATGAATCGCCAGACTGGAGTGAGGATGACACCCCCGCACCCAACCGCAACAAACCTGTCAGTACCCGCCCAACACGGCCAGAACCCAAAACGGCAACGCCAGCCGCAGAGCCACCTGAAGATACACACAAACCCGACGTGAAGAATCTCGACCTGCCGACCCTGTTCGCTCATGCACGCACCCTGCCGCCGGTTGAACGTGCGAAATTAATTCACAAAATCCGGGGTGGGGATGATTTAAACCGCAATCGGCACTTCAGCGATGGGGCGATATTTTACGTCACGGAAACGGCAACTGCAAAGCCCCAACCCATCCTGTTCCTTCCGCGCTCACTCATCAAAGACCTTGAACTGGACAGTAAGACACTACGTCCGGCCATTCGTGATGTATTACAGGTTGCCTTAGGGTTGAAAGATGAACAACTGAAGCTGATCGAAATCAGAGCCGGGGAACGTTACATTCGAGTCAAACTGCCTACCCTCATGACCGACTACGACAAGGCAACGGGTAGCCCGGAATTAATACCGGGCAAGGATGTCCACACAGAAATACAAACCGCGAAAGAATTGGCAGAAGCGCTGCACCAAGCACTTCATATCCCCATCAGAAACACCGAGGAGACCGCCATAGTGGAGGGAAAGGTCACACTAAAACCGCCCGCAACACTAGCAGCACCTATGCTACCGCAAACTGCAAAAGTCGTGCCGCCACCCATTCCCAGCTTTTTTGAGGTTATGGACCGTGCGAGATTACTGCCGGAGGAAGAAAGGGAAGTAACGCTAAAGGACAGCAAGGCATTAGAGGTCCTCAAGCGCGGCACAATCTATTTTTCACCGGACGTAGAAGCGCCAGCACCCTCGCCGGCAAGACTTAAACTCCGCCCTGCTATTAAGCCTGAGGATAAAATAGAACCGTTCCTGTATTTTAATAAGGAACAGTTTGAAGCGGCCCTGCCCACACATGCAATAGGCCTGACGAAAGATTTCAGGAACGAAGTCGTGCGCGATATCCTCCAGTTCCATTTAGGGCTTACGGATGATCAGGCGGCCTCCATTACCGTCAGAGAATGCCCCGATACAAACCTGCTTAAAGTCAAGCTCCCTGCCATCACCTATACTCATGAGGAACGCACCGGCGACCCAGTACTGACGGAAGGTGCTGCGGTAAAGCAAAAAACAATCACCCCAGCAGAGGTAGCAGACATACTAAACCAGCGACACATGTTGGGAGTGCCTTTCGGGAATACACCTGATGCTCCCGTACACGACAATAAAGTGTCGCTGAAATCCATACCAAAACCAAAATCTATATCCTTGCCGGATCATAAATTCGATTCAGGCAAGCAAACCTTTGCTGAGCGATTGGCTGAATTTTCCGCATTACCACGCGCTCAACGTAATAAGTATCTAAGCGCAAGTCCCGAATTGCAAGAGCTACGCTTGGCCAATATTTACTACCTTAACAACCATGGTCGACTGGAACCAACGCTGTTTATTCCACAAAATATAAGATCGGCTCTGGGCACCAACGATCATGGCGTAGAAAAAATGTTACGGGATGTGCTCCAGTCGACGCTGGGGCTGCGGGATGACGACCGCATCAACATCACCCTCGAAAAAGGCTCTGAAAAAACCAGACTCCTCTACAAAGTTAAACTTCCTACCATTACCTATGTCTTTGATGCTATTACTGGTGAGCCGGAGATAACGCCCGGCCATCGCATCCGCAAAGAAATCATTGATCCATTAAATCTCGCCACTCTCCTGAGTGAAGAACTGGGTATCCGGATTGTAGGAAGGGAATCACATCCCATTGCGGAACGCCAGGTACGCCTGCTTCCACCTGAAGTTCCTGATCCCCCTAAAGCCAACCCTGCACCCAAGGTCGAAAACGCCGAGCCTGAACCCAGAAGACCCTTCGCGCATACAACCCTCAACGCACTGCGTAGGGCTGTTTGGTCAAAGGATGTAGCACGCAGCAACACCGATGGTGAGCAAGAACAACCAAAAGATATCAGCAAGGCCGACCAGATTAAGCAGCAAAAAAACACTGCCAGATTATCCATATTGAAAGATAATAGCTCTATCTCCTTTATTCAGGAGGGTGAGACTGCAAAGCCCTTTCTGTTTATCCCGAAAAGCATCCGCCGCAGACTTCAATTGCGTGATGAGGATGCTGTGTTGGAATTTGCCCGCGATATGGTGAAAGACACGCTGAAGCTTAGTGATGAACAGGTTGCAGGCATCACCCTTGAAAAAGTAGCTGGAGAAAATGTTTTCGAACCCCTCTATAAAATTTCTCTACCGTCCATTGGCTCCAGGAACACATTACTCGGCGGTGAAGTTGCACGGGTGCTGAGTCAAGCACTCGACATTCCGCTCACGAACTCGGAAGAATCACCGATACCGCAGGACCAGTACACGTTCGCAGCACGCGGCAGGCAAG
>Ga0207066_1139_pt1 | contig 18506 bp, 17 predicted proteins | sample Alteio_BWMinCont_24_FD_153490 | JGI IMG/M metagenome (GOLD analysis project Ga0207066, IMG submission 153490) | Enriched cells from forest soil in Barre Woods Harvard Forest LTER site, Petersham, Massachusetts, United States -... | ecosystem: Environmental > Terrestrial > Soil > Temperate forest >...
CCACGAAAAAGATAAATTGCCATTATGGTTACAGCTTCCCCAACGCGAAGTTGTGTCGCGCAGGGAAATTTTTCCGATGCGTTTTCCGATGCATTCAGCTTTCTCATTTGCAAGCTGCATTATTGTCTTTCGCAGTTCACGTTTCATCCATTCCAGAACACGACGCTTCAGAAATAAATTGTCACCGGGAATCATGATGCGATTTTCTTCCATCGTCACTACACCGCGACCACCTACATGACACAGTGTATAATCTTTTCCCAACACTGGAATTACCTGACCATCCATAAGCGGCACATCACTCTGATGCTCAGCAATCTGGCGTGTGAGCCAGCTACGTTTCTCTTCAACAAAATGCAGACCTTGTTTGACACTGATATAACGCGGGAGTGTGAGGCCAATTTTACGTTGGATCGGTTGATAACGAATCACCATACGACGCGATCTTGGATGTTTGCGAATGATGATCGGAAATGTATTGCCGTCGATGATAATGGTGTGTGACATTTAAAATATTTTTTGTATAGTATTGGCGACGAGTAACTGGTATCAAAGTTTTATGCGATTTCCACCTTCTTTTATTGAACGTCTGCGCGCTCACTTCTTGATGTCAGAAGTCATCGGCAAACGTATGCCCATCAAAAAGCATGGGCGTGAGTATCATGGTCTGTGTCCTTTCCATAACGAAAAAACTCCATCCTTTACCGTCAATGATGAAAAAGGATTTTTCCATTGTTTCGGTTGCGGTGCGCACGGTGATGCAATCGAGTTCGTTCGTAAGTTCGAACGGCTGAGTTATGTCGAAACGATGGAGTCGCTCGCGCGCGAAGCCGGGATCCCACTCCCGGAAGTATCCGCCGAGGAAACCCGCAAGGCCGAGGTAGCCAAAACACTTTACGATGTGATGGAAGCCGCTTGCCAGTGGTATGAAAAACAACTCAACTCAACTTCAGGTGCCATCGCGCATGACTATGTTGAAAAGCGCGGCCTGAAAACAGACACGCTCCGCACTTTCCGCGTCGGTTTCGCACCGGATGATCGCAATGCGCTGCACCAGCATCTGCTCAAGGTTGGGTTCTCCCAAGCTTTGCAGATGGAGGCCGGGCTTATCATTGTGCCGGAGCAGGGGGGCAATCCCTACGATCGCTTCCGTGGACGTATCATGTTTCCTATCCGCAACGCTTCCGGTAAGGTTATAGCGTTCGGAGGTCGGGTGATGCCCGGTGGCCCCACCAATAAAAATATTCCTAAATATCTGAACTCGCCCGAAACACCATTGTTTAAAAAAGGTGAGGGACTATATAATATTGACCTCGCCAAAAAGATTGCCCGCGAAAGCAACATGACCGTGGTCATGGAAGGCTACATGGATGTGGTCTCAACTTCGCAGTCCGGTATCGGGTACGCAGTCGCAACGCTCGGTACTGCCGTTACGCCCGAACATTTGCGCCTGCTCTGGCAGCTCGCACGTGAGCCGATCATGTGCCTGGACGGAGACACCGCCGGTCAACGCGCGATGATGCGTGCTGCCGAAGTTGCCCTGCCACTCCTCAAGCCAGGTTTTTCACTGCGCTTTGCTATGCTCCCCAAGGGGGAAGACCCGGATACCTACGTACAAAAACACGGAAAGGCGAGCTTTGAAAAAATTCTCGTTACTTCCAAGCGTCTGTCGCAAGTGCTGTGGGAAACTTTATCACCTCAATATAACATGAGTGTACCGGAAGGCCGTGCCGAACTTGAAAACGAGCTCAAAAAACTCGCTGATGCCATCACTGATCCTACTGTGCGTTCGCATTATTCGTCCTATTTCCGTAAACTGCTCTGGACGAAAGCTCCAACACCGCCAAAAATCACGCAGGGGAAAATATCTCAGGGCAAGATATCACAGAACAAAATACCGCAGGAACGTTCGCGTCATGTTGAGCAACTCGTGGTACAGCATCAATCCACCGCAGTCGAAACGCTGGTACAGCGCCTGCTTACCACGATCATACAATTCCCGGAATTGCTGCATAGGAGCAACGTGGAGGAAACCTTATCGCGCCTGGATATCCGCAGTAAGCATCTCGACACTATGCGTCATGCATTGCTTTCCGCCTGCGCTCACATCGATGTGCATGACCATGCCGGGTTTATCGTTTATCTCGAAAAACAAACCCATACTGAAATGGCAGGCGATAAGCTGAAGTTGCCATATAGCGATAACCACACTGTGCATGATGCCTTGCTCTTGTGGACCGAAACTCTTACCGTATATCAGGAAGAACACCTGAAATTTGAACTGAAAGCCCTCGAAGAAAGTATGGGAAAACACATGGATGAGGCGGCCTTACAGCGGATGATCGAACTCCAGCAGGCCATCCGTAAGGCACAGTCTGCACGTACCTTTGCCCCAGCCGAAGTGGAACTAAATTAAAAATACTTGCAGAAGTTCTTGCTTTTTTAAAAGAAACCCATTGAAAAAAAGAATAAATGTCTTATTTCTTACTGGCGTTTGCAATGCCGTAACTGTGGCGAGTGTATGATACCATCGTTTTATCAATGGCTTAACATATTAAAAACCCCTGACGCGGCGACGAAAAAATTGAAAGGATCTGACGGAATGGCCTCGAAATCACCTGCCAAGAAAGCAACTCCCGCAAAAGCAAAAACCAAAACTGCCGCTAAAAAGCCGGTTGCTACCAAGAAAGTTGTAGCGAAAAAGCCTGCCGCCGCTAAAAAGCCGAAGGCTCAGACAAAAGTACAAAAAACCCCTAATAAAGTGAGTAAACCCATTCCTAAAAGCCCCCGCTAAAACAGCTACGAATAAACCCGCGGCACAGAAAAAATCCGCCACACCTCAGGTTAATAAAGCATCGGTGAAAGCTGCTCCCAAAGCAAAAGAGAATCAGGCAGCGCTGGTGAAAAGCACTGCCAAAGCAAAGGAAGTTGCCAGCAAGAAAGAATCCAAAGAGGGCAAAGAAGAGGCCCAACTAGCCATTGTCCGCAAGCTGATGGCACTTGGTAAATCCCGTGGGTACGTCACCTATGACGAACTGAATGCCGTTCTTCCGAGTGATGAATTCTCGCCAGAAGTTGTCGATGCTGCCATCAGCGCGCTAGCGCAGGTCGATATTTCCGTGCAGGAAGAAGAAACCCCGGTAGTGGACTCCGCAGAGCGCTCAGAGGCAGCAGAAGCTGCGGAAGAGCAGGAATCGGCTGGCCGTTCAGACGACCCGGTACGCATGTATCTGCGTGAAATGGGTAACGTGGAACTGTTGTCACGCGAAGGCGAAATTGAAATTGCCAAGCGTATTGAAGCAGGCCGCGAAACCGTCATTAGCGCTTTGTGCGAAAGCCCACTGGTGATGAAAGAAATCCTCTCCTGGCGTGATGAGCTGGATGCGGGAACACTTCTCCTGCGCGAAATCATTGATCTGGATGCCAGCTATGGTGCTGGTGCGGAAGCTGGCATGTTTGAAGGTGCCGAAGGTGCTGCTCCGGCACCGATGCGCCCCATCCCTGCTCCTGTGGTGGCTAAGTCATATGCTGCGAAGCCGGAAGTAGTGAAAGCGACCAAAGAAGCTAAAGAAGATGACGAGGACGAAGAATCTGACGAGGAGGAAAAGAGCGAAGAAGAAGGCGCAGAAGGCGAATCGGAGTATGACACCGATGAAGATGATGGTGCAGTTTCACTGCTGGCCATGGAAAACGCCCTGAAGCCGCAGCTACTCGAAACCCTCGACCAGTTTGCCAAGGTCAGCAAAAAGATGCGCTCACTACAGGAAAAGCGCCTGACGAAATCCTTTGGCGACGGCAAGTACAGCAAGGATGATGAAAAACTTTATCAAAAGCTACACCGCCAGCTCGTAGAGCTGATGATGGGCGTGCGCTTTACCATTTATCGCGTAGAAAGCCTGATCCTGAAACTGTACGACATCAATCGCCGCCTGATGACGCTGGAAGGCCGTCTGCTGCGTACCGCCGAACATCGCAAGGTCAACCGCAAAGTCTTTTTTGGAACAATATATTAGCTTCGAACTTGATCCTACATGGGTCAAGCGCATGGGAGTCCGCACCGATAAGGGTTGGAAAGAGTTCATCAAGCACGACCTTGCTGAAATCGAGGAAATCCGCACTGAAATTGCAAAAATGGCAGAGACCGCTGGACTCGATATCGGTGAATTCAAGCGCATGATCATGGCGGTGCAAAAAGGCGAGCGTGAAACCAACCGCGCCAAAAAAGAAATGATCGAGGCCAACCTGCGCCTTGTAATTTCCATCGCTAAAAAATACACCAACCGCGGCCTGCAATTCCTCGACCTGATTCAGGAAGGTAATATCGGCCTGATGAAAGCTGTCGATAAATTTGAATATCGCCGTGGTTATAAGTTTTCCACTTACGCTACATGGTGGATTCGTCAGGCGATCACACGCTCGATCGCTGACCAGGCACGTACCATTCGCATTCCTGTGCACATGATTGAAACGATCAATAAAATCGTGCGCACCAGCCGCCAGATGCTGCATGAAATGGGACGTGAACCAACGCCGGAAGAACTTGCCGAACGTCTGGTTATGCCGCTGGATAAGGTACGCAAGGTGATGAAAATTGCCAAAGAGCCCGTCTCGCTGGAAACACCGATTGGTGACGAAGAAGATTCGCATCTCGGCGATTTTATCGAAGACAAAAACGCCATCCTGCCGCTTGATGCTGCGATTCATTCCAACCTGCGTGAAACCACCACGCGCATTCTCGCGAGTCTGACCCCGCGTGAAGAACGCGTGCTGCGCATGCGCTTTGGGATCGGGATGAATACCGATCACACGCTGGAAGAAGTCGGCCAGCAGTTCTCGGTAACGCGTGAACGTATCCGCCAGATCGAAGCCAAGGCACTGCGTAAACTCAAACACCCAAGCCGCTCACGTAAACTCAGGAGCTTCCTGGACTACTAGTTTGAAGAAGTTTCTTACTCTTATCATCCTGGTTTTGTCCTCTACATCCGCATTGGCAACGGAATCGTGTCTTCCGCTGGACGAGGCGGCGATGCGTCGGAATGTGGTTGAGCCTTCAGATATCATTGTAAGCGGTGTCATCACCGATATCAGCACGAATGTATCTGCAACAAATCCCGAGTCTTCGTGGACCAAACTAGCCGTAGAGCATGTGCTAAAAGGTACGATCAGGGAAAAAGAAATCACGGTAAATCACTGGCAGGCATATCAGCTACCTTTGTATAATCATGAGCGCGGCCAGCATCTTTTATTATTCTTACACTCTAAGAATAATAAGTATGTCCTCACAAACATGGAGTGGAGTCAATGTGTCCCTTCCGTCATGGTAATGACATCGGATGGTAAAATGGTTCTTCCCAGTCTATCTGGTTTTTCGAGTTGGGCGCATGATAAACCTGTTGCCATTGAAGCATTCGAAAAATATCTTTTACGACCATGACCGTCGGCCGGGCTTAAGAACATTGTGTAGCTTTCTGGATTATTGAGCACAGGGAGATGTATGAATTTTGACAAACAAACATCTCTCGATGGTCTTTTAAAAATCGCTAAAGAGCACAAGGGTGATGGCCCCAACGAAGCATGGGGTGAACTGCTCCTGCGCATGATAAAGAAACAAAGAGCGCTGCCCCGAAAATTGCTTGGCCGACGTGCTTCCGATGAGAATAATGTGCTGGATCTGGAAGCGAGCACGCTGGAAAAAATACTATCTGACCGTAGTACAGTGCCAAATGATTTTGAAACAGTAGGAAAGCTTGGGGGCTTTATCGGGCAAGCCTTGAGGTTTAAAGGTATTGATGAACATCGAATAAACAAAACTTTAAAGCGTGGTGGAGGAAAGCGCCATGTTTCGATTGATGCACCATCTGGAAATGGTTGGGAGTCGCATGATCATGGATCAAGTATGGACCTTGTGGATTGGGATCTTTCACCGCAAGCTCGTGCTCTATTTGAAGAGGCTAATGAGAGGTTCCACGGCAGGTTGACGGCTCAGCAAAAACAGGTATTAGATCTTTATCTTGAACAGACACCCCTCGAAGACATCGCAACGAAGATGGATTGCTCGAGACGCACAATTGATAGGGCGCTGTACGCTATAAGAGCGATAGCGAGCGAAGAATACCTAGACATTCCGCCGGGAAACGAAAGATAGAGCAATATGCGGCTTGTCATTCCAACTTCAATTAGTTAGGTTACTGTCATATGACTATCACGACACGATTACATACTTTCTTTCATGGTAAGCTGGTAGGAACCGACCAGTTCGGTAATCGCTATTACACCGAGAAAAGCCCCAAGGGAAAGCAAGCCAAACGCTGGGTAATTTATAAGACTATCCCAATGAAACCATGGGAATGGGTGCTGGTTTTTTGTGTTATTGGATTGGTATATCTTTTATTTAGAAGATGGGACGTCGCTGAACCTTCCAAGATTCCCCCGGAGTGGCACGGCTGGCTGCACTACACGCTGGATGCGCCGCTCATCAAAGCGAACCAACCGCATTACACATGGGAAAAGCCACACGTTCCCAACCTCACTGGAACTACCGGTGCGTATATGCCGCCGGGCCATCTGCTCAAAGGCGGGCACCGTGCAGCGAGCACCTCCGACTACGAACCGTGGAAACCCTAAGCACCGCTTTCCAGGTAAAAACCTTATTTTCATTGTGATAGAAAGATTATGCCCATTTGAGAACAAATGGTAATTAAACCGTCATAAAGTTTTGCTAATATCAACCGATTACACACGAAGTTGGGCAAGAATCCAGTCATGGCCGGAGCCAGCAATAAGCACAATCGAACCTAGGTATGCGTTGATGATGGCGCTAATGACCTGGGCCTGGGAAAGCGTAATGTTGATAGTGGCCAGTGATTTCTATCGCATTCACGTTGCTAACTTTATCCCAGTCTTTATCCCAGGCGAGTGGGAAATACTGACCCGTCCAGCGATAGCTTGCGGCGTAGATTCCGTGGTGCTTAGATCCATCGATCGCCTTGGCTGCTAGTCCTTTAAACCACGCATGATCCGCACCTTTTGGATTATTATCTCCAGCAGCCATAAAGTGCCAGCCTTTATCCCAGACCTCAACCCATGTGTGATTGCCTCCCCTTTTTGGCCATGATTCAATTCCGGCCAGCCGTGCAGGAATTCCAACAGCACGGCTGGCCTCTACCAACATGATCGACAAGCCCGTGCATGTGGCCATACCCTGAGTGATATTTTCCTTCGAGCTCTGGATGTTGCGGAGCCGATGTTTGTTAAAGGTAACCTTGTAATCTCGGAAGAGCACATCGTTCAGCGCCAAAGCAGCTTCGACAGGTGATTGGTAGTTCTTGATCAAAGGCAGGTAGTGGTTGTGGAACTCGGCGCGCATCGATTGTCTCGGCTCTGTCAAACTCGCATATGGCAGGACGTCGTCAAGAAAGATATCCTCTGGAAGGGTTGCACCCCACGGAACCTCGGTACGTGCTTGGTAGGCCAAAGCCACGTTGGCTTCCACCGTATCAACTGGTAGCACTTTGAGGTCGGCCAGAGGCATGTACATCAGGATATAGGCTAATCCGGGGCGACGCTCGGCCGGACTTGATTTGAGCAGGGAGAGCCATGTTGCTTTGCGCTCCGGGACACGATCGAGGGAGGTATCCAATTTGTCATCCGTAATCGGACAAATATCATGTGATCCATTGTTCATCGCACACGCAGCATATTCTGAATTGTCAGCAGTAAGGCTGGCGTAGGAACTTAGCAGCACTATAAACAATAAAAGTCGCAAGACGTGGTTCATGATAGAACTTAGACCGTTTTCTTCGGTAAAAAGTAGCGCTTCAAACTCAGGGCCGGCTTTTCAATGTAATGCCACGATAAGGCGGCAAAGAAAAACGTCAATGGCGCAGATAATCCAAACAATACAAAACCTGTGCGAAAATCCGGCACTAAGTGCCAGATTGTCTGTGTAATAGGAAATCCATACAAGTAGATGCCATACGAATAATCGCCGCGCTCAAGGAAGGAAATTGTCGGAAGTTTGCTCAACCCGAGATACACCGTACAGTATGCTGTCGCCAGTATCCCGGGTATCGCGAGCGGTTCAAAATAAAAGCAGACATAGGCAATGACCAGGCTCACCCCAAACAGGTACTTATTGATCGGGATATATTCTGCATATAAAAATGACAGGCACCCCACCCAGAAACAAATCATCAATATATATTGGTTGAGGGGGCAATGATCCCATGCAGGATTAGGGTAAAGCACGAAAAAGAGGGTGCTACCCTGTAGCACACATAGTAAAAACCACTTCCGATTGTGCATGATGCCAAGCAAAAACAGCACCGTCATCATCAGATAGCAATATAACTCCGGCACCATCGTCCATAAATTCAGGTTGACCATCGGAATAGGATGCAGGCGGAACACTCCCGGCAACATGTATGAAATATTGCCTACCACATTGCCAAAATAGGCCCAGGTACGGAAATCCGTCAGATAATCCTTTAGATCATGTGTCGTAAAAAGTGGGCCCAGTACAAAGGCCGACAACGTCACCTCTACCAACAATGCAGGAATAATTCTCAGAAAACGAAACAACATAAATACCTTCAGCGAGCGCAGACGCGCTGCACTGCCCGCAATCAAAAAACCGCTCAAACAAAAAAACATTGGCAGCACCAAGCGCCCCAGCGCTCCTATGGCATTATTCTGGAAGAGGTCATTTTCCATGCCATTGCTTACGGTAAACCCATGCCAGAACAAAATGCTGAACGAGAGAAATATCCGTAGCGAGTAAAAGCCGGGAAAGCTGTTGTTGTATTGTCGGACGAGGTCGCTTGCTGTGGTTTTCCACAACAAATCCGCCCACCGCTTCATTATCACCACGACAGTATCCATAACGTAGTAATCAGCCATAACGCAGCATTGGCCAGTTGCAGGCGATCCTTAATGATAATATTTTCCGGTTCGCCGCCTTCGTGCATTACATACACCGACTGAAGGTAGCGAAACAGCCCAAACGCCACGAATGCCAGGGTGTATACAATCTCAACATGCCCGATCTGGTGGGAGATTTCCGCCGTATAAATCGCGTAGGTGATTAGCGTGGCACCGCCGCAAATCGTCACCAGCCGATCCAATAAATCACGGTTATAGTTTCTTAGGTTCGGCTTGTGCTGGTTATAACCGACAATGCCCACCTCGTGATACCGTTTCCCAAATCCCAGAAATAACGACAGCAGAAACGTGGTAAGGATAATCCACGGCGATACCGTAACCTTTAAGGCATAGCACCCCATCAGCACCCGCAATACATAGCAAAAGGCGATAAAAAATACGTCAATGATCGCCACACGCTTCAAAAACAGCGTATAGCAGAGGTTGAGCCCAACATATACCGCCGCAATATACGTGCACTCCTTTGGTAATTTTGCCAGAATAAAAGTGGTAAACACCGCCGCAATGCATGCAAGAAATACTGCCTGTGTCATCGTCACCGTACCCGCAGCCAGAGGGCGCAGGCACTTTACTGGATGCAGGCGGTCTTCGGTGATATCCTTCATATCGTTGACGATATAGACCACGCAGGAAACGCAGAGAAACCCGCACGCCGCAAGCAGACTGAAATACCACCCATTCATATTCGTAAACTGGTGGGCGAAAAACAACGGTGCAAAAACGAATGCGTTTTTAATCCATTGTTTAGGGCGGACTAGCTTGAGGTAACGGTGCATGTAATGGTTCTCGGTTAAAAATCGGGATCAGATCAATGCAGGTACAGGATACCAGCGTATCGGTAATCAGGATCGACAGGAGGGGAAACATATCAAAAAAGATGCGATATTCTCCAGGATTCCCATAAAAGATATACGCTATAAACATCCCCAAGACAATCCATAGACTATAGCGAGCAAAAAGAGGTTTTTGCTGCCAACGGTAAAAGATGACGTACAAGCCCATAAAACAATCAACGGCATCACCTAACCCATAATTCGGGTGTAGGAAAAATGCGATCTGATTCTTCAGGTGATTTTCCAGCGGGGGACCTATATTGTTTAGGTAAAGCAACGAAAGCCATAGCTTCGTACTCCCATAAATCGCGAATTGGAGGATTAAGAGGCGGTAAAATTCCGGGCGCGGAAGTCGGGAAAAGTAGTACAGACTAAAAAAAACCACCATGAAGATGGAGGTTTCCTTGGCAAATGTCGCCAGGAGAAAACAGGCTAGATAACGTCCCCACTGCTGCTTCGCCATATAATAGTAGCAAATGGCGGAACAGAACAACACACCCGGGTCATAAATCATCAACTGTGGAAAGGTAAGCGCTGGAATCATGACCAACCCCAGCACGGGTGAAATTAGTGCGATAGCCCACTGCTGCGGAACCAGGTACCGTGCCAGGCGGTATTGTATACAGGCATATCCAGCTAAAAATGCGGCCATTACCAACGCTAACATGCTGCGGGTGTAGAGAAGCTTTGGCTCGGCGACTAGCCGTTGCACTGCTGCGCCAAAGTTGTACTGGGTGGCGAACCAGTAAATGCTGCTCCTTGCTGCCCGGTCGTTATACGCATATTCAACACTGGCAGGAGTCAATTTTATCAAAATCCGCGTTATTTCGGGGATCAGCATACGGTATACGAACGGTCGGGGGGCCGTGCCATCAACCATATTTTCCGAGGCTATACGAGGAGCGTCAGTAAATGTGCGTGTTTCGATAAATACCGTCATCACATAGGCGACTAACAGCGCATATATAGCAAAAAAAATGTATTTTACAGCGGTACGTATGAAGGTCATAGAGACAATAGCGTAAGCGGATGCGCTTTTTTGTTTTGAGTTGCCTTCTTTTTTGCTATTGAATCCGTTTCGATACAAGTAAAAAAGCTGGATGCTCGTAACAACAAATCCACATGTGGGATTTGTTTACTATAATAATCGCAAAATTCCCGCTTGCGGATTTTGCAGTATAATAAGGAAACAATATGCAAAAAAATCTTCTCGAAACCCTCATGGGCGCAGTGGTGCTGTTGGTAGCTGGCGTTTTTCTCATGTTAGCCTATGAAGGCAGCCAGATGCACGTAGAGGCAGGATACACGGTCACGGCAAAATTTAGTAATGCCTCCGGTATTTCGCTCGGAAGCGATGTTCGTATAGGCGGGATCAAAGTGGGGGTGGTTTCTGGCCTGACGCTTGACCCATCCTCGTATAACGCAGTGGTATCCTTGCAGGTTCGCAACGACACCAAAGTCCCCAAAGATTCCTCAGCTTCCATTGTGAGTAGCGGATTGCTGGGTGAAAAATACATTCAGGTCACCCCCGGCAGCGACGACAAAATGCTCGCCGATGGTGGGAAAATTGGGTTTACGCAATCTGCAGTGAATCTGGAAGAGATGATCGGCAAATTTATGTTTAGCGGGGGAGGGGTCGATAAAAAAGGAGACGCCCAAAAATCAGATACTAAGCCTGCCGCTGCGAATACTACAGCTGCTACCCCAACCGCCATCCGATAAGCCAGAAATACTCAGCGGAAATAGGGGCTTGTAATCCAACCAGGCCAAGGACTGCTTTTGTTTTTTCCCTTACTTTAGCCGGGAAGGGAGGTTTTTTTTAATTACTTTCTTGACAATACCGCCTTATATATTAATAAACGTTAACATTTATTTGGCTACAACGTACATTTTGTAAAAGGCAAATTAAAGAATATGAAAAATAAGCACAGCTTAAAAAACGTTTGGTCTTTTCTTCTTGGTGGTGCGTTATTGGCCAATCTGCTGCTGCCCAATGCTGCTGAAGCGAATGTATTGACCCCACAAGATGCATCATATCTGACGTCGTTTACGTACTCTAGTTATAGTGTCGTTAACGAAGTAAACGTGACAATCAGTAACGCCCCCGGCGAAAACGGATATTTTGGATCAGGTCAGGTTTACCTTTATGGCGCGGCTGGCTCAGCCAATCATGGGCAGACGCTAGCTGTGTGGTGTCTGGACGATTTCCACGATCTGCAATGGTCAGCCAGAGATAGCATAATTAAACCAAAAGATACGAGTGGTGGGAATGATGTGGCCCCATACAATCTTGGAACAAAGTTAACCACTACACAATATACCGAGATCGGTCAGTTGGTGCATTGGGGTGACAAAAATATTTCCAAAAATTATTACAATTCGTCTGCTGTGCAATTGGCGATCTGGATGGTCGAGTATTCAGGTGCCAGCTTTAGGACAAATACCGCCGCAGATGGAATTGCCAGCACCTTAGTATATGATGTGGTCCATAATACGCTCGGTAAGCTGCCATCTGGTTACTACATGAGGCAAGTCGTGTCAGCCCCTGGCATAAATAATCAGGGTATGATCTATGAAATAGCGGCCGTTCCTGTTCCCGCTGCGCTTCCTTTGTTTGCTAGCAGCCTTTTTGTCTTCGGAGCTTTGTTGCATCGTCGGGCAAGAAAAGCTCAAGTCGAAGCTTAACCTGCATCGCATATTGTTTTCTGTCCACCACGCTCGTCTTGTGGTGGTGGTTGGTAAAAACAATCTGGTGTTTTTAATCCTACATGCTATGTGCTTCAAGTGATTTGCAATCGTAATCACGAATGTAAAACTTTAGAATTTTCCGGAATAGCCGGAAGGTCTGGCACTAGGGATTGTTATGCGTTTTTGCCTTGTTGGGATCGTCGTAGTTGCTGCGCTCTGGGCAGGGGCAACCGTTGCTGCTGAACCCGATCTCAGCTCTATTCCCGCCAGCGAAGAATCGCTGGAGCCAGATACTGCTCAGGGATCGGTTGCAACCGCCGTCACCACAGCCCCCACGAACGTAGTAGCAACACCAACATCGGTGAAGTTAGCCGCAGGTTGGGTAGTCGCCACGTCCACAGCCACAGTAAAAGCTGCAGCTGCAGCTACACCAACATCAATAAAATCAGATGCAATTGTCGCCACCAGCACTGCAACGGCACAACGCATTTCCACAGCCAATTTCACGCTGAAAGATGAACCACCACCCGAATATAATTATGTTATGTTACAGGGATTGAATAAGGTGACGGGGCATGTTTCGAAGCTGGAAGGCCCGGTTGGCACAGTGATGAACTTCGGTGGATTGGAAATCATCGTGCGTCGCTGCTGGAAAGCCGCCCCGGAAGAGCAGCCAGAAAATGCAGCACTTATGGAAATACGTGAATTAAAGGCAGAAGAGGGATACAAAAATATTTTTCTCGGCTGGATGTTTTCTTCCAGCCCCGGGCTATCCGGGTTGGAGCATCCCGTTTATGACGTGACCTTACTCTCCTGCGAGTCGCTGGAAGATCCAGAAAAAGGCGAAAAACCCACCGTCGCAACAGCTACCGCTAAACCGCCAGCTGCCACAGGAACTGCCAGAAAATCCGCTGCCACGGCTACTGCTAAAAAACCTGCTGCCACAGGCACCGCTAAGAAACGCGCGGCCACAGCTACTGCTAAAAAACCTGTGGCGACGGCAACGGCAGAAAAAATTGTGCTCGGAACACCTCCAAAAATGCTCAGTATTGCAACCCCAGCAACGCAGAAAATTGATCCCACAGTGCTATATTAATTGCTATTCAACAATCAGCATGCTGTGGCCGGTTTTTTCATGGTGCTCAATCTCCATGGTATAGCGGCCGGGTTTGAGCATGCGGATGTAAATGATACGTTCGCTGTGCGCAGAAACGGTTTTTTCAAGGCCAATGTCTTTGCATATAAAATCAAAAGGCTGCTGATCCTGATTATTTACCAGCAGCAGGGCTGGTTTATCCGCAGGAACCTTAATTTCGCTTTTATCAAATGCTATATTCTGGATGGTCAGTTCATATTTATTGGACTCATCAGCCAACGCAGAGATGCTGAACGTAGGAATGAGAGACGCGACCGTAATAAACAAAGTTATCACAATTGTTTTACGTATCGATTGCATGAGTAACAATTCTCCATCAAATTTTTGGCAAGTTTTGAGAGTAGATTAGCGCCAACAATGTTGCATAACAACTCCGAATAGCTATAAGACAGTGCATACATCACATTTTGGTAGAGAATGATTTGTTGAATCGGGGGTAAAAAATGGGAAAACACGAGATTTTCTGCGATTGCCTGCCTATATTACCCTATTTTTTCCATAATATATATTATACGATAATATGACATCATCTCCAATCACCCGGCTTCAGGCCAAACAACCGCTGCAATCATATGCCAGTAAAGGCATTAAAGGCATAGCAACTGTGCCAGGTGATAAATCCATTTCGCACCGAGCCCTCATGCTCTCGTCGCAGGCGCTCGGCATTACGCATATTAGTGGCCTGCTCGAAGGCGAAGATGTATTGAACACGGCCAGCGCCCTACGGCTATTGGGTGTTACGATTGAGCGTAAACCGGATCATGCATGGGAAGTTCATGGTGTTGGTATTGGCGGTTTGTGTGAAAGCCCGGATGTGTTGGATATGGGCAATTCCGGTACCAGCACGCGTTTGCTGATGGGCTTGGTATCACCTTATCCGTTTACCACCTTTTTTACAGGTGATGATAGCCTGCGCAAACGTCCCATGGGCCGCGTTATCACCCCGCTGACCCAGATGGGCGCTCAGTTTGTTGCCCGTACCGCAAATACACTACCACTGGCCGTTGTTGGCACCCAAGACCCTATGCCGATTACTTATCGCCTGCCGGTCGCTTCTGCTCAGGTGAAATCCGCAATCCTGCTGGCCGCACTGAATACCCCCGGCACCACGACCGTAATTGAACCGGAGCTGACGCGTGACCACACAGAGAATATGCTTATATCTTTGGGTATTGAAGTTAAAACCTCAACTACTAGTGAAGGTAAACGAGCTATCAGTCTCACCGGCCAGCAACCACAAAAACCTGCCAACCGAGAGATCATTGTCCCAGCTGACCCCTCGTCCGCTGCCTTTCTGGTTGTAGCTGCATTGATTTGTAAAGAGTCGCAAATTACCATCGGTAATATATGTATAAACCCACTTCGTGTCGGCCTGTTCGCCACCCTCAAAGAGATGGGCGCAAAGCTCGTATTCTGTAACGAACGTATTGTGGCGGGTGAGCTAGTCGCTGATCTGGAAGTCAGCAGCAGTATACTTAAAGGAGTGGTCGTTCCAGCAGAGCGTGCCCCTTCTATGATTGATGAGTACCCTATTCTCGCCGTTGCTGCTGCCTTCGCCAAAGGCACAACAGTGATGCATGGCCTGTCTGAATTGCGGGTAAAGGAAAGTGACCGCTTGAGCGCTATACTTCAGGCGCTTGCAGCGTGCGGGGTTAAAGCTAATGTCGAAGGCGACACCCTCACCGTTACCGGAGAAACATTACCAAAAGGTGGTGCTACCGTTGCCACTCATTATGATCACCGTATTGCAATGTCGTTCCTCGTCTTTGGGATGGCAAGCCGCGACCCCGTCATCGTTGATGATGCTGCGGCGATTGCCACTAGTTTCCCCCATTTCACTCCGCTGATGAACCAGCTTGGCGCACGAATCACACCGCCCTACACCCACGGCCGCATTGCCCGTGAGCCGCTGGTGATCGCCATTGACGGCCCCGCCGCCTCCGGCAAAGGCACCCTCGCCCGCCGTATAGCCGAACATTTAGACCTTGAATATCTGGACACCGGCAGCCTCTATCGCGCCGTGGGGATGAAACTTGTCTATGCCGGAAAAGATCCGAAAAGTGAAGCCGATGCGCTCGAAGCCGCCCGTAGTATCGACGTCGAAGACCTTGCCAACCCACGCCTCCGGCAGGAGCGTATTGGTACAGCCGCCTCCATTGTCTCCTCCTTCCCCACGGTGCGACAGGCATTGCTCGAATTTCAGCGCAATTTTGTTCTTTCCGGTAAAGGCGCGGTGCTGGATGGGCGCGATATTGGCACCGTCGTCTGCCCCGATGCGGATTTTAAATTTTTTATCACCGCCACCCTCTACGCCCGCGCCAAGCGCCGTCACAAGGAGCTGGAAGGTCAGGGAATTGAGGTGATTTTTGAATCCGTGCTCGATGATTTACGTGAGCGCGATGAACGGGATGAAAAACGCTCCATTGCCCCCATGAAACCCGCCGATGACGCCTTTATTATTGACAGTTCATCGCATGAGGCCACCGAAGTCTTCGATATCGTCCGTCAGGTGGTTGAGCGGAAATATCCGCCCTCTGCGGCTTAGGCGCAAAAAGCGCTTGATTTTTGCCGATTCTATCGCCATAGTTCCCGCCTCTAAAAATCCTAGCGGGGACCGGCAGCAACGGTTTCTTAGAAATTTTTTATGTTTAACCATGAAGTGTTGCCGCCACTTCGCAACGATGAAGGTGAGCCACTGCTCCAAGTGGGTTTTGGCTCACGAGAAAGCAAGTTATGGCTCAAGTAGCAAAAGTAGTAGATATGACAGATTTTGAAGTAGAAGATTTCGGTGCCTTATTTGAAGAATCCGTAAAAGAATCCGGCAAAAACGAAGGCTCAGTGGTCACTGGTATTATCGTCGCCGTTGAAAAAGACACCGTCATCATCGACGTCGGTTTGAAATCCGAAGGCCGCATTCCACTGCGTGAATTCATGGTTAACAACGTTGCCCCTGAATTAAAGGCTGGCGATGAAGTGGTCGTCTACCTCGAAAAAATCGAAAACAGAAATGGCGACACCGTGCTCAGCCGCGAAAAAGCGCTGCGCGAAGAAGCCTGGATCAAACTCGAAAAAGCCTGTGCTAACCAACAGCGCGTTGATGGCGTTATCTTCGGTCGCGTTAAAGGTGGTTTCACCGTGGATATCCAGGGCGCTGTGGCGTTCCTTCCTGGCAGCCAGGTGGACATTCGCCCGATTCGCGATGTCACCCCGCTCATGCACATCACCCAGCCTTTCCAGATTCTGAAAATGGATCGCAAGCGTGGTAACATCGTTGTTTCCCGTCGTGCTGTCCTTGAAGAATCACGCGTTGAAGCCCGTAATGATCTGCTTGCTAAGATCGCTGAAGGCCAGATCCTCGAAGGTATGGTCAAAAACATCACCGATTACGGTGCGTTCATTGATATGGGCGGTATCGATGGTCTGTTGCACGTTACCGATATTTCATGGCGCCGTATAAGCCATCCGTCGGAAGTGCTCACCCTCGGCCAGAACATTAAAGTTATTGTGACCAAGTTCGACCAGGCTACCAAGCGCGTATCGCTCGGCATGAAACAGCTGGAAGAAAATCCATGGCAAGGTGCTGACGTGAAATACCCTGTGGGTACCAAGCTCTCCGGAAAAATCACCAACATCACCGACTACGGTGCATTCGTGGAACTGGAACCCGGTATCGAAGGCCTCGTGCACGTGTCGGAAATCTCCTGGATCAAAAAGAATGCCCATCCTTCCAAACTGGTATCGGTAAGCCAGGAAGTGAATGTGGTTGTTCTCGACATCGACGCTTCCAAACACCGCATCAGCCTCGGCATGAAGCAGTGTGAAGAAAACCCATGGGCGATCTATGCGGCTAAAGTCAATGCCGGTGACCTCATTGAAGGCGAAATCCGTAATATTACGGACTTCGGCTTATTTGTTGCTCTTGAAGGCGAAATTGATGGCCTGATTCACCACTCTGACCTGAGCTGGTCGGAACCGGGTGACGTTGCTATCAAAGCCTACAAAAAAGGCGACATGATCAAAGCCAAGATCCTTTCCATTGATGTGGAAAAAGAACGCATCAGCCTCGGTGTTAAACAGCTGGCAAATGATCCGCATGAATCTGAATTCGGTAATATCGAAAAAGGTTCAACGGTCACCTGCTCTGTCATCGAAGCACATGATGATGGCATCACGGTGAAGGTTACGGATAACATTCAGGGCTTCATCAAAAAGTCGGAACTGGCTCGCGAGCGTCAGGAACAACGCACTGATCGTTTTGCCGTCGGTGACCGCGTTGACGTGAAGGTGACCGGTGTTGATAAAGCTACCCGTAAGCTCACCCTTTCGATCAAAGCACTGGAAGCTGACGAGCACAAAAAAGCCATCTCGGAATACGGTTCCGTTGATAGCGGTGCTTCGCTCGGTGATATTCTTGGCGCAGCGCTCACTCAGGCTGCTGAAGAAAAAACGACCAAGAAGAAGAAAGGATAATAGCGCGCAGTCAGGGGGATGGATTCGTTCATCCCCCCGCGCTTTCCCCGTATGGCCATTAATGCCGACACCCTGCTCGAACGGCTATATCTCAAGAGCCAACTTACCAAATGGCGCATCATCGCCATTCTCTGTGTGGTCCTCGCCGTCATCTCCATCATTGAGCGCCTGAATCCATACTCTGCGATTGAAAAAGACTTCATTGCCCGCATCACCGTTGACGGTATCGTGGGTGATGACAAGAAATTCTATGACCTCATTAATGACGTCAATGATAACCCTAAGGCCAAAGCCGTCATCGTATGGCTCGATACTCCAGGAGGCAGCGCCGTGGGCGGTGATGAGATTTTCCTGCGCCTGCGGAAACTATCCGCAAAAAAACCTGTCGTTGCTGTGATGCGTTCGATCAGCGCCTCCGC
>Ga0207066_1140_pt1 | contig 18382 bp, 16 predicted proteins | sample Alteio_BWMinCont_24_FD_153490 | JGI IMG/M metagenome (GOLD analysis project Ga0207066, IMG submission 153490) | Enriched cells from forest soil in Barre Woods Harvard Forest LTER site, Petersham, Massachusetts, United States -... | ecosystem: Environmental > Terrestrial > Soil > Temperate forest >...
TCCGGGCCGCGCGGTCCCCCACCGTTGCCGTCCGCAATTTTTCGTTCCTCGGTCTCAAGCACCGGGGCCATACATTTAAGATACCTCTCGGGCCAAGAATTAGGTCCGCGAGCGCGGCCGCTACTTCCAACCCATCCGTTCCCGCAAATTTAGGATATGCGCCACGTGATGCCGCCCATGCCAGGCATAGAGCGCGGCGTTCTGTTCCAGGCTGATCGAGCCAAGCTCGGGATGCCGGAACGTACGCTTCCACTCCGCATCCGTAAGCGACCGGAGTAGAGCCACCCAACGGGCGTGCAGGCACTCCAGCAGTCTTAGAGAAACGTCTACTGGTTCCGCGCGAGCGTCGGGAAGTTCTGCCCACCGGTCTTCGCGATACGGCTTGATCGTCGGCTCGTCTTCGGTCAAGGCCAACCGGAAACGCGTGTAACTATTGAGGTGACTGTCGGGGAAGTGATGCACCACCTGGCGCACGGTCCAGCCGCCGGGCCGATAGGGCGTGTCCAACTGCTCCTCGGAGAGGCCGCCGATGGCGGTTCGCAACTTGGCCGGAGTTTCGGCGATCCGGCCGACAAACGTCAACCGATCGCCGGGGCTGACGGCATCGGGAAAGCTGAACTTTCCAACCGGGTACCGAAGGTCTGCGGTGTCCATGCGACTTATGATACTCGGACGCGGGCGCCGGATTCGAGTTTCTTTCATCCCAGACAATGTACTGCGCGCAGGCTTCCGAGTGACAACAAGACCGCGATATCCTAGGATCTGAGGGGAATTCGGAGTTCACGTATGACCGTTACCATCAACCTGCCGTCCGATCTCGAAGCTTCCTTGGTAGCTCAGGCTCGGGCTCATGGCCTCGATCTGCCCCAATACGTTGAGCATCTACTCCGGGAACAGGTTCCTGTGCAGGCCGGATCCGCCCTTTCGCCGGCAGAGCGGGCCACCGCATGGCGCGAATCAACCGCGAAAGCATATATGGCAATCGGGGTAGATGAGCATCCTGGCCGACACCAATATACTGCTGCGGCGAACCCAGCCTGATCATCCAAGCCACACATACGCGGTCGAGAGTGTCGCAAAACTGCTTGCCGCCGGCGAGCCGGTGTACTTCACGCTACAGAATATGGCTGAATTCTGGAATGTGGCAACGCGACCCACGTCTAACAATGGTCTCGGATTCTCCGTTGCGCTCGCCTTGGGTGAGTTGGAGAAAATCGAGCGGTTCCTGACCGTCCTGCCAGACTCGCCGGCTGTCTATGGCGAATGGAAGCGGCTGATCGTCCACTATGCCGTTTTAGGAACCAAGGACCACGATGCAAAGCTGGTGGCGACGATGAACCTCAACGGCGTCCGCAGGATTCTGACGTTTAACACTGAGGACTTTGCACGGTATGACATCGAGGTGATTCATCCACTATCGTTGGTATCGTAAAACGGCGGGAATGTGCAGGAAGAATTCGCCGAAGAGAATAACGCCCGAACGCGATTGTCCAAAGAGTCTGTCTGTCCCAGACCGGCCTGAACTACCCATGCTATTCTGATTCGGAAAAGTGTTCAGCCGGCACTATCGAAAAGTCAAGGCTATATTCGGCGCCACCGATGTGCTGCTTACATCCGTGGCCTTTCTAGCCGCCTACCGCACGCGCCTGCTCCTGCCTTTTGAAAAGAATTTCTATCTGGATTTTCGCGTTGCCGGTTTGCTGCTCGTAATATCGGCGGTTTGTTGGGTCCTGGTGGGGTATTGGTTCGAAGTCTACGACAAATTGGACTCGGCCCACCCTCGCGTGGTCTTGCGCGATACCTTCCGGCAGTGCGCCCTGGGCGGGATTTGCGTCGTGGTAGCGGAGTTCCTGTTGCGCTTCGACCTCAGCCGATCCTTCGTGCTGCTCTTCACCGTTTACGCATGGGTGCTTTTATGCCTTTTCCGAATCAATGCCGCCCGCGTGATCGGCGCGTTACGCAGGGAGTTTGGGACGGCGCACTTCGTCATGGTGGTCGGTTCCGGCGACAACGCCCTTCAGTTGGGTCGAGCGCTCGAACAGTCGGCGGACTACGGCATCCGGCTCATCGGATTCCTGGACGATCAACCCGGACAGGTTCAGCTTTCGCAAACCTACGAGCAATACCAACTTTCCCGCCTGCCGGAACTGCTGCGGCGCCAAGTCATCGATGAGATTATCTTCGCCGTGGATAGCCACAAGCTCGGAGAGATGGAGGAATTGTTTCTGCTCTGCGACGAACAAGGCGTCCGCACACGCGTAGTGATCGATTTCTTCCCTCACGTGAATAGCCAGCTCTATCTGGACCGCCTGGGCTCCACTCCGCTATTGACTTTTTCGGCTGCTCCCCACGACGAGATCCGTCTGCTCGCCAAGCGTATCATCGACCTGATTTTAGCCGCGGCCGCGCTGGTTCTTCTGCTGCCGTTCATGCTCCTTATCGCGCTGCTGATCCGCATTACTTCGCCCGGTCCGGCCATTTTCCGCCAGGAGCGCTGCGGGCTGAATGGCCGCCGCTTCGTGTTTTATAAGTTTCGCTCCATGTGCGACAACGCCGAGGAGCTGAAGGGTTCGGTAGCCCACCTCAGCCACAAGTCGACTGCATTCAAGATCCGCAACGATCCGCGGCTCACGGCCATCGGCAGGTTCCTGCGTAAGTTCTCAATCGACGAATGGCCGCAGTTGTGGAATGTCGTCAAGGGCGACATGTCGCTGGTGGGACCTCGTCCGGCAGTCCCGGAGGAAGTGGAGTGCTATCAGGCTTGGCAGAGACGGCGGCTGCGCATGCGTCCCGGGCTGACCTGCCTCTGGGCCGTAGCCGGGCGCGACACGCTCGACTTCGACACCTGGATGAAGATGGACATGCAGTATATCGATACTTGGTCGCTGGCGCTGGATTGGAAAATCATTCTGCGCACGATTCCGCGAGTGCTGACCGGCAAGGGAGCTTATTAATCGGATGCACCTGGTTCCAACTCAGGACGAAGTCGTACAGCTGCTGCGCCGCAACGGAGCGATCCGCGACGGGCACTTCGAGTATCCCAACGGCCTGCACGCAACCGAGTATATTCAGGTCCAACTGGCTATGCGCTACTACCAGCACGCCAAGGTGCTGAGTGTGGGCTTGAGCCGCTTACTGCGCGCTAATCCCGAGATTCGCGCCATGATTCCGGAGCTTTCGATTGTCTCTCCCGACACGGGCGGCTTGGCTGTCGCCTACGGTATCTGCGAGGCTTTGCGCGCCCATCAGGTTTACTGGGCAGATCACAAAGATGGAAGCGGGGCGTTGCAATTCCGCCAGTACTTGGAACAGAAGCCCGGCGAGAAGGTCCTGTTGGTGGACGACATATTGCGCTCGGGCCGGAATCTGGTGGAACTCAAACGGCTGGTGGAATCCACCGGCGCGGAAGTGGTCGGGCTGGCCGTGATTATTTACCAGCCCACGCCCAAAACGGCCGACTTCAGTCCCCTGCCCTTCTTTTATCTGGCCAAGCTCGATGCCATGTATTACATGGACGCCGGATCGTGCGAGTTGTGCAAACGCGGGGAGCCCATCGAGAAGGTATGGATTTAACTGCGTGCGGAAAAAGGCCGACACAGGCAGGAATGCCTATGCCACTGTGCAGCCATTCTTGGCTGTGGACTTAGCCCTTTACTCCACGCTAAACGGTGTGGATTTAGTGCGCCTGATTCGGCGCGGCGAGATAGGTCGGATTCAGCGTGCCCTTTTCTTTGGCGATCGCGAGCAAAGTCGGGTAGAACTGCACGAAGGTATTGTCGACAGCGCCGTTTGCCGGATGGCAACTGTAGCAGGTTGCCGTGCGAGGAATCATGGGGCCGCTGTTTCCTTTACCTAGCGCGAAGAAAGCCCAGCCATTCCCTTCAAAACGCGAACTGTCCTTTACCTCCACTTGTACTCCAACCAGATCGTTTTGATATTGGCCGGCCTTGTTGATCGATCCTTTAGTCGCCGACGAACGGTTTTCCAGCACAAGCACTGTCTTTTCCGGCCACTTGCCCGTTTTAAGGAACGACTGATACGCGGCAGGCGCAACGAACACGTTATCGAAGATCGGCGTCGGGTTGGGGACTGTCCCCGCCGTCGGGCCATAAGTCATTCCCAAGCCGGAACTAAGAAAAACCCACTCGCGATAGTTGGCGGGAAGAACCAACTGCCCGTCGCTGGTGAACTGTGGGACGTTGGAACTGGACGTACTCTGCGCCATCAGCGCCACTACAGATAGTAGAAGTGTAAAAGTTGATTTCAAGGTGTTTCTTTCACTATAGTATGACTCTGCCGATTCAGTTCGATAGTCGAGTCACGGGCGATGTAGCTGAAGCCAGCGCACGCGAGTGGCTCGAGACCAACGGCATCGGAGGATTCGCTTCCTCCAGTATTATTGGCCTCAACACCCGCCGTTATCATGGGCTGCTGGTTGCCGCCACTAAGCCACCGGTCGCAAGAGTTGTGCTCCTCTCAAAACTCGAAGAGACACTTATTCTCGACGGCGAGCGCTTTGAACTCGGCGCGAATCAATACGCAGGCGCGATCCATCCCCAGGGTTATTGTTATCTAAACTCCTTCCGGCTCGACCCGTTCCCGATCTTTACTTATCGCGCCGGCGGCCTCGATATTGAAAAACGCGTGTTCCTTGTCCACGGCGAAAACACTGTCGTCATCCAGTACGAAATCCGTGGCGATCGCAGGGGGCGCAATTGCCTCCTGGAAGTTCGCCCGCTGATTGCCTTCCGCGATTTTCACAACACCACCCACGCCAACGACGCGATCCGTCGCGAAGTGGATACCTCCGCGGGCGTGGCGAGCATCACTCCGTACCATGGTTTGCCCACCCTGCACTTCTTACATAATGCTGAATCGATCGATTGCTCCGGGTGCTGGTTCTACAACTTCCAATACGCGCGAGAGCGCGAGCGCGGCCTCGATTACCGCGAAGACCTATACAGTCCATTCGTGCTCCGGTTCGATCTAGTCCGGAATCCCTCGGCCAGTGTTTTCGCGTCGACGTTGCGTCACGAATCGAATGACGCTCGCGCACTAGAGGAACGGGAAATCGAACGACGTAAGAAGATAACCGCCTTGGCGCCAGCGGAGGACGCGTTCGCCAAACAACTCACTGCCGCCACAGACCAGTTCCTGGTGGCGCGTGGCGAACATAAGTCCGTGATTGCGGGTTATCCCTGGTTTGGCGACTGGGGCCGCGACACGATGATATCCCTGCCTGGACTCACCCTTGTCACGGGACGATTTGAGGACGCTCGCGGCATCCTGCGGGCTTTTGCGGCCAGCGTCGATCAAGGCATGTTGCCCAACCGGTTTCCGGAAGCCGGCGAAACGCCGGAATATAATACCGCCGACGCCACGCTCTGGATGTTTCATGCGATCCACGAATTTCTTCGCTATACGCACGACCATCACTTCGTTCGCACGGAACTCTATCCTGTACTCACAGACATCATTTCGTGGCACGAGCGCGGAACGCGACACGGTATTCGACTTGACTCGGACGGCCTGCTTCGTGCCGGAGCGCCCGGCATACAACTCACCTGGATGGACGTAAAGATCGGCGATTGGGTGGTGACACCGCGCATTGGAAAACCGGTCGAGATCCAGGCGCTGTGGTACAACGCTCTTCGCGTGATGGAAGATTTGTCCGCCGCTCTTGGCGATGCCAGTGCATCATGCAGTTACGCCGCCCTAGCCGAGCGAGTTCAAAAGCGTTTTCTCGAAGTTTTCTGGAATGAAGCCGCTGGCTGTCTCTACGACGTGGTCACGGATTCTGGTCCCGATCGTTCCATTCGCCCTAACCAGATCTTCGCCGTCAGCTTGCCTTATCCCTTGCTGGCGGGTGAAAAAGCGCTGCGGGTGGTCGAGGTGGTTGAATGGGAATTGCTCACTCCCTACGGTCTCAGAACGCTTTCTCCACATGATCCTAACTATCGCGGGAGTTACACGGGCGATCCCCGCAGCCGCGATAGCGCCTACCATCAAGGCACCGTTTGGCCCTGGCTTCTGGGCCCGTTCTTGACGGCGTACGTCAAAGTTCATGGCGGAACCGAACAAGCCCGCCATCGAGTGGACCCTTACCTGGATTCGATGCGGGACCATCTCCTCGGAACCGGATTGGGCCAGATTTCCGAAGTGTTCGATGGCGATCCGCCGCATCGGCCCGGAGGCTGTATCGCGCAAGCCTGGAGCGTGGCGGAGGTACTGCGTACCTACATAGAAGATGCGAAAAATACTCAACCCGCCGCGCTTGTCCGATCTTAGGCGAGAACTAGCCGCGCTAGCCGATCCGGAACGCGCGCGCAATTCAGCTTGGTTCTTCAAAACGGCAAAGGGGCAATACGGCGAAGGCGACCGCTTCATCGGCATCACTGTGCCGGTGCTACGCCGGATAGCGCGCCGCTACCGGGATCTTACGCTCGACGAAATCGCGAAATTACTTTCATCGCGAATCCACGAATACCGTCTCACCGCGCTTGAAATCCTCGTCTCCCAGTACGAGAGCGGTGACAGCGATTCGAAGCAATCCATTTTTGACTTCTACCTGCGGCACATCCAGCACGTAAATAACTGGGACCTGGTCGACGGTTCAGCCCCCTACATTGTTGGGGAACATCTCAAGTCGCGACCGCGCGAGATTCTCTATAAGCTTTCGAAATCTCGCAACGTTTGGGAGCGCCGGATGGCAATGGTTGCGACCATGCCATTTATCCGGGCCGGCGACCTGGACGATACATTTGCGATCGCACGGCTCTTGCTCAACGACCAGCACGATCTCATTCACAAGGCCGTGGGCTGGATGTTGCGCGAAGCCGGCAAACACTCGACTGCTGCTCTGTTGAAGTTCCTTAGGCAGAACTACCCGGCGATGCCAAGAACAGCGCTGCGCTACGCCATCGAGCGGCTCCCGGACGCCCAACGCAAGCGGATTCTTGCGGGTGTGTTCGAATAGGACACTTTCCCCAGGCTCTCCTTCGCTTCACAGGTGTCGGTGGGTTGCACGAGCAGGAGCGCAGCTACTCCGATTATCGCAATGCCCTCTCAAAACTCCTCGCACTTACCGAATCCGACTTCCCCGAGCATCGCCTCAACGCGGCGGACCTCATTCCCAAGTGCGCCATGGGCGATTCCAACAGTGTGTCCGATTTGCAAAATTACGTCGTTGGCCCTGGCCCCGCCGGTCTAGTACTGATTGGCTACGGCTCGCTCGATTTCGGACGCAGTTTTCGACGAATCGATTATTTCCCCGCGCTTGCCCGTCTTGCGGTGCGTAATAACGTTCAAGCGTCGGTCGGTTCGCATCCGGTGGATTTCATCGCGAAGCGGATTCCGCGATCCCGGCTGGCCCTGGCGTCCGATCTGACCCCGGCGAAGATGTGGTCTGGCTCTCGCGAATCGGGACCGGCAAGCGTTGATCCTTGCGCGTCACGACGCGGCGGGGAAGCTCGAGCTCCGCTACCTAACCGTGTGCGGTTTGCGGCAGGACTCAGACGGGTCAGTCTACTTCGAGGCCGGTCCGTTCGCGCCCGGTTTCCCATTGAGGATTTTCGAAGACGACCGTCTGGCTGTCCCGGAAGCCTCCCGGCGCGAGTGGCTGAACTCCTGGTATTCGGAGCTCGTTGGCTCCACGCTGTACACAAAACGGAATACTCGAATGCCAAGCTCGCTCTTCACGAGCTTGCGTGACGAATTGCCAGAGCACGCTACCGGGGATGCCGGTTTATTGGACAGGTTCAAGAAACGGAGACGGCGCTCGGTGCTGATGTTGGCCGGCGGCGCCGAAACCGGTATTCCCCACGATCAACGCATCGTGGAACCCTACGATCGTCTGAGTTTCGCGCCGACGATTCTCGATTTGATGGGTTCTCAGGCAAAAGCATCGGAGTTGCCGGGCCGCGTCATTGAAGAAGTGATTGCTCCCCGAGTGCCCCAGCCCACGCACCAGCCAACTTGCAGCACAACCCGAAAGTCACGGCGAACGGTGGGAGGCTGTCCTGCGCTACTGACTTCCGGGTTGTGCTTTCCGTGCTGCACAAGACAGTGCAAGCCAAGCGCCATCCGCATTTCAACAAAGAAACACTGTAAATGTTCCACAAGTATCAGCGGACTGCGCAAGCTCACGCACCGAAACTGCGCGAAAAGCGGCTTAAACCCCAACATGGCCGCGCCACTGCTCCTCCGGCTATTGCGCCGGCAGCAGAGGAGCCATATCGCGAACGATTCCCTGCTCCTTGCGACTGAGCTTCTTTCGAAATTCGGAGCTGCCCATGCGCCCTTGCCGTTCCTGCTCGGATAGATTGGCCATGTTCTGGAGCTCCTCTCGCATGGCTTGTTGCCGCTGGGGAGATTGCTCGGAAAATCGGCCTACCGCTTTGCGAACCGCCTCCTGCCGTTCGGGGGGCAGCTGATGCAGCCGGTTATAGAGACTCTTCAGGGCCTGTTGTTGTTCGGCGGGAAGCTCGTTGAACTTCTGAAGGCGCTCCTGCAACTTTTCTCGTTGCTCGGGCGGCAACCGATTGAGCGCTTTCTGGCGCTCTTCGGGCGACATCGTCTCGAACTCGTCGATCGGTGTCTGCGGCTCACGGGTATTTCCTGGGACACTGGGTCGCGCCGGGACGCCCCCCCGAGGCGCTCCAGTCGTTCCGCCACGCCTGCCCTGCGCCAATCCCGGCGGCACCACGGTGAGGGCCGTGGCAGTAGCGATAACCGCCAGAATGGAATTGCGCAGGTGCATTGGCCCGCCTAGATTTTCTCGGATGGACCGGCTTTATCCGAGATGGCCTCGACGCCGAGTTGCCTCAGCAGATCCATGTCGTCGAGTGCGTGCTCCACCTGCTCGATTTCGAGCTTCGGCTGCGTCTGTGCTTCCTGCGCAATCTTGGGCGCCGGATACTGGAGGACAAAAGCGCCGATCAGAAGAGCGCAAGCGGCAGCCACGGGCATCGCGGGGCGCCACCACCAGCGCGGCAATTCCAGGCCCCGCCACCATCGGCCGCGCTCTTGCTCGGCTACGCGCCGCAACAACTGGCGATCGAAGTCGGCCGACACCGGGATAGGCTGCCACGCATCCAATGCCGACCACACCGCTTCCTGAGCTGCGACCGCTTCCCGGCATGCCGAGCAAGTACCGAGGTGCCGCTGAAATTCCGAATCCACCTCCGCATCCAGCGTCCGCGCCACGTAACCAACGATTACTTCCGCCCCATTGATTACCGCAGTCCCATCGCCGCTCCTGAGCGGGCAATACATCTTATCTTCCCCCTTAAGCCATGTGTGCCAGACGCGCTCTCAATGACTCGTACGCCCGGAATAGCAGAGATTTCACCGCCGACTCCGAACAACGTAGCACATTGGCGATCTGTGCATATTCTAACTCTTCGTACTTATGCAGCAACACCGCAGCCCGCTGTTTTGACGGCAAGCCTTCAATCGCCTGCCGCACCTCCCTCAGCTTCGCCCGGTACACCAGCTCCTGCTCTACTGTCGGGCTCCGGTCCGGCACTTGTTTGCCCGCGCCATCCGAAGTCTCCTGATCCAACCGGTTGTGGAACTTCTCCTTCTTACCGTCACGAATCCAGTTCAAGCCCAGGTGCGTCGCAATCCGAAATAACCACGTCGTAAACTTGGCCGTCGGCTGGTAGTTGTCTCTGGACCGGTACACCCGCAAAAAAACTTCCTGCGTCAACTCCTCGGCCGCCGCCTGGTTCTGCACCATCCGGTACAAAAAATGAACCACCGGACCGCGGTGCTTTTCCAGTAACAACCCAAAACTCGCCTGATCGCCTTCCCGGACGCGCACCATCAACTCGGCGTCCTGCTCCAGCGACGCGATCCCTGTATCGTTCTTAACACGCCCATTGCAAGAAGGTTGCGCGCCCGTCAAGTCGATGCGCTGCCCAGTGATGCTCACCCGCAGCTCACGACGATAAATTCGCGCTGCGGTTTACAGTGGCTTACATTACTCGTTCTTAAGGGTTCGTTCCATGAGCTCGCGAATCGCTTCGCGTGGCGCGCGCCCGCCCCGGAGAATCGAATCCATCTGCTGGGTAATAGGCATATCCACCTGATACTTATGCGCTAATTCCACTGCTGCCGAAATGCTTTCAACCCCCTCGGCGATCATGACCATCGACGCCACAATCTCCGGCAGCTTTCGCCCTTTCGCCAGCTCGATCCCCACACTGCGATTTCTACTTAGTTCGCCTGTGCAGGTGAGTACTAGATCCCCCAACCCCGCTAGTCCCGACAAAGTTCGCGATTGGCCTCCCATGGCGACCGCCAAGCGCGTAATCTCGGCTAGCCCCCGAGTGATGAGGGCCGCCAGCGAGTTGTTTCCCAAGCCAAGCCCCTGGCAGATTCCGGCGCCGATGGCGATGATGTTTTTGAGCGCTGCGCCAATCTCGACGCCGGCTGGATCGTCGTTGGTATACAAGCGAAAGGTGGGTCCTGAAAAATCATGTTGAATGCACTTCGCCAGCCCATGGTCTTCAGAAGAAATCACCACGGCAGTCGGTTCGCCGCGTGCTACCTCACGCGCAAACGTTGGTCCGGAAAGGGCTGCGATCCGTGGAGTAAATTTTTCGCCGGCCACTTGCCGCGCCACTTCCGACATTCGCAGCAGCGTTCCATCTTCCAGGCCTTTGGTCGCGCTGACGAATCGCATCTCCGATCTCAAATACGGCAGCATGGCTCGATACAGTTTCCGTGCATGGCGCGATGGCATCACACCTAACACGATTTCGGCCCCGTCGAGCGCGGAGCCCAGCTCCGAAGTCGGCTCGACATTCGCAGGCAGCGAAAAGCCCGGGAGAAAGACATCGTTTATGCGAGTCTCGCTCATCCGTTCCACTAGATCGGACTCATATGCCCACAACCGGATGGTTTGAAAGCGCGGTGCGAGCACGATGGCGAGCGCGGTTCCCCAGCTCCCCGCGCCGATGATTGCGATTGAGCGCGCAGGACGCCGGAGCGTCCACGCGTCTGTCGGCAAACGCTGCTCCGGCGTTCCGTCGTGCGCGTCTACTGAGGACCCGGCCATCGCGCGATTATTTCCGCTCGTCGAAACGGAAGACGTATTCCGTGCCGGTTCGCATGCGCGAGATATTCTCTCGGTGCCGGTAGACGATAAATACGGCGGCTACCACGGTCGTAGTCAGCACTACCGGCGGAGAATGCGCGATGAACCATGCGGCCAGCGGTAGACTTCCGGCCATTACGATTGAACCCATCGAAACGTGACGCGTAGCGGCTGCCACGATCGCGAACAGCACCAGGGCGGCGGCCATCGGCACTGGAGTGAGATACAAGAAAGCGCCAATGAAACTAGCCACGGCCTTACCGCCTTGAAACTTCAAAAACACTGGATATGCGTGGCCCGCGATCACAGCCAGCGCGGCCGCGCTCATCCAAAGCGGCGAGTCGCCTGCGAATCTCGCCATCAGCCACACGGCAAAAAATCCTTTGGCGAGATCGAGCGCCAGCGTCACCACGGCAATCGCGCGCCCCGTGGTTCGCAGCACGTTGGTAGCCCCGATGTTGCCGCTTCCCATCGAACGCACGTCCTGGCCGGTCTTGAGCCGCACCAATACGTATCCGAAGGGGATGCTTCCAATGAGGTATGCGAGCAGCAGAATGAGAAATGGTGTCATTCTGCCTGGAATCGGTACTCCGATAGCTTCGTATAAATCGATCCAGCCGAGCCCGGCTGGCTGCGGTAGAGGTGAAAACGGTCGGCCGGGAACAAACCGAATTCCATGGATTCCAGCTGCGCGATAGCCTTGCGTAGTGGTTCCAGAGGCACTGGATCCTTGATGCGAGCCAAGGTCAGGTGCGGCGCGAATGCCCGCTCGTCCTTCGCCACGCCCAGAGGCGCCAGTGCCTCTTCGGTGTCCCGCACCAAAGCCGTCAAATCCTCGCCCGCCTGCAAGCCTACCCAGAAGACGCGCGGATGATGAGGATTGGGGAACCAACCCAGTCCCTTCAGCTCCGCCGGGAATGGTTGCCGCGGCGGTATCGAGCGCAGGGCGGCCTCCAGTTCCGGCAGCTTCTCCTCTGGCCATTCGCCGATGAACTTAAGCGTCAGGTGCAGATTGTACACGGCGCTCCACTTCAGATGCGCGGCAGGGCGCAGGTGCATAAGCAATCGCTCCAACCTTTCCCGTACCTGCTCGGGCAGATCGATCCCTGTGAATAGCCGCATGCTAACCTCCTAGCATACAAGAAGCAGTGAGCATTTCCGTCAGGGAGCTGAATACCGAATCCAAGGTGCTCGACCGCGATTTCTACGCTCGTCCCGCCGTAGAAGTGGCGCGCGATTGCCTGGGAAAAATTCTGGTGCACGGCAGCGCCGCCGGACGGATTGTCGAAACCGAAGCGTACCTCGGCACTGACGATCGGGCCGCCCATGCCTGGCGCGGGATAACGGACCGAACTCGTGTGCTGTTCGGCCCGGCCGGCCACGCGTACGTTTATTTCATCTACGGCATGTACGAATGCCTGAATTTCGTCGCCGAAGAGGAAGGAAAAGCGGGCTGTGTTCTCATCCGCGCACTCGAACCGCTGGCGGGAATCGATATCATGCGCCGCCGGCGTCCCGCGGCGAAGCGTCCGGAAGATCTGGCCTCAGGACCGGGCAAGCTAACGCTCGCCTTAGGAATCACGCGTAAGCAAAACGGCGCGGACTTAACTCGGAGTACTCTGCATGTTCGCCGGGAACGAGTGGAGTCCCCGTTCGAAATAAAGGCGACACCCCGAATCGGCATCACGCACTGCGCGGATTGGCCGTTACGCTTCGTTGTTTCCGGCAATCCGTTCCTCAGCCGTTAAACGAACCATTCAAAACAAGACTCTTCAAAGAACTCGATTGGGCCGTGTGGTAGACTGTTCGAGTCTCAAAAAATCGGCGCCGGAATAACTACGTCGTCATCGCCTGGTCTGGCCGTTCGGAGGTTTCAATGAGAGGCGTCAGCCGCAATCTGATTTTCGTCCTCGGATCGATGGCAGCGCCGTTCGTATCCGCCCAGACCGTGGTTAACGGCGACTTCGAAAATGTCGCTATAGGGACGCCTTATCTTTCCTCTAGTGCGAGCGCGGTACCAGGCTGGACACGTTCTGGCTCTCCAGGCGACGGCCTATTGGTAAGGGTTGGATACTCCGATCCTGACGGCTCCGTTACCGTGGCCGGTCATGGAAGCCAGTTCGTGATCCTGGGAGGTGGCCAGAGCGGCCCCGCTTTCGCCAGTTGGACCACCACCGTCACCGGCTTGACACCGAACTCTACTTACAACCTGTCTTTCATGATCGCGAATGAAGGAGAAGCATCCAGTCAAAGCATTACGGTAGGTTTCACGGGGGGATCTTCGACCGGTTCCCAGTCCTTCTCAACCAGCACCGGCGCCGGGTTGAACTACTGGAAGAGTTGGGAATCCAAAAGCATGACATTCGTCGCCACCTCGACCAGCGCGACGCTTCAGTTTTCTGTCAACCAGCAATACGATATCGGGCTGGATTTTATCCAAATCACGCCGCAGTCCTCTTCCGGAGTGACGCTGGTCGCGGGCCCCATCCTGACCAAGAGCGGTATCGATTCCTCCAACAACTGCGTAACCTCGACGCCTCCGGCAGTCACCGGCTTCCTGATCACCGATCCGCTCATCATCGTTTGGTTCGGCCTCGGAGGGCTCGGCTCGCAAGATACCGTCTTGGCGCGTTTCGCGTACAACGGAACGGTCCAGCCCAACCTCGACTCTCAATACTCAGGGTTCTCCACGGGGTTCAACTATTTCTTTTGCCCGGACTTTGTTCCCAATGGCGCCGGCGCCGCGGGCCAGTGGACCCTCAGCGTTTATGTAGACGGCCAAGCGTCCCCATCGCTTAGCGTCCCGTTCACCGTCTCCGCCGGCAGTAGCGGCGGCGGTGGTGGCAGCGGTGTTATTGTCTCCGATAGTTTCTTTAACCGGAGCGCATCGAACGCCTGCGGTCTCGGGCAAGCCGACCTGGCTTATGGCGGCAGCGGAACGCACTTTTACCTTCCGATCTTCAACTCGACTGGGGCTACCGCCGGAATCCAGACCGGGCTGCAAAACGCGGGCAGCGATTTCGGCGGGCTGCAATTTACGGCGTCGGCGGGCGCTTGTGGCAACCTTGGCCTTCGCGGCGAGACCTTGCCGCAGGACCTGAACATCAAGGTCGATCTTCAAGTCCCCAGCAACGGGTGTTTAGTCACCGACGCAGGCCCTTACTTCCGTAGCCGCCGGGCTGCGGCCGGCGACGGTATCATCGGCGGAGCAGCCAGCGATCCTTCCGCGGGCTACTGGATCCAACTCGTCAGCACTGGAGAAGTGCGTGTCACCGGGCTTAATCCCTATTCCAGCATTGCCAGTTCAGGCGTGCCGTTGTCTTTTAATGCGACCCTAACTCACACACTCCAGGCTGCGGTTCAGGGTAGCAGCCTCCAGGTCACGTTAGACGGAAAGCTGGTTACCTTCAGTCAGAACGGCGCCACATCGACAACGGTCACTCTACCCGCTACCAACAGTTTAGGAAACCAAGGTACGGTGGGAGTCGCCTTTGGCTCAGAAGACAATCGCGGCCAGTTAGGCGGGCAACACGCCGCGAACCTGATCGTTTCCAACTACAGCGCGCTGAACCCGAGCGGCACGGCGCCCATTGGCTCCGGAACGAACGGCTCTTGTGGCAACGGCGGCCCCTTTGTCGGAGCGTGGACAACCAACCTCGGACCACTGATTATCATCTTGAGCTCCGGTAACGCGGTAAATGGCTCCTTCCCCGGCGGAACGTTCACGTGCACCGTCAGCGGAAGCTCCTGCAGCGGCACATATACGAACGCAGGAGGTTCGGGCACGATCGTCATTATCATCGTGTCGGGTGGCAGCGGCTTCACTGGAACCCTGACACCGAGTGGTGGCGGCAATTCAACTCCAATCAATGGAACCTCCACTTCCGGCGGGGGAGGCGGTAGCGGTAATTGCTCGGGAACTAGCACCCCGCCCCTCTCCGGTCTGGTCGCGTGGTGGAAATTCGACGAAGGGAGCGGGACCACAGCTTGCGACTCCTCCGGCAATGGCAATACGGGTTCCATTACCGGCACGCCCGCGTGGACCACCGGACAGGTCAATGGTGCATTCAACTTCGCGAATGGGGCTTACGTGATTGCCGCCAACAGCAGCGGTGGCATTGGGCTTCCGACTGGAAACTCCGCGCGTACGATTACTGCCTGGGTCAAAACCACGAACAACAATAACGACCAGGCCATTTTCCATTACGGCACCAATGGCTCTTCCCCGGCGGCCGCTAACTTCCACCTGTTAGTCGCGGCCAGCGGAGCGGTCCGATTCGGAAATGGTTACGGCTTCGGCTACCTCACCGGCAGCAAGTCGGTTACCGACAATCAGTGGCACCACGTCGCTGGCGTCTGGACTGGGTCCACAGCCAGCATTTACGTGGACGGCGTGCTGGACAAGTCCGGACCTCTGGCGGAGGGGACGTCAGTGACCCTCCCGAATACTGGATCCGGTTCGCCCTGGCGAATCGGTCTCTTCCAATCGGGTACAGGTCAATTCGACGGGATAATCGATCAACTGGAAATATATGGACGCGCGCTGAGCGGCACCGAAATCGGTACGTTATTTACTGGCGACGGCGGCGCTGCGGGTACTGGTGGCAGCGGTAACCCCAACTGCCCATCCACCGCGTTCACCTCTCCCAACTTGATCGGCAACGGCAGCTTTGAACTTCCTGGATACAGCGGCGCCTTCACTACGGATACTGCGGGAACCTCCTCTGCGACTGCCATGCCATGTTGGACCGTCACCAACGGCTCTATCGACTACATTGCAGGTTTCTGGCAACCGTCGGATGGGCTCATTTCCCTCGATATGGACGGAAATGCAGCGGGTACGATCACTCAGACCTTCACCACAACGCCAGGGACCACTTACACCGTATCGTTCGACTTGGCTGGTAATCCTTCTGGCGCCGAACCTAAACAACTGCAGGTTTCCGCCGCCGGAAGAAGCCAGAACTATAGCTTCGACGCCAGCCAAACCAGCACTACGAACATGGGCTGGGCCCGCGGCCAGATCTTTACCTTTACCGCCAACAGCACAACGACTACACTCCAGTTTGCCAGCCTCGATGCCCCCAGCAGTAATGCGGGACCCGCACTGGACAACGTCTGCGCAATCGCCGGAAGTACTCCTTGTTCCAACTCGAGCGGCGGCGGGTCTACCGCGATTGCGATCTTCAATACCGGAGTCCAATCGGCTGGCGTCCTGGCGGCTGACGGCGCTATCGACAGCCACTATAGATTGATCAGCAGTGCGGACTCCTCTTTTCCAGGTCCCAACGCGTTCGACGTAAGTTCAAACTCCACTACCTGGATCACCAACGCCTCCAGCCCGGTCTCAAAATGGTTGGCGCCCCGCGCGGATGCGACCAACGGCGACAGCGCGGGCGATTACACCTACCGCACGACCTTCGACCTAACTGGTTTGAACCCCTCGACCGCCCAACTAACAGGGCGGTATGCGACCGACAACTCCGGCGTGATTAAGCTGAATGGTACCCAGGTGGGATCGGCTTCCGGCGATTTTGCAAGTTGGACTTCGTTCACTATTAACAGCGGATTTGTGGCGGGACTCAACAACCTCGATTTTGTGGTGCATAATGCCGACAACGGCGGTGGCGTGAATCCCACCGCTCTGCGAGTCGAGTTCAGCAGCGCCACTGCCTCCTCCGGTTCCGGCACGGGCGGAGGGCAGTCAGGGTGCTCTTACAACGTCAATCCCACAAGCATAACCGCGCCCGGATCGGGTACCAGCGGCACGTTCCTCATTTTCACGAACACCGGTTGCGCTTGGTCGACCAGCATACCGGCAGGAATCGACTGGGTCAGCCTGAGTCCCGCATCGGGTAGCGGCTCGGGCGGAGTGGGCTATACGGTTAAAGCTAATTCTGGCGCTGCCCGCAGTACCACTATCACCGTCGCAACCGTCCCCGTCGCCGTGAGTCAGAGTGGCGGCACAACGTGCAGCATAGTTACCTCCTCCGGCTCAACCGTTTCCGGAAGCGGCGGCGTCATCGTCATTACCTTGAGTGACCCTAGTTGCGGATCCGCCTCCAGTCCCGCCGTTCCCTGGGTGCACGTCGCTTCTTCGGCCCCCGGAACAGTCATACTTCTGGTGGATCCAAATCCTGGGCCAAGTCAGCGCAGCACTACCATCACCGTTGTCGGCCAAACCATTACGATCACGCAGAATGCACCCCCGTGCAGCTACAGCTTAAGTGCCAGCAGCGCCAATCTCATCGCCGCCGGCGGAACCGGAAGCGTCAAACTGACGGTTGGCATCCCCGGATGTGGCTGGTCGGTCGATGTTGCCAACGGCGCCAGCGCGAACTTCCCTTGGTTGCACATCACATCCGCCAAAACCGCGAACGCTTCGGGGAACATTAACTACACTGTCGATCCCAACACGACCACCTCGCAGCGAAGCGTCACTCTTACCGTTACCGGTCAAAATCCGCTTACCACGTTGTCCTACACAATCAACCAAGGCCCCGCTGCCGCCAACACCGGTCCCGTGCCGGTCATCAGTCCCCTGGGAGTCGTGAACGCGGCGAGTTTCATTCCGGCCAACCTTCCCGCGGGCGCGCTAGCCCAAGGTTCGTTCTTTTCCATCTTTGGAACTAACCTCGGACCTAATCCCCCGCAAAAAGCCTCGAGTTATCCGTTACAGACCACCCTTGCCGGCGTAAGCGTAAACGTGACGCAAGGGTCGGTCTCCGTGCAAGCGATACCCCTGTTTGTCGCTCAATTCCAAATCAACGCCGTACTGCCCTCGAATGCACCAACTGGCACCGTCCAGGTGACTGTTACTTACAATGGCGGTACTAGCGCCCCGGCGCCGGTGCAGGTGGTGGTCAATAATTTCGGAGCATTCGCCGTCGCCGGTGGTCGCGGGCCCGGCATCGTGCAGAACTTCGTATCGCAATCGCAGCTTCCGCTTAATAGCGCCAGCATAACCGCTGCTCCTACGGATGCGGTCATTCTTTGGGGCACCGGCCTTGGGCCTCTACCCGGCGGCGCCTCCGATACGCAGCCGCCTACCGCGGGATCGCTCCCGGTTAGCGTGCAGGTATTTGTGGGCACCGTCCCGGTGCAGCCATTCTACAGTGGCCGCGCGCCAGGTCTGGCGGGAGTCGACCAAATAAACTTTTTCATTCCGCAAAACGCCCCACAAGGCTGCTACGTACCTATCCAAATCGTCGTTGCAGGACTGAGCAGCAACACCGTGACGATCGCTATTGGACCCAACCGCCAGGCCTGCGCCGATAGCAA